>Ga0068856_100005936_pt1 | contig 12021 bp, 9 predicted proteins | sample KBSCornC62_FD_66595 | JGI IMG/M metagenome (GOLD analysis project Ga0068856, IMG submission 66595) | Corn rhizosphere microbial communities from Kellogg Biological Station, Michigan, USA - KBS Corn C6-2 | ecosystem: Host-associated > Plants > Roots > Rhizosphere > Soil ...
GAAGCGGCGTGCATTTCTCGGATTGACCGTCGGAGCGGTCGCCCTCGGAGCGACGGGCCTGCGATCGTCCGCGGCCGCGCCGCGATGGGACGCGCTCGCGCGGCGACTCTCCGGGCGCCTCGTCTTGCCGGGCGATCGCGGCTTTGCCGGATTCGCGCAGCCGAACAATCTTCGCTACGCCGCGGTGCGTCCCGGCGCTATCGCGCTCTGCGCCGACGCGCGCGACGTCGGCGCCTCGATCCTCTGGGCCCGCGAGAACGGCGTGCCGCTGGTCGCGCGCTCCGGCGGGCATTCGTACGCCGGCTATTCGACGACGCACGGCCTGATGGTCGACATGCGCGAGATGCGCGGCGTCGCGCTCGACGAGCATACCGGCATCGCGCGGATCGGTGGGGGAGCACGGAACGCGGACGTCGCCAGGGCGATCGCCGGACGTCCGTTCGCGATCACGCACGGGCGCTGCCCCGGCGTCGGGGTCGCGGGGCTTGCGCTCGGCGGCGGCATCGGCTTCAACATGCGCGCGCACGGCTTCGCGTGCGATCGCATGACGGCGACCGAGATCGTCACGGCGGACGGCGCGATCCGCACCGTGACGGGCGACGACGAACTGTTCTGGGCCTGCCGCGGGGCCGGGGGCGGGAACTTCGGGATCAATACGTCCTTTACGTTTCAGACCTACGAGGTCGGAGCGCGGACGGTCTGCAACCTGACCTGGGCTCGCGAGCCCGAGCGCGTGTTCGCAGCGCTGCTCGAAGTGCTCGAGCGCGCACCGACGACGGTCGGATCGAAGGTCTCGGCGATCGCGCCGACCGCTTCGTCCGGCATCAAGGTGCAGCTCCTCGCGCAGTTCGACGGCAAGCCGGATGCGCTGCGCGAGATCTTGGCGCCGGTCTACGCGATCGGCGAGCCGGCCGGTACGACGGTCTACGAACCGTACTGGACGGCGCAGAAGGCCCTCGACGAACCCGGCAAGCCTGCCTTCTACCAAGAGCGTTCGCGATTCTTCGATCAGCCGTTGGACGACCGGGCCGCGGCGACGGTGTTCGCATGGCTGCGGCGCTATCCGAAGACGGCGCACGAAGCCGCCTTCAAGGTCTTCCAGACGGGCGGCCGCGTCAACGACGTGCCGGCGACCGCTACCGCCTTCGCGCATCGGCAGAGCCATTGGCTATCGTCGATCGAACTCTACTGGGAGGCCGAAACGCCGAGCGCCGTGCTCCGGCATAACCTCGATTGGCTCGACGGCTTCTACGATGCGATCGTGCCGCTGGCCCGCGGAGGCGCCTACCAGAACTTCATCGACCCGTCGCTCGCGGACTGGAAGACCGCCTACCACGGCGTCAACCTCGAACGACTCGAAGCGATCAAACGCCGCGTCGACCCGACCGGCGTCTTCACGTTCCCCGAAGCGATTCCGCGGAGCGGCCGACCTGCGTCCGCTTGATCGCGCCGAGTTCGAGCGGGTCGTCGATGAAGCGCTGGCTTCGCTGCCGAAACGCTTCGCGGACCGGGTCGAGAACGTCGTCATCGCGGTGGAAGAGGAACCGACCGACGACGATCTCGCCGGCTTCGACGACGACGGCGATGACGAGATCCTCGGCATCTACCGCGGTGTCGCGCTGACCGACCGCACCTACGGCGACCCGCCGCCGCTACCGGACGAGATCGCGGTCTTCCGCGGACCGATCAATCGCGTCGCCCGTTCGCGCCGTGAAGCCGTCGAGGAGATCCGCGAGACGATCATCCACGAGCTCGGGCACTACTTCGGCCTGGACGATCACGAACTGCCGTAGCGACTCGGCTACGGCACGAGCGTAAGGCGCTCGCGCGTCGCCGCTTCGATGGCACGATCGCCGAAGGGGAGCGGCGCGAGGCGCCCGGCGATCCAGGCGGGAGCCAGATCGGTGTAGTGTCCGGAGCCGGGCTCGCCGGATTCGCCGCTGGGAATCGCGATGCCGCCGGCGTCCCAGTCGCCGACATTCCATACGGCGCGGAAGCTCTGGGAAAATCCGTCCTGCTGTAGATGGATGGTGTATTCGTCTCCGTCGCCGGGAAGCGTCGGCCCGTCGAGCAATCCGAACGGGAGGGGCGCGAGCGGGTGTTCGACCGGCACCGATCCTGCCGAACCCCAGCGCGGCCAACGGTTGCGCGCATCGAAGAACGCGAGCCGGATGTCGGCGTCGAGCCCGGGGGAGCGCGCGCGCAGCCGTCGCAGCAGCGCGTAGAACGACGGCTGCCCGGCCTCGAGATCCAGACGCAGCGCGTGCACCGTCGTCGCGGTGCGCGATCCGGGAGCGAACGCGCCGTTCCATGCGAGCAGATCGCGCCCGAGGGCGACGTCGACCGGTTCTCCGAGTTCGCGCGCGCGCGGCGCGATGCCGCGCGCGAGTTCCAGATCGGCGGGCGAGACCGTGTCGAGCTGCATCGCGGCGAAGTACGCGACGTCGTACCGCGAACGCGCGTGCAGCAGCTGCGCGATCCGATACGCGCGATACGGCGGATCGAACGCCGCCGCGAGGCGATACGGATAGGTTCGCGGATACATCCTATTGTTCGCGCTGACGACGATGCCGTCGCGCGCCGGGCGCAGCGCCGGCAGCCGCCCGAACGCGATCGTGTGCGCCGGAGCGCGCAGGTCCGCGGCCGATTCCACGTAGCGTCCCCAGGCACGATCGGCCGGGACGGAGCCGGCGAGATGGTAGGCGACCGTGCCGCGCGTGTCGGCGAGGACGAAGTTCTCGGCGGTTCCTTGGTAACCGGAGAGCACGCGAAGCGCGTCGCGGACGTCGGTGGCGCGATCGAGCGCGAGGAACGTCGCGAGCGCGCCGGCCGGCGGCCGTAGGCGGTCGAAGGGCCGCCAGCGGATCAACGCGAGCTCTTGGCGATCGCCCGCGTACGGTACGGCGAACTCGCGAGCGGTTCGATAGTAGGCGCGCGCGACGTCCTTGCCGTTGCGTACGTGGAAGATCTCGCGTTCCCAGTTCCGCGGCCGCAGACGTCCCGGTGCGAACGCCGTCATCGCCGCGGCATCGGCGTTGGTCGCGCCCCAAGCGAGGCGCTCGTTATGGCCCAGCAGTACGCCGGGCGCGCCGGGGATCGACGCGCCCGCCGCGTGGAATCCGGGCGCGCGCACGTCGAGGAGATACCACAGACCGGGGATCGTCAGATCGAGGTGCGGATCGTTGGCGAGCAGGGCGCGTCCGCTCGCGGTGCGGGCGGCCCCCGCGGCCCAGGCATTGCTTCCCGCGCGCGGATGCGCGGCGAGATGCGGAAGCGATGCGATGCGCGGTCCGCCGGCGGCCGGCGCGGGACGCACGTTCGGGCGGCCGTCGGCGCTCACGTCGTAGCGCGGATCCGAGAGCGGCAGATAGTCGTCGAAGCCGCCGGCGCCGACGCGGCGCCAGATGTCGTCGCGCGAGAGGACGTCGCGCCACGAATCGGCGAGCGCGATCGAGACGGCGAGCGAGACGGCGAGACTGTCCTGCGGACGCCACGGGCGCGGGCGATAGAGCAGCATGCGGAACTCGACCGGAAGCGGCTGCACGCGGATGGCGGCGTTCACGCCGTCGCTGAAGGCCGCGAGCGCCGTACGTTCGCGCGGGCCCGCGCCGCGCCACTCGCGTTCGGCGATGTCGCGCACGTCGTAGTAGCGCTGCATCTCGTCCAGTCCGAGCGACTTCGGGCCGAGCACTTCGGAGAGCGTGCCGAGCGCGTAGCGACGCGTCATGTCCATCTGGAAGAGCCGGTCCGTCCCTTCGACGAAACCCTGCGCGAAGAACGCATCGTGCTCCGACGCTGCGGTGATGTGCGCGACGAAACGGTCGTCGCGCCGTACGAGCACGGGCGCGCCGAGCGACGGCTCGACGATCGATCCGGCGACGATCGGAGCGGCTCGATAGCCGGCGGCCGCATACGAGAGGTACAGCACCGCGATGGCCGCGACGGATACGCCGAAAGCGCGAGCATGTCGCGCGATCGTCGCCGTGACGGCGTCGAACGCACCGACGTGCCGGAACAGGTCGACGGCGTCGTCCTCGCGGCGCCGGTCCGTCTCCTTGCGGTCCACCAGCCTCTAGAATACGCCCGGAAGGCGCTTCGTGACCAGGCTTGAAGGGGACGAACGTGCGTTTGCTTCGTATAGCCGTCGTGTCTATCACGGCGGCGATCGGCCTCGTCCTTACGGCGCCGGACTTGCTCTTGCCGTGGCAGCATTTCGGGAGCCTGGGCTTCGAGTTGAAGCTTAACGGCACGATCATGAAGATCTATCCGGGCATGCCTGCGGAGAAAGCCGGCCTGAAGGTCGGCGACGTCGTCGACCTCGCCGCGACCGACCCGACGACGCGGCGCTCGATGCGCCGGCTCACGCCCGTCTGGCCCGGGGTCGCGCGGACCCTGCCGATCGAGACGCGCGCGGGCGATCGCGTCGTCACGCTCGTCGCGGCGCCGTTCCCGCGCAAGATCGAGGACAATCTCACCAACGCCTTCCTCATCATCTCGCAGGTGGCGTTCATCCTCATCGGCGCCGCGTTGTTGCTGATCCGGCCATCGTTGCTGACGTGGGCCTTCTATCTCTACGCGCTGAGCGTGACCGGCGACGCGATCTTGCCGCTCGAGGCCACGCCGGATTCGTGGAGCACGGCGTATATGATCTATTTCGTGGTGAACGCGGCACTGGGGATCTTCGGCTTCACGACGTTCGCCCTCATCTTTCCGCGCGACCGGCCTGAGGGCTGGCGCAAACGCATCTTCCCGTACCTCGTCGCGTACGGAGCGCTGGCGATCGTCATGGCGATATGGGCGGCGATCGCGGCGCGATTCGGCGATCCGGTCGCCGCCGTCCCCTACCAAGGCCTCTCGGCTGCGATGGCGGGCATCGGCTACGCGATCGGCATCGGGCTGTTCTGCGTCGGGTACGTCGGCGCGGCGGCGAGCGATCGTCCGCGCTTGCAGTGGGTCATGCTCGGGTTCATCGTCGGCTTCGGCGGATACCTCGGGCTCTTCGTCGTCGCCGGCATGCCGATGGTGGAGGTGGTCCCGCCGGTGTGGGGCATCAACGTCCTCCAGTCGTTCAACGTGTTCGTCCCGCTGACCGTCGCGTACGCGATCGCGAGGCATCGCGTCATCGACGTGCGGTTCTTCCTGAGCCGGGCGCTGGTCTACGGCTTGCTCACGACCGTCGCGATCGGCATCCTCGCACTGCTCGATTGGGCCGTCGCGCGGCAACTCGAGGCGAGCCATCTCGGCCTCGCGGTCGAGGTCGCCGGCGCGCTTGCCATCGGCATCGGCATCCATCGCATGCATAAGGTCATCGACCACATCGTCGACCGGTTCGTCTTCCGCTCGGTGCACGACGCGGAACAGCACCTCGAGAAGATCGGCGGAGCGATGATGTTCGCGCAATCGGTGGGCGCGATCGACGGATTGCTCTGCGACGAGAGCGCTCGCGCGTTGCGTCTGACGGCGGTCGCGGCGTTCCGCGAAACGCCGGACGGATCGTATCGCCGCTTCGCCTCGACGGGATGGAGCGAATCCGACACGAACCGCTACGAACGCGACGACAGACTCGTGCTGCGTCTGCACGCAGCGCGCGCGTCGATGGACACGGTCGCCGGAGACCTAGCCGTGCCGCTCGCGCTCCGGCATCGGATGTTCGGGTTCGTCGTGTTCGGCGCGCACACGGACGGATCGGCGATCGATCCCAACGAACGCGGCATCCTCGAACGGTTCGTCCACCAGGCGGCGGTGGCGTACGATCATCTCATCAGCGAAGAGCGGGCCGCGGAGAACACGCGTCTGCTCGTCGAGAACGAAGTCCTACGGTCGCTCGTCAAGACATGAAGGGAACCCGCATGCGCATCACGTTGTTGGCTCTGGCCGTGCTCCTCGTCGGCGCGACGCGTCCCGTCGCGGTCGTGCATCACACGATCTCGCAGACCGCCGCGGCGCAAGCGGCGTTCGATCGCGGAATGGTGGACTATTACGCGTATAACCCGGAGGCGGCCGAGCACGAGTTCTATGCGGCCTCGGACCTCGACCGGGACGCGGCGATGGCCTGGTGGGGCATCGCGCTCAGCAACGCGCCGAACCTCAACGTCCCGGCGAACGACGATCGCGACGCGAAGGCGCGCGAGGCGATCGAGCGCGCGAAAGCGCTCGAGGGAAGCGCGCCGGCCGAGGATCGCGCGCTCATCGACGCCGCCGCAGCGCGCTTCGACGGGGCGGGCGATGCCAAGGCCGACACGCTGCAGGTCGCGTATCGCGATGCGTTGGCGAAGATCGCGCTCGCGTATCCGAACGATCCGGACGTCGCCGCGCTCCACGCCGAGGCCGCGCTCTACGTCGCCGTCGGAGACGGACCGCCGGCGACCGCCGACCAGCGCGCCGCCATGCGGAGCGCGACGGCCGCGACGCTGCCGCTCTTCCAAGCGTATCTCACTCGATTTCCGCAGCACATCGGTCTGCTGCATTTCTACATCCATGCGGCGCAGTTCGCCGGCAAGTCGGCGCTCGCGGTGGACGCGGCGACGAAACTGGCCGCCTTCGGCTTCCGGCCGGAGGATTCGCACCTCACCCACATGCCGGGCCATATCTTCTTCGACGTCGGGATGTACGACCAGGGGCTCGACGTCGGGCGCCGCTCGGTCGCGATGGACTTCGCCGACTACGCCTGCTGCCACCCCGGCTATTACGCGGGCACGCGCTACTATCACGACCACAACGTCAGCTTTCTGCTCTACGCCCTTACCGAACTCGGAAGGACGAAAGAGGCGGTGACCGTCGCGCAGCGCGAGATGGATCCGGACGAGATCGCGCGCCAACTCCTGGCGGACGAACAGTGGAACGCGATCCTCCTGCTGCCGCACCGCGCCGGGACCGACGCGACGGCCGCCTTCGCGCGCGGGATCGCTTTCGCGCATCTCGGCGACGTCGCGCAAGCGCAGTCCGCGCTCGCGGAGATGCCGGCAGCGCCCTTCGCCGCTACGCCGCACGGCGCGACCTCGGAGGCGATGCGACGCATGCTCGTCGCGGCGATCGCGGCCGCCAAGGGCGACGACGCGACCGCGCTCGACGAACTCTCGCAGGCCTCGACCCTGGCCAACACCGCCCGCATCACCGGCGGCGGCGAGATGCCCGCGCTCTACTACTACTCGCCGAACCTCGCTCTCGCCGACCTCGCCGCCCGCATCGGCAAGCGCGACGTGGCGTTGACCGCCTACCGCGCCGAACTCACCGTAAGCCCCGGCTCTCCCGCCGCAGTCCGCGGAATCGCAGCACTACGCCGCTAACGGAGGGCTAGAACCAGAGATTGAAGCCGTTGGATGTGTTGTGGAGCGTGGCGTTCAGCTGACCGCTGATGCCCTTTCGGACGTCGTAGGAATCCGAGATCCTGCCTCCCTCGCAACCGGGGCCGGCCATCACTTCGGCGCGGACCTTGACTTCGCTCGCGCCGATCTGGAATCCGACGCCCTGTTTGGGATAGAGGAAGCGCGGCCGGAACGAGCCGTCCGAGAGGATATGCCATGTATCGAACGATCCGCTCGACGTATAGACGGTGAACCACGCGCAGTGCGTGCTGTTGTTCGTCACGGTCAGGGCCGTCGCGCCGGCCATGGCGGGAAGCGCGAGGGCGGCGAGCGCGGCGGCGCAGGCGAGGAGACGTGCAAGTTTCATGATGGGCTAACGTTACGTGGGGTGCGCTCGGTTCCTTGGTGCTACTGCCAAGCGTCGACGACGATCTTGGTGAGCCGGCCGATGAGGAGCTGGCCGGCGTTGTCGGCGGTCCAGCTCGTGTCCTTATTGTCGTAGGTGAACGCGCTGATGACGATCGGGCCGTTCTTCGCGTAGACGATGCCCACGTCGTTGCGCACCGCGTCGAGCGAACCGGTCTTGTGCGCGATCTCCATGCCGGTGATATAGCGCGGCATGCTGTAGCTGTCCATCTGCTGCTTGAGGATGCCGATCGCCGTCGCGCAGAGCGTCTTGTCCGCATCGCTCGGTGCCGTCGTATCGCCGGGCGCGTTCAGGTCGCACGTCTGGAAGCGGGTCATCACCGCGGCTATCTCGCGCGCCGTCGTCTTGCCGAGGCCGAACTTCGGCTGGTCGGCCGGCATCGGCCCGACGGGCGGGGAGAAGACCTTCTTGTAGAGCCACGTGTCTTTCAGACCCATCCAGACGATGCGCTTGTCGATGGCGTCGATGCCGAGCTTGTCGATGGCGAGGTTCGTCGCCGTGTTGTCGCTCTGCACGACCATCATCGTCAGCACGTCTTTGAACGTCAGCGTCTGCGGCGTATCGAGGAAGTGCAGGACGCCGGAGCCGCCGACCTGGTCGGCCTTCGTCATCGTCACAGGGTCGTTCCAGTGCGCCGTCCCGGCCTGCATCTGCTTGAGCGCCTCGAAGAGGATCGTGAGCTTGATCACCGATGCCGTCGGCACCGGCACGTCCGCATCGATCGCGACCTCCTGCCCGGTCGTCAGATCGCGCGCATAGAGCGCGACGCTACCTCCGTAGGTGTCCGTCTGTCCGTGCAGCGCCGCCAGCAGCGCGGCCGTTCCGAGGATCGGGTTCATATCAACCTCCGGCCATGGCGCCGACGATGAGATAAGGCTCGCGTCCGTCCGCGACCGCATCCGGCAAGGGCGCGTCGGGATCGTCGTGCGAGAGGTCGCGCTCGCAGGCGAAGAAGCGCACGAACGCGCGGCGCTTGCCGGTCGTCGCATCGCGGATCGTGCCGAGGAGTTGCGGCCAGCGCGCCTCGATCGCCGAGACCACCGCGCGTTGCGTCACCGGCGCCGCGATCTCGAAATGCTGTTCGCCTTCGACGCGCGCGAGCGCGCGCAGATGGGCCGGCAGCACGACGCGGATCACGGGAGCGTCTGCACCTCGACGGAGAGGACGCCGGGCAGGTCGCGGACGATGGCGTTCCAACTGTCGCCGCCGTCGTTCGACGCGTAGACCTGTCCGCCGGTCGTGCCGAAGTAGATGCCGCACGCGTCGAGCGTGTCGACCGCCATCGCATCGCGCAGCACGTTCACGTAGCAGTTCGCTTGCGGCAGTCCCTTGGTCAGCGCTTCCCATTCGTTTCCGCCCGTGCGGCTGCGATAGACCTGGAGCTTCCCGTCGATCGGGAAGTGCTGCGAGTCGCTCTTGATCGGCACGACGTAGACGGTCTCGGGTTCGTGCGCGTGCACGTCGATGGCGAAGCCGAAGTCGGTCGGAAGGTTCCCGCTGACCTCGCGCCAGTTGTCGCCCGCATCGTCGCTGCGCATCACGTCCCAGTGCTTCTGCATGAAGAGCGTCTGCGGGCGCTTCGGGTGCCTCGCGATGTGATGCACGCAATGTCCCACTTCCGCATCTTCGTCCGGCAGCTGCGCGGACCGGAGGCCGCGATTGATCGGCGTCCAGGTCGCGCCCGCGTCCTCGCTGCGGAACGCGCCGGCCGCGCTGATCGCCACCACGATGCGCTTCTCGTCGGCGGGATCGAGCACGATCGTGTGCAAGCACATGCCCCCCGCACCGGGCTGCCACTGCGGCCCCGAGCCGTGCTTGCGCAGGCCGGAGAGTTCGTTCCAGGTGGTGCCGCCGTCGGTCGTCTTGAAGAGCGCCGCGTCTTCGACGCCCGCGTAGACGGTATCCGGATCGGCGAGCGACGGCTCGAAATGCCAGACGCGCGCGAACTCCCACGGGTGCGGCGTCCCGTCGTACCATTGATGCGTGCCGGGGACGCCGTCGTAGACGAACTGGTTGCCGACCGGATTCCACGTCGCACCGCCGTCGTCCGAACGCTGCACGACCTGGCCGAACCATCCGCTGGTCTGCGAGGCCCAGATGCGATCGGGTTCGACCGGCGACCCTTTGACGTGATAGATCTCCCAGCCGGGGAAGTGCGGCCCGTCGACCTTCCAGTCGCGGCGCGATCCGTCCGACGTGAGCACGAACGCACCCTTGCGCGTTCCGACCAGTACGCGAACTCGGCTCATGGCATCCTCCGTGCGAGTGGCTACGCGACCGGAGAACGCGAGGCCTTCGCGCCGACGCGCTCGACGTTGCGGCCCGCGAAGCCGCTCCCGAGCGATTCGGGCCGGAGCACCGTCGCCGCCACGACGCCCGCGCAGATCAGCAGACCGGCCGCGACCGCGAAGGCGACGCGCGCGTCGGGAATCGTCGCGAGGACCGCCAAACCCAGCGCGCCGCCGACGTTGGCGGCGGTGTTGATCAGACCCGACGTGACGCCCGACGTCTCCGGCGTCGCGTCGGCCATGGCGAACATCATCACCGACGGGAACGACCCGCCGAGCCCCGCTCCCAACAGCAGCATGGCCGGCAGCATCGTCACGAAGTATCCGGCGTCGCGCGGGAAGAAGGCGAACGCGCCGATGCCGGCCGTCGCCATCGCGACGCCGGCGATGGTCACCGGCTTCGCGCCGAACCGTTCTCCCAAGCGCGCGCCCCACCCGAGCGAGAGCGCGCCGATCGCGACGGTCACCGGCAGGAACGCGAGTCCGGTGGCGATCGGCCCGTAGCCGAGCACGCGCCGCATGTAGAGCGAGTCGAGGAAGAAGAACCCGAACATCGCCGCTACGACGAGGATCTGCATGACGTTGCTGCCCGTCAGATTGCGCGACCGGAAGAGGTGCAGGGGCAGCAGCGGAAGGCGCGCCGTCGCCTGTCGCCGGACGAAGGTCGCCAGCAGCAGCACCGCGAGCCCGGCCTGCATCAGCGTTCGGGCCGGCGATGCATCCGGGCCGCCGACGACGGTATAGACCGCGAGCATCAGCGCCGACGTGATGAGCAGGGCGCCGATCGCGTCGGCGCCCTTGTCGATCCCGATCCCGCCGCCGCCCTTGACGTAGCGGCGCGTGAGGATCAGCGCGACGATGCCGATCGGCACGTTCACGAGGAAGACCCAGTGCCAGTCGAGCAGTTGCGTCAGCGCTCCGCCGACGAGCAGGCCGATCGACCCGCCAGCGGCAGCCGTAAAGCTGAAATAGCCCATCGCCTTGGCGCGTTCGAACGGCTCTTCGAACGTCGTGAAGATCATCGCCAAGATCACCGACGAGGCGAGCGCGCCGCCGATGCCCTGGACGAATCGCGCGACGACGAGCGCTTCGGCGCTCCAAGCGAGGCCGCACATCGTCGAGGCGAGCGTGAAGGCGACGAGGCCGATCGTGAAGACCCGGCGTGCCCCGATCAGGTCGCCGAGCCGGCCCGCGAGCAGCAGCAGGCCGCCGAACGCGATCATATAGGCGTTGACGACCCACGCCAGTCCGCTGCGCGTGAACCCGAGATCGTGCTCGATCGACGGCAGGGCGACGTTCACGACGGTGTTGTCGAGGACGATCATCAGCATTCCGACGCACAGGACGCCCAGGGCGAACCACCGGTTTCGATCGGTCATTCGCCGATGGTGGCGAAAAGAAGCGCCCCTGTCAACAGACGGGGGCGCATCGACGATGGATCTCGCGGGGCGGCTAGTAGCCGCGATAGACGCAGCGCAACTGTCCGTTGACGTTGCCGATATCGTCGTTCGTATTGCAGCGGCTGATGTCGAGGTACGACGTGTTCCATCCGCCGCCGTTGTTGCGGCACTGCGCGGTCAGGGTGCTGCCGTTCATCGAAGCGTTCTGGCAGCTCTGCGTATACGAGCCGTTGGGCAGGCTGCCGCTATAGTTCCGTCCGAAACGTCCGCCGCGGCCGTAACCGCGCCGTCCGCGGCCGTTGCCGCCGTAACCGTAGTCCGAACGCACGCAGGAGAGCTGGCCGTTGATGTTGCCGATATCGGAGCGGCCGCATTGGCCGACCGGGATCTGCGTGCGGACGCGCTGGCCGTTGTTGTTCATGCAGGAGGCGAACAGCACGTTGCCGCGTACGCGAGCGTTCGTGCAGCTCTGCTGGTACGATCCCGAAGGGACGGTACCGTAGCCGTTGCCGTAGATCTGGGCCGACGCGTCGCCGCCCCAGAGTCCCGAGAGCGTGAGGGCCGCGATCGCGGCCAGGGATGTGATTCGCATCATAGCCCCG
>Ga0068856_100005938_pt1 | contig 12020 bp, 20 predicted proteins | sample KBSCornC62_FD_66595 | JGI IMG/M metagenome (GOLD analysis project Ga0068856, IMG submission 66595) | Corn rhizosphere microbial communities from Kellogg Biological Station, Michigan, USA - KBS Corn C6-2 | ecosystem: Host-associated > Plants > Roots > Rhizosphere > Soil ...
TGATCACTCCAGTGGCGATGGAGAAGGGCTTGCGCTTCGCCATTCGCGAAGGCGGACACACGGTAGGATCGGGCGCGATCTCGGAAATTATTCAGTAGGTCGCAGCTGCAGTCCATGCAGGAGTTGTATGGGATTGCTTGGAATATGTTGGCATTGCGTCATGGCGCTCTTGGATTTTCTGGAAGTGAAGCACGACTGGGTAAAGGAAGAGGTTGAATCAAAACCCAGGAGCGATGTCGTTTAGGCTGGCCGTTAGGGTTTACGCGGTTTGAAGGAAGCCTTCGAGAGCCGCTAGACACCTCAAGCTCTTTCCTTCCGGGTGCGCCGGGAGGGGTTAGGAAAGAAGACGTGATAGGAAACGAAAAAATTCGCATCCGCTTAAAGGCATACGATTACCGCGTGCTCGATCAGTCCACGACGGAAATCGTCGCCACCGCGAAGCGCACGGGCGCTCAGATCGCTGGGCCGATTCCGTTGCCGACGATGAAGAACAAGTACACGGTGCTGCGTTCGCCGCACGTGGACAAGAAATCGCGCGAGCAGTTCGAGATCCGCACGCATAAGCGTTTGCTGGACATTCTCGATCCGACGCCGCAGACCGTGGACGCGCTGATGAAGCTCGATCTGCCCGCTGGCGTGGATGTGGAAATCAAGGCGTTTGGGAAAGAACATAAGTAGCCATAAGCCATCAGCTTTCAGCTAAAACAGGAAAGCAGGCAATGGATGAGGGGCAGCCCCGAAGGGGCGGACGAGTTTAGCCCAGGGCGTAAGCCCTGGGTAGGGGAAGGGAAAAATCAGAGTCCCTTTAGGGACGGCAGAAAAGCAGGTTCCTCGACTGCGCTTCTGATTCGCAGGCGAATCAGAATGCTTGCTCGGAATGACAGTTTTTTTGGATTTTGAGCTGAGGGCTAAAAGCCAATAGCTGAGAGCTGAATTTATGGCAAAGGTAGCAGGAATTCTGGGAAAGAAAGTCGGGATGACGCAACTCTTCGATTCGAAGGGCGATGTGCGTCCGGCGACGGTGCTGCAAGCAGGCCCATGCGTGGTCACGCAGCACAAGTCGCAGACGAAAGACGGCTACGACTCCGCTCAGATCGGCCTGGTTGAGTTCGTGAAGGAGTCGCGCCTGACGCAGCCCATGAAGGGGCACCTGGGCAAGAACAATCTGCCTCCGGTGAAGTTCATGCGTGAAGTTCCCATCGAGGTGGAAGAAGGTTCTGAGGGAAACGGCGCGGTGAAAGCGGGCGATCGCGTCCTGGTTGACATTTTCGATGGCGAGAAGTTCGTCGACATCGTTGGCACCAGCAAGGGCAAAGGTTTCCAGGGCGTTGTAAAGCGCCATCACTTTGGCGGTGGTCCGAAGTCTCACGGCTCGATGTTCCAGATCACCGGTTCGATTGGTTCATCGGCATTCCCGTCGCGCGTGTTCAAGGGCATGCGGATGTCCGGACACATGGGCAACGCGCGGGTAACGACGCGCAATCTTCGCATTCTTGGCGTGGACAAAGATGACAACCTGCTGGTGGTGGAGGGCAGTGTGCCCGGGCCGAACGGCGGATATCTGGTGATCACGAAGGCGAAGAAGCCGCCGAGAGAGCGCCGCGGATTCGCGGGTTCGGCGACGGTCGATCCGTTGAAGGCTGCGAAGAGGGCGGCGAAAAAGGGATAGAAGCAGTCGTTGGTCGTCGGTCGTTGGTCGTCGGCCAAATCAGCGCGGAACGAAACTTAACGGTCCGTGCTCAAAAAGAAGAAGAACATCATGGCAACGATTGACATTCATGATTTGAGCGGCAAGACGGTTGGCACGCTGGAACTCGCCGACGAGGTCTTTGGCGCGATCAACGAGGCCCTGCTGTGGGAAGCGGTGAAGCACTACCGCGCCGGGCAGCGCGCGGGAACGCATGCCACGAAAAACCGGTGGAAGGTTTCGGGATCCGGCAAGAAGCTGTGGAAGCAGAAGGGCACTGGACGCGCCCGCATCGGGTCGATCCGTTCGCCACTGTGGCGTCACGGTGCGACGGTGCACGGACCGCAACCGCGCTCTTATGCGTACGACTTTCCGAAGAAGAAGCTGCTGGGCGCTCTGCGCTCGGCGTTGGCTGCGAAATTTTCCGATGGCAAGCTGATGGTCGTAAACGCGTTCGAGGTGAAGGAATCGAAGACGAAGGCCTTCCGCGAGGCGCTCGACAATCTGAAAGTCGATAAGACGGCGTTGCTGGTTGAAGTCGCAAATCACGGAAACAACAACCTGGTTCTGAGTTCACGGAATCTGGACGGCGTCGAACTCGTCGCGAGCAGCGAAGTGCATCCGTATCACCTGCTGCGTTATGACCGTGTGATCTTCTCGCAGCCTGCGATCGAGAAATTGCAGGTGTCGCTGAAGAAGTCGGCGTCGAGCAAGTCGCGCCACGCCAATGAAGCTGAGCAGAAGCCGGCGAAGAAGGCGACGCGCAGCCGCAGCAAGAAAACGGCGGAGGTGGCGTAAATGAAATCGGCATATCAGATCATCCGCCGGCCGGTGATTACCGAAAAGGGTCTCGGCATCAAGGAAAATCAGAACACGCTCGTTTTCCAGGTTGCGCCGAAGGCCACGAAGACCGAGATCAAGGAAGCTGTGCAGACGATCTTCAAAGTGAAAGTCAGTTCGGTGCGCACGGCGAATTATCCGGGCAAAGAGCGGCGGCGCGGCAAGTTTGCCGGCTACCGTCCCGATTGGAAGAAGGCATACGTGAAACTGCGTTCCGGCGAGAAGATGCCGGAATATGCGCAGAATTTGTAAAACCGTCGTTGGTCGTCGGTCCTTGGTCGTCGGCCAAAACGAGCGAATGAAGTGGCAACACAGGCTAGCAGCTGAAGGCTAGTAGCTAAGAGCTGATTTTATGGCAATCAAGACTTACAGACCGACAACGCAGACGTTGCGCTACCGTACCACGCTTTCGAGCGCGGACCTGACGACCAATCGTCCGCATAAGCCGCTGGTTGAGCGGAAGTACAAGACGGGTGGTCGCCGGAACTCGGGCGACCTTACCATGCGGTTCATCGGTGGCGGGCACAAGCAGAAGCTGCGTACCATCGACTTCAAGCGCGAGAAGCTGGGCATTCCAGCAACCGTGGTTTCGATTGAATACGATCCGAACCGCTCGTCGCGTATCGCGCTGGTTGCGTATGCCGACGGCGAGAAGCGTTACATCATTCAGCCCGATGGATTGAAGGTTGGGCAGAAGATTGTCAGCGGTCCCGATGCCGACATCCTGGTTGGAAATGCTCTTCCCTTGAAGAACATTCCGCCTGGCACGACGATTCACAACCTGGAGTTGCGTCCCGGAAAAGGCGCGCAGATGGTGCGTTCCGCCGGCGGCGCGGCGCAGTTGGTGGCGAAGGAAGGCGAGTACGCGTTGGTGAAGCTGCCTTCCGGTGAGACGCGCAAGGTTTCGCAGGATTGCATGGCGACAATCGGGCAGGTCGGCAACATCGACCACGAAAATATCACCATCGGCAAAGCGGGACGGACGCGCTGGATGGGCAAGAAACCGCATAACCGCGGCGTTTCGATGAACCCGGTGGATCATCCGCACGGCGGCGGTGAAGGCAAGACCTCAGGTGGACGTCACCCAGTGACGCCATGGGGCCAGCCGACGCGTGGTTACAAGACGCGCAACAATAAGCGGACAGATAAGTTCATTGTGAGTCGCGCGAAGTAGTCGCACGGAGTGCTGAAAAGCAGGTTCCTCACCCCGATGAATCGGGGTTCGGAATGACAGGGTTTTGAGGTACAGGTTTTTCTCGGTCGTGGTTAAACGCTGGTAGCTGCGAGCAACCAGCAATTGGCTGACGGCTGAAGGCTGAGAGCTGAATTTATGGCACGTTCAACAAAAAAAGGTCCGTTCATTGACGGTTATCTGGCGACGCGGATCGAGCAGATGAACTCGCGCAACGAGAAGAAGGTGTTGCGCACCTGGTCGCGGCGCTCGACCATCATCCCGGAGATGGTGGGACACACCATCGCGGTGCACAACGGAAAGAAGTTCATTCCGGTGTACATCACCGAGAACATGGTGGGCCACAAGCTGGGCGAGTTCAGCTTCACGCGCCAGTTCAAGGGTCACTCGATGAAGGCGGCGACGGAAGTGGCAGCGCGTCCGGCAGGCGTCCCTGGCGGTCCGGGAGCTCCGGCACCCGCGGCGGGTGCGGCGCCGGCGGCACCGAAGGCATAACGACATGGAATTTAGAGCACAAACAAGGTTTGTTCGCGTCTCGCCGCAGAAAGCGCGGCTGGTGCTGAACCTGATCAAGGGACGGCGCGTGGAAGACGCTCTCAACACGCTCGCCTTTACCAAGAAGCGAATTGCGGGCAAGGTCGAGAAGCTGCTGCGGTCGGCGGTTGAGAACGCCAACTATATGAGCACGGAAAAGAATGTCGATGTCGACCTCGACAATCTTTATGTGAAGCACGCGGTTGCGAATGATGGTCCACGCATGAAGAGGATTCGCCCGGCGCCGATGGGCCGTGCCTATCGCTACGTTCGCCGCATTGCGCACATTGAGATCGCGCTAGCTGAGCGTGGCAAGAATGGCGCGGGAAATCTGGCGACGGTGGTTGGCGAAGAGCAGGCTGCAGCGCCAGCGCCAGCGAAGAAGAAACGCGCGGTGGCGAAAAAGAAGTCGGTTGGGAAGAAGGCTGTTGCGAAGAAGTGACTGGTGATCAGTGGCTAGCGACAGGTTCCTCACCGCTGAGAGCGGTGAGGGATGACAAGGCTTTAACTGACAACTAGCTACTAGCAACTGAGGTGCAGGAGCTTTATGGGACAGAAGGTACATCCTTACGGATTCCGGCTTGGATACACGAAGCCGTGGAAGTCGCGCTGGTTTGTCGAGCGGGATTACGACAAGCTGCTGCTTGAAGACGTCAAGCTGAAAGCGGAGCTGAAGGACAAGCTCAAGTCGGCGGGCGTCAGCTCGATCGAAATTGAGCGTCCGGGCAACAAGCTGCGCGTCATTATCAAGACTGCGCGTCCCGGAATCATCATCGGCCGCAAAGGCGCCGAGATCGACAAGCTGAAACAGGAAGTGCAGAAGCGCACCAGCCGCGAGGTTTACATCGACATCCAGGAAGTGCACAAGCCGGAACTGGATGCGCAGCTGGTATCGGAATCGATCGCGTTGCAGCTCGAAAAGCGCGTGGGCTTCCGCCGCGCCATGCGCAAAGCAGTTGATTCAGCGCTGCGTTTTGGCTGTAAGGGAATCAAAGTTCGGGTGAGCGGACGCCTGAACGGGAACGAAATCGCGCGTTCGGAATGGTATCTGCAAGGACGTTTGCCGCTGCACACCCTGCGCGCCGATATCGAATATGGATTTACCGAAGCGCGCACCACGTACGGCGTGATCGGCGTGAAGTGCTGGATTTACCGCGGCGAGATTCTGCCGACGAAGAAGCGCGAGTCGCAGGCAGTGGGAGCGTTCTAAGTAGCTGTCAGCGATCAGCTCTCAGCCATCAGCAAAGATGGCTCGCTGAAAGCTGAGAGCTGAAGGCTGAGAGCTGATTCTATGTTGATGCCGAAAAAAGTTAAGTACCGCAAGCAGCAGCGCGGGCGCATGACCGGAAAGGCCTGGGCAGGCAGCACGCTGTCTTTCGGAGATTACGGGCTGAAGGTGCTTGAGCCTGGTTGGATCACCGATCGGCAGATCGAGGCCAGCCGCGTGGCTATGACCCGTTTCATCAAGCGTGGCGGAAAGATTTGGATCCGTTTGTTTCCGGACAAGCCGGTCACCAAGAAGCCTGCTGAAACCCGAATGGGCAAAGGCAAAGGTGCGCCGGACCACTGGGTTGCAGTCGTAAAGCCAGGCAAGATTTTGTTCGAGATGGAAGGCGTGACGCCGCAGGACGCCGCAGAAGCAATGCGGCTGGCGTCGCACAAGCTACCGTTGCGCACGACGTTCGTGCAGCGCCAGGGAGCACACTAGGAAGCTATTAGCCAGCAGCCGTCAGGAACGATGGCCAAGCTGAAAGCTGAGAGCCAAAAGCTGAGAGCTATTTATGGAAGCAGAAAAAATCAGAAACCTGACGGACGAAGAGCTTCAGCACCAGCAACGCGAGATGAGCGATGAACTGTTCAAGCTCAAGTTTCAGCTCAACATGGGCCAGACCGAGAGCCTGAAGAAGCTGCGTGGCTTGCGCAAGGACATCGCACGCATCAAGACCATTGCCCGCGAGCGCGCGGCTGCAGGGGAGAAGAAGTAATGGCGGAAATTCAAGCTGCCGGACGCCGCAAAGAGCTGATCGGCTACGTTGTTTCGAACCGGATGAACAAGACCATTGTCGTTCAGGTTATTCGCAAGAAATCGCACCCGCTGTATACCAGGGTGATTTCGAAAGCGAAGAAGTTCTACGCGCACGACGAGAAGAACGAAGCTCACATCGGCGACGTGGTAAAGCTCGAAGAGACGCGCCCGCTTTCGAAGCTGAAGCGTTGGAAGTTGAAAGAGATTGTGCGCAAGACGGCGCTGGTGCCGGAAGTCGCGGCGGAGCCGAAGGTATAGCTGGCTCGCAGCAATTTGCTCCGCGAGGGGATGACTTATGACAGTGATGATGCGAAGCATGCTCGAGGTCGCTGACAACAGCGGCGCACGCAAGCTGCAGATGATTCTGCCGCTGGGCGGTGCGACAGGTCTGCGGGCGGGGCTAGGGGATGTGGTCACGGCCAGCGTGAAGGAAGCCGCTCCGGATGGCCAGGTGCAAAAGGGCAAGGTGGTGAAAGCGGTGATCGTGCGGACGCGCAAAGAGCATCGTCGTCGCGACGGTACTTATATCCGCTTCGACCAGAACGCAGCCGTACTGATTAATGATGCAGGGGAACCGGTGGGGACGCGCGTGTTTGGTCCAGTCGCCCGCGAACTGCGTGAGAAGAAATTTTTGAAGATTGTGAGCTTGGCTCCGGAAGTTTTGTAGGAAAAAGGGATTTGGTGATGGGAACAGCAACAGCAACAGCACACAAAACGGTCGATATTCGCCGCAATGACACGGTCAAAGTGCTCAGCGGCAAGGATAAGGGCAAGCAGGGTCGCGTTCTGCGCGTGTTTCCGGATACAGGTCGTGTCCTGGTTGAACATGTCGCAGTGACCAAGAAACACGTGCGCCCGAATCCTCAGCGCAACATCAAGGGCGGCATTGCCGATCACGAGATGCCGATCTCAATTTCGAAGGTGCAGCTGATTTGTCCAAGTTGCGGTCCGGTTCGGATAGGCCACGCGATGCAGGGCGATCGCAAAGTGCGAGTTTGCAAGAAGTGCGGCGGCGATATTGCCGGCAAGAAGTAATCGACTCACGAACCGGTAGCCACTCCGAAACCGTGAGAATGGATTGAGAAATGGCAAAAGAGAAAAAAGAGAAAAAGGGTGGGGCGCAGCAGGAAGAGCGCGCGCCCGAAATAGCGCGGCATAGCGCGAAGGAAACACCACGGTTGAAAGACCGCTTCCGCAAGGAAGTTGCCCCGGTGCTGATGAAGGAATTCGAACTGAAGAACCCGATGGCGGTTCCGCATCTGCACAAGATCGTCGTCAACATGGGCGTTGGCGAAGCGACTCAGAATGCGAAAGTTCTCGATCCGGCCGTCAACGAACTCGGTCAGATCACTGGACAGAAGCCGGTTGTGACGCGGGCGAAGAAGTCCATTGCGGCATTCAAGGTCCGCGAAGGCATGCCGATTGGAGCGATGGTCACCCTGCGTGGCGACCGTATGTATGAGTTCTTCGATCGCCTGGTGAACATTGTTCTGCCGCGTGTTCGCGACTTCCGCGGGGTTTCGACGAAATCGTTTGACGGTCGCGGGAATTACACCATCGGCCTGCACGATCAATTGATCTTTCCAGAGATTGATTACGCCAAGGTCGACAAACTGAAAGGCATGAACGTCACGATTGTGACCACCGCGCGTGACGACAATCAGGCGCGGGCGTTGCTGAAGCATTTAGGAATGCCCTTCCGGGCGTAAGAATCGGATGATCGTGCGATCTGGTCATCGGGTGATCTGAAGATTTGGACTGTTAGCCACAGGCTAGCAGCTAGGAGCTAGAAGCTAAGTGGCAACTACAGCAAAACGAGTGAAAGACGGTGCGGAGAGCAAGGTTAAACCGCAGAATGTGAAGAAGCCCAAGTTCTCCACGCGCAAGCATAACCGCTGCAAGATTTGCGGACGTCCGCGTGCGTATCTCCGCAAGTTCGGCATTTGCCGCCTGTGTTTCCGCGGGCTGGCGTTGCGGGGAGAGATTCCTGGAGTTTCGAAGTCGTCGTGGTAAAACCCGTCCTCGGTCGTTAGTCGTCGGTCGTTGGTCGAAAATGGTTGCGCAGTGAAAGAGCCAACGGCTAAGGACTAACGACCAAGGACGTGAGTAGTTGATTGTTAGCAGCCACCGCTGGTTCTCCGCTGCGGCGGAGAGAACGGGTGGCCGAGGAGAAGCAAAACGATGAAGTTGACCGATCCGGTCGCAGACATGCTGGCGCGAATTCGCAATGCGCTCCGCGCGCGGCACCAAAAAGTGGATATACCCGCTTCTAACTTGAAGCTGGAGATTGCCCGCATTCTCAAGGAAGAGGGCTACATCTCGAACTTCAAGCCGACGGAAGAGGAAGGCCACAAGGTCATCCGTGTCTACTTGAAGTACGACAACAATAACGAAGCCGCGATTTCGAATGTCGCTCGTGTTTCTCGTCCGGGCTGCCGCGTCTACGTGCGCCGCAATGAGATTCCACGCGTGCTCGGCGGCCTTGGAATCAATATTCTTACCACGCCTCGCGGAGTCATGACGGGCCGCTCGGCGCGTAAGGCGGGTGTCGGAGGCGAGGTCCTCTGCGAAGTTTGGTAGAAGGGCTGTCAGCTCTCAGTGTTCAGCTATCGGCTCAGGCGCGATAGCAGAGACTGATAGCTGCCGGCTGAGAGCTGAGAGCTTCTTATGTCACGAATTGGAAAAAAGCCGATCGCACTGCCCAAGGGCGTGACGGTCAAAATTGAAGGAAATCTGGTTGCGGTCCAGGGGCCGAAGGGCAAGCTGGACACGCACATCCCCGCCGGCATCAAGGTCGAGCAGCAGGACGGCCATATTGTCGCTCTGCGTCAGAACGATTCGCAGGCGGCGCTGCATGGACTGACCCGCGCGCTGGTGAACAATGCCGTTGAAGGCGTAACCAAGGGCTGGACGCGCGAACTGGAAATCGTCGGAATCGGCTATCGCGCCGAAATGAAGGGCAAAGGCACGGTGGTGTTCACGCTGGGCTACTCGCATCCGATCGAGTACCCCTTGCCGACAGGAATTGATGTCGCGGTTGATCCCAAGCAGACTCGCTTGACGGTGAGTGGAATCGATCGTCAGAAGGTGGGGCAGGTTGCCGCCGAAATGCGCTCGCTGCGTCCACCCGATCCGTACAAGAATAAGGGTGTGCGCTATGCAGGCGAGCGCCTGAAGAAGAAGGTTGGAAAGACAGGAGCGAAGTAACCGGCTGTTGGTTGTGCCAACAACCAAGAGCCAACAACCGAGAGCTGATTTTATGCTGACACAAATCTCCAAAAACGGAACGCGGCGCCGAGTTCACGATCGTATTCGAAAAAAGGTGCTGGGCACTGCCGAGCGGCCGCGACTCAATGTTTATCGTTCGTTGAACCACATTTACGTGCAGGTCATTGACGACCTGAAGGGCGTCACCGTGGTATCCGCGAGCACCGCGGAAGGCAAGAAGGAGTCGCGCACCAAGGGCGGAAACGTCGCTTCGGCCAAGGCGATCGGCAAGGCCATCGCGGAGCGCGCGAAGGCCAAGGGAATCGACAAGGTTGTTTTTGACCGCGGCGGCTACATTTATCACGGGCGCGTGAAGGCGATTGCGGATGCCGCGCGCGAGGCGGGATTGCAGTTCTAAGAGCAGTGAGCGACGAGCAGTGAGCCGCGAGCGGACCGAGATCGCTCAACGCTCATCACTCAGAGCTCGGAGCTAGGAAATTATGCCAACAGTTGTTAAGAAACTCGATGCGGGCGCGTTCCAGCTGAAGGACCAGGTGGTCGCGATCAACCGCGTGACAAAAGTCGTGAAGGGCGGCAAGAACCTGTCATTTGCGGCGCTGGTTGTCGTCGGTGATCCGTCCGCGGCTGTCGTCGGCTACGGTTCCGGCAAGGCGAAGGAAGTACCCCAGGCGATCCGTAAGGGGATTGAGTCTGCGAAGAAGAACCTGGTGAAGGTCAACCTCACGCAGACCAGCATCCCGCATACGGTGCTTGGACGCTTTGGTTCCGGCATGGTTCTGCTCAAACCGGCCCCGGAAGGAACTGGCGTCATTGCTGGCGGCGCGGTGCGCGCGGTCATGACTTCAGCGGGCGTGCAGAATGTGTTGACGAAATCGATCGGCACGACCAACCCGCACAACGTGATCAAGGCTACGTTTGACGCGTTGAAGAAACTCAAGAATAGGGAACTTATTGCCGGCATGCGTGGCAAGTCGGCGCAGGAGCTGTAGAACAAATTGCTAGTAGCTGGTTGCTAGTGCATTGCAAGATCATAAACGGCCGATGCTTTTTCGGCGACCGAAGGTTACGATGACGGCAAAGAAGCAAAATTCGACGGGCGGGGTGCTGAAGCTGAAGTATGTGCGCTCCAAGATATGCACTCCGGTGAAGCACAAGCTGGTGATCAAGGGGTTGGGCTTTACGCGCCTGTACCAGGTGATTGAGCGCCCGGACACCCCGTCCATTCGCGGCATGGTGGCAAAGGTGCCGCATTTGGTGGAGATCGTTCAATAGCTCTCAGCCGTCAGCTATCAGCTCTCAGCCATCAGCAAAGATGGCTCGCTGAGAGCTGAAAGCTGAAAGCTTGGTTTTATGAATCTATCCAACATTCGTGCGCCGCGAAAAGCGGCAGAAAACAAGAAGCGCGTCGGACGCGGTATGGGATCCGGCATGGGCAAGACTTCCACTCGCGGTCACAAGGGCCAGCGGTCGCGAAGCGGTTCGCGCCTGCTGCGCGGTTTTGAAGGCGGCCAGATGCCATTGCATCGCCGTCTGCCGAAGCGCGGCTTCACCAACATTTTCCGCGAAGAATTCAGCATAGTGAATCTAGACAAGCTGGCAGCGCTTGGTGAGAAGACGATTAATCCCGAAGTGCTGCAGAAGGCGGGACTCGCGCGCGCGAAACGCAGGGTCAAGATTCTTGGCGACGGAGAGTTGAAGGCCGCGCTCACGGTTCAAGCGCACAAGTTTTCCAAGTCCGCGCAGGAAAAGATCACCAAGGCGGGCGGCAAGGCAGAGGTACTGACGTAGCCATCAGCATTCAGCTATCGGCTCTCAGTAAAATGATTGAGCTGACGGCTGATGGCCGATGGCTGAGAGCTGGGTTCTATGTTTGATAAGTTCGCAAACATTTTTCGTATTCCCGACCTGCGCAAGCGAATCTTCTTCACGCTTGGGCTGCTTGCCGTTTACCGCATTGGCGGACACATCCCGATTCCGGGTGTGAATTCCGATCTCTTCGCCCAATACATCCAGCAAAACCGCGGGACCTTGCTCGGCTTCGTTGACCTGTTCTCCGGCGGCCAGTTCCGGAAGATGACGATCTTCGCGCTGGGCATCATGCCGTACATCACCTCGTCGATCATTTTGCAGTTGCTCACGGTGGTGTACGAACCGCTGGCTAAACTGCAAAAAGAAGGCGAACTCGGCCGCAAGAAGATCACGATGTGGACGCGCTATTTGACCCTCTTGCTGAGCGCAATCCAGTCCTTTGGAATTGGGTGGAGCCTACAGCACTCGACGGGAGGCTTCGTCACAAATCCGGGGATTGGTTTTCTGGCGATGACGGTCCTGACGCTGACGACGGGCAGCGTCTTTATCATGTGGCTGGGCGAACAGATCACCGAGCGCGGCGTCGGAAACGGGATGTCGCTGCTGATCTTTGCCGGCATCGTGGTGGGATTGCCACGGGGTGTTTTCGACCTCTGGGACAAGATTAGGAACATGACGTGGGGCCCGGCGACGTTCCCGCTGAT
>Ga0068856_100005944_pt1 | contig 12014 bp, 14 predicted proteins | sample KBSCornC62_FD_66595 | JGI IMG/M metagenome (GOLD analysis project Ga0068856, IMG submission 66595) | Corn rhizosphere microbial communities from Kellogg Biological Station, Michigan, USA - KBS Corn C6-2 | ecosystem: Host-associated > Plants > Roots > Rhizosphere > Soil ...
GCTTGATAAGATAAAAGTACTTAGTATCGCGCCACTTCTGGCGAAAGCGATCAAGTCGATCCATGAGGAGACTTCGGTTTCCTCGCTCTTCGTATGAAGGGCAAACACTGATGGCTTAAAGAGAAGACCATCAGCGACCAGGGTTATTGCCGATTTCCGATTGCCAATTGCCGATTGAAGGAAGCCACGGTTTCCAAGTTTTTCAAATCGGCAATTGGCAATCGGAAATCGGCAATAACTCGGGTCGCTGAAAGTTTGTGAGGAGAAATCATGGCGGAAAAGAAAGAGTTCAAGGTCCAGGCGAAACAACGCGATGGACGCGGCAAGAATGACGCACGTCGAACGCGACGTGAAGGATTGGTTCCCATTACCGTTTATGGTGGGGGCGCCGAAACTGTTGCTGCTGTCGCACAGTTGAGCGACCTCGCGGCGATTCTACGTTCAGAGTCTGGCCGTAACACGATTTTCACGATCGACGTCGAAGGCGTTGGCAGTAGTGAAGTCATGTTTCACGATCGCCAGATCGATCCAATCCGAGGCCGCTTGATACATGCCGACCTTACTCGACTTGTTAAAGGTCAAAAGATTGAAGTGACTGTTCCCTTGCATCTTGAGGGTGAGCCGATTGGAGTAAAGGAGAAGCAGGGAGTACTTGAGCAGATGATACGCGAAATCGAAATACGATGTGAGCCGCGGTCAATTCCAGACGCAATCACCGCCGATGTGTCTCATCTTGATGTGCACGACCTGCTCCACGTTTCTGATCTTAAAGTCGGCGAGGGGATTGAGATACTTGACGATCCGGAAACAGCAGTAGCGACTGTCGGGATCATTAGGGAAGAAGAAGTCGCGCCAGCGCCGGCCGTTGAAGGTGAAGAGCCCGCCGAACCTGAAGTCATCGGCAAGGGCAAGAAGGAAGAGGAAGAAGGATCGACGGAATAAGAACATTGCCGATTTCCGATTGCCAATTGCCGATTGGTTTTGTGTCCGACGAACTTTGGTTTGTCGATGGTGATGTAAGTAGTTGCCGGAGAATTTAGGGTCGTGAAATCGAAGAACGACAAACTAAAGTTCGTCGGACACAAAACCAATCGGCGCTCGGCAATTGGAAATCGGCAATGAAATTGATCGTCGGTCTCGGTAACCCCGGAAGTGAATACGCAGCGACGCGTCACAATCTGGGTTTTATGTTGATTGACAAATTGGCCGCTGATGCGAGGGTCACCGTAGGACGACGCGAGTGCAGTGCTTTCGTCGGTCGAGCACAGATCGAGAACGTTGTTGTGAAACTCGCGAAGCCACAAACCTACATGAACCTCAGTGGTCAGACGGTGAGTTGTTTGATTGCCAAACATCCTGCGGAGCCACGAGGGAGTCAGTTGATCGTTATCAACGATGACCTGGCTTTACCACTTGGCACGATTAGAATTCGCGAGCGAGGTTCGGCGGGTGGGCATAATGGGTTGAAGTCAATCATCGCAGCTCTTGGAACGAACGATTTTGTGAGACTGCGAATCGGTATTCAACCCGATCATCCGATAGCGGATACAAAGAAGTTTGTGCTCGAGTCATTTACCCGAACTGAACGAGTAGTGGTTAAAGAAGTATTAGATCGATGCGCGGCGGCGATTCGAACGATTCTTAGGGATGGCGTTTTGAAGGCGATGAGCGAGTTTAATTGATTGCCGATTGCCGATTTCCAATTTCCGATTTCAAATCAATCGGGCAATTGGCAATCGGAAATCGGCAATGTTTAGGAGGGTTGGTTTTGGAAACAAAAAGACAATACGAGGTGGTCTTCATAGTCGATCCAACGGTTGACGATGAGGTTGCGCGACTTACTGACAATTTCAAACAAGTTGTCGTCGATCAGGGCGGTTCTGTCACGAAGGCAGAAACCATGGGTAAGCGCCAACTCGCCTATGAGATCCTTCACAAAAAGGAAGGAACGTTCGTTCTAATGGAGATCGAAGGTTCAGGTCGCGAGATTGCTGAACTCGAGCGTCGTATGCGCGTTAACGACCGGGTTCTTCGTTATCTCACCGTAAGGGTCGATGAGGATCGCCGGCGAGCAGAGAAGCTGAAAGGACGACGACAGGCCAAAGCTGCAAAGCGAAGCGCAGCGGGTTCGCAACCGCGGCGCGGCGGTTCAGTAGAGTTCGCTGATGCTAACGGCGAATAGATTTTTCACGATTACGAGGACAACTATGTCAGCCAATTATGAAGACCGCCCGCGCGGCGGTGGTGGTTACGATGCCGACGATGATCAAGATCGACGCTCAATGGGCGGCCGTGGAGGACGTCGCATTCATCGCCGGAGAGTCTGCCGGTTCTGTATAGACAAAGTAGATTTAATCGACTTCAAAGACGTTCGATTGCTGCTCAATTATCTTCCCGAACGCGGAAAGATTTTGCCGAGACGCATCTCCGGAAATTGCGCAACACATCAACGGATGCTTGCGGAAGCAATCAAGCGTGCGCGCAATATCGCGTTGCTGCCTTACACGACGGACTAGAAAGGAGAACGCGAAATGGCACATACCAAGGTACTTCTACGTGAAGATGTTGATGACTTAGGCGCGCGTGGCGAAATCGTTCGGGTGCGAGCCGGCTATGCTCGCAACTACCTGCTGCCTCGCAATCTGGCGGTTCAAGCAACAGCCGGAAACGTTAAAGGAATTGAAGCCGAACGCGCGGCCTTGTTGAAAAAGGAAGCGAAGGAACGTTCGACCGCAGAGGCACAGTCGCAGCAAATGGGTTCACTCGTGCTGGAGTTCAAGCGAAAAGCCGGCGAACACGGTGCGTTGTACGGTTCAGTAACTTCAATGGACATTGCCGAGTCGCTGCAGGAACGTGGTTACGAGATTGACCGTCATCGTATTCACCTTCGCGAACCGCTGAAGCGCGTGGGTGATTTCACAGTTCCTGTGCGTTTGCATCGTGAAGTAACAATTGATTTGCAGGTGAAAGTGATGCCGGAGGGCGAAGTGATTCTTGGTCACCTGACGCCGGAACAAGAAGCGAGTTTGGCAAAGGAAGCTGAAACCGCGGACGAAGCAAACGCTGCTGAGTAAAAAAACACTTATAAATCTGGACAGACGAAAATCGATGTGAAATTTTAGCGTTGCAGGTTTTAATAACCTGCAACGCTTTTCGTTTTCTCTGCGCCCCCTCTGCGTTCTCTGCGTCTCTGCGGTTGAAATTTGAGCGGCCCGATCTTTACCGCAGAGACGCAGAGAACGCAGAGGGGGCGCAGAGAAAATCTTAAATCTCAAATCTGAAATGGCATCACCCGATCCAATTCGAGACCAGCCCTTTGAGCGCTCGTTACCGAACAGCTCTGAAGCTGAACGAGCTATTCTCGGTGCTGTGTTACTCGATAACGGTCTAATCAGTCAGGCGATTGAACAACTGCGACCCGAAGATTTTTACATTCCGTCGCATCGCCGAATTTTCATCGCCATGATTGCTCTGTTCGAGCGTGGCGCTGAAATCAATCCGATCCTCATCGGCGAAGAACTAAAAAAGGAAAATGCCCTCGAATCCGTTGGCGGGTTCACATTCATTACCAATCTCACGTACGGGCTACCTCACTCAACAAACATCGTTCACTACGCGAAAGTGGTTCGCGGGAAGTCGATGCTGAGACAGTTGATCAAAGCATCGAACAAGATTACCCAGGAGGCACTTGAGGAAGAGGACGAACCCGAGATCATTCTCGATCACGCTGAACACGCAATCTTTCAACTGGCGGATGAACGAATTCGCCAGGGATTCATGCACGTAAAGCCAATAGCTGAACAGCTCTTGGAAAAAGTGCAGGAGATGGAAGGCCGCGCCGCCGTCTTGACCGGCCTCACGACTGGATTCTCAGATCTCGACAAGATGACGTCGGGACTGCAAAGGTCAGACCTGATCATTCTTGCTGCTCGACCATCGATGGGCAAAACGAGCTTCGCGTTAATGCTAGCTGAAAACGCAGCGATTCATGCTGGGGCAGTTGTAGGAATGTTTTCGCTCGAGATGTCTAAAGAATCGCTGGTGATGCGTATGCTTTGTTCCCAGGGAAACATTGACGCACAGCGATTCCGTAACGGTTTCTTGTCTCGGTTGGAGTGGGCCCAAATCGCAAAATCGTTAGGCGTGCTTGCTGACACCAAGATCTTTCTCGACGACACACCCGGCCTCACTGTTCTCGAGATGCGTGCGAAGGCTCGTCGTCTTGCCGCAGAACAAAAGAAGCTCGACTTGATTATCGTGGATTACCTCCAGTTGATGTCCGGCTCCGGAAAACGCGTCGAGTCGCGACAACAGGAAGTATCGCAGATTTCGCGGGAGTTGAAGGGGTTGGCTAAGGAATTAAATGTTCCGTTAGTTGCTTTGTCGCAGTTGTCTCGTGCCCCTGAATCGCGATCGGATCACCGACCTCAGTTGGCTGACCTGCGCGAGTCAGGAGCTCTCGAGCAGGACGCTGATGTGGTTGCTTTCATCTTTCGCGAAGAACAGTACAAGACTCCAGAGGAACGCGACGCAATGCCCGATGATCAAAAGAATGTTGCTGAACTCATTATCGCCAAGCAACGGAACGGACCAACTGGCTCCGTTGATCTTCGATTCACGCCCTCGAGTATGAGGTTTGATAATCTTTATCGGGAGTGATGTCCGATATGCTTTAGCTTGTCGTGACGCAACCAACCGAGCCCGAATTTTCCACGGACAGCTGATAATTTGGGGCTCGGTTGGTTGCGTCACGACAAGCTAAAGCATATCGGACAAATTCTCACCCAACAGTAAACTCTATGTCATCCGCACTCTCCGACAACTTTCGATCGTCCGAGTTGTAAGCCTCAACTTTCCAACGATACGTTCCCTTCTGCAGCGGTTTGTCTACCGAGAAAGAAGTTCCGTCTATGCGCTTGTCTATATAAGGCGATTCCACCAGGTGATCGTTCGCATGGACGCTCAGTTTGTAATAAGCAGCATCCGGATAGCTTTCCCATTTTAATTCCGGGGTTTCGGTGCTGATCTTTTCCGCGGCTTTTGGATTCAATAACTTCAGGTCACTCTTGAATAGATGAGTAGCTTTTACGAACAGTGTTTTGTCGGCAGTAACTTCATACTTAGCAGCGCTGATTCCGGCTATGCCGGTTGTTGCGAAAATCGAAGAGTCAGTATCAAAAACTCGTGCAAGTAGCGACTCGTAGGTTCCCGGCGGCACATTGGTGATGACGTAGTCGCCGTCCTTATCGGTCTTGGCAGTGAACGTCTTACCGCTGCAGCCACCAAGAAAGCGGTTGAACGACTCGCACAACTTCACCTCGATGTTTTCGACAGGTTTGCTGTTATAGAAGACCTTGCCTTGTACATTTCCGGTGCCTGGTGCGGGTTTGACTTTCTCAACTCCCGTTTCGGCAGTTGCTGTGTCGTTGTTGGAGTTCGTTGAATTTGTTGACGAGGACTTGTTACCTGATTTACAGCCAAGCACGGCTAAGATCGCGAGAATGGTCGCGAGAGCTAACGCAGATTTCGGTGATTGCATTTGAGTCGGAACCCTTTCGCCCGGGTGTTCGAAGATCGAGTTGGACAAGTCTACCTAAAAATTGGCATTTTGTACTTTGTACTTTGGTCTTGGGACTTTGGTCTTTGGTCTTTCGGCTATGGAGTTCAAAGACCGAAAGCCAAAGTCCAAACACAAAGCACAAAGAACAAAGCTCAATCCTTAGATTTCTTATTAGCGTGATTAATGGCGATATACGTGACGCTGTCCCAGGCGTTGTGAATGCCAACAAACAGCAAGAGGAGCGCGACACCAGCGACTATGAACAAGGCCTTTTGTGGGTATGCTCGGACCAAAATGCCTGCCAGCAGAAGCAGCGTGTAAGCCAGAAGCGGCAGTATTGAGTACCACAACCAGTCTTCCCAGACAGGCTTGTAATTCATTTGACGCCGAGCTCGCTTGATAATGATCACCGCGTAAATCAATCCCACGACCGCGCAAGTAATAAGAACTAATTGAACGCTCGAGAGTCCCTGCCAGGGTGCACTCAGTATGGCGGCAATCAGCAGAACGGCACAGAAGTGAACAATCGTTGGCGTGCCGAAGGCCGCGATCTCTCGCATCGAACTGCGTGGCCGCACTTCGGCAATCAGCGCGATTACCACAAACTGCAAACCTGTCAGCGCAGCTCCGGACGATCCAACGATCACGTAGAAGCTTTCCCAGGCTGCCAGAGGTGTTTTGGCCGATTCTTCAAGCATTGCCGGTGCTTAGTGGTCAGTAGTCAGTGGTCTTTGGCCTTAGGTTTTTGGTCTTTAGGTGTAGGAGTTCGACTGCTACTGATTCTTACCAGGACCTAAGACCAAAAACCAAAGACCACTGGCCACTAACAACTGACCACAAACTGATTCTCCTGTATCCTACCCCAAACTAAACGCCCGGAGACAATTTTTATAAATGTCATCATTGAATGAGAGGCACACGCTCGACGCGCAACGTCCAACCTGGGTCGAAATTGATCTAAATAATTTGGCAGCGAACTTTCAGGTGGTGAAGGAACGCGTAGGTCCCGACGTGAAAGTAATGGCAGTCGTAAAAGCAAACGCCTATGGGCATGGAGCCGTTCAATGTGCTCGCCGGTTGGTCAAAGAAGGTGCTGAATGGTTTGGCGTGGCCTTGCCCGAAGAGGCAATTGAGTTGCGAGCCGCTGGTATTGGTCAACCGATTCTTTCGCTGGGTGGATTCTGGCACGGACAAGCATCTGCTTGCATACAGCAACGGATCACTCCAGTGGTTTATCGTCTCGATATGATAGCAGCGATGAATCAGGCTGCTCGTGATGCCGGAGTCACCGTAGACGTGCACGTTAAGATCGACACAGGAATGGGCCGCCTGGGAATACGTTTCGATCAGCTGAATGAGTTTGTTGCTGCGTTGAAAGAATTTGACAACGTGAGAATTGATGGGTTGATGACACACTTCGCTGCGGCCGACGATGACGCATGCCGACCGCTAACCCATGACCAGATCCGGCGCTTTGATGCGGCGGCCGCATTGTTCTGCGAGCGCGGATACCGACCGGCCCACCTGCATCTGGCCAACTCGGCCGCGATTTATGGTCATCGCGAAGCATGGGGAAGCATGGTTCGACCGGGAGGTGTGTTGTATGGACTGTGGCGGGACGTCTTGCCGGTTTCAGTTTCAAAGTCAGCTTTGGCGCCCGTGATGTCAGTTCACTCACGAATTAGTTTATTGAAGTGGGTTCCCTCGGGCGAGACACTTGGCTACGGTTGTACGTTCGAAGCATCGCGCAACAGTTTGATCGCCACGATCCCTGTGGGTTATCACGATGGATACATGCGCGGCCTTTCAAATCGGGCACATGTGATCGTGCGAGGCGAATACGCTCCGGTTGTTGGACGTGTATCGATGGATCTGACACTGATTGACGTGACAAACATTCCTGAAGTCGCTTTGGGCGATCAAGTAACGTTGCTCGGCAGGCAAAGGACGGATTCCGACGCTGCTGTCACTGCCGAGGAACTGGCACGAATTTCAGGCACATTGTCTTATGAGGTGACCTGTGGGATTGGTGTCAGAGTGCCGCGGGTTTATGTCTGAGGCGGGAAAGTATCAAGTCATTTTCCATATATCATTTGACATTTTTCAGTCGCCATTCCCCGAATGTCCGACGAACTTTAGTTTGTCGAGCGTTGTATTGCGAGTCCTTGGTTACAACAACATACATCCCTGGCAGCGACGACAAACTAAAGTTCGTCGGACATTCGGGCAAATGACCAACTGAAAAATGTCAAATGATATATGGAAAATGACTTGGTACTTCTGCGGAGCAAATTATGAGCGAACCCATCACGTTAACCGTCAAAGCCAACGCCCAGGACAATGTCACCGCGTTGCTCTATCTGTCACAGAAAAAGAATCGGTTAGGTGTGACGATTATTCTTGGACACGGAGCCGGCGCTGACCAGTCGAGTGGCTTCATGAGATTGTTCGCGAGAGGTTTGTCGGATCGTGGTCTGGATGTGATGACCTTTAACTTTGTGTACACCGAACAGAGACGAGGCGTGCCCGATCAGAAGGCAAAGTTGGAGTCGTGCTTTCGAGCAGTTATCGTAGCAGCATTGAGTCAGAAAAAAGTTAAGGGAAATAAACTGGTGATTGGCGGTAAATCGATGGGCGGCAGAATTGCTTCACAAGTTGTTGCGGCCGCCTGCGAACAGAATGATCCGTTAGCTAAAGAAATCGGCGGCCTGGTTTTTCTCGGTTATCCGCTACATCCGCCGGGAAATCCCGCGAAGTTACGAACTGAGCATCTGCCGCAAATTACGGTGCCAATGCTTTTCGTACAGGGAACGCGCGACTCATTGGGTTCCACAGACGAGATCGCGCCAATCGTCAAGGAACTGAAGCTGCCGGCAGAGATCCATGTGATTGAAGGTGGCGATCACTCATTCAAAGCGCCTAAGAAATTTGGTCTAACACAGGAAGAAGTTTACTCCGCTGCGATGGATGCGATTGTGGATTGGGTTGGGAAGCACGTATAAGTCCTATCGGTCGAATAGGTCCTATGCTCGCTCAGGGTCTCGATTTCTCCACCGGCAATTCCGGGCGATTGCTCCAGTCTTCAAACGATCCATCGTACACATGCGCGTCATAACCCAGGTATCGCGCCACGAAATACAACAGACTCGCCTGTTGGCCGATATGACAATAGGTTGCGACACTTGAAGTTGGTTTTACGTCAGCGGCGTCGAACAGCTGTCTCAAAGCAGCCGGAGTCTTGAACTTGTTCGTTGGATCTTCAACCAAAGTTGAATAGGGAATACTCCGCGCGTTAGGGATGTGACCCCCACGAGGCATCCGACCTTGTTCGGCGCCTGAATAAAATTGTGGCGCCCGCGCGTCGAGTATCCTTACGTTTGGATTACTCAAGTTCTCTTTTACCCAGACGGCATCCACGACCAGTTTCGGATTTGCGTGAGGGGTAAGTGTTCCTTTCTTTGGCTCAACAATATCTGCCGTGACCGGCTTTCCTTCGGCACGCCACGCAGGAAATCCGCCGTCAAGGATTGACGTTTGATTGCCCAAACCGAGATAGTCGAGAGTCATAAATACTCGCGCGGTGGGCGTGACCCAATCTTTGCCGAAGTAGAGCACGATACGCGAATTGTCCGAGATGCCCAGCTTCTCAAAAGCATTTTTAAGTTGATCGACGGCCGGAAGTTCAAGCGTCAAACCTTGTCCACGTGGCGTGGAGATATCAGCGAGTTGGATGAACTGCGCGCGCGGAATGTGCGACGCCGCGTATTCGTTTTGTTCGCCGACTTGTAACAGCACCAGTGAATCATCATTGAGATGCTTCGCGAGCCAATCGGTTGAGACGATGAGTGAATCGTTAACTTTTGGTGTTTGAGCGCTAGTTGTAATGGCTATTAAGAGTATTGAGATCCCAATAGCTGACTTTATTAAATTCATGATGGACCTCGGCAGGAAAGATACGCTAAGCATACGGTCAAAATGATCATGAGACAACGTTGGAGGCGATCAGTACCACCGCGCAATAGCAGTTTTGAAAAATAAGGAGGCCCGATCGTGCTGGGACCGCAGGCGTCCCCGCCTGCCCGCGTCCAGCTCAACCAACAGCAATTATTTGAGCCAGTCGCATAAAAAGGATATTGGTTCTTTTCAACGCGGGCAGGCGGGGACGCCTGCGGTCCCAGCACGATCGGGTCTCATTAATCAAAGGCATCAACATGACGAGACAATCTGATCTTCAAACCACATTCGGAAAGCTACGCGAGATCCTGCAACCCTATCAATCCAAGCTAATCGTCATCGCTGATACAAGCGATCATTACGCGCTCGAAACTCCATACGTAATGAAGAACAAGCATCGCATGTACTTTGGCGGCATCAAGATTGCCAAGAACTATGTGAGTTATCACCTCATGCCGGTCTATGCTTGCGAAGAGGTTCGCGATGCCATTTCACCAGAGTTGAAGAAGCGTATGCAGGGAAAATCATGCTTCAACTTTTCCGTTCCTGATGAGAAACTGTTCAAGCAGCTCGCCAAATTGACTAAGATTGGATTCCAGCGTTTTACCGCAAAAGAATTCTATTCAAAGTTCTAAGGAGTCAAACAAAACGTGCCAAGAACCTTCGATTGTCCTAAGTGCGGAGCTCCAGTGGAATTCAGCAATAACCCTCCGGGACAACCTGATCGTGTCACTTGTAACTACTGCAATAGCGTCCTTGCGGAACCGACAATGGGACGTCCTGCTCAAATCATTCAACTCAAGATTGATCCGATACCAGGAGGCATCAAGTTTCCAAAATGGATTCTCTTGACCCTTCTTATTCCAGTTCTCGCGGTGGGTACAGGCATCGTAGCGATGATTGCCGGAATGACGCCGTTGTTTCTCTCGAAACCTCGTGAGCCAAGTCGGGTTGCAACGGTGCCGGGCGGAGGCACACGGCCCGAACCGTCAATTGCCACTGTCACTTTGAAGTTTGGTAGTGAGGGCATTGGACCAGGCATGTTTACCGATGCACGCTCAATAGCGGTCGATGGCGCGGGAAATATTTACGTTGGGGAATACTCTGGCGGCCGGATTCAAGTGTTCGATTCAAATGGCAAATTCGTAACTCAGTGGATTGCAAATGCCAAGATGCCCTTACGAGGTCTGGCTGCGGATCGAACGGGTAACGTCTACGTCGTGCAGAGTGGGAATATTCAGAAGTTTGAAGGACGCAGCGGCAAGCCACTAGGCGAAATGTCGTATGGTGACGGCTGGGGATTCGACGATATTGTGGCCACACCGGATGGCGGCTTAACCGCTGCGTGGTACAAGAACCGAGACGATATTGTTAGGTTCGATGCTACGGGCCATACAGTTCGAACGATCAAAGCGGCAATCAGTTCAATCACTGATCATTCAGAGTTGGACACGCGAGTCGCAGAGGATGGCCTGGGAAACATCTACGCACTCGGCAGGTTCAATAATGCAGTCTTCAAATTTGGTCGAGATGGGAAATACATTAACAAGTTTGGAAGTGCCGGAGATAAAGCCGGACAACTGCAAGCGCCAGGCGCGATTGCTGTTGATGGCAAGGGCCGAATTTTTGTTGCCGATATGAAAGGTATTCAGATGTTCGACAACGACGGTCGCTACCTGGATACATTTAAGCCTGACAATGGCCATGCCTCGGGAATGGTCTTTAACGACAAGGGCGAGTTGTTTGTAGTCGATCGAACGAAGGTGGTGAAAGTAGTTTTGAAGGATTAAAGAACAATAGGGGCTTTGCCTCAGTTCGTGTTGTTTCGTGTGACTTCGTGGATCGTTGGTTTTTTTCCGGGAAAGCAGACGATCCACGAAGTCACACGAAACAACACGAAACTCGTGACCACTGAAATATACTTTTGAGGCAGAGCTATCAATAGATGCAAACGACAATGAAACCCGGCGACACACTCTCCTGGACTCGTACTTTTACCGACGACGACATCGCGTTGTTCGCGAAACTCTCTGGCGATCAAGGTGAACATCACTTGATCCCAAACGACCAAGGTCGACTGATGGCCCACGGATTATTAACCGCGACGCTGCCGACGAAGATTGGTGGAGATCTTAATCTGATCGCGCGCGAGATGACTTTCAGGTTTCATCGGCCGGTCTTTGCCGGCGATACAATCGAATGTGTCGTTACACTGACCTCTGCTGAACAGGGTGATGGTTTCCTGAACATCGTGACGGAATGGAAATGCACCAACCAACATGGCAAAGAAGTTATGACCGGTGGTGGGAGCGGGATCATTCGGGGATAAAACCAATCATTGGTCATTTTCCATTTCTCATTTTCCATTTTCCATTTGATCGGCCACGTGTTCCTGGGAGCGCAGGCGTCGAAGTCCAAAGTCCAAAGTCCAATGTCCGATTGCCGATGTCGAACTTTAGACTTGTCGAACTTTGGACTTTTGACGTTGGACTTTGGACTT
>Ga0068856_100005947_pt1 | contig 12011 bp, 7 predicted proteins | sample KBSCornC62_FD_66595 | JGI IMG/M metagenome (GOLD analysis project Ga0068856, IMG submission 66595) | Corn rhizosphere microbial communities from Kellogg Biological Station, Michigan, USA - KBS Corn C6-2 | ecosystem: Host-associated > Plants > Roots > Rhizosphere > Soil ...
ATGCCGTTCGCGGTCTCGTGCTGCCATGCGAGGCGCGCGCCGCGGACGCTATCCCTCTGGGCGAACGGCGGCGAAGTCTGCGGCGTATCGATGGCGGCAAGGGTATTCGCGAACGTCCGGGACGGCGCGCCGAAGAAGTTCGCCGTTCCGGTGAGCGCGTACGTGCGGGCGCCGGGCGGACCGTCGTCGTCGAACGTGCCCGCGTCGTAGGCGTAGACGCGCGCATCGAAGCCGTCGCGGCCCCGATCGATCCGGGCGTCGAGATCGTAGAGGGCCAGACGCGCGTTCTCGCGAGCGTCGACCTGCCGCGCGAACGAGGCGAACGTATCCAGCGTCGTGCCGGCGTAGGCGAGCGGGAGCAGCAGACCGCGCGCGCCGGCCAGCGCGCGCGACGTCTGCGAGCCGAGATACGTCGCGGTCAGCGTGAACGCATCGTTCGGCGCGTAACGCAGCTTGAGCAGCTGCGCGCGCCGCAGGTCGTCGGACGGAGCGCCGACGCAGCATGCGTAGAGATCCGTCGCGTGCAGCGGATCGGGTCCGGGGACGAGCAGATCGCCATCGACGCGCGCGAAACCGGCGCCGAGCGAGAGCGGATAGGCGCGGTTCGCGAGCGGCCCGGTCGATCCGTCGGTCGCGACCATCGCGGCGAACGCGAGCCGGCCGTCGTTCGAGGTGCCGGTATAGGAGATGTCGTCGAACGATCCGCCTTGCGTGTCGATCGAGAACTCGGCGAGCGCGCGGCGCGTCGAGGTGGGCTCGGCGCTGCGCAAGTTGAGCGCTCCGGCGATCGCGTTCGGGGCGACGCCGGCGACGTCGCCGGGTCCGCGGCTGACCTCGACGTCGCCCAACACGAACGACGGGATCGCGGCGAGATCGAACGCCCCGCTCGAGGGCAGCGCGAGCGGTACGCCGTCGAACGAGACGGCCGTCTCGAACGGCTGCGAACCGCGAACGCTGCCGAACATCGGGACGCCGCGTACGGCGAGATCGCTGCCGGCGACGAACCGCGGCGTCGCGCCGGGCGTCTGCGCGAGCACGCTGCCGAGATCGGGCTGTCCCTGGTCGCGATAGGCCTCGCGCGGAAAGACCTTGACCGCGATCGGACTCGCGTTGAACGTCGCGCGCGGATGCGCGACGACCGAACCGATGACGCGCAGCGATGCGATGCTCGGATGCAGCACGATCTCCTGTGGGTCGCTCGGAACGACGACCGTCGCGCGGAACGGTTCGTACCGCGCGGCCGAGACGGTCTCGACGTACGCCCCCGCGGGCACGCCGGCAACGGCGAACCGGCCCTTCGCGTCGCTCGCGACCGGTCCGGCCGAACCGACGCGGACCTGGGCGCCGGCGACCGGGCGGCCGCCCTCGTCGACGATCGTACCGCGCACGGAGGCCTCCGCCGCGGAGGCGGCGCTCGGCAAAATCACAGGAAATGCTAAGGTTAGCGTGAGATACGCGAACGAATATCTCTGAAGACTTCCCGGAAGACGGAGCATCAGTGAAGCAACTGCGTTTCATCGCGGCGATTACCTGCATGGCATTGGTCCTCTGTCCGCTCGGCGCGCGCGCCGATGCCGCGACCGGGACGCTGCGCGGAAGCGTGACCGACGCCGACGGCGCACCGATCGCGGGCGCGCGCGTCACGCTGCAAGGCGCGCGTCGCGATGCGTCGACCACCGATACGGCCGGCGCCTTCCGCTTTACGGGACTCCCCTCCGGCACGTACGGCGTCAGCGTCGCGAAGACCGGCTATACGTCGGCTTCGCTCGACGGCGTCACCATCGGCGGCGACGACGTCTCCGTCGCCTTCGCGCTGCTGCGCCCGACGCTCTCGTCGATCCGCGAGATCGCGAGCGTCTCCAGCGGCAAGCGCGGAGCGTTCAACGCGACGCCGTCGGCGCAATCCATCATGACGGCGGAGCGCTTCCGCGACTTGGGGCAGATCGGTCTGGCGAACGTGCTGGACCAGCAGCCCGGCGCCGTCAGCGCGCGACCCGGCAACGCCAATGCGGCCGCCTACGGCTCGATCACCTCGCCGAACATCCGCGGCGCGCTCGACTACGAGAAGGCGACGCTGATCGACGGGCATCCGCTCATCAACGGCGCGCGTGGCGACTATCCGACGATGCTGCTCAACATGTCCCTGCTCGACGACGTCGAGCTGGCGAAAGGTCCGACGGCCTTCGCCCCGCAGATCAACTACGCCATCGGCGGCGTCCTGAACTTCCGCACGGCGCAGCCGACGCGCGTTCCGCGCGGCGAGATCCAATACGGCCTGGACGGCTTCGGCGGGACCTTCTCCGACCTGCGGTATTCGGGGACGACCGCGAACGGCAAGTTCGGCTGGATGCTGGGGTACGCGTCGTACGGCACTCCGGGCGCCGATCGCGCCGTGCGGACGTACGTCACCTTGCCGGCCGGTTCGACCATCGGCGGCGTCGCGGTCGGCGGCACCAACTCGGCCACGCCGATCAACGGCGCCAGCGGCCCCTGGCCCTACGGCGGCAGCACCACGACCGTGCTCGCCAATCCGACCAACGCCTATACGTCCCTCGTGGCCTGCTGCCAGACCCTGCAGTCCGACTTCCAAAACAAGATGGAACTGGCGAAGTTCAGGTACGACTTCTCGAATGCGACCAGCGCGCAAATCGCATACATCGGCGATCAGTCGCAGTACGACGGCGCGGCGGCCGGCTTCGCGCAGGTCGACGCCGTCTTCGCTCCGGCCGCCGCATACGACGGCACGGGCCTGCCGCTCGCGACGGGCGCGCGGTACCTGCTCAACAACAAGACGACGCTCCCCGACTCGCGCCTGTACGACAACGAGCCGATCTTCGAGGCCGACTTCCGCACGACGTACGGCAGCGATTCGCTGCTCGCGCGTTACTACAGTGCGGTGCTGGGCCGCCAGACCACGACCGACCTCGCGGATCCGAACGCGAACTATACGACGGCGCTGACGCTCTACGGTACCGGCAAGCTCGGCGCCGCGAGCGGCGTACCCTTCGACGGCACGACGCAGATGGTCACCATCGCGACGCCGTATGCCAACAGCGTCGAACACGACCTGCTGCACGGCTGGTCGTTCGAATACGACCATCCGACCGGCCCGAACGTGCTCGTCTTCTCGGTCGATCGTACGACCTCGCTCACCAACTCCTACGCGATCGCAGGCTCCGCCACGCCGGGCGGCAGGGTGACGGTCTCGATCCCGGGCGGCACGCGTCAGGACTTCACCACGTATCTGCTGCGCGGGACGTTCAATCTCGACGCGCGCACGACGCTCACGCTGGCGAACTACTACAACACCTATCACAGCGTCTATACGCCGGCCAAAGATGCGAGCGGCGCGTTCGTCTTCGCGAGCGGCACCGTCGCGCACGACGATCCGCGCGTCGGCATCACCTATCGTCCGAATGCGGACCTCTCGCTGCGCTTCTCCGCCGGATCCGCGGTGGCGCCGGCCTATCCGGCGCTCGTGGATAATCTCAACACCACGGCCGCGAGCGCCTACAATCCGGCGTCGCCGTTCGTCGTCGTCGCGCAGAACAGCGGCAGTCTCCAACCGGAGACCTCGTTCGGTTACGATCTCGGCGGCGACTACCGGTTGCGGAACGGCGCGGTCGCTTCCGTCGACCTCTACCTGACGGACCTGCGCAACCAGTTCATCGGCGTGACCTACGACAGCGGAACGCTCTACACGCCGCCCGTCGGACCGGCCGTGCCGATCTACATCAGCACGAACCAGAACCTCGCCAAGGCGCGTTTCCAGGGCGTCGAATTCTCGCTCAAGAGCGATCCGGAAGTCGGCCTCGGCTGGTCGATCGCAGGCGATCTCGCGAACGCCTACGCCTACGGACTGCCGCCGGGCTTCTACGCGACGCAGACCGGTCCGTTCACCACGAACCTCGGCGTCATCGCCGGCCAGAACTACGTCGGCTTCAACGCACCGGCGTACAACGGCATCTCGAACAAGAGCGAGGCCTATTCGCAGGGCTACGGTTCGCTGCACTATCGCGGAGCTCACCGGCAGTACGTCGAGTTCGGCGCCACCTACTTCGGGCCGAACAACTCGTACAACGTCCAGCCCTTCGTGGTCGCGAGCGCCGCGGTCGGCCTGCCGGTCTTCGACGAACGCACCCGCGCGACCATCGCCGTCGACAATCTCTTCGGCATCTATCCCGCGCCCTACGCACGGATCGGCGGCGGCGTTCCGACGCCGCTCGCCAACGGCGCGCTCGGTCTGCGGACCGCGGTCCCGATCGGCCCGACGACCGTGCGCTTTTCGCTCGGCCGCAGCTTCTAGGACCCGGAATCCGCCAGAAGTCGTAGCGTCCCGCCGGGTTCCGGCGGGACGATTCATCCCATGGACGTCGCCGTCGCGGATCGCCTGCAGTTCGCGTTCACGATCATGTTCCACTACCTGTTCCCGATCGCGACGATGGGACTGGCGCCGTTCATCGCGTGGTTCGCCTGGCGCGGCTCGAAGGGCGATGCCGAGGCCGCGCGCGCCGCCGCGTTCTGGACGAAGATCTTCGCGGTCAACTTCGCGGCCGGCGTCGTCACCGGCATTCCGATGGAGTTCCAGTTCGGAACGAACTGGGCGCCGTTCTCTGCCAAGACCGGCGGCGTCATCGGCCAACCGCTCGCGATGGAAGGCGCGTTCGCGTTCTTCCTCGAGTCGATCTTCCTCGGCATCCTGCTCTACGGGCGCGAACGCGTGACGTCGCGCGCCCGCGTGATCGCCGCGTTCGCCGTCTGGGCCGGCGCGTGGCTCTCCGGCTATTTCATCGTCGCCACCGACGCGTGGATGCAGCATCCCGTCGGCTACGCCGCGACCGCGGACGGACGGATCGAGATGGCGAGCCTGTGGGCGGTGCTGACGCAGCCGTTCGCGCTCTGGCAGTACGCGCACGTGATGATGGGCGCGATGGTCGCGGGAGCCTTCATCGTCGGCGGCGTCGGCGCGTACTATCTGCTCGCGCGCCGCGACGAGACGATCGGCCGCAGGTTCGTCCGCGCGGGCGTCATCGCGGGGGCCGTCTTCTCCACGCTCGTCATCTTTCCGACGGGCGATCGCAACGGATCGGACGTCGCGTCCTATCAGCCGGTCAAACTGGCCGCGATGGAAGGCCTGTTCGAATCCACGAAGGGCGCGCCGCTCGCCGTCATCGGCATGCCGGACGCGAAGAAGCGCGAACTGCTCGATCCGATCTTCGTCCCCGACCTGCTCAGCTTTCTCGCGTACGGCAACGCGCGCGCGAACGTGAACGGCCTCTCCGCCTATGCCGTCGAGCTGTGGCCGCCGGTGGAACTGACGTACTACGCCTACCACGTGATGGTCGGCTTGGGCACGATCTTCTCCGCGGTGACGCTGCTCGGCATCGTCTTCCTGCGCTGGGGCGCGCGGCTCTATCGCACGCGCTGGCTGCTCTGGTTGCTGCTGCTGCTCATGCCGATGCCGTACATCGCCAACGAAGCGGGATGGACCGTCACCGAGGTCGGGCGTCAGCCGTGGATCGTCTACGGCCTGATGCGGACCGCAGCCGGCGCGTCGCCGACCGTCTCGGGCGCAGAGACGCTCTTCACCCTCATCGGATTCGCCGGCATGTACTTCTTGCTCGGCACGCTCTTCCTGTATCTCACGCTTCGCGCGATCGGCACGGGACCGGGAGCGGCGCATGAGTAGCGTCGCCTTCGTCCTGCTCGCGTTCATGCTCGGCGCGTACGTGCTGCTCGACGGCTTCGACCTCGGCATCGCGACGATCGCGCCGTTCGTCGGGAAGGACGAAGAGGAACGCGGCGCGGCGATGCGCGCCATCGGGCCGTTCTGGAACGGGAACGAGGTCTGGCTGGTCGCCGCGGGCGGCGCACTCTTCGCGCTCTTCCCCAAGGCGTATGCATCGGCGTTCTCGGGATTCTATCTGCCGTTCGTGGTCGTGCTCTGGCTGCTGATGTTCCGCGGGATCGCGATAGAACTGCGCGGCCATTTCGCGACGCCGATGTGGCGCGACTTCTGGGATTTCTGCTTCTCCGGATCCTCGGCGCTGCTCGTCGTGCTCTTCGGCGTCGCGCTCGGCAACCTGCTGCGCGGCGTACCGCTCGACGCCGACGGCTACTTCACCGGATCGTTCGGGTTCTTGCTCAATCCGTACGCGCTGCTCGTCGGGCTTACGGCGCTCGCCGCGATCGCGATGCACGGCGCCGCATTCGCGCTCCTGCGCATCGAAGGGCCGCCGGCGGATCGCGCGCGTAAGGCCCTCCCGGCGTTGGCCGGCGCGACGGCCGCCGGGTTCGTCGCCACGACGGTCTACACGCTGGCCATCCACGGCTTCACCGCGCCCTGGGTCGCGGTCTTTCCGGCCGCGGCGATCGGAGCGCTGATCTTCGTCTTGCGCGCCGCCCGCGCCGGGAACGGCGGCCGCGCCTTCCTCGCATCTTCCGCCCTGCTCGCGTCGCTCTTCGGCGCGGCCGCGGCCACGCTGTACCCGCACTTGCTGACCGCCTTCCCGGGCCCGGGCGGCATCGACATCTCCTCGGCGGCGCCCTCGCCCGCGGCACTGGTCTCGGCGCTCGCGGTGGTGCTGGTCGGCGTCGTCGCGGTCTGCATCTACGGCTCCATCGTCCTCGTGCCGATCTTCCGTCAGAAAGTCGGCACTAAACTAAAACCTTAGTTGACTTTCCGCGGCCGTCCCGCTACACTCCAACTAAATCATTAGTTCACCTAACTCGTTAGGTCTGTCTGGAGTGAGGACTATGGGTCGCCTTTCGCTCGTCGCGCTGCTCGCCGCCCTCCTCGTCGGAGGCGCTTCGTCCGCGGCCCGGGCCGCGATCCAGGTCGACGGGATCGACGTCCCGCACGTGACCGTTCCGCCGCCGATCGACGGGACGCTGAACGATGCCGCGTGGAAACAGGCCGCCGTCGCGACCCTCACGTTCGACGGACACAAGATGACGGACGCCGCCGAGGAGACGCATGCCTATCTCCTCACGGACGGCACCTATCTCTACGTCGGGTTCGATGCCATCGAGACCCGTCAGGCCATCGTGGCCAATCAGGGCACGAACGGCGTCGGCATGGATTCCGACGACGAGGTCGCGATCGGTCTCTGGCCCAGCGGCGCGAACGGCTTCAACTACACGTTCCTCTCGACGCCGCGCGGCACGCGCTATCAGGAGAGCTCCGAGAACTCGAACTACGAGCCGCACTGGGACGCGCGCGGAACCATCGGCGCCGAACGCTACGTCGTCACCATGCGCATCCCGTTCGCCGCCATCCACGGCGCGTCGAAAGACCGATGGATGCTGCAACTGGCGCGCTTCGAACCGACGACCGGTTCGCTCTACTTGTGGTCGGGCGGTCCGAACTTCAGCGGGCTGATGGACTACAATTATGCGAGGCCGTTGCGCGGCCTCGGGAACATCGCGCACGCGCGGCCGAAGGCGCGGTTCGGATTCTATGGGCTCGGCGCGATCGCCGCGCCGTCGGCCGGCGGTGCCACGACGCGCGGCGGTCTCGACCTCTCGCTGCCCATCACGCCGACGACGTCGTTCGTCGCCACCATCCATCCCGATTTCTCCAACGTGGAGAACGATCAGCAGTCGATCTCGCCGACGGCGTTCCGCCGCTACTACGGCGAGACGCGCCCCTTCTTCACGCAGGGCGGCGGGACGTACAACTTCATGGAATGCGATGCGTGTCCGAACGAGCAATCGCTCTATACGCCCGCGATCCCCACGCCGCGCACGGGCTACGCGATCGAAGGCAAAGAGGGCCCGCTCACGTTCGCCGGGTTCGATGCGGTCGGCGCCGGACGCATCGATGCCGCGCAGGCGGCGATCTTCCGCAACCGGCCGCGCACCGTCTTCGTCTCGGCGCAACGCGTCTCGGTGAACATGCCGGGATTCAAAGACGATACCTTGCAGTACGCCGCGAAGTGGAGCGATCTGAAGCATCTGTTCGTCTACGGCAACTACGGCACGGAGAGCGGCACGGCGGTCACGGATCCGTCCAAGGCGAAGTTCGCCGAGATCGGTGGAGGCTGGTACGGTCCGCACGCCTTCACCGGCGGCGGCATCCGTAAGGTCGGCGCGCAGTACGCGCCGTACGACGGCTTCTTCTCTTTCAGCGATATCGCCGGCTACGGATTCTTCAGCAATCACAATTGGATCCCGAACGGCGGCGCGTTCAAGAACATCAACGCGTTCGTCTTCACGGACCGGTACCACGGCGCGAGCGATCTGGCCGTCTCGGACGCGACGCTCGGCATCGACCTGGTGACCCGCAAACTGATCGAGTTCGCGACGTCGACGAGTTCGAGCTACGCGCGGATCGGCGGCGTCATGACGCCGCTCACCGTCAACGAGACCGCGCTCACGTTCGGGTCGGGCACGTCCACGCCGACGACCATCGCACATTCGACCGGACGGTACGGCGACGGCCGTTTGGAGGGCAATCGCCGGCAGACGACGATCGCGCTCGGACGCCGGCTCTTCCTAACCCTGACCGCCAACGACAACCGTCAGTACTTCACCGATGCGCCGGCCAACATCCAGTGGTTCGAGCGCGCGAGCGTCGCCTTCCAAGCGGGACCCGAGAGCTCATTTGCGATCGGCTGGCGACGGATCGTCGGAACGGCGCCCACGCCGAACGGCGGCGGCAACTGCATCGGGTCGTGCACCAATTTCTCGTTCGCGTATCACCGGCTCTACGGACCGCAGGAACTGTACGTCGCCTACGGCGACCCCGGACGGCTTACGACGGTGCCGCAGTTCATCGTCAAACTTATCCGCTACGTCGGTGCGGAGAAGGGCACGTAGGCCGGGTGCCGCGCCCATCGAGAGGCGGCCTCGACGGTCGCTCCTCGGGACGAGAGCGGGACGGGATCTAGCCCCCTTCCCGCTCTCGCGTACGTTCTGACCCAGCGCGATCGCTCCGAGCGCGAGCGCGATGCCGCAGCCTTGGACGAGCGAGACGCGCTCGCCGTCGAACGCGACGCCGAGCGCGATCGCGACGATCGGATTGATCGCGCCGATGAGCGTGGAGGAGACCGGCGAGAGCCGTTCCACGCCGCGGAACCAGCATGCGTAGGCCAACGCCGTTCCGACGAGACCGAGATAGAGGTAGCCCCCGATCTGCATCGCACCGACGTGCGGCAGGGGGCCTTCGAAGAACGCGAACGGGAGCAGCATCGCGCCGCCCATGGCGAGCTGCCATCCGGCCAGCGTCAGCGGAGGCACCGGCGAACGCCATCGGTTCAGGAGCACGGTCGCGATCGCCATGATGCCGGTCGCTCCGAATGCCGCGAGAACGCCGGTGAGATCGAGGCCGCGCGCGCTCGGACCGAGCAGCAGCGCCAATCCGACGAGGACGCAGAACGCGGCCGCGATCGTCTGCGCGATCGGGCGCTGGCGGTAGATCCCCCACGACAGACCGATGACGAAGACCGGCGCGGAAGCGCCGATCATGGACGCGATACCGCCCGGCAGATGGTATGCGGCGACGAAGAGCAGCGGAAAGAAGATCCCGAAGTTGAGGGCCGCCAGGACCGCGGACTTCCACCACCAGTCGCCTTTGGGAAGCTGTCGGGTGAAGGCGACGATCAGCAACCCGATCGGGAGCGAGCGGGCGAGGGAGTCGAGGAGCGGGCGGTCGGGCGGAAGCACGTGCGTGGTGAGGACGTAGTTCGTCCCCCAGGCGAGCGGCGCGATGGCGGTGACCAGGATATCGGCGAGTCGGCGCATTATCTTGACCTAAAGATACCTGATAATCACTTTACGTCAAGATACTTAAGGTGGAGATTGATGCGGGACCGAGTCGATGCCATCATCGAGCAATGGGCCCGCGAGCGCCCCGATCTCGCCGCCGAGCCCATGGAGGTCTTCGGGCGGATCGCTCGCGCCGCGAGCCTGCTCATGCCCCGCCTGCAAGAAGCTCACAGGCCCTTCAGCCTGACGCGCGAGGCCTTCGACGTGCTCGCGACCCTGCGGCGGGCAGGCGAGCCCTTCCGTCTGACCCCCACCGAGCTCTACCGTTGGCTGATGCTCTCCTCGGGCGCGATGACCAACCGCATCGACCGCCTCGAGCGCGACGGGCTGGTCGAGCGGGTCGACGACCCTCGCGATCGCCGCGGCGTGCTGGTCGGGCTCACGCCGCGGGGGCGAGAACTCATCGATCGCGCCATGGACGCGCACGTCGAGAACGAGACGCAGCTGCTCGAGGCGCTCAGTCCGAGCGAACGCATCGCGCTGGGATCGATCCTGCGCAAGCTGCTGCTCTCGCTCGAACGTACGATGCCGTAGAGGTCAGCCGGCGAGCGCGACCGCGATCTCGCTTGCGAGGCGCGCGTTGTTCGTGACGAGGGCGACGTTGGCGGCCAAGCTCTTGCCTTCGGTGATGCCGTAGAGTCGGTCCAACAGCCACGGCGTCACGGCTTTGCCCGCGATCCCGGCCTCGGCCGCTTCTCCGACCGCGCGCGCGATATATGCGGCCATCTCCGCTGCGGGGATCTCGTCGGCCGCGGGGATCGGATTGCACACGAGCGTCGCGCTATCGATCCCAAGATCGTGCTTCGCGCGGGCGAACGCGGCGATCGCGGCCGCATCGTCCAGTCGCAACGGCGCGGGCAGACCGCTGGTGCGGCTCCAGAACGCCGGAAACGCATCGGTGCCGTAACAGACGACCGGAACGCCGAGCATCTCCAGCAGTTCGAGCGTCTTCGGAACGTCGAGCAGCGCTTTGGCACCCGCGCACACCACCACGACCGGCGTGCGCGCGAGTTCTTGCAGATCGGCGCTGATGTCGAACGTGAGCTCCGCACCGCGATGGACGCCGCCGATTCCGCCGGTGGCGAAGACGCCGATGCCGGCGAGCTGCGCGCAGATCATCGTCGCCGCGACGGTCGTCGACCCGTGGCGCTTCGCGGCGATCGCGAACGGCAGGTCCGCGCGGCTGAGCTTCATCACGTCCTTCGCGGTTCCGAGCCACTCGAGTTGCGCGTCGCTCAACCCCACGGAGATGATGCCGTCCACGACGGCGATGGTGGCCGGTACCGCACCGGCCGCGCGCACGACGCCCTCGACGTCGCGCGCCGTCGCGACGTTCTGCGGATACGGCATCCCGTGGGTGACGATCGTCGACTCCAGCGCCACGACGGCGCGCCCGGCGGCGAGCGCCCGCGCGACTTCCGGTGCGATGACGAGCGAGGGCGTCACAGCCGGTGCCGTTCCGCCAGCAAGAGCGCGGGCGAGAGATCCGCGCGGACGGTCGCAGCCGATTCCACGGTCAAGGCGGCGGCGAGCATGCCGCCGCGCACGGCGTCGAGCAGCGCCGCTCCCTCGAGCAGATGGTGCAGCGTTCCGGCCGCGAGCGCGTCTCCCGCACCGGTGACGTCGACCGCCGCGACCGCGAGCGCCGGGAGATGCGTCGTCTCGCCGCCGACGATGAGGTCCGCGCCCTCGGCGCCGCGGGTGAGCAGGACGGCGCGCGCGTCCGGCATGCGCGCCAGGCGCGCGGCCTGATGCACGTTGATCACGAGCAGATCGACGTCGCCCAGGTCCGCGGGAAGACGCAGGACCTTCGCCGCCGATACGGCGTCGATGGCCAAGCGGAACCCGGAACGGGCGCGCAGATCCAGCAGCGCCTTCGCCGCCTCGGAGCCGAGGTTGCCGTCGGCGAAGACCCACCGCGCGGCCGTCAACGCGGGCGTCGCGGCGAGGATCGCCGCGGCATCGATGGTATCGACGGGACCGGCGTCGCTCGCGCCGACCGCGAGTTCGCCGTCCGGCTCCAGGATGGCGACGTATTCGCCGGTGGTGCGGGCGGCCACGACGCGCACGCCCGAGACGTCGACGCCCGCGCGCGAGGCGTGGGTGAGCAGGGCGATGCCGTCGGCATCGTCGCCGACGGCCGAGTAGAACGCGACCGCATGTCCCAGGCGCGCGAGCGATTCCGCGACGTTGCGCGCCACGCCGCCGAAGCCGCGATAGGCGCGCGATGGGTTGGAGGTGGC
>Ga0068856_100005948_pt1 | contig 12010 bp, 7 predicted proteins | sample KBSCornC62_FD_66595 | JGI IMG/M metagenome (GOLD analysis project Ga0068856, IMG submission 66595) | Corn rhizosphere microbial communities from Kellogg Biological Station, Michigan, USA - KBS Corn C6-2 | ecosystem: Host-associated > Plants > Roots > Rhizosphere > Soil ...
AATCCCTCACCGAAGCTTTCCCGCCGGTGCGCGGTGACCAGGATCAGGCGTTTGCCCGGCCGGCTGAAATGAGAATCCGACCGCATCAGGTCCCCGCGCTCGAGGCGTTCGCGGATCTCGAGTACTGCATCGATGCCCGTGTTTCCGGTGACCCATACGTGCTCCGTAATACCTTCGCGATGCAGATTCTCGGCTGCGGACGCCGTGGCCGCGAAATGCAAGCGGGCCATCCTGGCGGTGAGGACGCGATTCAGTTCCTCCGGGAAGGGCTGCCGGAGATCCCCAGTACGCAATCCGGCCTCGACGTGCGCGACTGGGACTTCTTTGTAGAATGCGGCCAGCGCACCGCATAAGGTTGTGGTCGTATCGCCTTGCACCACCGCCAAGCTGGGTTTCGATTCAGCGAACGGCCGCTCCAGGGCCTGGATAATTCGGGCGGTGGACTGAAACAGCGACTGCCCCGGCGTCATCACGTTCAGATCGTAATCCGGCGTTACCTCGAAAGCCGCCAGGACTTGGTCGAGCATCCCGCGATGCTGAGCGGTCACGCAGACTTTGGTTGCGTACAGTTCGGGAAACGATCTCAGCTTGCGGAGCAGCGGACAGAGCTTAATCGCTTCCGGCCGAGTACCGAAAATAAAAAGGACGCTGCGTCGCAATTGCATCCGATTGTATCGCAGCCTCCGGACCTGAAACACTAAAAGCCGGTAAGCCATGAAGGTCCTCATCCTAAACCCCGGCAGTTCGTCTCTCCGATACGCGCTGATCTCCGCCGATCCGCCCCGCGACGACCAGGTTCGCGGAAAGGAACTTCTCTCGGGCGTTATCGAACCGATAAACGACCACGCCGAGGCAGCCTCCCAGTTATTCAGCCGCATGCAGTGGACTGCGGCCGATTTCGACCTCATGGCTCTGCGAGTAGTGCAGGGCGGAGACCGCTACCACGATCCGGTGCGGATCGACGACGAGGTTCTCGCGGGTATCGAAGCCCTGGAGGATCTCGCGCCTCTGCACAACGCCACTTCCGTGGCCGTATTTCGGGCATTTCAGAGGGCCCTGCAGAAGCGGGTGCCTGCAATGGCGATCTTCGATTCGAGCTTTCACCGAACAATTCCGCCAATCGCGTACACCTACGCCCTTCCGCACCAGCTGGCCGCCAAGCATCGCATCCGCCGTTACGGATTCCACGGGATCTCGCACAATTACCTGATGCTCCGCTATGCGGAAATGACCGGAACCCCGGTCGCGCAGACCAATATCATCACGTTGCACCTGGGGGGAGGATGTTCCGCCACCGCGATCAAGAACGGTGAATCGGTGGATACCTCGATGGGCTTCACGCCGCTTGAAGGCCTGGTGATGGGCACACGGTCGGGTGACCTGGATCCGGCGGTTATCGGATTCCTCGCGCGGAAAGAGAACGTTTCCGTGGAAGAGGTGGAACGATGGTTGAACACAGATGCCGGCCTGCTGGGCATCTCGGGGATCTCACAAGATGTGCGAGTTCTTGTGGAACGAGCAAAGACGGACGAACGCGCCCTGTTGGCGTTGGACGTTTTCTGCTACCGGGTCAAGAAATACGTCGGCGCTTATCTCGCCGCGATGGGCGGAGCCACGGCCATCATATTTAGCGGCGGTATTGGAGAAGGCGCATCCGGAATCCGGCAGAGCATTTGCACGGGCCTAGAATCCTTCGGTGTGGAATTGGATCCCGCGAAGAATGGGGAAACGGATGGCGAACGGCGCATCACTCGCGAGCGATCGCGTCTGCCTGCGTATGTCATCCCCACGGACGAAGGCTTAATGATGGCGCACCTGGGGCTCCACTGGCACGCACGCACGGCCACGATATAGCGATCGTCAGCCTTTTAGCGGTGTCACCAGCAGCGTCTGCGCCTCGCCGGTCACCGTGTGTGATTCGATTTGTTTCTGAAGCAAAAAATCGGTCGCCTGTCCGGCAGGCAACGGTTTGCTGTAGAAGAATCCCTGAGCGTTAGCGCCTTCAGCGGTGGACAGCAGAAAGGCTTGCTGTTCCTCAGTCTCTACGCTCTTGGCGATAATCTCAATTCCCAGTTGGCTCGCGAGGTGCAGCATCAAGCGAACGGTGCCCGCATCGGCGGGATTAAACGTCATCGCTTTGATGAGTTGCGGAGCGATCTTAAGGCGCTTGACTTGATAGGCTTTAAGCCGTCCGATGGAGGTATATTCAGCCCCGAAGTCATCGACGGCGATGCGAACTCCCAGTGTGTGGAGCTTCTGAAGCACGTTCGGATTCGCGCCAAAGGCGTCCGAGAGGACCGCTTCCGGCACGTCGAATTCCAGGTCTTGCGGTTCAAGTCCCCATTTGAGCAAGGTCTTCTGGACGTCCTGATAGAAATCGCGGCCCAGCTTCAATTGAGAACCCGAAAGGTTGACCGATATCACCGGAGGTTCTACGCCCTGATCCCGCCACTGCCGGAACTGCTGGCAAGCTTTGTCCAGGGCCCATGCTCCCAGCGGGACGATTACACCCGTCCGCTCCGCGGCGCTCAGGAATGCGCCGGGCGAGAGTTGGCCCAGGCGGGGATGGTTCCAGCGCACCAGCGCTTCTACGCCTACGACCTCGCCCGAGGCCACCGTTACCTGCGGTTGATAGTACAGTTCCAGCTCTTCGCGATCGATTCCTGCGCGCAAGTCTTCCGCGATGCTGACGCGCTCGTGGACCACGGCGTCTAGCTCCTGCGAATGAAAACGGTAGCGGTCGCGACCCTCTTCCTTGGCGCGATACAGCGCCCGGTCGGCTTGACCCAGGATCTCAGCCGCGTTCTCCACCTCCGGCGCATACAGTGCGATGCCCATCGTCGCGGTGATCCGAAGCACGTTGCCGTCGATAGTATATGGCTCGGCCAGGAAGGTCCGGATTTTCGCCGCCAAGCTTCCGGCCGTGGAAGGATCTGTCACGTCGGACTGAAGAATAGCGAATTCGTCGCCTCCGAAGCGCGAAACTAAATCATTTTCACGCACCGCGCTGGTCATCCGCTGCGCGACGGTCTTCAGCAACACATCGCCGGTCTGATGACCCAGCGAGTCATTCACATCTTTGAAATTGTCCAGATCCACATAGTGCACCGCGAAGGGCGTGTCTCCGCGGCGCGATGCCGCCAGCGCCAATCCCAGCCGATCGAGGAATGTGATCCGGTTAGCCAGCCCCGTCAGTGCGTCTGTCCGCGCTAGCCGTGCCATTTTGGCCTCATCCTGCTTGCGCTCGGTAATATCGCGAAAGAAGAACGTGCGTCCAAGGTTGTGCTGATTTGGTGCGGGAAGCGCGGCGCTGTGTCTTTCAAAGATTCGACCGTCCTTGAATTCGATTTCGTCCTCGATCTCCTGTTCGGGATGTGCATATAACCCTTCGAGCCGGGCCAGGAATCCTTGCCCATCTTTGAGCTTCACCCTGACCGCCTCTAACAGGACTTTATCCAGCTCCGACTTCGCGGTCTCGGCAGGAATCTTCCACATATCCAGAAAGCGCTGGTTGCAGGTGAGAATCCGCTGGTCGGCGCCGACAACTAGAAAGCCATTTGGTGATTTCTCCATGGCGGTGCGAAACAGAATGTTTCCCAAGTCGACCTGTTCTTCGGCCTGCTTGCGCGCAGTAATATCGAACAGCATGCCTTCAAACGCGACCAGAGTGCCGGCATGGTCATGGAGGGCAGAGATGTGATTCTCAAACCAACGATAATTCCCGTCAGCAAATCGGACGCGGAATATCAACCATGAGGAGAGGGCAAGGTCCGTTAGCAGCCTCTCGAACCATGCCACTACTCGCAGGACATCGTCGGGGTGAACAATATCCAGGTAAAAAGTGGACGACGATAGGAATTGCGCCGGCGAATAACCCCACTTGGAAACATTTTCTGAAATATAGGTCAAGGGCATGCCCGGCTGGGCTTTGATGCGAAACAGCACGGTGGTGCTGTTGTCCACGATGCGTTTGGCATTTGCTAACTCCGAGGTATTCCGGACGCGTGCAATTGAAGCTCCGATGATCTCGCCGAGCACCTGCAACGCATCGGACTCGGCCACGGTCCATTTTCGCTTAGCGTGACCCCGCTCGCTCATCAAAAAGCCGCCGTCCGGCGCCTGGATGCTTTCCAGCAGCACCACACGGTGGGCCGCAATGGCTTCGCCCACCTCCCGGAACGCCGCCGGTAGCGCGGCATCCAGTGAGGGAGCCGCCATCAGGTCCGCTGCAATCTTGGTAATCGCGTCCAGGAAGGAATCCTGCTTCCGTTCCGTATTAGCATCCACCTCTTTCAGCTTCATCTCACCTTACGATGGTTGCGATGCTCAGCACACGGGAGCTAACACGCAACTGCGCCTTATCCGCCGAGGTCAGATTCACCAGCAGGCGGATCCGCTCGCCGTCCAGCCGAAGAGCGATTACTCCACCCTGGGCGGCAAACTCCGCGGTGTCTCCCACCGTTAGCAGGCCGGTCCTAGCGGCCGCGGCTAGAAGAGCTGGCATCCGGCGGCGCTCAGATGCCGCAATGAAGAGGATCTTGCATTCCCGTGCAGCCGGAAGGTTGGCTATCCGGAGCACGATCAATGGCCGGTCGGCGACGCTCTTGGCTCTCACCGCATCGTCCAGAAAGCTCCCGAACGGATCTTCGCCCAGGATGCAAATAGTTATCGCGCTAGAGGGTCCCGCGAAAGCCTGCGGAGGCCACTCGATGAATTTTGCGAACGTATAGAGGAAGGCCGCCTTCACCTGATACTCGTTAAATGTCTGCGCCCGGCAGATTCCGGAAGCCAGACTTACAAGGAGCATGGCGCACCACGTTCGGGATGAAATCAGAAACGCCATGCCAATTTCACAAGCCAGCTGCGTTGCACCTGACCGGGAATCAGAACTCTCTGCAGATCTCCGCACTCCATATGCCTCGGACCTAGGCGGTTCTGCCCCTGATCGCCCACTGGTTGGAGTCGATCTGCGCCACCTGTACGCCGGGCACTAATCGCAACAGATTGGGAATATTGTTAGCTCCCAAAGACGCAATGTCCTCACGTGTGATCACATGGAGCGCCGCTCCTACCGTTGAGAGCGATTGCTGCTTGTTGATCGCGGAGGTCACTTTGAGTTGCACTAGGTCTTCTGGCGCGAGCTCGCTAATATCCCTCGAAATAGATCCCTGCGGAGATTTCTGACCCGCCGCGACCGCCATGGGGAAGCAACTTGCTGCAAGCATAGAACACAGCCGGATGAGAATATCGCAAAGGATTGCCAGCATCGTTTTTGCTGCTGAAATCGCACGGCACGGCAAAGTTGTCACTTTGGATTTCTCCAGAAGGGCTCCTGCACGTCGGACTCCAGGAGGCGGCGCTGACTGGCGCGCGTTGAGATGGTGCTTGATATGCGGTGCACATCGGTACAATGAACCTGCTTCCGCAGATCACAGCACCGGCCGCCCGCGGCTGGACAACGGCGTTCAGGAACTCGTCGATCCGGACCAAGCTTACGATCCTGATCGTCGGGACCACCAGTGTCGCGCTGATCTTGGCCGGAGCGGGCCTGCTGAGCTACGAAAGCCGTCAATACCGGTTGGCGGAGACGCGGGAGATGTCCGCGCTGGCGGAGATCGTGGCAACGGGCAGCAGGGCCGCCGTGAGTTTCGGGGACAAGCAAGCCGCGCGGGAAACGCTAGCCTCCTTGCATGGCGACCAGCGAATCCTCCTGGCCGTGGTGTACGACAAAGCCGGTAATTCCTTCGCGGATTATGATGATCCCAGGACCGTCGTGGCGGCCGCTCCCCGCCATCCCCGGTCGGATGGCGCTTATTTTGAGAAGGGCATCCTGCTTCTCTTTGAACCCATCCAACTGACCGGCGAGCGAGTCGGCACGGTCTTACTGATCTCCAGTACCAGCGAGATAAAGATGCGCCTGAAGCGCTATGCGGGAATCGTGGCCGCGGTTCTGGCGGCCTCACTGCTGGTATCGCTGCTGGCGATGGCCCGCCTACAACGCGTGATCACTCGGCCGATCGCCTACTTGGCGGGCGTGGCCCAACGGGTTTCGAGCCAGCGGGATTACGCGCTGCGCGCGGAAAAGAGCGCCGATGACGAGATCGGCCTGTTGATAGATTCCTTCAATGATATGCTCGGGCAGATTCAGTTACAGGGAGAATCGCTGCGCGCCAGCGAGGAACGATATGCGCTTGCGGCGCAGGGCGCCAACGACGGCCTATGGGATTGGAATCCGGTGACCCGGGAGCTCTATCTCTCCTCACGCTGGAAAGAAATGCTTGGCTATTCCGATGCGGAAATTCACCCCGATCTGGAAGATTGGTTTAGCCGGATTCATCCCAGTGACCGCGAGCGCGTGAAAGCGGAGATTGTCGCCCGCAAGACAGACGCCGAACCGATCTTTGCCAGTGAATACCGGATCTGCCGGAAGGACGGCGGCTATTTGTGGGTCCTGTGTCGCGGTATTGTGGTCCGCGACGCTTCCCAACGTATCGTCCGCATGGCGGGCTCGCAGAGCGACATCACCCAGGGAAAAGTAGTCGACCCGCTGACCGGGCTTCGCAACCGTTTATATTTCATCGATCGCCTGGAAGCGCTGATTGAAGAATGCGCCGGAAACGCAGGCGCCTTTGCAATCCTGTTCCTGGATGTCGATCGCTTCAAAATAGTGAACGACAGTTTAGGGCATGAGACCGGCGATATGCTGCTGATTGAGATTGCCCAACGGCTCCGATCGAGCGTCCGGTCAACCGACGTAAGCGCACGCATTGCATTCTCCTCCGCGGTGGCGCGTTTCGGCGGCGACGAATTTGCCGTGTTGCTTGAAAACCTGCACGCTCGCTCCGATGCGACCATGGTGGCCGAGCGGATCCTGACCCAGTTCGCATTGCATTTCGAAATCCACGGCCGCATCCTCTTTGCCACGGTCAGCATCGGCGTCGCCATGGGAGACTCCGCCGGCACCTCCAATGACCTGTTGCGCAATGCCGACACCGCGATGTATTACGCCAAGACCCGCGGAAAAGCTCGTCTTGAAATTTTCGACGAAAGCATGCGCGGACGGGCGTTGGCGCGGATGGAATTGGAATCGGACCTGCGCAGTGCAATCGACGAAAACAACTTTTTGGTCTATTACCAACCGGAAGTATCCTTGACCACGGGCAAAGTAGTGGGGTATGAAGCGCTCGTGAGATGGAACCATCCCGAGCGAGGCATCGTAATGCCTGGCGAGTTCCTTCCGGTGGCCGAGGAGACCGGGCTGATTGTCCCGCTAGGCCAGTGGGTCATGCACGAAGCCTGCCGACAAATGGCCGAATGGCAGCGCAATCATCCTCAGCAGCCCCCTCTGACCATCAGCGTCAATGCGTCTTCGCGAGAGCTGGCCGATCCCGAACTGGTTCCGAACGTCGCGCGCATTTTACGGGAAACGGGACTGGATCCGAAAAGTTTGAGAATCGAAGTGACCGAAAGCTCTATTGTGGAAGATCACGACCGGACCGCGTCCACGCTGCGCCGGTTGCGTGAGCTGGATGTTAGCCTCGAGATCGACGACTTCGGGACCGGGTATTCCTCTTTGAGCCGCTTGCACGACTATCCATTCTCGACCGTGAAAATCGACCGTTCTTTCGTGAAGGATCTGGACACAGAGCCGGAAAGTTTGCATCTGGTCGAAACGATTCTGCGCTTGGCGCACGGCCTCGGCTTGAGCGTGGTCGCGGAAGGCATCGAGACGCGGGAGCAGCTGGTCAAGCTGGCATCACTCGGATGCGGTTACGGCCAGGGTTACTACTTTTCCAGGCCAGTGGATAGCGATTCCGCGCAGAGAGCCATTCAGGAGGCTGTGCAGGAGCCGACCGGCGTCTCACTATGAGTTGTTCGGACCCGCTATCTCTTGGGGTCAGCTGCGGGAGAAACCATCGGTGCCAGCGGCGCCGCAATCGGGCGGGATTGATCTGCGTTGACCGACTCTGCCTGCAGACTCTTCAACAGGGTCTCCACCGGAATCGAACTGGGCGGTACGAACGTGGCTGTATCTTTGCCAGGCGTCGTCATATCCGCAGGCGTATTCGGATCCATGAAGGGTATCGTATATTTCAGTTGTGGCAGCGGCGCGCCCTGTGGAATCGGCCGCACCAGTTCCGGAGTGACGATAACCAGGAGTTCGGTGTTTTCCTTAGTGCGTGATTTGGACTGGAAGAACTTGCCGAGGATAGGGAGATCTCCCAGAAAGGGCACCTTCTCGAGAGAGTCCGTAACCCGGTTATCTAGCAATCCGCCAATGGCGAAACTTTGCCCCTCGTTCAACTCCACCGCGGTATCCAGTTTGCGGACGGTGATGGCGGGCACGGAGAATCCATTCACGGTCAACCCGTGAGTGAAGTCGAGTGCGCTCACTTCCGGAGCGACTCGCAACGAAATACTTCCGCGGGGCGTGATGGTCGGAATGAAATTCAGCCGCACGCCGAATTCGCGGAACTGGATGGTTACCGCAGCCCCGCCGGCTCCAGTCGATCCCTGAACTACAGGGTAAGGGAACTCGCCTCCGGCCACAAAGCTGGCTGGCTTTCCATTTTGTGCCATGACATTTGGCTCGGCCAGAACCTCGAGCAGGCCCCGGCTCTCCAGCAGTTTGATAGTCGCCCCTAGATCGAGGTCTGGCCGGAATAGGAAGACGTTAAGGGCATCGGAAAGAGTCACGGCAGCGGGATTCGCGCCGGTTGGCATTGTGAGTCCAGGGGGATTGAACTGTCCCGTCGATATCGAGCCGAGTGTGTTGGCGGCTCCGGTGCTGAACAGGTTGACTCCTATTTGCCTGCTGATGTTGCGGTCCACGCTGGCGAATTTAACCTTGAGCAGGATTTGCGCCTCGGGTTGCGGGATATCCACATATAGTAAATTGACGGCTTTCCCTAAGGTGGATGCGATGGAGTAGGCGCGCTCCGCGCTGGTCATGTCTTTCACGCGGCCACGCAGGAAAAAGGTATCGTCTTCGAGGCTTAGCTGGATATTTTGGCCGGGTAATTCTTCTTTCAACTGGCGATCGGCCAGCGCAACGCGATTTTCGGCCAGGAAACGGCTCGGCCGAACGGCGACGTCGTAATACAGCTTGCTTCCGTCGTCCTGCCAGATGATCAGAGAAGTCTCTCCGGGAGCTTTCCCGCTCAGCAGCACTTCGCTTGGGCTGACGGCCGTCGCTTCCGCGAAGCCTCCCAAGCCGACCGATACGCGCTCCATTGGATGGATGCTGTCGACCAGCAAGGACTTGCCCACGATCAGATCGAGCGACTGAGGTGTCTGTGGGACGGTTCCGCGGCGCTCCTGAGCCCCCGCGGATAGGAACAGCAGCGTTAATCCAACCACCGGCAGCGCAAACGGCAGAGCGCTTCCCAGGAATCGAGCCAGACACAAGAAGCTCTGAGGTTTCGCAGTGCAGCGCAGTTTTATTTTCACTTTGGATCCTCCCGGACAGTGAAGGTCACTTCCGTCTTGGCAGCGCCGTTGAACACTTCGATGACGCGGACCTTGCGCGGAGGCGCATCCGTAGTCCGTGCAACGGAAGGAGCCGGCGGTGCAGAAGTAGCGGCGCCCAGTTCCCCACGGGCCGCGCGTGATCTCCCTTCCAGGGCGGGACTTTGCGCGCGTGGCGGATGCACCCCCGAGTTGTCGAAGAGCTGAGACATCATGGTGCCTGGCGGGCTGGTTGTCTGCATGTCCAGGGGATTCCGCAACACCAGCTGAATCTGGGTCTGGTTGCCCGCCAGCGTGAGCTTCTCGGCTTGCTCCGGCGTCACCAGGAGATTGACGACCTGCACCACATGGGGCTTGCCTTCACTATCCTTCTGAAGATTCTCACCCGCCGACAGAACCTGAATATTTTGCAGCAGCGTGTTGACACGAGGTCCTTCGACTGGATTGCTGCCCGGCACCATCCCGCTCATGAGGACGTCCACACGCATTCCCGCCGTGACGAACCCCGCCAGTCCAACTACGTCGTTCACCCGTACCGCGGACGCTCTCATGCCCAGCGGAATGATGGCGGCGAGGCCGCCGCCCGAGCCGGCCGTCGCCAGACGGTCTGCGATGATGGGCTCGCCCTCGTATATGCCGGCGGTCACCCCGCGATTGAGCGCTAAGTCCAGTTTGGCCAGCGCACCCTTCGGCTGCGTCCCCGCCCACGGCCCCATGCGCACGTCGAGAGGACCGATCAGCGTTCCGATCTGTAGGTCGCGCGCGGCGACCACCACCTGGGCCATCGGCGCTGGCGTGCCGGGACGGCTACCTATCATTCGATAGACCAAATAGCTGACGCTCGCCCCGCCGACCAGAGCGCAAACGAAGATGGCCAAAATCCGCCTATTCATGAAGTTCGACCTGACGCGTCACATCACCTCTGTACGTTTGCAAACGCAATTTATCGCCCATTGCGAGTCCTGCCCCCGCGACTGTGCTTTCAGCGAGTTCTCGGCATGTCATGATCGCCTTGTAGACGCAGGAGCACACCAGCCTGCAAGAGTGCCTGCAAGCGGGGACAGAAGGCTTGCGGCTTATCGGACAAGCGCGGCTCGCCGGGTGATCAAACTCGGTCCGGCCGCCAGGTTGAAAGTGACGAACGAGGTCCCGGCCATGCTCAAAGTGCCCACTACAATCGACCCATTGATCAGAATCCCCGCGTTTCCGCCCAGATTCAGATTCTGGTATTGGCTGGGTTGATTTTGCATGACGCTCAGCCAGTTGGTGATGTACAGCGCTCCGGTCAGGACGATGGTGCCACCTCCTCCCACGTTGTGGGTCAAGGCCACGGCATTTCGATCCTCGAAAAACAGCAGTCCCTCGTAGAAGGAATTGTTATCGGATCCCACCAGGTGGGCATTCGAATTGGCGCCAATATCGAAAATCCCAGTGCCGGTGTTGTAAACCACCATTCCCGATCCGGTCTGGGGATCCGGTGGGTAGCCCATCGCCATCAACATGTTCCCATTAGCTTGATTGCTGAAGCCAGCACTGCCGACGATGTAATAGAGGCCGGGCCTGAACAGTGCCGTATCGTTTTGAACCACTAGGCCGGAGTACAGGCCGGGAGTGTAGAGCGTACACTGCGCCACCGGGCAACCAACACCCGATATGACAGATTTGGTTCCCAGAGCCGGAACGGCTGGCGCGGGAATGTTTGCGTAAGGATCCCGCTGGGGTGTAGCCGGCTGATCGTAACGGCCGACAGGGCCCAGATTCAAGCTGGCGGGAGCACTGGTGGGCCCGCCGAAAACCGCGAAATCGCCGCCAGTCCCGCTGGAGCAGTCGCCGGGATCGTTCGGGCCGGCATGCGAGAGGTCCACGACTTTACTGATCGACACGGCCTGTGCGTTATTCGAGTTCACCTCGATGCTTCGCGGCGGACCTCCGCACACTTTGAGTTGCGCGGATCCATTTGTTAGCGCATTCGCCAGCGTTGGGTGGGTCACCAGCAAGGGCACCCGGTTGTTCTGATTGACGATGGCAGCCACGCCGATGGCGCCGAGAGAGGTCGTGGAAGGTCCGATGAACCGGATCAGTCCGGTATTTAAGACTCTTCTGACGGTGACCCGAATCGCGGGCACCGGATCACTGGACAGAGGCACTCCGGCCACCGCCGACGGGTAATCGACCGTCACGGTATCTGCTGCGGATGCGCCGAATCCGTTCGTGCGCGCGTATACGCACGGCGTGCGACCGTCGATCGTCGAGCAGGTGAATGCGGCCGGTGGAGTCTCCGTTGCGAATGGAAACGCAGAAGTGGCATTGGTTCCCGCGAGCACACTCATGATGCCCGCCTCTGCGGCGGCGTCGGCGGCGGTCTGGGCCATCTGCCGGTGCGCGTACATCTGGCCGCCATCGATCGCCAAGCCCAAGGCGCCGATTAGAAACAGGCTCATGCCCAAGATGACCAGCAATACGGCTTGGCCCTTCTCTCCGACTGAACCAGGGACGGGATGCTTCAAAACGCAATTACCCCCTGCGACATGCTTCCCAGGCG
>Ga0068856_100005949_pt1 | contig 12010 bp, 8 predicted proteins | sample KBSCornC62_FD_66595 | JGI IMG/M metagenome (GOLD analysis project Ga0068856, IMG submission 66595) | Corn rhizosphere microbial communities from Kellogg Biological Station, Michigan, USA - KBS Corn C6-2 | ecosystem: Host-associated > Plants > Roots > Rhizosphere > Soil ...
CTGCACCGTGGGTCGTCGGTGATCTCCGTGTCGCCGGGGTTCGAATACTGCTGGGCGCGAGATTGCTCGAGATCGCGGATCAAGGCCGCGATGCGCTCCGGGCCGTGTGCGGGGAGCTCGGATTCGAGCACCGGTATATAGGGCGCCTCATGAACCCGTCGCGCAGCATCGGTTTCAAGCCAGGGGAATTGCCAGAGAATCGAGCCATTGATTGTCGCTGTCCACGAATCGGCAAGGCCGCGCGAGCGGGCGACATCGGTCACTCGATCGAGCACCGGAGAAAGCTGCTGGCAGATCGCGAGGGATGCCGAGTCATCGCCATTGAGGAACGCCTGCATCGCACGATTGAGCCAGCGATCCAGCCAGACACCCGCCATCTTCGCATAGGGGTCCTTCGCTTTCATTTCGTCTTCGCCGGCGTAGCCGTCGGTCCATATCTGCTCGGCCTGGCCTATAAGTCCAAGGCGTAGGAGGAAGGCAACTTTCAGACATGGGCCGAACGCCACATCCATGCTAGTACGATCACCCGCCGCCCAGCCGTCGTCATTTCCATAGAACTGCCGCGCGGCCTTGGGAATCGCGTCGATTTCCTTGGCCAGATCGACAGGCGCGCCGACCCATGTCACGGGATAAACCACCCCATTCCAGCCGATGGCATATTTTTGTTTGCCGGTGCCGGGTAGCACCCAGCCATGGGTCTTGAATTTCCACGTGGGCGACTCGCCGATCTCGATCTCACGGTAGTCGCATCCGCGCGGATCGGGCAGGCCATCCTTGAAAAGCTGAGTAACGGCATCAACGACGATCGGCGGCAAGGTGGTGGAAGACGCCGACCACGGCTTCGTCTCATACGGAGGAACCGGCGCTGAGAACAAAGTGAGAGACGAGCCTGTGCCGCAGATGGCGGCGAGTCCGATGAGAAATGTCCGGCGCATTGGTCGAGGGGGTGGATAAGGATGCCTCGACCGGAGGGATGCGGACAAGACTTCGGTGCCTGGATATTGATTCAACTGCCGGCTTCTTTTTTCAGTCAGATCGCCATGCCCCGCAGGGCTCCACGCGGCATGAAAAATGGCAGCGTGAACTCGGATGTCTCTAGGTGGAGCGCGTTGTCCCTAACGCGCTTTCGTTAAGGTCATCCCGCGCTACGCGCGGCAAGTATGAACGAAACGCGTTAGGGACAACGCGTTCCACCTTTCCATACACGGCTCGGACGGAGCCTCGCCCTCCCATCTAAAGAATAGCTCGCGCCGGGAACACCCGGCATTTGCCGGATTCGTTTTCGATGGTAGGGCCGGCCAGTCCCATGGCCGCCGACTTTTTGAATTTTCAGGTCGGATTCGCAGCCCCACGAAGGGGAATCACTCCGCATATGCCTTCGCGACTTCGTCGGCGAGGATGGCAATGCCTTCCTCGACGGTCGCGTCGTCCATCGCGAAGCTCAGACGGATGCACTCGCTCGCGTGGCGCTCAGCCTCAGCGGAACCGATGGCAAAGTAATGCCCCGGCACGATGAGCACGCCGCGATTCTTCAGGCGCTCGTAGAGTTCGGCGGCTGTGATCGGCATCCCGCGGAACCATAGCCAGAGGAACAGCGCCCCCTCACTGGCATGCACGTGATAATCGAGGCCGGCATCGAAATACTGCGCGATCCAGCGGCGCGCATTGATTGCCTTTCGCTCGTAGAAGGGGCGCACGTGATCGGCGACGATCGAACGGATCTCTCCGCTCTCGAGGAGGGGCGTCACCATGGCCTGGCCGATCGTGCCATTGGCCAGCCCGATGATGGCATTCATGGACGTGATGGCGCGAATGATCTCCGGTCGCGCCACGATGATGCCCGTGCGGGTGCCTGGCAGGCCGAGCTTCGACAGGCTGAAGGTGAGGATGATGTTCTCGTTCCAGATCGGCTGGATTTTCGTAAACAGGATGCCGGGGAACGGAGCGCCGTAGGCATTGTCAATGAGGAGCGGGACCTCGGCCTCGCGGGCGAGCCCGTCGAGGTGGGCGACTTCGTCATACGTGAGGACGTTTCCGGAAGGATTGGTCGGCCGGGAGACGCAGAGCGCCCCGATGTCATCAGTGATCTTCAGGCCATCGAAGTTCACGCGATACTTGAAGGCATGTGGGGCGGTATGCTCGATGCCGGGCATGACTCCGGAGAAGAAGTCCGGGCCGAGCCCTTGATTCGCATAGCCGATGTACTCCGGCACGACCGGCAGCAGCACGCGCTTGCGCCCGCCGCCCGCGAACTCGCCGGCGAGAAGGTTGAACAGGTAGAAGAAGGCGGCCTGCCCTCCGGATGTGATCGCGATGTGGTTCGCCCCGACATCCCAGCCATATTCGCGCTGGAGGTGGGCGGCCATGGCGAGGGCGAAGCGGTGGTTTCCTTTCGGCGGATCATAGACCGTCATCATCCGATCGAAGCGATCGCCCTCGTCGAGGATCTCGTGCATGCGGCGGCGCCAGATGGCATTCACCTCCGGGATAAGGGCGGGATTCCCCCCGCCGAGCATACGAATGCCGGCTCCGCCTTCGGCCAGGGCATGGCCGAGGTCGTCCATGAGGGTCTCGATGCCACTGCCGCTGGTGAGGCGCTCTGCGAATGATGACTTTTTCAACACAACTCGAACGAAACTGGATTCGAAGGGTAAAACGATTTGTCGGACTGGTGAAGAGCGCAAATTCTCTTAGAGACTGCCTGAAAAGAGCGGGAAGCCGCGTGGAAAATAAAATGGGAAGGAAATTAAAAGTGTATAGAGTAAGAACCACCCTTGCGGGCGAAAGCAGGGAAGGCCATCTGGCGGCGTTGCGCCTCGCTTACAGCCCGAGAGGGGATGCGCACTCGGCGCGCCTTGCCATCCGGCCTTCCCTGCTTTCGCGCGGCCTCCCGCACTTTTCAGACAGTCTCTTAAATTCATCCTGTTAATCTCCAAAATCCGGATAATCCTATTCAGTTCGATGTCGTTTTCGTCCCAATTCGAGGCCAGTTTGCGAGCGCCGTTTGCCTCCCGGTTCCGCCGCCTGCTCGAGCCCATTTCCGATGCGCGCCTTCAGCAGATGGCGGCAGAGTCCTCGGCTGTCACTCGCCGTTTCTTTGGGCGCACGATGCGCCTTTTCGCCCCGCTTTATCTCTCGAACGAATGCATCAACTCGTGTGCGTACTGCGGATTCTCGCGTGAGAATGCGATCCTACGGGTGACGCTCGAGGCCGAGCAGATGCTGGCCGAAGCGAGGCACCTGGTGAGCGAGGGATTTCGCAATATCCTACTCGTCGCGGGCGAGCATCCGAAGTTCGTCTCCAACGGCTATCTCGAAGAATGTGTCCGCCGGCTTGCAGAGGTCGTCCCCAGCGTCTCGCTCGAGGTCGCGCCCATGGAGGCTAGCGAATATGCGCCGCTGGTGGCGGCTGGTGCGGAGGGGCTCGTCGTTTACCAGGAGACCTATCACCGCCCGACATACGCGGAGATGCATGTCTTTGGCCCGAAGAAGGATATGGATTGGCGCCTCGATTGCCCCGAGCGGGCCTATGAGGCGGGCTTCCGGCGCATCGGCGTCGGCGCGCTCTACGGCCTGTGGGATTGGCGGGACGAGGCCGTCTCCGTGGCGGCGCACCTCGATTATCTTCTGAAGAAATGCTGGAAGGCGCAGCTCACCGTGAGTCTGCCGCGCCTTCGTCCGGCCGCGGGAGAATTCGAGCCACGACATCCGCTACCCGATCGGGAGCTCCTCCAGCTCATCTGCGCGCTGAGACTTACCTTCCCGCAGGTCGGCATCGTGATGAGCACGCGCGAGCCTGCTCCCTTGCGCGACGTCGCAGCGAGGATCGGGGTCACCATGATGAGCGCCGGCAGCCATACGGAGCCTGGTGGCTACACCGGTCAGGGCGCCGAGCAGCTCCACCTCACTGTGCGTGGCAAGGCGGTCGCCTGCGACACTCCCGCGCAGGCGGCGACCGAGCAGTTCGCCATTTCGGATACCCGCACCGCGGCGGAAGTCGCCTCAATGCTCACAGGCGCGGGTCTCGACCCGGTCTGGAAGGATTGGGACGCCGCCATCCTCGGCGCGTAGCTCTGCCATTCTAACGGCGGCGTAATGACCGCCATGAGGGCGGTGGCGATTTGAGGTTAATTCCGCTTGAGGCTTGTGCTATTCTGACGGGCATGCTTCGACCTCTTCCCATCTCGTTTAACGAAGGCGAGGTTGCCCGCTTTTGCAAACGGTCGGGCATCCGGCGACTGGCGCTATTTGGATCGGTGTTGCGGAGGGATTTTAACTCCACGAGTGACATCGATCTCATGGTTGAATACGAGGCGGGTCGTCATCCTGGATTGATGCTCTTCAGGCAGCAGGATGAACTCTCGAAGCTCTTCCATCGGACTGCGGATTTACATACGACGGCTTCATTGAGCCCTTATTTCCGGGACGACGCGCTCGCTTCATCCTTCTGCATTTATGAGCAAGCGTGATGCTGTCATTACATTGCGCCAGATCGAAGACTTTTGCCGCCAGGCCGCCCAGCTCGGGCGGGATGGTTCGCGTGAGATGCTGGCTTCGGACTGGAAATATCGCCTCGCCGCAGAACGTGCAACGGAGCTAATCGGAGAGGCGGCGACTCGGCTTCCTGAAGAAATATTGGAGCGGCATCCAGAAGTTCCGTGGCGGGAAATCATTGGCATGCGCAACCGTCTCATTCACGGTTACGATGGCGTGGATTACGAAATCCTATGGGATGTTCTGGTGAACTTTGCTCCAGACCTGGCCTCGCGTATCCCGGAGATTCTCGAGCGGGAAAAGCCGACGCTCTGATCTAGCCAACCGGCTATAGAATCCATTGCCGGTTTTTCAGCCTCCGCCCCGCGCCTGCGGACCACTCGGCTTAAAACTTACAAACTTAAGACTTAAAACTTTGCGCACCTCCCGTACGGGAGGTGTGCCATTGCGACATTTTCGTCACATAGCGGCCTGGTCGTTGTGAGCCATCGCGGATGGCAGTACGATCGACCGCTATCGTGACGACCTCTTCCAGCCGAGCATGGGAACGGACCGATCTGCGCGACTTGATCGGGCACGGCGAGCATGTGCAATCCGACGTGACACTCGAGGAGGTGCATAAGCTATTCGGCTCGCATGATCGCGAGTTCATGGCGGTGCTGGAGGACGGGCGCGTGCTCGGAGTGTGCTCTCGCCACGACATTGGAATGCGTTTGGGCGCACGATATGGATTCTCTCTCTTTTCGCGCAGCCCGGTGCGGGAGTTCCTTTCGCGTTCGCCGGCACTTGTCCGCGTCGGCCAGCCGATCGGCGAGGTGCTGCAAATCGTGTTTTCCCGGGCAAACGATAGCTTTTACGATGATGTCGTGCTCCTCGGCGAGGACGACGCGTTCCTGGGACTCATTCACGTCCATACCCTGGTGCGGCTGCAAACGCAGGCCATGCGATCGAATATCGTGCAGCTCGAGGCACAGCAGCGGGTCATCCGCGAGAAGAACCGGCAGATGGAGGACGATCTCGTGATGGCTCGCGAGATCCAGCTCGCCATGCTGCCGCAGGGGCAGCTCGCTTTTCCGCCCGACGCGGCGGAGGGAGAGGAATCCATCCGCTTTGCACATCTCTACCGACCGGCTGAGAAAGTCGGAGGAGACTTCGTCCATGTGATCCCGATTTCGCCGGACGAGATCGGAGTATTCATCGCAGATGTGATGGGGCACGGAGTGCGCTCGGCGCTCGTGACAGCCATGCTGCGGGCGATGGTCGAGGAGATCGGCTCCGCATGCACCGACCCCGGCCTGGTGCTCGCGCAGCTCAATCGTGCGCTGGCTGGCATCATCCGCCAGGCGGGAGACATGATGTATGCGACGGCACTTTACCTCGTGGCCGATGTTGGCGCTGGCAGGGTGCGCTTCGCCACGGCGGGGCATCCCGGCCCCATTTTAATGAGCCGGATTTCGGATCGTACCGAACAGATCATTTGCCCGCGAGGGGTCGGTGGGCCCGGACTGTGCATTTTCGACGACGCGACGTATGGAGTCGCTGAATTCGCACTCGAGAGAGACGATATGGTCCTTCTATTCACCGATGGTCTTATCGAGGCGAGTAATTCCTCGGGCGAGCTATTCGGAGTCGAGCGGGTCTGCGAAGCCATGCGAGAGGGACGGCGACACGCGGATCTTCCTGTTCTCCTCGACGGGATCGTCTCCGCTTCACAGCGCTTCGGCGGAGGGGGAGACTTCGAGGACGACGTCTGCCTTGCGGCGCTTCATATGGCGACGACTTCGGCATCTGCCGGCCTGAATGGCCGCCGTCGAAATCCGGAGACTTGGTCCGGTACGTCCCTCGTCAAGTAATCCCTACGTGCCACTCAAGCGAGAGGCTGGAGGGCGCGGGGTCTGAAAAATAATCCAAGACTTTCGAGGACCGGGCTCTGCTCGCCGCGGAGATAGCTCAGCAGGTGCTCTCGCGCGGTGAGGGCGTCGATACCGCGATCCTGAAGCGCCGCCAGCAGCGTCTCGAACATCGCGCGGCGACGCATGCCGCTATCCGAAGTGTCGCGCCGATCGGAGCAAAACGTCGCCATGGTCGACCCGCAGCGGCAGTTTCGCATCATCGTGACCTGGTGCAATTGGCTGCCCGTATCGTAGCTCATGAGCCCCGAGCCGCTTTTTACGGGCGCGGTTTCATCCACGAAGGATTCGAGGGTGGGATAAGTTTGTCCGCACTTCGGGCAGACTTTGGGAAACTCGTTCTGCAACAGGGCCAGGAGGCCTTCGTAGATTTTTTGGTCCTGGGATTGCGACATATCGCACTCGATCGTTCCTTACTCGCTGGCGTTACCTTGGTTGCGGAGGCTGGTCCAAGGCAAGAGCGAATCGGTTGCGATAGGCGCATATTTTTACAGGATCTTGAATAACAGAGTGGTACGAGAGGTCGAAACAGAGCAAACTCAGGTGCGTGGAGGATCGTCACGAAATGCCATTGCAGGCCCAGAAGATGGAAGTCATCGGGCGTCTTGCGAGCGCGGTGATTCATGATCTGAACAATTTGCTGACAGTCATTCAGCTCAATGCCTCGCTCGTCGAGACTGGCGAACTGGACAAGGAAGAGACGATTGAGTCCGCGAGGCAGATCGGCGAGGCGGCCAAGCGGTCCGCGGATTTGACGCGGAAGGTGCTGAACTTTGCGCGCCGTCAGGCGGACGAGATCCGGACAGTATCGCTGGAAGAGATCATTGACGGTCTGGAGCGGTTGCTCGAGCCCCTCATCGCGCATCGGGTGAAGATCAAGATCGTTTCGGAGACTGGCTGCGGCTGGGTAAAGGGGGACCGCAGCGCGATCGAGCAGGCAGTCATGAATCTCGTGCTCAACGCCGTGGAGTCGATGCACGATGGCGGTACGGTGACGATCTCCTGCTCCTCGAAGGTACTCGCCGCCGGAGAAGCTCCGGCTGGCGCGGCTGGACGCTATGCGATCGTGGCGGTGAGCGACTGCGGCGAGGGAATTCCCGCAGCAAACCGGGAACAAATATTCGAGCCCTTCTTTACAACGAAGCATTCCGGCACCGGGATGGGCCTGGCGATCGTGAACCGTGTCGCGCGGATCCATGGCGGCGCCGTGGACTTCACCAGTGAGATCGGTCGCGGCACGGAGTTCCGCCTTGTCCTTCCTGAGAGCGAGCCGCCCGAGGACGAGCAGGCGACCTTGGGCGGAGTATCGAGCGAGGCGACTGGCGACTACACCGTCCTGCTCGTGGAGGACGATCCTGGCATCCTTGATCTCACGCGACGCCTCCTCGAGAGCGACGGCTTGCGCGTGCTGGCGGCGGCCAATGGCGAAGAGGCGATGGACATCTGGAAGATGCGCTCGGGCGAGGTCGATCTTCTGTTTACCGATATTGTACTGCCGGGCGCTCTGTCGGGACGCGAGGTGGCTCAGACGATCCTGGAGGAGAAACCCACCCTGCCGGTTCTCTACACGAGCGGATACAGCAATGCCTGGGAGGAAAAGCCTGTGTTTCAGGAAGCGAACTTTCTAGCCAAGCCATTCTCGCCTCAGGCGCTGCAGTCTGCCGTCAAGTCGGCCCTTGCTCAGGTGTAAATCGAGGGCCTGGAGAATAGCTGAGCGGGTTTCGATTCCTGAAATTTTCGAGTCAGATTCGCATGCCCCGCACGCGGGGCTCCACGCGGGATGAAAATGGGAATCCACGGCGGTCCGGCAGCTGCCGGACGCGCCACCCAAAGGAAAGCTCGCGCCGGGTGATGCCCGGCATTTGCCGGGTTCGTTTTCTGCGGTAGGGAAGCCGCGCCGTCGGGTTCCGTAGATTTTCGTGCGACGCTGGCACCGAATTTTCGGGTTAGGTCAGAGGGACAGCTTCATCGAGGACGAGCAGGGGGATCGCGTCGCGGATGGGATAGGCGATGCGGCCATCTTCCCGGACGAGGGCGGCATCGAGGCCGAGCTGGACAAGCTCCTCCGGTGTCGCCAGACGCAAGGGCTGGCGGGTCTCGGGGCAGCAGAGGAGCTCGAGCAGGGCTTCGTCCATCCCGCGAGCCTCTCGCGGCGGATGCCGGCATGCAACGGAAAATCAATCGCTCGACGGCTCGCCGCGGGGTGTCTATGCAAGTGGGCTCCGTATGAGCCAGGAAGGTTTGGTTTTCAAGATGAGCTGTCCCGACGCGGTGGGACTGGTCGCGAAGGTGACCAGTCTCGTGGCTGCGCGGGGATTGAACCTTGCGGAGGTCCACAGCTACAGCGACGTGGCGAGCAAATGGTTCTTCGCGCGCCTGCGCATCGAGTCGCACGAAGGCTCTGGAGACCTGGGGCGGCTCGAGCAGGATTTTTCACATTTCGCCTCGGCGGTGCGCGCGGAATGGTCGTTGCGCCGCCTCGGCAAGGTGCAGCGGATGGTCATCCTCGCGAGCAAGGAGACGCATTGCGTGACGGACCTGCTTTGGCGGCGGAAGTTCGGCGAAATGCCCGTCGAGGTGCCGCTCATTATTTCAAATCACCGCGTCTGTGAAGACGTCGCGGCGGCCGAGGGCGTGTCCTTCCTGCACATTCCGATGAATGCGGAGAACAAGGAGGAGGCCTTCCGCGAGATCGCCCGGCATTGCGAGGCCGCGCAGGCGAATGTGATCGTGATGGCGCGGTTCATGCAGATTTTGCCGCCATGGTTTTGCAAGCAATTCCGGGGTGTCGTGATCAACATCCACCATTCGTTTCTGCCTGCATTCATCGGAGCGGATCCTTATCGGCAGGCATTCGAGCGCGGGGTGAAGCTCATTGGCGCGACGTGCCACTACGCGACCGAGGAGCTGGACGCGGGACCGATCATCGACCAGGAGGTGGTGCGCGCGGAGCACTTCCACGACCTCGGCGATCTACGTCGTCTCGGGCGGGATTGCGAGCGACTCGCGCTGGCTCGAGGTGTGCGGTACCACGTCGAGGACCGCGTGCTCATTCACGGCACGAAGACCGTGGTGTTCCGGGATTGATGGAGTCTTAAGACTTAAGTTTGTAAGTTTTAAGTGGAGTGGTCCCGCAGTCGCGGGACGGATCCAGAGGTTGCCATCTGCAGGTTCCTCGCCCTCCCGAATAGAACGACGCCCTTTTACGGATCGATGCCGCTGAGTTTTTGAGTCCCCTGATAGACCGGGATGAGATGGGTCTCGATGGTATTCTGGTTGCCCAGCTGCAGGCCCTGATAGGAAGGATCGTTCGCGGGATTCCACGCGCTCGCCGGCGCTCCAGTGGGGAGGCTGAGGCGGAACTGGACCTCCTTCCGGTACGTCGATGAGCTGCCGGGCGAGATGAGGGTACCCGTGAAATCGGCGGTCACATAGTAGATATGCCGTGCGATATCGTATGGCTGGAGGGCGGAGACTTTTGCGCCCTGGTTGTACCCGGTGGTCACCACGATTTGCGAGGGTTGATAACCTGCGGCGATGGCTTCCGTGAGATCGACGTAATAGCGGAAGGAGAGGACCTCGGATGCTCCGGCAGGGAATGCAGAGCGATTGTTCAGGAGGGCGCGGATCTCGGTGAAGCCGCTGCCCTGCTGGTTGATCGAGGCTTCGACGAAAAATTCGTCGTCCGGAGTCTCCGGTTGCGGGAAGTTCGCGAGAGGGGCTCCGCCGTATTGCTCGTAGAGCCGGGCCAAGGCACCGGTGAAGCCGGCGTTGTAATCGAGGGCCACCTCGTTGGTCACATAGTTCGTGCGATCATCGGAGTACGCGGTGTCGCTCGCGGATGACGGGCCGCCGACCAGCGCGCCGTAGAGGATGTGGCGATTGTTCACCGGGGTGGTGATGTCGTTTGCCCACGAGCCGTGGGAGGTGCGGTGGTGAGGATTGATCGGCGGGTTCTTTCCGAAGCCGACGACATAGCTATGGCCCGCTGGGTTGTTGCCGAGCATGTAGTCGATCTGCTGCTTCGCGAAATCATGGTATCGCGTGCCGATGTCGTGCACGCGGTCGGCATAGATGAGCGCGAGCAGCGCGGTATTTGCGGCGTAGCGCAGGGACCCCCACTGATCCAGCCACGCGAGGCCGCCAGGCGTGGTGGCGATCTTCGCGCCATTGTCACCGACGGTCCAGTAGTTCAGCCAATGCTCGGCTGCGGTGGTGTAGATCGATTTTCCGGTGAGTTCGGCGAGCAGAACTGTCGCGCCGTAGCTCTTGTCGTCCCAACTGTGCGTCCAGTGGAAGGTCGCGTTCGTATAATATTGCGCATAGAGAGACTCGGCCTTCTGGAGGTAATCGGTTTCACCCGTGGCGCGGTAGAGCCATGCAGCGCCCCAGATGAGCTCGTCATTATAGCCGGAGAAGGAGTTGTAGTAGTTGGCCGCATCGGGGATCGCGGAGGTATACGTGCCGCGGTAGGTATAGCCGAAGTCGAACATCTGCCGGGCGTGCGACAGCAGAGTGGCCGCATAGGCGGGGTCGTCCGGCTGGAAGAGGATCGATGCCGCGGCAAGTGCGGCGGCGCCCTCACCGCCGAGTTCGCTGCCGGGCTGTGCAACGGTCACCGCCGAGGCCGGGCGGGACATCATCATCGTCTCCGCTGGCCCCCAGTACGCATGGTCGAGGCTGCCATTGCCCACCTGGCCATAGAAGACATTCGGGCTCGGGTGCGCCTTGATGACCCAGTCCATGCCCCAGCGGAGCACGCTCAGGAGATAGCTGCGCTGGCCGGAAGCTGTGTATCCCGCGCCGTACTCGATGCCGCCCCAGGCGAGGAGAGTCATGCTGCTGAGCATGGGCAGGCCGAACTTCACATGATCACCCGCGTCGTAGAATCCGCCGGAGAGGTCAAGTCCGACGTCGGAGCCATCGTTCACGGCGGAATCCCCGCGCCAGTTGATGCGGAAGCCGGCCGGTAGTTTGCCGGACCGCTGGGCATCGTAGAAGAAGAGGGATTTTTGCAATGCCTCGCCATAGTTGAGTGCCGCGGGCGTGGGTGTCGGGCTGGGGGACGGTGACGGACTGGGCGACGGCGGCGGAGTGGGTGTCGGTATCGCGATCGGCGTCGGGCTGGGAGTGGCGGTCGGTGTGGGCGAGGGCGACGGAGTCGGTGTGGGAGTAGCCGTCGGGCTCGGAGTTGGCGTCGGAGTGCCCGATGCGGAGGTGAATGCAAATCCGGTCGGCGGAGTCGTGAGCGAGCCCGGCGCGCCGGTGAATCCGAAGCTCACGGTGCCGCCCGCGGGGATGTCCTTGTTCCAATCCACGGTGGCGGCGTCGATGACGACGGCGCCATTCGACTGGCTCACCACGCGAGCATTCCAGATCGAGCTGATCGTGCGATTGAGCTGAAACGAGAGCTGCCATCCGGGCAGCGGTGACGAGGTGTCGTTCTTGATCGAGACGTTCCCCTGGAAGCCGCTCTGCCAATCATTCGACACGGTGAAGGTGACTGTGACCTTCGACAGTTTCACCGTTGTATTGGGTGAACCCGGGATGGGAGTCGGAGTCGGAGTCGGAGTCGGAGTCGGAGTCGGAGTCGGAGTCGGAGTCGG
>Ga0068856_100005952_pt1 | contig 12006 bp, 7 predicted proteins | sample KBSCornC62_FD_66595 | JGI IMG/M metagenome (GOLD analysis project Ga0068856, IMG submission 66595) | Corn rhizosphere microbial communities from Kellogg Biological Station, Michigan, USA - KBS Corn C6-2 | ecosystem: Host-associated > Plants > Roots > Rhizosphere > Soil ...
GTTTAGCGGTGTGCTGCGGCTCTTGTTCTTTCGACGATTTTTCTGGCTACAGTTCGTGCCGCTCGGCATTGGCATCGTCTGGACCGTCCGCTATGCCATACGAAATTGGCCCGCTTGGGATTGGCGCGTTCACGGTCCAGCCCTGTTAGTCGTCTCTGTTCTGACCACTCCCTACGAATGGCTCTCAGATGAGACTGTGCTCATCCCCTCGATACTCCAGGCGGTTGCCCTTGTCTACTCAGTTCGCGGAAAATTGAAACCAGCATCGAAAGTGATGCTTTCTTTCTTTGCTTTGCTGAACGTACTGCTGCTCTTGATTTTGCGTTTCAAGATCCCATTCTCAACTGGCATCTATTTCTGGAGCAGTCTTGTCTGGTTTGGCTTCTACTTCTACACACAAAAGCTGTATCGGAGGGGTGCGCTTTCCTCCGAACGTGCGGTAGATGGCCGAGCCTAGGCTCTACTATGGGTCTGGACAAGCGGCGTCTTTTCGGACCATGTATGCGAAACGCCACTGCTCAGGAGAATGGAGCAGCTTGCAGGCACGAAAATTGCGCAGGACATAGTCACCCACCGGGTCATTCACCACGGCTGAAAGCGGAGTCTCCGGCCAGGTGTTGGCAAACTTCTCACCAAACGACGGCTCAATCAGAACCGCATTCGCATGTCTAGAATCAATCGAATGGATGAGTTCTTCCGCTTGTTTCCGGGTATTCATTCCCGGCTGGAAGAAGTCGTATCGCGAGGGGCTTCGAGTTGATGTGAGATAGTTGTATAGCGGCAAATATGGATACACGAGCAACTCGTCGCCGGGCTTTGTCTGCTTCTGGAGGTAGGTCACCACGCTATCAATTTCGCCGGTCGTGATTTGCCCGCGACGTGCTTGAATCTTGTCGTGCGCGCCCGTCGTGGCCAGCAGTACTGCCAACCCTAACATCCCGAAAGCGATTGCGACATAAAGAATAAGCGCTGGACGAATTCGGACCAGCAACTGACTCTCAATTGGCGCACCAAGCACCCAGCCGAGAACCACGTACCACATTGGCACGAGATAAATGAAGTGCAGAATGTCCGTGCGGACCATGAGAACCGATAGCAACAAACCTGATAGCGCTGAACCGGTGATGATGTAATAGCGTGCCTGCCAAGAATCCTCCTTCCGCTGGCGCATCTTCACCGCCCAGTAGATGAGGAACAAGCAAGCCACCAGAGGCAAAACTGGGATCACGAAGCCCGGGGACACGGCAATGGTTTTTGCGACTCGCGCAGCCATTGGCCCGGTTTTGAAGATCACCTCGCGCGTGTGGTCAGACCAGTTCTGCCAGCCATAGGCAACGTGATTGGCTGCGGTGTAGTGACGCAACGGCCAAAGCCATCCCTGGACCATTGCGCGAGCCGTGCCATGTCCTGCGAAGTATCCGAATGTAAGAAGGAACGGCCACGTGAGTCCCGCGCCGATTGCAACCCACCAGGAGACGCTCGTGAACGCGCGCTTCCCAAGCAGCGCGAATCCGAGGACAAGACCAAGCGCAAGCCCGCCGCCCTTTGACTGCTCGAACAGGAATGTAATCGCTGTCAGAGAGCTCATGGCAAATACCCAGCGCGACGACCGGGTTTCCACAGACCGAACTGCTGCGTACACGGCCACACAAGCAACAAGGGTGCTGTAGCAATTGTGAAGGACGAGAAATCGGAAAGCCGCGCCTGTCATGGTTGCAAGCACTGCGGCCAGCAAAGAGATCCAGCGTGAACAAGTGCGACGACACAGAAGATATGTAACCACAGAACATGCTGCCCCCGCGACTGCAAGGCTGCTCCGCGCGATCAAAAAGGAATTACCAAATAGACGGAACAACGCCGCAACCAGGTAGAACGACCCTGGCGTATAGAACGAAAAGAAATCGCGATACGGAATCTGCCCATCGAGGATGCGGCTGGCCCCCTGCAGAACGATTCCTTCATCCGGTTCCAAACTGGTGAACCGACGGAATACCCATAGATAGGCCAAACATGCGAGGAACAGAATCACAATAGTCAAGCGTTCGAGTTGGCGTTCGTTAAGCGAGCGCGGTGAATCCGTAGCTGCAGGATCGCTCGGCATCGCATGCGAAGCAATTTGCATTTTCACCCGGCCGCCATCGGTTGGAGTTTACAACTCCTGGACACGGGGATTTGCTGCGCAACACGCAAACAACACCAGGTGAATGCGAGAAGGGCGAGGGCGAGGACGTAAAGGCAATGCCACTTCACGAATAAGAAATAGAGCGGAAACGTCCAGAACACAGCCAGAATCACGCCGGTCGCAATTCGTAGAGGTGGCCCGACGAATTTGAGACTCCCTGCTGCCAGGAACATCGCAATCCCAAGTGGGCTAAAGTCGTGCGTGAACATATGCGATCCGCAGAGCAGGGAGGCCGCAACCGCGGCGGCGAAGGATGCTTCCCAATAGTCGTTCCACTTCCAAGCTACCCATGCCAGGAGCCCGATCGATAGCATGGCCACTATCAGACCCAATCCAGTTGAATTCAGCGCATGGCTCGCAATTGCAAACACCAACCCATGCAGTGTCGGCATATCAACGGCAGAGCCATAGGAAATGTTCTGCGGATTCTTGCCGATCTGCGAGAGCAGCCATACGTAATCCGCTACACCTTGCCATCCAATTCCGATCAAACTGCACAAGCCGAGAAGTGTCCCTGTGAGGGAGAATCCCGCTACAAATTTCCACTGCCTGCGCAACAGGAAGACAATTGTGAAGGGTATCGCAAACTGAAATTTCAACAGCGCAAGGCCGAACAATACGCCGGCAACGGACGGCCTATTCGCTTTCAGAAAAACGACCGCCGCTGCGTATGCAGCCAGCACCATGATGGAAGACTGTCCTTGATAAATCGCCACCAGCACTGGCGCAAAAATCAGCCAAAGAAACAGATACCCAATATCGTCTGAAGGCCAGAGCAAGGAAGAACGGGACCACACGATGACGCCCAGCAGCACCACAATATTTAAGGAACACCACACTAGGTAAGCGGTGCGAAACGGCAAAGCCGCCAGAGGCGCCAGCGCCAACGCCTCAAACGGGGGATGCTCGAAGTACAAAGGACTCGGATTGTGGAAAATCGAGTCTCGCAATTTTACCTGCAGACCCATGTCGTAAAGATGCCGTCCTTGGCCCTGATGTACGATGTGCGCGCCCACATAAGTCAGGGCGAAATCGGTTTTCTCCGCATTTGGTCCGCGTGCCGCCCAAGCCGCGAATCCAACTAGCGCGATTGCAACCGCAATCAGCGCAAGCGTTCCGTCGTTAAATGCAGTCCCGAGCCGCGGCACGCTATTGTCCATATGGAGAAACCCTCGCGGGACTGTAATCAGGTTCTGCCAACCACACCCGGCGATCGTGAAAGTAGTTCACCAGTTCTGCGTTCTGTGGGCCCATGTCACGCGCCCAGATCACCTGCGATTGATCGATATCGGCGTTGTTGTAGACCCATTCATCCAGAATGAAGTCGTGTCCTGGCTTGTAGCGCACGATGACCAGATGTTTTCCGGGGGTAAGTCGCAGTTGATTCAAAACGCGAGCGCGTTCCAGGTTCTGCTCATCCTGCGAAGACCAAGTCCGAATCCAGCTTGGCTTGGGCTCCAAGTGCAAAAAAGGCGCGGCAATCCGGAACGCAAGAAGCCCAAAGCAAACCACCGGAACCGCTCGGGCTAGAAATTTCAAAGCTCCGGATTCGTACATTTGTCGCATCATCAGCAGAATGATGGCATAGAATGCTGCCGTCAACATCGCCACATAATGCGGCTGCCCGATGTAGATCGTCAGGATGCACGAGAAGTACGTGAACGTGCACAGCAGTAACAAGAACTTCAGCTCCGGGGTGAAAGATTTACCGAGCCTTCCCCGAGGACGGCTGAACAACCACGTCAGACACGGTAACGTCAGAATCGGTCCAAAGTAAAAGAGCCAAACCACGACCGCCTTTAGGGCCTGCAGCCGGAGCGGATGCTCCCGGGCGGCGGAATGCCACCCCGCGACCGAACCCCCGGCATAGAAGGCCTGCATCTCCGCATGATGAAAGGTCAGGTTGCGCGCGTGCTCCCAGGGAAAATACATCAGTCCATAAGTGCGCATGTTGATCTGATAAGGCGTTGTAAATGGGCTACCCGTCACTCGGTAAAAGTAATATCCGAGCCAAGCTGTGGCCACGAACATGACAGCTGCAAACGGCACCACGACAGAGGACGTGAGCCGCGCTAAGGAAGCCTGCCCCCGCTTCGTCCACCACGCTAAAGCAACCAACACGGGCACGCAGAAGAACAGTCCTTCATACGGGCGCGTGTAGGCCAGCAGCGCCATACCAACTCCGAGGAGCGCGGAATCGCGCACCCGAGTGGTGCTCTTGATTCTCGGCAATGCACCGAGAACTAGCGCTCCCCCCAATGCCGTTACGGTCCCGCCCCAATAGCTGTCCACCCAGTAGCTGAATGAGCCAAGCCTCGCCACCGCCAGCAATCCACCAATGAGCGCCCATCCGGGAGGGAGCCATCCCTGCAGAGCCCAGCAGATCGCCGCACACATTAGGCCAGAACTCACCCACACCCCCCAGAAAGGATGGTGCATCAATACCTGGCCCAACGCAACGAAAGCGCCGTACCCGGGGTAATACATCGACGCGTACGTAGGACGCCAATTCTCCTGGAACGTCTCAAAATGGACCCACATCGGGTGGGTCGGATTCGCTAATCTCCCATGGGAGAATGTGTCCGCTTGCAGCAGATAGCTGAACTCATCGCTGACCTCGGGCTGCGGAATCGGCAGGATCGGCAATAGGGCCAACCTTAGCCCGAGTGCCACTAGGCCGACAGAGATCACCGCCCATACCCGATGTTGCGCAAAGGCTCCGAACCGCCGCTCAATCCCGGTGAACCAGGTCTCGCCGAGACGCGGCCATATCAACGCGACTGGCACGCAAATCGCGGCAAGGCAAATCTCAATGGCAATAAGCATGGTTGATATTGCGCCCGGGCATCCGAGCAGCCCTTCGCTATTCTGCACCATTCCCCGATCGAAATCTTGGGGTCAAGTCAGATCTTGAGGTGATCCAAGGTGGAATCAAGGTGAATACTATTGTCACCAGAAGGCTCCCAGACGTATAGTACGCGGCCTAGATGGAATAGCCTGGGAGAAGGTATTGCTTTTCGACTCATGGATTTAGGATCTACCTTCAACCCTTCGCATTTGGCATTCTTTTTGCTGGATGAAATAGGGCGGGTGTCGGTTTTGGGTCCTTGATCGCTTTCGCCAGAGAAACATCTCACCGAACCTGCAATGCAATTCTTTCGAGTAAGAATGGCAATGTGAGGACACTCATCGACAAGTCTCAAGCATCCGAAAGCCGCTCAGATGTGGGAGACTCTGGGCGGGCGGGGAAGTACAAAGCGTGAAGACCCGCAACCAACCCCTGGATGTGCTCCGCGGCATTGCTGTGCTGATGGTTGTGATTTGCCATTACTACCTTGGCGTCGATGCCCATTCTCCAGTGGGAACCTTCCTCGGACGTGGCGTAGATCTTTTCTTCGTGCTCAGTGGCTTCCTAATTTCCGGTCTCTTGTTTTCAGAGTACAAGGCGACGGGGAGTATCAACCTGAAGCGGTTCTGGATTCGCCGCGGCTTCAAAATTTACCCGCCTTTCTACTCCTTCATATTTGCAACCGCGGTAGCGAGTGTCCTCCTGCTTCATAGGTTTCCGCTGCAGCTTCTGTCCGACGTCTTTTTTGTGCAAAACTACACCTCCCGCGTCTGGATTTATACGTGGTCCATCGCGGTCGAGGAGCATTTCTATTTCGCTCTGCCTCTCTTGCTTCTCTTGCTGATCCGCCTGGGCAAAGGAAAACCCAATCCCTTTCGCCTCATCCCTTTTCTTTCCATCGCTCTTTCCGCGTTCTGTCTTTGGGGTCGCATCGCGGCTTTTTTTCACTGGCATGATTGGGACCACGTTGCCTACCCTTCCCATCTTCGCGTAGATGCGCTTTTCGCCGGTGTCACGCTCGGATACTTCGCTCACTTCGATCCAGAATCGTTTCATGAGGCAAAACGCAAGTGGGTCCTCTCGGTTGGATTGCTGTTTTGTTTGGCTACGGCATTGATGCCCAGTGTGCCACAATTGACATTCGCCTATGTGGCATTCGCCTTTGTAGTGGCTTGGGCCGTCAATCAGAAAGAGCGGCGAAAGCGCGCCCTTCGTGTTCTCGCCTGGATTGGATACTACTCGTATTCCATTTATCTTTGGCACGGGCTGGCCATTTTGAGCATTGCTCATCTGCCGCAGGGGTGGTTTCGGTTTCCGCTGTATGCCGCGATCGCTATCAGTCCGGGAATTCTGATGGCAAAGTTGATTGAGGTCCCGTTGCTGAAGCTCCGCGAAAAATTCTTCCCGTCGCTTGCATCGGGAACTCGCAGGCTTTCTCCTGACCAAGCGAGAGAACAAACTGTGAAAGCCGGATCCGGCGATCGCAAACACAAGGATTCCGAGGAGCGTGTCAGCCAGGCACCTGTGATTCGCTCCGCCAGCCTATGACGGTCAGACCCGAAACCGCGCGTGAAATGCACGGCACGAACCTTGACTCGGGTGCCCAGCTTGATGTGTCTGTCGTCATCCCATGCCTGAACGAGGCCCGCTCTCTCGCAGCATGTGTAGAACGCGCTTTGACAACACTTCGAGAGCTTGGTATTGCTGGGGAAGTGGTTGTCGCTGACAACGGTTCCACCGACGGCTCAATCGAGATTGCCGAAGCCCATGGTGCTCGAGTTGTTCATGCGGCGTTGAAAGGCTACGGAGCCGCCCTGCGCAAGGGGATCCAAGAAGCACGGGGTTCATTCATCATCCTTGGAGACGCTGACGGCAGCCACGACTTCGGCGAGATCGACCGCTTCATCGCAAAATGGCACGAGGGCTACAACTTCGTTATTGGTAACCGCCTTCGCGGCGAGATCAAGAACGGAGCTATGTCGTGGCACCACCGGCACATCGGCACGCCTGTTCTCACCGGAATCCTCAATCTTTTTTTTGCTGCGGGCGTTAGCGACATCAATTGTGGAATGCGTGGGATGACGCGCGAACTTGCTACTCAGCTCGACTTCCGCACCAACGGAATGGAGTTCGCGTCGGAGTCGCTGATCAAGGCCGCGAAGTCCGACGCCCGCATTGCCGAAGTTCCCATTACCATGTGGCCCGACCAGCGCGGCCGCGCTCCGCACCTGCGCACTTTTCGGGATGGCTGGCGTCATCTGCGGATCATCATGCTCTCGGCGCCGAACTGGCTTTTTCTTTTTCCGGGTTCATTGCTCATAGCGGTTGGTATGGGACTTGTCGCATGGATTCTGCCCGGGCCGGCATTTGCCGGCCGGGTGGGCCTCAATACGAACACTATCTCTTTAGCGATGATGCTGATTCTTCTTGGCATGCACATCGTTTCGATCGGATTTTTTGTGAAAGTGTTCTGCTATACAGAGAAGCTCTCGAGAAACCAGGAGTCCCTTGTGTACTGGTTGAAACGCCTGAGGCTGGAACACGGGCTTCTGTTCGGCGCCGCGCTGGTTCTGATTGGGCTCACCGGGGACGCGGTCATTTTTCGCGCCTGGGCCGCGCAAGGCTTCGGAAGGCTCGAAGCTGTGCGCAGTGTCTTCTTCTTTTCGTTAGCTCTATTTCTGGGGATCGAAGTACTCTTCTCGTCTGTGTTTTTGAGCATGTTAGGCATCAGCAGGGACACATATATAGGGGAGTAAGACCTAATCTTTTCTCCGCAGCCTCTTCGATGAAAAACAAATTCATATTGGTGCTTACTCTAGGGGCAATTTTCTCCTTGAGTGTGATCGGCAGAGTCTCTTTGCTTCAGAGCCCCATTTGTAGGCCATCCGAATGGTTATCGTCCACGGTTTTACGCCACCTTGAAGTGTGGAATGAAGTAGGCTTGAAACACTCTCATTTTGCCCCCATCATGACCTACCCGGGGCAAGGTAACAAAGGGATCAATAACAACGCTTCGGATCACCTGGACAGTGGCGGGAATTATTACTACACTTCATATCCTCCTCTAGCCTATTACGTTCCTCTTGTCATTTGCCGAGCTCTTCACATCCTGCCCAGTTTCCGTGTCTTACGAGCCTTCAACCTCGCTCTTCATCTGTTGAGTGGATTCTTCGTATACTTGATCATTACAGTCCTCGCTGATTGCAACGGAAGGCTGTGCTCGCCAGCCATTGTCGGATTTGCGTTTTATATCTTTTCTCCCGAGACGCTTTGGTTTCAATCAAACGTTTACATGAGTGACATGTTCGCCCAGCCTTTATTCATCGGGGGGATTTACTTGGCTCTAAAGCTTCAGAGAGCGAAGATCCGACGCACTCGGCAGCTTTTCCTGGGTGCCGCAGTCGTTTTTGTATTCGCGTATTCGGAATGGTTAGGTGTTATGTTCGCTGTGGCAATGGCGGTCTACCATTTACGCGAGCGCCAGTATGCAGGATCGATAGCCGAGGCGGTGACCTATGTTGTTGCAGCCGTGGGAGCGGTCTTGCTAACAGCCTGGCAGTATTCGTGGATTGCGGGCTGGGGATCTCTTTACCTCGCTTCCTTGAACAAGTTTCTCTTTCGGACCGGTCTGGGCCACCAGGTTGGGTTGTCCCTGCACATGTGGAATCTGTTGCCATGGTTGCTAGTGGGAGCCTGGTATCTCTCGGGCTATCTCCCGGGTATTCTCTTTCTCATTGCACTTTTCGTGCTTAAGCAAACACGGGTGCAACAAATGAAGCTCGCGCCAGGACGTCGGCGAATGATGATATACGCAGGAGTACTTCCAGTTGCGATGCATCACCTCGTATTTTTCAATTTCACTGCCGAGCACTCCTTTTCTGTACTCAAAACTGCACCATTGCTCGCTATCCTCGCGGGTATTTGGGCATGCGAGATTTGGGGTCGTGAAGGGCCACGATCTCCGAAGGGAATATCGCTTCTCCTAACTGCGATGGTTCTATACGGTTTTTGCGGAATGTGGCAGGCCAGAAGAGTCGCTGGGCCCTGCATCCCTGCCTACAAGACCGTCGGTGAAGCAATCGCCCGAAGCGTGACTCCTGGAGATCTCGCTTTTGTTGATGTGGGAACGCAATCGAGCCAGATGCCATACGATCTGCCACCGCAGGTGACGCTTTATGCACACCACAATATCGGGATCTGGCAAGGTGAAGAACAGGCGTTGAGCCTAGCACGAAAGAATGGAGTGCAGCACATTTTTGTTTTCGTCCTGGACAAAGATGGCAAGTCCGTTGTTCAGATACGGCGGATAGATGCAGAAACGGCAGCTACTGCTCATGCCCGAAGCTAAGCACGTAGTAGTTCGTATTGTCCAGCCTTTCTCCTGCGACGTTGCGCGCGCCTGGGGCATAGATTAAAACCGTTTTGACTCCAGTGTTCTTAGCAGCTCGTCTCTGTTCAGTCGGATTAGCTTTCAAATACGCTTCCGGGCTTCTTACCTCTCCCACGATTGCTAACCGCGCCAGTCTAGCGACGAACGCGCCTCCTTCGCCTTCGGGAGTTTGGCCGACCACGACCAGTTGATCTCCGGGGCGGAGCCCTCGATTGAGTAGCTCGGTCGCGGCTTCTGCGTACATCCTAGTATTCAATCGCCCAAGCGCAACAGTCCAGACAAGTACCTGCACGACTACTAAGAAAAGGAGCAAAACGGTACAAGCTGTCTGCACCTCTTGCACCGTGACGTTTTTGCCCGCTGTGACGGCAAAGAATATTGCAAGGAACACAATCACAAGAAACGGTGCAGCATATCTCGTTTCGACCACGACTAAGGAGTAGAGGCCTAGAGCAGCCATGGCCGGCACCCACAAAAATGAACTGCGGGCGAGCCTGCTAAAGAAGATTTTCGTGGGGCTCAGCAGCACTAATATCGCTGCTAGTAGGCTAAACGGGAGCTGCCAAAACGGACCCGAGAAGATCCTCCAATAGGCCCGTGCTCCGCGAAAAAATGCCCCTAGCTGCTTCGCGACACTGAATGCAGGTTGCGCTCCCTCGTGCCAGTAGGATGGGTCGTACCATAGTGAATATGTGCCTGCTTTGTGGCTCTCAAAGATGCGGCCAGAGGCCACGCCAGGCATGGGCGACTGGGGGTGAACTACGGGCGCGGTGGGCACAAACCAGTTGCCCCGCTGAACCTCAATTTCATAGTTGATCTTTCCGCTGTCTCCAAATGTGATACTACGCTTCTGGCGAGAAATCATGGCCACGAAAGGAGTTGCGACGAAAGAGAAAGCTAACAGTCCTAAGAGCAGTCGGCGCAAACAATACCAGTAGCCTCGGTTCCACGGGTTCGCGAATATCAGAAAGACGAACGCGAGCGGAAACATGACTGCTTTGGTGAGATAGCTCAGACCCAAAACAACCCCAAGAGCAGTAATGGATTTGCTGCTAGAAATTGTTGTTTGTATCTTTACGGCGAGTGCTGATGCGACGTAGATCAGCGCAGAAAGGCAAAGATCGGGGCTCACAAGATTCAATCCGATCAAAACGAGCGAACAGGATGTAAACAGGCCATAACCGAGCATCCTCAGTTGCGCTTGTGAAAGGCCAAATGCTCCAATTGCTGAGTCCCGCCTTAACAGTAATTCGCTAAGAAACAGCTCAAAGCACCCCAAAGCGAAGACATAGATCAAGAAATTAACGAGGTGTACCAGTGGATATTCCCAATACGCGTTCGGCTTTATCACGTTAATGAAGAATCCGAGAATCCATGAATATAACGGGCTCCAGTAGGCATTGATAGCGTGCTGCCAATCATGTCGCCAGTATGCGTCGCCGATGTCCAGATAAGAAATGCCGTCTGGGTTCATGGTGAACCGTGTCGCCCATGCCTGCGCCGCACCCAGGGTCAGAGCAACAGTCCAACAGGCGATCCTCAGCCCCAAGTTGCGGTTCAGGGGCATGCTACCGGACAGCTTTTGGCGCAATTCTGCTGTGGAAGTACTCATTGCTCTTTCGTCCGGTTGAAAGCGCCAGAATCAGGAGGCGCAGCGTTCTTGATCAATTCTGCGGGGTGACGGTCCGGCTGCAGCATCCAGACCTGCCGATCATTGAAGTGTTCGAGGAGGCCCTTGTTTGCATCGCTGCCCATGTCTCTTGCCCACACGATTCGCGAACTATCCAGGTCGGCATCGTTATATACCCACTCCTCAAACGGCTCATGGTTCGCATCGTAACGGACCAAGACGAGATGCTTGCCGGGCGTCTGCAGTAGCTCCTTCTCGATCGCGGCACGGCCGAATCCTGGAATATTCGCATCACTCCAGGCTGGTTCAAAATTCTTTCGAAGCGGAATGTGCAATCTTGCAGCGCCTGCGCGAAGAGCAAACGACAAAATACAGGTCACCACAATCGCGCGTGTTAGGAACACGCCGGAAGGATTCCAGGCAAGCAGTCGCTGCATTGCGAGCAGAACAAAAGCAACAATTATGCAGGTTGCGGGCGCGGAGTAGTGCGGATTGTAAAAGCTTTCTACTGTCCAACCAACCGCCGAGGCTGCGAACACCAGAAGCAGAGTCCAGGTCGAGCCCTTCAGGTCCCGCAACCCGAAGCCGCGCGGCACCGAGAAGAACAACATCAGGACTGGCAGGGTGAGCGCGGGGCCCAGAAAAAAGCTCCATCCGATGTAGAGCTTTAGCAGAAAGCCGGGGAAGGAGCGGGAAACTCTATATCCGACCAACTCCTCCTCCACATACATTTTGCGCATGATCGAATGATGGTATGCCGGTTCGGGACGCTCCTGCTGCCAGATCATGTAGGGCGCCACTGCGTATTGCTGGCGCTCGATCTGGTAGGGCATGCGAAATGGGCTGCCGGTTACGCGATAGAGGTAGTAGCCCATCCCGGCAATCATAAGGACAAGGATCGCCGTGAGTGGAGCCACCACGCGAGGCAGAGTGATGGCAAAGGAAGATCTCCGCTT
>Ga0068856_100005953_pt1 | contig 12006 bp, 6 predicted proteins | sample KBSCornC62_FD_66595 | JGI IMG/M metagenome (GOLD analysis project Ga0068856, IMG submission 66595) | Corn rhizosphere microbial communities from Kellogg Biological Station, Michigan, USA - KBS Corn C6-2 | ecosystem: Host-associated > Plants > Roots > Rhizosphere > Soil ...
CCATGACCCTCGACCCGCCGCTCGTATTCGAGAGCCTGCCGGCCGCGCTGCGCGTCCGGCTGCCCGGCCACGCTCCCGGCCTATCTCCCGCAGCACGCCGCGTCTCCCGCTCCACGATCGACCAGCTCTGGGCCATTCTCGCCGGCGCTGGGACGACTGGGATAATGGCTGCTGACGAGGCGGGGACACCGCCATGACCGACGCCCCCGACGCCACCACGGAGGTCGACATACTCCCGCCCTACGCACGTGATCCACTGGACGTCGTTGCGTCCGCGCGCTCGGATGCCGACTCCGGCCTGACCGGCGCGGAGGCGGCGGAACGGCTCGCCCGGCTGGGTCCCAACCAGATCACCGGCGAACCGCCGCCCTCGGTATGGGAGGTGGCACTAGCCCAGCTGCGTGACCCGATGAACATCATGCTGATCGCGGTCACCATCGTCAGCGTGGTGATCGGGCAGGTGTCGACCGGCATCATCGTCGCCCTGCTGATCCTCCTAAACGTCGTGCTCGGCTCGCGCCAGGAGCTGAAGGCACGGGCCAGCATCGATGCGCTGGCGAGCATGCAGGTGCCGCAGGCGCGGGTGCTGCGAGACGGCTCGGTGGAGCAGGTGCCGGCCCTCGACGTGGTGCCGGGCGACATCGTCCAGGTCGAGGCTGGCGACATCGTCCCTGCGGACGGACGCATCATCCGTTCGGCGACGCTGGAAACACAGGAGGCCGCGCTGACCGGGGAGAGTGCGCCGATCGGCAAGTCGGCGACGACCCTCCCGGGCGCGGAGGTCGCGCTGGGTGATCGCGCGAACATGCTGTTCCAGAACACGGCGGTGACCCGCGGTACGGGAGCGATGGTGGTGACCGCCACCGCGATGCAGACGGAGATGGGCCAGATCGCGACGATGCTGTCGTCGATCAGCCGCACGCGCTCGCCGCTGCAGAAGGAGCTGGGATCGCTCACCAAGGTGCTCGGCATCGTCGCCTGGGGCGCGGTCGCGTTCATCGTGATCGTCGGCGTCGCCCGCGGAGAGGAGTTCAAAGACGTGCTGTTGCTGGGCACCGCGATGGCGATCTCGGCGATCCCGACCGGCATGCCCGCGTTCGTCTCGGGGCTGCTGTCGATGGGCGCCCGGCAGCTGGCCGATTCGCGGGCGGTGGTCAAGAACCTCACCGATGTGGAGACGCTTGGCGCCACCAGCGCGATCAACACCGACAAGACCGGCACGCTGACGATGAACGAGATGATGGTGTCGACGATCTACGCGGCCGGCGCCTGGTTCCACGTCGAGGGCGAGGGCTACCGCAAGACCGGGGCGATCACCGCCGTCGCCGGCCAGCCAGTGCCGGACTTCACCCGGCTTGGCCTGGGGCTGGCGCTCGACAGCGATGCCACCGTGGGCAACGACGGCACGGTGGTCGGTGACCCGACCGAGGCGGCACTGGTCGTGCTGGCGGCGAAGCTGGGCGTGGACGCCGAGGAGACGCGCCGCGCCTACCCGCGCATCGCCGAGGTGCCGTTCGACTCCGACTACAAGTTCATGGCGACGTTTCATCGCGTCACGCTGGATGGCGCCGAGCACGTGATCGAGCTGGTGAAGGGCGCCCCGGACGTGGTGCTGGCCCGCTGCAGCGAGTCGGGCGGCCCGCTCAGCGGCTCGCAGCAGCCGATCGAGCAGACCCGAGCCGGGATCGAGGCGGCGAACGCGCGGATGGGCGAGCAGGGCCTGCGGGTGCTGGCGTTCGCCGCCCGGCTGGTCGGCGACGGCGAGCTGAAGGGGATGGAGGACGACCCGATGTCGCTCACCCAGGAGCTGTCGTTCGTTGCCATGGTCGGCATCATCGATCCGCTGCGCGCCGAGGCCAGGGCGGCGGTGCAGACGGCGCTCGGCGCCGGCATCGACGTGCGCATGATCACCGGCGACCACGCCGTCACCGCCCGCGCCATCGGCGAGACGCTCGGCCTGCGGCCGGGCGCGATCAGCGGTGCCGAGCTGCAGGCGCTCGCGGACGATGAGGTGGTGCGGCGCCTGCCCGAGCTGCACGTGTTCGGCCGCGTCACGCCCCAGGACAAGCTGCGCCTGGCGCGGCTGATGCAGGAGCAGGGTCTGATCGTCGCGATGACCGGCGATGCGGTCAACGACGCGGCGGCACTCAAGCAGGCCGACATCGGGGTGGCCATGGGCAGCGGCAGCGAGGTGACCAAGCAGGCCGGCCGCATGATCCTGACCGACGACAACTTCGGCACGCTGGTGCACGCGGTCGAGATCGGCCGCAGGGTCTACGAGAAGGTCGTGTCGTACGTCCGCTACCAGATGACCCAGCTGCTGGCGCTGGTGTTCCTGTTCCTGGCGGCCACCGCCTTCAACATCAATCACGGCGTCGCGCTGACACCGCTGATGGTGCTGTACCTGCTGGTCTTCATGACGGCATCGGGCGTCGTGGTGATCGCCGTCGATCCCGGCGCGCCGGACGTGATGCACCGCCCGCCGCGCGACCCCAGCCTGCCGATCACCAACCGGCAGGCGATCGAGCTGTGGGTGGTCTACGCCGCCACCCTCTTCATCGCCGCCCTGATCCCGCTGGTGGCCGGCCCCGACGACCCGCGCACCGACGTCGCGACGGCGTCGCTGACCATGACCTTCGTCGTGATGGGGCTGGGCACCATCTTCAACGCTCTCACCAACCGGCGAGACCCGGCCAGCGGCCTCGACCCACCGCTCCTGAAGGCGCTTGCGATCTCGCTGTTCCCACTCGCCATGGTGGTCTTGGCGACCGAGCTGCCGGGCTTCCAGAAGGGGCTGCTCACGACCTCGCTGACCGGCCATGAATGGCTGGCGTGCTTCGGCCTGGCCGCGCTGCTGCCGTTGGTCATCGAGACCAGCAAGTTCCTGCGCCGGCGCGCCGCTCCGGAGACCTCGCTGCTGGACACCCGACGCGCGGTCGCGCCGGGACGTGCGGTCGACGGGCACACCACGCCTCAGTAGTCAGAGCGTCCGCGCGGCCGTCGGGCCGGTGCGGGCGGTCAGTCGGGCGAACACGATCAGGTTGTCGTCGTAGTGGCCGGTGCTCGGGTCGAAGCGGCCGGTGCAGGTGATCAGGCGGAGTCCCGGGTAGGGCAGCCGCCCGTAGACGAGCCCGGTCGGGAAGCTGATCTTGGGGTAGACGGCGGTGGAGGTCACGCGGTAGTGGTCGGTGACGCCGTTTCGGTGGGTCACGAGCACGTCCTGACCGGGCACGAGTTCGTGGAGACGTCCGAACACGCCCTCGTTCCCACCCCAGTTCACGTGACCGACGATGACTGCGGCTCCGGGCCGGCCGGGTGCCGCGCCATCGCTCCACCAGCCGGCGTCGGTGGCGTTGGTCGGCACCTGCAGTGTGGAGTCGCTGTTCAGGCCAAGGCTGACCACGCGAGCGTCGACGCCGATCGCCGGCACGCGGACGCGCATGCCCGCGCCCACCAGGTGAACTTGGTTGCTGGTCGGCAGCATCGGCGTGGTGCGCGCCCGATGATCGACCGCCTTCGCGGCCGGGGCGCCGGCGGGAGCGGGCCGGCCGGCCGGAAGCGCTGTTGCGACTACCGCGGCGGCGACCAGGCCCAGCGCGGATCCGGCCAGCAGCCGCGATCGGCGGACTCCCAGGTGCAGCGCCAGCACGAAGGCGATCGCTCCGGTCAGGCCGCCGAGCGCGACCAGCGCCTCGCCCCGCGCCGCGTGGCCGGCCGGTGCCGGGAGGCCGCCGGTCTGCACGCCGCCGACCGGTACCCCGCCGTCGACAGGGCCGGGGCCGTCGCCGCCGGGCTCCGGCGGCTGCGCCACCGTTGGGATGGTGACGGTCGACGGATCCGATTTGGGAGAGGCGCCGCCGATGACGCCGACGCCGGTTGCCGTGGCGGTGTCGGTGACCTGGCCGGATACCACGTCCGCGTGGCTCACCGTGTAGGCATGGTCGGCCGTGCAGGTCAGTGAATGGCCGGGAGAGAGTCCGGGCGCAGCCGGGGCCGGGCAGGTGACCGAGCCGATCGTCGCGTCGTCGACCGCGGCCGATGTGAGGTCGACGTTGCCGATGTTGGTGACGAGGTAGGAGTAGCTGATCGTGTCGCCGCGCCGCGCACCCGTCTGGTGGGAGGCTGGCGATACTGCTCCGTTCTTTACGATTGCGACCAGCGGCGTCGGCGGCGCGGTCGGGATCGTTGCCGTCGCGGGATCGGATGCGGAGGAGGTTCCGCCGACCACCCCCGTGCCGGTGGCTGTCGCGGTATCGGTCACGAAGCCGGCGTCGACGTCTGCGATGGTCACCGTGTGGGTGTTGTCGGCGGTGCAGATGACGGAGCCGAGCGGGGCCAGCGGTGGCGACGGCGTGGGACAGCTGACCGGGCCGATCGCCGGGTCGCCCACCGTGACCGCGTCCAGGCTGACGTTGCCGATGTTGGTGACGAGGTAGGCGTAGTGGATGGTGTCGCCGACCGTGGCGCCGAGCTGGTCACCGATCGGATCGACGATCGCCAGCTTGTCCAGCGAGACCGCGACCACGGTCGCAGCCGGGATCGTCACCGTGAACGGGTTGGACGGTGGTGACTCCCCGCCGCGGACTCCGGTTCCGGTGGCGGTCGCCGTGTCGCTGACGTGTCCGGCATTGACGTCGGACTGGGTGACGGTGTGCGGCGTGTCGGCCGCGCATGTCACCGTATCGCCCGGCGCGAGGGACGGCGACGGCGTCGGGCAGGTGACCGGCCCGCCCGTGGGATCGTTGACCGTCACCGATGTGAGGCTGACGTTGCCGGTGTTCGTCACGAGGTAGGAGTACGCGATCGTGTCATCGACGAGCACTCCGCCCTGATCGGCCGGCGGTGAGACGGCGCCGCTCTTCACGATCGAGACCCGAGGGTCGCCGTCGACCGTCGGAATCGTGACCGTGGCCGGGTCTGACCGGGGGCTGCTGCCGCCCGCCTCTCCGACCGCCGCCGCCGTGGCGGTGTCGGTTACGACGCCGGCATCGAGGTCGTCCTGGGTGACGGTGTGCGTCGTGTCGGCCGTGCATGTCACCGAATCGCCCGGCGCCAGTCCGGGTGGCGCGGGGGTAGGGCAGGTGACGGAGCCGATGGCCGGGTCGTCGACCGTCACCGACGTCAGGTTGACGTTGCCGATGTTGGTGACCAGATAGGCGTAGTGGATGGCGTCGCCGAGGGCGGCCGCGTCCTGGTCGGCGACGGGGGAGACGACACCCAGCTTGTGGACGGCCACCTGAGGCGCGGGAGGCTCGGTCTGGACGATCTCGGTCGACGGATCCGAGGGAGGGCTGGTGCCGCCGGTGCCGCCCTCGCCGGTCGCGGTCGCGGTGTCGGTCACGAACCCGCGTGCGACATCCGCGGCGGTCACGACGTAGACGCTGTCGGCCGTGCACGTCACCGACGCTCCGAGGTCGAGCCCGGGTGGAGCAGGGGTCGGGCAGGTGACGGAGCCGAGCGTCGGATCGTCGACCGCGACCGACGTCAGGACGACGTTTCCGATGTTCGTCACCAGATAGGTGTAGGAGATGGTTTCGCCGACCCGCAGCGGGCTGCCGAACCCGTCCGACGCGACCCCCGTCTTGATGATCGACACCAGCGGCTGGGGGCTCTCGGTCGTCGTCGTCGTCGACGATGGCGGTGAGCCGATCGGGAGGGTCGTGCCCGGCGGTACGCCGCTTGCGGTGGCCGTGTTCGTGATCGATCCGGCCGCCTCATCCGCCGCGGTGACCGTGTAGACGTTGTCCGCGGTGCAGGTCTCCGAGGCGCCGGTGGCGAGAGGCGGGGCCGGGCAGGTGATCGATCCGGCGGTCGGGTCGGAGACGCTGATGCCGGACAGCGGCAGGGCGCCGGTGTTGGTCACCGTGAAGGTGAAGGCGATCCTGTCGCCGGCGTCGGTGAGGCCGTTGCCGTTCACGTCCGTGGGCACCCCGGCGTGCTTCTGCAGCGCGATGCTGACGGGCTTGGACGTGTTCGTGATCGTACAGTCGACGAAGTCGCCGATGCCCAACGTGACCGTTGCCGACGGGCCGATGGCACCGGACGGCAGCGCCGGATCGGAGGCGCCGTTCCGGGTGCACGACCACGAACCGGTGTAGTTCGAGGCGATGCCTGAGGTGACCTGCTCCGCAAACGTGAAGCTGGAACCGACATCGCTGGTGAGCACGGTGACGTGGCCGGTCGAAGCCGTGTTCGTCGTCCCGGTGTTGCCCGAGCCGAGCAGGTTGTTCGACGGCAGCGAGCGGATGCTGATCCCGAAGGCGTCTGAGGGATCGATCCGGCTCGTCACCTGCTTGTTCAGCTGCACGGTGGATACGAGCACGCCGAAGGCGACGCCCTGACGGCCCCCACCGACCATCTCCTGGGCGATCGAGGCGGGCGCCTGTGCGGCCAGGATCGGCGTGCCCGTCTTCGTGTTGGTCACCGTCGCGGAACACGTGACCGTCTTGGTTCCGACTCCGGTCAGTCGCGAACCCGAGTTGCATGCGTTCCCGACCGGTTCCAGCAGCGTGAACGGCGTGTTTGCCGTCCACGTTATCGACTCCTTGTTGTCCGTCGACTCCGCGTCCGCCCCAACGAACGCGTACCCCGATTCCGGCGTGCCGCCGGGCCCGGTCACCGTGATCCCGCTCAGCGTCGCCGTGGTCGTGGTGCCGAGTGCCGCCTGGTCGAGCGCCGGCCGCCCGGAGACGCCGGTGTAGTGGCCGTGGTTTCCCAGGAACGCACCGTTGTACGTCGGGAAGCTGGTCGCCACCACCGGGCCGCCGGACACGTGCAGGTTGAACCTGATGGTGTATCCGCCGGGCAGCGTCACGGTCATGGGCTGGCCGGCCGGCTTCGACGCCAGGGCCGCGTCGTACGCGGAGAGATCCAGCCAGCAGAGCGTGCTTGCGTACGACCCCGTCCCCGCCTGCGCAAAGCTGCATCCAGCAGGCGCGGCCTGCGCCGCGGGGGAGGTTGTTTGGGATCGGGCCGGAGTCGCCGCGGCGCTGGCGATCCGTTCTATCCCGACGACCACGCATGCGCACGCCGCCACGCGCAAGGCCAGTCCCCATCCCGTTGACCGTGGGCCCACACCCACCTCGATTCTGCTCCCCATGCGCCGTTTGCCACTTGGCGCGCGTGCTCGACGCTAGCACCGCTCGGATGCATGATCAAGTCGCCCGGCGCGGGGTCGCGGGGCCGGTGCCGTGCCCGCCTAGACTCGTAGGCCAGGCCTGATCCCGACGCCAAGGAGACGACATGCAGCTGACCAGAAACAGCATCGAGACCGCCCGCGGGCCGTCAGACTGGTTCACCGGCGCCGTCTACATCGACGCCGTAGCGGCTCCCTCGGCGGCCTCACGCCTGAGCGCGAACAGCGTCCATTTCACCCCCGGCGCCCGCACCGCCTGGCACACCCATCCCAACGGGCAGACCATCTACGTGATCGAGGGCATCGGCCGGGCTCAGCGCCGTGGCGGCCCGGTCGAGGAGATCCGCCCGGGCGACCGCGTCTTCTTCGAGCCGGGAGAGGAGCACTGGCACGGCGCGGCGCCCGACCGCTTCATGACCCACATGGCGATGCTCGACGTCGACGAGGATGGCAACAACGCGACGTGGGGCGAGCACGTCAGCGACGCCGAGTACACCGTCGCGCCTGACCCCGGCTCGTCCTAGAGGCGAGCGGCCAGCACGATCAGCAGCGTCAGCACCGTCGCGGCGATGAGCGCGCCGCGCGAGAGGCGCGTCAGCCAGCGCCCGGCGTGGTAGCGGGCGACCTGCCCGCTGACCGCGATCACGCGGCCGCTCGTCAGCGCTTCCAGCGGCGCGGCCGGGACGTCACGCACGGCCCGCTCCTGCCAGACCCGGATCATCTGCTCGGCCTCGCGGCGGTCGCTGCGGCGGTAGAACGGCAGCCGGCGCCGGCGGTCGATCCAGTAGCCGAGGGCGTCCAGCGTCTCCGCCGGCCGCGGCCGCAGCAGCTCCGACACCTCCGGGCCCTGATCGGCGTGCCACGCGCGGGACTCGCGCAGCAGCGGCGCGACGATCGCGGCCATGCCCGCCAGCCGGTATCCGATCTTTGCGTACCTGATCACGACACAGGAACGGTAGCGGTTGGCGAGGTGAAGCGCCGCTTTCGTCGAAGTGGCCGGTTCTCCACTGCCGACTCGGGCTGAGAATGGCATCATGTACGTACCGGAGGCCGGTTTTCCGGGCCTTTTTCGAGCTTCGAGGGGAGGTGATCGGATATGCGGAAGACACTGACCCGGCTGACGCAGCCGATGGTGCGCGATAACGGCGTGCTGCGCCCCGCCACCTGGGACGAGGCGCTGGATCGAGCCGCTGCTGGATTCGATGCGGTGCGCGCGGCCGGCAACCCGAATGCGTTCGGGCTGTTCAGCTGCTCCAAGGCGACCAACGAGGTGAACTTCATCACCCAGAAGTTCACGCGCGTCGTCATGGGCACCAACAACATCGACAGCTGCAACCGGACTTGACACGCACCCAGCGTCGTCGGTCTGGCGACGGTGTTCGGGGCCGGGGGCGGTACCAGCTCCTACCGGGAGGTCGAGGAGACCGATCTGATCTTCCTGTGGGGCTCGAACGCTCGTGAAACCCATCCGATCTTCTTCCATCGCGTGCTGAAGGCCGTGAATAACGGTGCGCGCCTGTTCGTCGTCGATCCGCGCCGGACCGGCTCCGCCCAGTGGGCCGACACCTGGCTCGGCCTCGATGTGGGCAGCGACGTCGCGCTCTCGAACGCAATGGCACGCGTGATCATCCACGCCGGACTGCACAACCGCGAGTTCATCGACCGCGCCACCACCGGCTTCGAGGAGTACGCGGCCAGCGTCGAGCCGTACACGCTGGAGCGAGCCGAGCGCGACACCGGTATCCCGGCCGACGCGATCCGCGATTCGGCCCTCGCCTATGCCCGGGCCGACAGGGCCATGATCTGCTGGACGCTCGGCATCACCGAGCACCACAATGCGGTGGACAACGTCTTCGCGCTGATCAACCTGGCGCTCCTGACCGGCCATGTCGGCCGCTACGGATCGGGCCTGAACCCGCTGCGCGGCCAGAACAACGTGCAGGGCGGCGGCGACATGGGCGCGATCCCCAACAAGCTTCCCGGCTTCCAGGACGTCGAGTCGAACCACGAGGCCCGGGCCCGGTACGAGGCCGCCTGGAACACGACCATCCAGCCGAAGTACGGCTGGCACCTGACGCAGATGTTCGAGGCGATGGAGCGCGGCGAGCTGCGCTCGCTCTACGTGGTCGGCGAGAACCCGGCGCAGTCCGAGGCGGACGCGGCCCACACGCTGCACCTGCTCGAGAGCCTGGACCACCTGGTCGTCCAGGACATCTTCCTGACCCGCACGGCCGAGCTGGCCGACGTCGTGCTGCCCGCGTCGGTCAGCTGGTGTGAGGCCGACGGCACGGTCACCAACAGCGAGCGCCGCGTGCAGCTCGTGCGCAAGGCGCTGGATCCGCCCGGCCAGGCCCGCGACGACATCGAGATCGTGGTCGAGATCGCCCGCCGCATGGGCCACGAGTGGAGCTACGGCGGCGCCGAGGACGTGTGGACCGAGCTGCGGTCGCTGTCGCCGATGCACCGCGGCATGACGTACCCGCGGCTGGCCGAGCTGGGCGGCATCCAGTGGCCCTGCTGGGACGAGCAGCACCCGGGCGAGCTGTTCCTGCACGCCCGGCTGTGGGACGAGCCGAAGGCGAGCGGCGAGCCGGCCCCGTTCAACGTCGTCAACAACGTGGCGCCGGTGGACGAGCTGTCGGACGAGTTCCCGATCCGGCTGACGACCGGACGCCGCCTGGACTCCTACAACACCGGTGTGCAGAGCGGCGGCTATAGCTCGCCGTTGCGGCGCGGCGAGTCGCTCGACCTGTCGCCGGAGGACGCCGCCAGCCTGGCCCTCGCCGACGGGGAGCGCGTGCGCGTGAGCTCGCGCCGCGGGTCGGTCGAGGCGCCGGTGCGGATCGATTCGTCGCTGCGGCCCGGCCTGGCCTTCATGACCTTGCACTTCCCGGACGAGGTGGAGACCAACATCCTCACCATCGACGCGACCGACCCGAAGTCCGGCACCGCCGAGTTCAAGGCCAGCGCGATCCGCGTGGACAAGCTCGACGCACCGGCGGCCGAGCAGCAGACCGCCGCCGGCGCCAACGTGGCGGCCCGCTAGCCGATGGACCTGCGCCTCACGAACCAGGAGCCGACGGACGCAGAGCGCGCGGCGGTCGACTCCGTGCTGGGCCCGCCGGATTCGGCCTGGGTCGGGGGCGATCGGGGCGACGACGGCCACGCCGCCCACAGCGGCCACGCCGCCCGGGCGCAGCGTCACCTGCTGCTGCCGGTGCTGCACGCGCTGCAGGGGCGGGTCGGCTGGATCAGCCAGGGTGGCCTCGGCTACGCCTGCCGCCGCCTGACGGTGCCGCCGGCCGAGGCCTACGGCGTGGCCAGCTTCTACGCCCTTTTCGCGCTGGAGCCGCGGGCGCCGGTGGTCGCACACGTCTGCACCGACATCGCCTGCATGTGCAGCGGCAGCGGCGAGCTGGTGGCCGAGCTCGAGCGTACGATCGGGCCTTCGGGCGAGCGCCCCTCCAACGGCTCGGCGATCTGGCTGGAGAGCCCCTGCCTGGGCCTGTGCGAGCAGGCTCCGGCGGTGCTGGTGACCAGGGCGGGGGAGACACCTGGCGACCACTCGATCAGCAACGCCACCGCGGCGGACGTGTCGGCGGCGCTGGCCGGCACCAGCGAGCAGCGCACCGAGACGCTGGCGCCGCAGACCGAGGACGGCGGCGAGGGCCTGCGGCTGCTGCACCGGGTCGGAACGGTCGATCCGGGCAGCCTGGACAGCTACCGCAGCGCGGGCGGCTACGAGGCGCTGCGAACCGCGTTCGACATCGGGCCGGCCGGAGTGATCCGCGAGGTGACCGACTCCAAGCTGCTGGGCCGTGGCGGCGCCGCCTTCCCGACCGGCCGCAAGTGGGACGCGGTCGGCCGGAACCCCTCGATGCCGCACTACATCGTCTGCAACGCCGACGAGTCCGAGCCCGGCACCTTCAAGGACCGGGTGGTGATCGAGAGCGATCCGTTCGCGCTGATCGAGGCGCTGACGGTCGCCGGGTTCGCCACCGCCGCCGAGCACGGCTACATCTACCTGCGCGGCGAGTACCCGCTGGCCTGGTCACGGCTCGAGCACGCGATCGAGCAGTGCCGGTCTCGCGGGCTGCTGGGCGACGACGTGATGGGCCGCGGCTTTCGCTTCGACATCGAGCTGCGCAAGGGCGCCGGCGCGTACATCTGCGGCGAGGAGACCGCCCTCTTCAACTCGATCGAGGGGTACCGCGGCGAGCCGCGCAGCAAGCCGCCGTTCCCGGTCGACAAGGGGCTGTTCGCCAAGCCCACCGTCGTCAACAACGTCGAGAGCCTGCTGAACGTGCTCGGCATCCTGCACGACGGTGGCGCCGCGTTCGCCAGGATCGGCACCGAGCAGTCCACCGGCACGCGGCTGTTCTGCCTGGCCGGATGCGTCGAGGCGCCCGGCCTGTACGAAGCACCGTTCGGCGTCACGTTGCGAGAGGTGCTCGAGATGGCCGGCGGTGTCCGCGACGGCAACGACCTCAAGGCCGTGCTGCTAGGCGGCGCGGCCGGTGGCTTCGTCGGGCCGGACATGCTCGACCTCGAGCTCTCGTTCGAGGCGACGCGCGCCGCCGGAGCGACGCTCGGCTCGGGCGTGGTGCTGGTGTTCGACCAGACCGTCGACCTGGTGCCGATCCTGCTTCGGATCGCCGCCTTTTTCCGTGACGAGTCCTGTGGGCAGTGCGTGCCGTGCCGCGTCGGCACCGTTCGCCAGCAGGAGGCGCTGTTGCGCCTGGCCTCCGACCGGCCGCGCGGCAGCGTGGCCGACGAGACCGCCTTGCTGGCCGAGATCGCGCAGGCGATGCGTGACGCGTCCATCTGCGGTCTCGGGCAGACTGCCGCCAATGCGATCGATTCCGCCATCA
>Ga0068856_100005957_pt1 | contig 11999 bp, 10 predicted proteins | sample KBSCornC62_FD_66595 | JGI IMG/M metagenome (GOLD analysis project Ga0068856, IMG submission 66595) | Corn rhizosphere microbial communities from Kellogg Biological Station, Michigan, USA - KBS Corn C6-2 | ecosystem: Host-associated > Plants > Roots > Rhizosphere > Soil ...
CGGGAATTTCGACACCGGCCTGAACAGTTGGACTTTTCCCGATGCCTCGCCGATGTGGAGCTCGTTCGACATGAACGGCTCGGCCACTTCCGGATCGGCTTTTTTCGTCAACACGCAGGCGGGTTCCTACGTCAGTCAACTCGTGTTGAAACAATGCATTGCCATAGCGCAAACCGGTGCGTACATCGTCGGCATCTCCAGCTACATACCCAGCGTGCAGAATGGCAGCGGCTATCTCATCGGCGGCTACAGCATGGATCTGCACCACGCCGACTGCTCCGGTGGCTGGAGCGCGGCGGGTGGCTTATTCATGTCGAGCCAAGGCGCATGGGCAACCTACTCGACGACGGTGCCGTCGAATCCGGTGTTGAACGTGTCCATTCGCGACCCCGAAGCGTCGATCAGCATCGAGCTGAGTGTCGACAAGACTACGGCGGGCGGCAGTTACGGCGGCTATTTCGACGGCGCGTACCTGATCCGCGATACGGTGTTTCTCGACGGGTTCGATCCCTGAGGTTGGACATCGCAATTCGCATCACCAATGTTCTTCAGCAAGGAGCCATCATGAAAATGCCTGCCATGCTGCGATTAATACTGGCCCTCTGCCTGGCACTGCTGGTCATCGCGCCCACGCCAGCGCTGGCCGACGCGTGGACACCGGCAGCCCCGATGGCGATGCCCCGATATGAACACACCGACACCCTGCTGCCATCCGGCAAGGTGCTGGTAGCCGGAGGTACGTATTCAAGCTCGGATACCGAACTGTACGACCCCGCATCGGGCAGTTGGTCGGGTGCGGGATCAATGGCGACTCCGCGCAACTATCACACCGCCACATTGCTGGCGTCGGGCATGGTGCTCGTCACGGGCGGCGACCCCGGCGCCAACACCGCAGAATTGTACAATCCGGCCGCGAACGGCTGGTCGGGCGTTCCGGCGATGGCGGCTGTGCGCAGATATCACAGTGCCACGCTGCTGGCTTCAGGCAAAGTATTGGTCGCAGGCGGATACGACGGAGCGAACGCTCTCGCCAGCGCCGAGATCTATGATCCAGGCAGCAACAGCTGGACGACCGCAGCTTCGATGACGCACGCACGCTACGCGCATACAGCGACTCTGCTGGCATCCGGCGCCGTGCTTGTCGTAGGCGGCATTGGCGGGGCTTACAGCACCGAGTTGTACGATCCGGCGACGAATAGCTGGTCGCCTGCCGCCGACACGCCGACCCCGCGCTGGTTGCACACGGCAACGCTGATGCCATCCGCCAAGGTGCTCGTTGCGGGCGGCCATGACAACTACGGCGCCCTGGCCACCGCCTACCTGTACGATCCTACCCTCAACACCTGGTCACCCACCGCGGGCATGCCGCCACGCTTCGATCACACCGCAACCCTGCTGCCATCGGGCAAGGTGCTCGTGGCAGGGGGTTCGAGCAGTAATACGACACTGTACGTCGATGCGGCCGAACTCTATGACCCGGTCACGAACCTTTGGTCGTCCGCCGCTTCCATGACCACGGCGCGCAGCTCGCATACGGCAACGTTGCTGCCGTCGGGCAAAGTGCTCGTAGCGGGAGGCTACACCGCCAATGGGAGTGCCGCGAGCGCCGAATTGTGGAGCGCCTGCGGTGCGGTCGACACGATTTTCTGCGCCGGATTCGAACCCTGATGTTGTCGCAGACCGCCGGCTTTTGGTGTTGTTCGATGCAGGAACAGGGGGCTCCGAGGAAAGGAGCCGTTATGCGCGTGTACTCGTCTGCTTTTGCTATTGCGGCGGCGTTGCTGCTGTCGCTCGCGCCGCACGTGACGCATGCGTGGGGCACGTTCGTCGTCGATCCCTACTGTGCGTGGGCCTACCACACCGTCCAGGCGGCGGTGGACGCGGCGACGGCGTATACGGACGAAAGCCATGCCGACTACATCTGGATTTCCAACGACGTCACGTATAGCGGCCAGCACATCATCATCAACGATCCGGAGACCGAGATCATTGAGGGCGGTTTCACCGACTGCAACGATTTCGATCCCGGCACCGACCACACGACGATCAGCGGCGCCGGCAACGATGGCGGCCCGGTGTTCCAGATCACCGGCAACGGCGGCGCTGTCGTCTTGAGCAACCTGTACATCACCGGCGCCGACCGTCCTGGCCAGAACGGCGGCGGCATCTACTACGCCGGCCACGGCCTGCTGCAGCTCGAACTGACCAACGTGTATCTCAACGAAGCCGGCTATGGCGGCGGCATCTACTTCAGCGGCAGCGGCGGCGACGCCACTCTCTACCTGGAGCACGACACGACCGTGCTGAACAATACGGCCGATGTTTCCGGCGGCGGCATCCGCATCGAAGGCAGCGCGCGGCTGTTCGCGGTGCATCCGCAGACATGGATCGGTTTCAATCATGCGAACAATGGCTACGGTGGCGGCATCGAGATCCTCGGACCGGCGCGCGCCGACATCGGCACGAACTACAACGGCGGCAGTGTGGTCTCGTGGAACGCTGCGCACAGGGTCGACAGCGGCGCGACCGATGCGGGCCTCGGCGGCGGCGTCGCGGTGATCGACAACGGCAACGGCGAAGCGGTGCTGCGTACATTCGCCGACGGATCAGCCACACCGACGGCGATTTCCAGCAACACGGCCGATTACCGCGGCGGCGGGCTATATCTGTACGGCGCGGCCAGCGCGTGCCTGTACGCGTCGAACCTCGACGACGACATCGCCGAAGACGGCGCCGCGATCTACCAGTACGCCGGCGGCGCGGCGACCAATGCGGGCGTTTACTTCAATGGCGGTGCGCCAACGCGACTCGGGGCGGATTGCGGCCCGGAGACGATCGCAAGCCTTGGCGGAATCGCGGACTGCGCCACCGGCGACGCCGCGTGCGGCACGATCAGCAACAACACGACGCAGCATTCCGATGGCAGCGGGTCGGCCGGGACCACCGTCGTCGCCTGGGGCAGCACATTCGTCGGCAAGCGCCTGCGCATGCGCGGCAATCTTGCGCATCAGCTCATCGATCACGCCGAGCTACACCTCACGCGCTGTCTGCTCACCGATAACAATGTCTCGGGAGCCCTGCTCCACAGCGACTTCGGCGACCTTGCCAGGATCCATTCGTGCACGATCGCGAACAATCTCATCGGCGACTCGTTCGTCATGCAATATTACGATGGCTACAGCTCGGTCGATCTCGCCTATGACCTCATCGCTCAGCCCGGCAAGTCCACGGTGAACTGGGCGAGCGGCCACGGCACGTTCGATGTCAGCTACATCATGTCCAACAGCACCGCCGGACTGCCGCAGAACAACCCCAGCGTCGTCCAGGGAACGCCTTATTTCGTCGACGCGGCGAACGGCGATTACCACTTAAGCCCGATCTTGCAGCGCGCGCTCGACTTCGGCCAAGGCAGCAATTACGACTACGGGTCGGATCTGGACGGCATGCCCACGCCAGTGGATCTTGCGGCGGTTCCAAACTACCTGCCGGGCGCCGTCGATCTCGGCGCTTATGAGCGGCAAAGCATGTTCAACTGTGGCACCGCCGACACGCTCTTCTGCAACGGCTTCGAACCCTGAACCGAGTTTCCAACCCAAGGAGCACATCGATGAAACGCTATATGGTGGAACGCACATTCCCGAAAGGCGCACTCGACGGCGTCGATGCCGCAGTGAAGGCGAAGGTGAACAAGAATAATTCCGGCTTCGGCGTGAACTGGGTGATGTCGTACGCGAACGCCGACAAGACCAAGACTTATTGCATCTACGAAGGCCCCGATGAAGATGCAATCCGCAAGGCAGCGGCGGCGAATAGTCTGCCCGTGGACAGGATCACCGAGGTGCCGGTGACGTTGGAGCCGAAGTAATCGGTCAGCGTCCGCACGCGCGCGGCGCGAAGCCCGCGCGCAGGAGGCAGCCATGTCCGTTACAACCCCTCGCCTGTCGCGGCGGCGAGAGTCTCAAAATGCTTGGGAAATCCCTCAGGTTTGGTGCTTGAAACCCCCTAGCGTAATTGGCCTGATTCGACAGTGCTGTTAGCTTGGCTGAGCCCGCTGTCGAAGGGTTGCAAACCAGGGGCCCAATGAGGAGCGATCTCATGAATTCCAAGTCGAACGTGTTGGCGCATACCGTGTTTCTGCTTTTCGCCACGCTGTTGTGGATGACCCCGTCCGCCCATGGACAGACCACGACCGATGTCAAGATCACGAAGACCTGTACGGTCAGCCATGTGGCCCTCAATCAGAATGACATCACGTGCACGTTGACGATTCACAACTTCGGCGCTGCTGCAGCGGATGGCACGACGTTTAACGACAACGTACCGGCCGCGGTGACCGGCCTTGCGGCAACCTGCCTGCAGACATCCGGCGGAGCGGGGTGCAGCGTCGTCGTGAATGCGCTCACCAATGACGTCAGTGGCACCATCAACCCGCTACCCGTTAACGGCGAGGCCATCGTGCAAATCACCGGTGTGGTGGCCGACAATATCGCCCTGACCAATACCGGCACGATAACGGCGCCGTCCGGCGTGACGTTCAGTCCCGCCAGCGACACCACCTCCACTTGGCACAGCTGCGACGTGAGCGACGGGGTCTTCTGCAACGGCTTCGAGTTTTGATGACGAGCCGCTAGCGTGTCGCGTCACTTCCTGATGAGGTGACGCGCCACACGCGCCCGCCGACGTCGTCGGCGACGAGCAGCGCGCCGCGCTTGTCGATCGCGACGCCGACCGGGCGGCCACGCGCATTGCCTTGCGCGTCGCGGAATCCGCCGAGCACTTCCTGCGGCTCGCCGACCGGCTTGCCTTGTTGGAACTTCACGAAGATCACGCGATAGCCGACCGGCTGCGAGCGGTTCCACGAACCGTGCTGACCGACGAACGCGCCGTCATGGAAGCGCTCCGGCAACGCATTGTTCGCGCTGAATGCAAGGCCGAGTGATGCGGTGTGCGCGCCGAGCGCGTAGTCGGGCACGCGCGCGCTCGCGACGAGTTGCGGGTTTTGCGGCTTGACGCGCTCGTCGACATGCGCGCCGTAATAGCTGTACGGAAAGCCGAAGAAATCGCCGGCGTGCACGGAAGTCATGTAGTCGGGCACGAGGTCGTCGCCGAGATCGTCGCGTTCGTTGACCGAGGTCCACAGCGTGCCGTCCGTATTCAACGCGAGGCCGGCCGGATTGCGCAGACCGGACGCATACACGCGCCACTTTCCGCTCGTCGGATCGACTTCGAGAATGTCGGCGCGATCTTTTTCCTTGTCGATGCCGTTTTCGCCGGCATTGCTGTTCGAACCGACGCCGACATATAGATGTTTGCCGTCATGGCTTGCGACCAGGCTCTTGGTCCAATGATGATTGATCGTGCCGCCGGGCAGGTCGGCCAGTTTTTGCGCAGGCGTCGAGGCCTGCGTGTCGCCGTCGTGATACTGCACCTTGACCAGCGAATCGGTATTGGCGACATACAGCGTATCGCCGATCAGCGCCATGCCGTACGGTGAGTTCAGGCCTTGCAGGAAAATCGATTTCGTCTCGGCGACGCCGTCGCTGTCGGCATCGCGCAGCAGGGTCAGACGATTCGCGCTGCCGTGTCCCGCGCCGGCTTCCTTTTGTGTGTGCTGCGTGATCTTGCCCTTGATGCCTTTGTAATCGTCCGGTTTGCTCGGCGTGTCGGTTTCGGCGACGAGCACGTCACCGTTCGGCAGCACGAACAGGTTGCGCGGGTGCGCGAGGTCGCGCGCGAAGACGTTCACTTGCAGACCTTCGGCCGGTTGCGGCTTTTCGTCGTCGCGCCATGGTTCCGCCGGCGCGATCTTCATCGTCGGCAGCAGTTTCTTTTTCTGCGGTTCGGGCAGGGTCGGATGCGGACCGTAGCCGGCGCTTTCCGGCAAGGCGGATGCTGCGCGGGGTTCCGTTGCGGCGAGCATCACGGCCGCGCTCAACAAGGCGATGGCGGATGTATGCATGATGCGCTCCTTGCGTGATCACCAGCGCTATTTTCGCGCTGGGCGCGATTAACGTTGCGTGAGCACGGGTCATGTGTCGCAAGTAGGCGTAGATTGGTGTTCTTCGTTCCCACCGGAGGAACCTGCCATGGACTTTGCCGCTCGCCGACACCTGTTCGTATTGCTCGTCGCAGCCGCCCAATCCGGCTACGCCGATGATTACGTATTCGTCGACAGCTTCGAGTCGAGCGACTGCTCGCAGCCGCTCAGCTGCGTGGCGATTTCGGGAACATGCATCTCCGGGCAGATCACCGACGCGGCTGCGGCCGCCCCGTTGCGCGCGCGTTTCAATGTCGGCCTCGGCTGCGGTGGCGGAGCGATCGGCGGGCCGTGCGATCTATCTGTCACTGCTCATGACGCGCTCGGCTTCGCGCAGAACCCGGGCGCGGACACCCCGCTCTCTGCCGGCGAGATCACGCTTGATGGTTGCGGCCGCTATCGCTTCGCAAACCTGACGACGCCTTCGTCAGGTTACGTTGCGATCGTAACGGATGATGCGCCCGGCGGCACCACGTACATGCCCGCGGAAGCCACGCACGTATTGGCCGCGAACCAACACGTCGATGGCATGACCGCGATCGCCGCTCGCTTCGGCGATGTCAACGCATGGGGACTTATGGCCGGACAGAACTATGTGAATTCCGGTGCCCTGTTGCTGATGTTCCGCACCGGCGCGACGCCGACGGCCGCCGTGTCGGTAACCGGAACCGGTATCGCACGCTATTTTTCCGACACGGATGCGGCGCGATACTCCGCCAGCTCCGCGGCGACTTCCACCGGCGCGAATGGCTCGGCGCTCTACTCTTCTGGTACCGCGAGTTCCGCCTCGGGTGGCGAGTCCGGCGGTTGCGTGTGGCCGCCGATCAACCGGACGTCGGTCACCGGTGTCGTCGCTTATGCGGAGTTTGTCTGTCAGTAGGACAAAAAAAGCCCCGCATCGCTGCGGGGCTTTTCGTAACGCTTTGCGAATGGGCTTCGCTTAGAAGTCCATGCCGCCGCCCATGCCACCCATGCCGCCACCCTGGCCGCCATGAGCGTGGGCTTCTTCCTTCTTCGGCGCTTCGCCGACCATCGCCTCGGTCGTGATCATGAGACCTGCGATCGACGCCGCGTTCTGCAGCGCGGTGCGCGTGACCTTGGTCGGATCGAGAATACCGAACTCGATCATGTCGCCGTATTCGCCGGTCTGCGCGTTGTAGCCGTAATTGCCCTTGCCACCGGCAACCTTGTTCAACACTACGCTCGGCTCTTCACCAGCGTTGGCAACGATCTCGCGCAGCGGCGCTTCCATCGCGCGCTTGGCGATCTGGATGCCGTGGTTCTGATCTTCGTTGTCGCCTTTGAGCTTCTTGATCGCATCGAGCGAACGGATCAGGGCGACACCGCCGCCCGGCACCACGCCTTCCTCGACCGCCGCACGCGTGGCGTGCAGGGCGTCTTCGACGCGCGCCTTCTTTTCCTTCATTTCGACTTCGGTCGCAGCGCCGACCTTGATCACTGCCACGCCGCCGGCGAGCTTCGCCACGCGTTCCTGCAGCTTCTCGCGATCGTAGTCGGAGCTGGTCTCTTCGATCTGTGCCTTGATCTGGTCGATGCGGCTCTTGATGTTCTTGGTCTCGCCGGCGCCGTCGATGATCGTGGAATTCTCCTTCGACACCTGCACCTTCTTGGCGCGGCCCAGATCCTTGATCGTGGCTTTCTCGAGCGACAGGCCGACTTCCTCGGAAATCACCTGGCCGCCGGTCAAAATCGCCATGTCTTCGAGCATCGCTTTGCGGCGATCACCGAAGCCCGGCGCCTTCACTGCGCAGACCTTGACGATGCCGCGGATCGTGTTGACCACGAGCGTGGCGAGCGCTTCGCCTTCGACTTCCTCGGCAACGATCAGCAGAGGCTTGCCGGCCTTGGCCACGCCTTCGAGTACCGGCAGCAGCTCGCGCACGTTCGCGATCTTCTTGTCGTGCAGCAGGATGTACGGATCTTCCAGTTCCGCCTGCATCGACTGCTGGTTGTTGATGAAGTACGGGGAGAGATAGCCGCGGTCGAACTGCATGCCCTCGACGACGTCGAGTTCATTGTCCAGGCCCGAGCCTTCTTCAACAGTGATGACGCCTTCCTTGCCGACCTTATCCATCGCCTTGGCGATGAGGTCGCCGATATCGGAATCGGAGTTCGCGGAGATCGAGCCGACCTGGGCGATTTCCTTCGACGTGTTGCACGGCTTGGACAGCGCCTTGAGCTCGGCAACGGCGCCGATCACGGCCTTGTCGATGCCACGCTTGAGGTCCATCGGATTCATGCCGGCGGCCACGGCCTTGAGGCCGTCGCGGATCAGCGCCTGCGCGAGCACGGTCGCGGTCGTCGTGCCGTCACCGGCCACGTCGGAAGTCTTGGACGCGACTTCCTTGACCATCTGCGCGCCCATGTTCTCGAACTTGTCAGCCAGTTCGATCTCCTTGGCGACGGACACGCCGTCCTTGGTGATCGTCGGCGCGCCGAAGCTCTTCTCGAGCACGACGTTGCGGCCTTTCGGACCCAGCGTCGCCTTGACGGCGTTCGCCAGCACATTCACGCCGCGCAGCATGCGTGCGCGCGCGTCTTCGGAAAAACGGATTTCTTTAGCAGCCATTGGAAATACCTCGGGATTCGGGATTAGGGATTAGGGATTCGTCAGAGCGAGGGGTCGGGACCGATCAGGAAATCGCAGCGCGGAGGCGCCTTTGCTAATCCCGAATCTCGAATCCCGAATCCCGGCTCTTAGTCGATCACTGCCATTAAATCTTCCTCGCGCATGACGAGGAGTTCCTGGCCGTCGACCTTGACCTCGGTGCCGGAGTACTTGCCGAACAGCACCTTCTCGCCGGCCTTCACGCCCACCGGGCGCACTTTGCCGTCTTCGAGAATCTTGCCGGAACCCACGGCCACGACTTCGCCTTTGATCGGCTTCTCGGCCGCGGTATCAGGGATGACAATGCCGCCGGCCGACTTGGTCTCGGCTTCCAGGCGCTTGATGATGACGCGATCATGCAACGGACGAAGCTTCATAAGCACTTCCTCAACTGGTTGATAAATAAAATAAATGTTCTCGACTGTTAGCACTCAGTCGTAGTGAGTGCCAATTTTAGCCGCAGACAAAACCCCTGAAAAGGGGTTACCGCAGGCTGGCTAAATGGGCACCAGCCGCGCAAGATTCAAGAGTCGTTGTTCCGATATCGCAATTCCCAGGGGGATTTCATCATGAACCGCAACTTTGTGATTGCCTGCGTGTGGCTGTCCGCAAGCTCGTGTCAGGCGCTTGCCAGCACCCTGACTGTCACCGATCCGGGCGACGCCGGCAGCGGCGTCTGCGGAACGACGTGCACCTTGCGCGATGCCATCGCCAGCGCATCCCCCGGCGGCGGCGACACGATCATGTTTGCGCCGGGTCTCGCCTCACCGATCACGCTAAGCCAGGGCGCGCTGATACTCAACAAAGCACTTACCGTTCAGGGCCCGGGCGCAGCCAAGCTCACGGTGAGCGCCAACAACGCCAGCCAGGTTTTGATCGTCAGCGCCCAGGCATCGATCAGCGGACTCACGCTCGCCGATGGCTTCATCACTGGCACTGCCGGAAGCAATGGCGCCGATGGCACTTCCGGTGCCTCTGGAGTTCCCGGCGGCCCCGGCGGCCCTGGCAGCCCCGGTGGCTTGGCCGGCGGCGCTTGCGTGCAAGTCGCCAACACCGGCGTACTGGTGCTCGACCATGTCGCCGTGCGCCATTGCCGCGCGTACGGCGGATCGGGCGGAAATGGCGGGGCTGGCGGCATGGGGAACCTGAATTTTATGGCCCCCCCGCTTTCTGCGGGTGGTGCCGGTGGGAATGGCAGCGCGGGTGGCGACGCAACCGGCGGCGCCATTCTGGTCTACGGATCCTTGAGCCTGTTGAATTCCAGCGTCGTCGATGGCCAGACCTATGGCGGTGCCGGCGGCGCCGGCGCAGCTGGCGGCATTGGCGAATCGGGTGGTAATTTTGTTCACGGAGCATCCGGTGTCAGCGGCGCCGGTGGCGCAGCCAACGGAGGCGCCGTTTTCGTGGCAGCCGGCAGTCTGCACATTACCAATTCCACGATCGCCGGCGGCAGCGGAACCGGCGGCACGGGTGGCGCCGGCGTCACCACCGGCACACAGGATGTTACATACGGCGGTGCGGGCGGCGCCGCGAGCGGCGGGCTGATTCGCATGGATGCTTCCGCCACCTTGGCGGACCTCGAATTCTCCACCTTGACGGGCGGCCAGGTTGTCGGCGGGAGCGGGGGAAGCGGAGTAACCGGCCACATGGGGCCGCCCGGCACGCCTTCCGGCAACGCGATTTCCGCGGCGAGCACGACCACGGTGCTGTCGAGCGTCATCGTCGACCTGCAGTCCGGTGTTTCGCTGTGCGACGGCCAGGTCGCTGCCGACGCCGGTTCGGTCAATCTGAGCGAAGATGCCAGTTGCACCGGTTTCACTCTGCAGGGAACCTTCGCGCAGTTGTTTCACCCGTTGGACGTGACTACGATGCCATGGCCGGGCTATCTGCCGCTTTATCACAGCGCCGTGATCGATGCCGCCGCGACTTGCCTGGATCTCACCCCAAAGACCGTGAGCATGGATCAGCACGACACGCCTCGACCACAAGGCGCCCAGTGCGACCTCGGCGCGATCGAAGCCGACTACATTTTTGTCGATAGTTTCGAATGACCGATGCCATTCTCGTCTTGTGTGCGTGTCCGGACGAAACCGTCGCCGATTCGATTGCGCAGGCGCTCGTCGAAGAACGTCTGGCCGCCTGCGTCAATCGCATCCCCGGCATCGCCTCGACCTATCGTTGGAAAGGTGACGTCCGGCAGGATGCGGAACTGCTGTTGCTGATCAAGACTACGCGCGATAATTTCAACGCGCTGCGCGAACGCATCCTTGCCCTGCATCCGTACGAACTCCCGGAAGTGATCGCGGTCCATATCGCGCTGGGATCAGCGCCTTATCTGGACTGGATCGCACGCGAAACCGCCGGCTGACGCAAGCGCGTGGCGCCGGCGCCGGTCTATTCGTACTCCCAATTTGCGACAATCCGCGGATGAACAAACTTCTGCTGCTGTTTTGCACCCTGTTTCCCGCCGCGGCTGCAATCGCCGAAGACGTGCCCGGCCTGCTGCCGGTCGAACAGGCTTTCATCGTCGAAGCGACTGCCTCGGACCGCTCGACCGTGAAGTTCGACTTCAAGATCGCCAAGGACTATTACCTTTATCGCAAACAGATCAAGACGAAGGCGGTCACGCCGACGTTGACATTGAACGCGCTCGATCTGCCAGCCGGCGAGCAGAAACATGACGAGTTCCTCGGCGACGTCGAGGTCTACCACCATGATTTCAGCGCCACCCAGCATCTGCGTGCGCCGGCGGATGTCGATCAAATTGCGATCGAGCTGCGTTATCAAGGCTGCCACGAGGTCGATCCGAAAATCTGTTTTCCGCCGCAAAAAGTCATTCAGATGCTCGCGCTGCCGGCAGCGGCGGCGGCAGCTGATTCATCCGCACCGGCGTCGCCAACGAACGCTCTGTCCACGCCAGTAAACTTGCTGCTCGGCAACGACCAGCCGCTGCCGGCCGAGCAAGCGTTCGTCTATGAAGCGATCGCGACGGGTCCGAATGAAATTCTCGCGCGCTTCACGATGCCGAAAGGCTATTACCTGTACCGCGACAAGACTTCGTTCGCCAGCGCCGACAAAGGCGTGACGGTCGGCGCGCCGAAGTGGCCCGCGGGCAAGCAGCATACGGATGAGAACTTCGGCACGACCACGGTGTATTTCGATCAGGTCGAAGTTCCGCTACCGCTGACGCGCGCGAACACTGGCGCGCAAACGCTGGCACTCACGGCGAACTTCCAGGGCTGCAAGGAAGGCAGCGTGTGTTATCCGATGATGGAGCGCAGCGTCAATGTCGCGTTGCCGGCAGGCGCCGCAAACGCGCCGACCAGCACGAGT
>Ga0068856_100005961_pt1 | contig 11995 bp, 12 predicted proteins | sample KBSCornC62_FD_66595 | JGI IMG/M metagenome (GOLD analysis project Ga0068856, IMG submission 66595) | Corn rhizosphere microbial communities from Kellogg Biological Station, Michigan, USA - KBS Corn C6-2 | ecosystem: Host-associated > Plants > Roots > Rhizosphere > Soil ...
GGTGGTGACGAGGCAGATGCCCTCGCCCATGTTGGCGATCATCTCGCCCCGCAGGTCCAGCACCCCTTCGATCGCCACCCGCTCGTTGGCCTCGCGGACGCTGCAGGCGACGCGGCCGTCGGACTGGGCGATCGCCGACCAGATCAGCCAGGACCAGTTGTCGTTGGGGGTGCGGAAGCGGTTGCGGACGGTGCGCCAGCCGCTGTCGATCCGGGCCAGCGCGGTCAGCTCCCGCAGCGTCCGCTCGCGGTCGTCGGGATGGATGTACTCGCCGAGCGAGCGGCCGACCAGCTGGGAGCGCTCCCAGCCGAGCACCTCGCGCCAGCCGCCCTCCAGCCGCACGATCCGCCCGTCGCCGCTGACCATGCACATCAGGTCGCGGTCGATCAGGGTCCCGTGGGCGGCGAGTTCGGCTTTGCGCCGCCGGCGCTCGTCCTGCCAGTGCCGCTTCAGGTCCGGATCGGGGTCGGCGGCCTGCGCCTGGTTCTGAGATCGCATGCGTAGTTCCTTATCGGCGCCAGACCAAGGGATTCGACCCGGAGCCGTTCCGACCTTCCCATCGGTTATTGCTTACACCGTGTCCACTTCGACGATCCTCGTCATCGAGGACGACGCCGACATCCGCGGCCTCGTCGTCGCCCTGGTCGAGCGGGCGGGGATGCGGGCGCGCGAGGCGGTGGACGGCCGCGCCGGGGTGCGCGCCTTCTTCGAGGAGCGGCCGGACCTGGTCGTGCTCGACGTCGGCTTGCCCGAGCTCGACGGCTGGGAGGTGCTGGCGCGGATCCGCGACCTCAGCGAGAAGCCGGTGCTGATGCTGACCGCCGAGGGCGAGCAGGTGCAGAAGGTGCGGGGCCTGGAAGGCGGCGCCGACGACTACGTGACCAAGCCCTTCGGCCGCGAGGAGCTGGTGGCGCGGATCAACGCGCTGCTGCGCCGCAGCGTCCGCGAGGACGGGGAGGAGGTCCTCGAGGATGGGACGGTCACACTGGACGGCGCCGGCCGGCGGGTGGAGGTCGACGGCAAGGAGGTGGTGCTGACGCCGACCGAGTTCCGGCTGCTCGCCTTTCTGATGCGCAACCGCAACCAGGTGGTGAGCCAGCTGCAGCTGCTGGAGGAGGTGTGGGGGAACGCCGACGCCGACCCCCACCAGGTGCGTCTTTACGTCAGCTACCTGCGCCGCAAGCTGAACGAGGCGGGCGTCGACCCGATCGAGACCGTGCGCGGTTTCGGCTACCGCTATCGCATCGCACATCCGTCCAGCTCAGGCACGGCCTGACGGATTCATACGCTTTTCAGACAGAAACCGGACAGACCTCCTATCCAGCGCTCCGATCTCGCGCTCATGGCTTTCCGCCATCGACGAGTGAACGAGCAAGGAGGTACCCCAATGAAGACCAGCACCAAAGTCCTGCTGACGGCGCTCTGCGTGGGCGCACTCGGCAGCCTCGCGGCTATGGGCGTGTTCGGCGCCTTCAGCGCCACCACCACCAACGCCGGCAACACGATCACCGCCGGCACCGTGGCAATCGCCGACAACGACGCCGGCGCCGCGATGTACAGCCTCACCGCCGCCAAGCCCGGCGAATCGGTGAGCAAATGCATCAAAGTCACCTACACCGGCAGTCTCGACGCCGACGTCCGCATCTACACGACGAGCACGATCGGCTCGCTGGGCCAGTACGTCGACCTGACGATCACCCCCGGCTCCCAGACCACCCCGAGCTTCCCCAGCTGCACCGGGTTCGTCGCCGACTCCGGCGGCGCCCTCTACACGGGCACGCTGCAGAGCTTCGGCACGACCAAGAACAGCTACGCCAACGGTGTCGTCGACTACCCCGGCACCGGAACCAAATGGGCGACCAACGAATCCGTCGTCTACCAGGTCACCGCGACCCTGCAGTCGAGCGCTCCGGATGCCGCCCAGGGTCTGACCACCGGCTCCCACACGTTCACCTGGGAGGCCCGCAACCAGTAGCGGCCGAGCAGGTAACGGAACCAGTCCAGCTGTCATGAGCACCTCTGCTGCTGACAGGTTCACTCGCGCAATCGGCGCCGCGATCGGGCTCGGCCTGGTCGCGGCGCTGATCGTGGCGGCGCACCCGGCCGGCGGGCACGGGGGCGTGCTGCCGGCCTCGCTGCGCTTCACGGCGAGCCTCGACGGCGCGGTGGCGGCGGAACCGGCGGCCCCGCAGCAGCTGCTGGCGAGCGGGCCGCTGCGCCCGGGCAGCCACGCCCGCGGCGCCTTCGCGCTGCGCAACGAGACCGGCGAGGCGCTGGCGGTGCGGCTGCGGGCGCAGCCGAGTTCGACCGCGCTCGACGGGACCGTCCAGGTGCGGCTGCAGAGCGGCGGCGCGGTTCTCTTCGCGGGGACGCTGCAGGCGCTGCGGCAGGGGACCGCCGAGGCGCTGCGGCTGCGGCCGGGCGGCTCGGCGCGGATTCGCGTCGTCGCCTGGATCCCGGCCGAAGTCGAGACCGGCTACGAGGGCCGCAAGGTCGCGGTCACGCTCGAACCGGAGGAGGAGACGCTGCCGTGAGCTCCGCCGCGCGCCGCCTCCGAATGCTCGCGCTCTGGATCGGGCTCGGGCTGCTATTCGGAACCCTCTTCGCAGCGGTGGCGCCGCAGCTCGGCGGCTACCGCTCCTTCACGGTGCGGTCGGGCTCGATGACGCCGGCGATCGAAACCGGCGACGTCGTCGTCACCAAACCGATCTCGCCGCTTAGCGCCCGGGTGGGAGACGTCGTCACCTTCGTCGACCCGGAAGGGACCGGCAAACTTTTCTCTCACCGCGTGCAGTCGGTGCGGGCGGTCGGCGACGAGGTCGCCTTCGTCACCCGCGGCGACGCCAACACCTCGACCGAGCATTGGCGGGTGCCCGCCGACGGCAGCATCGGCCGCGTCGCCTACCGGATCCCGAAGGTCGGCTACGCGCTCTCCTGGATCGACAGCGGCCCGGCCCGTCTCGCCCTGATCGCGATCCCGGCCCTGCTGCTGCTCTGGGCGGCGCTGGTGCGGATCTGGCGGCCGGCGTCGAAGGTCCGCCCGCAGGAGGTCGACGCCCTATGAGCACCCGGCCCGCGATCGCGGCGGCGGCGATCGCCGTTCTTCTGCTCGGCTCCGCGGCGCTGGCGCAACAGAGCGTCTGGGGCAGCTTCACGGCCAAAGCGACGAGCGCCGGCAACTCGATCACCGCCGCCACCGACTTCCGAGCGCCGACCGTCAGCGCCTCGGTGCTGGCGAAGACGGCCGGCGGCACCGTCGGCCAGCTCAAGAAAGGCGGGACCTACTACGTCTACGCCAACGCCAGCGACGCCGGCAACCCGGCCAGCGGCGTCGCCACCGTGACCGCCAACGTCAGCTCGATCACCTCCGGCTCGACCGCGGTCGCCCTCAGCGCCGGCAGCTTCACCGCCGGCGGGGTCGCCTACGCCTACCGCAGCGCCTCGCTTACGGCCGGCTCGAGCCTCGCCGCCGGTAGCTACTCGTACTCATTGACCTCGACCGACGTGGCGGGAAACTCGAAGACGCAGTCGGGCTACAGCGTCGTCGTTGACAACACCGCCCCGGCCGGGACCGACGTCCAGACCCTCAACGGCGGCACCGCCAACGGGCTCGCCGAAGCGGGGGACAAGATCAGCTTCAGCTTCAGTAAGGCGATCGACCCCAACTCGGTCCTCGCCGGCTGGAGCGGCGCAGCAACCAACGTCGTCCTCCGCCTCAACAACGGCAGCGGCAGCGGCAACGACACGGCGACGATCTACAACGCGGCGAACTCGACCCAGCTGCCGCTCGGCAGCGTCAACCTCGGCCGCACCGATTACACGCCCGCCAACATCACCTTCGGCGCCAGCGGCACCGCCTCCTCGATGGCGATGAGCGGCAACACGATCACGGTCACGCTCGGCACCCAGTCGGCCGCGGCGACGACCGCGGCCGGCACCGGGACGATGAGCTGGACGCCCTCCGCCTCGGCGACCGACCAGGCCGGCAACGCGACCTCGACCACCGCCGTCACCGAGTCGGGGACGGCGGACATCGACTTCTGATGGGCGGTCCACCCGGTCGCGCGACCGTTGCGGCGGCCGTCCTGGCGCTGGTCCTCGCCCTGGCGGCCGCGGCGCTGGCGCAGACGCAGCCGCGGCTGGCCGAAAATCAGCCGCTGGAGCTCGGCGCCGCGGCCACCGGCGCCATGCGGATCGCCGACTCCCGCGGCGAAGGGGCGATCCTGCGAGCCCGGGCGCTGCCGCCCGGGGGCTCGGTCACCGGCACCCTGACGATTGAGAACCTCGGCGCCCCCGGGCGGCTCGAGTTCTCGCGGCGCCAGCTGGTCGAGGCGCCGGGCTTCAGCGGCGCTTCGCTCGCGGGAGCCCTGCGGCTGAGCGTTCGCGAACTCGCCGTCGGCGCCCAGCCGCTCGTCTACCGTGGCCTGCTGACGGCGATGCCGACCCTGCGCCTGGGCCTGCTGCCGGCCGGGGCGGAGCGGCGCTACCGCTTCGTCGCCCGCCTACCCGAGCCCGGCTTCGTCGACAACAGCCTGATGGGCTCGCGGCTGCGCTTCGACTACCGCTGGCGACTGCGCGGGCAGTAGGCGCTCCCGCTCGGGATGGCAGGCCGCCTAGCTTGCTTGGCCGAACGCTTCCATCTGCTCCGGATCGAGCTCGAGGACCTGGGAGTCGTCGGGGATCTGGATCTCGGGGTGGATGCCGTAATCGAAGAGGTCGGCGCGCATCTCCGTGGTCACCGCCTTGCCGTCGGCGACCACGGTGGTGACCATGCGCATGCGGCGCAGTAGCCCGCTCGGGGTGATGAAGACTTCGGCGTGGACGGGACCGGTGATCTGCGTTTGCGCCCCTTCGAGCTGTTCGGCGAGTTCGTCCTTGCCCTGGGCGCGCAGCGACTGGACAATTCCCTCCGGCGACATCGTCACCCGGTAGCGGGTGGTCTCGACCTGGCCGATCTTCACCTGGCCGAGCTTGTCGACGCTGCCGTTGGCGCGCAGCATTCCGAGCGATTCGTCGGGGTTGCCGACCCCGGGGGAGCTGAGGTCTTCCTGCCCGGGGAACCCGTCTAGCTTCACCCATTCCTTGCCTTCCGGCATCTGGGCGGCGAACTGGGGATAGCGGAAGTACCAGGCGTCTTCGCTCATCACCGCGTCGAAGCTCACCTGTTTCCCTTCGACTGAGGCGTCGTAGGTGAATTCGGTGAGGTTGTCCTCGCCGTTGAAGGTGCCTTCGCCGGTGACCGTGGTCGGCGATGGGCTGGATTCGGTCGTCACCTGCATCTGCAGCTTCATCCGCATCCCCGGGACTTCTTCGGTCCGCTGGGCCGCCGCTGCGACCGGGTTCGGGTTGAGCGGGCTTTCGCCGCCGCTGCCGTTGAGGAAGGAGTTGACAACGACGAGGATCAGCAGCAGCGAGAGGACGCCGGCCGCCTGGAGGAGCTTGACCGAGAGCGGCTCGAGCGGCGCGTCTCCGAAGAGGGAGTGTCGCTTTTGTGGACTATCTGGCCGCTTTTGCGACACGGGCGCGGGCTGGGCGGGCGCCGGCACGCCGGCGCTGCCACCCCAGAGCGGCTTCGCCCCCGGCGGTGGGCTAGAGGTTGGCGGTTCCATGGACAAGGCATAGAGTCATCGGCGCAGGTATCGATCACTTAAGCATTAATCGAGGCGATTAGACAAATGGGCCTCCTGGATCCAGCGCCGCCCCCGTTCGAGGTCGCCGAGTGGCGGCGCCTGCCGCACCTGCAGCGGATCAAGCCTTTGGCTCAGGACTGGGCGCTGAACGGTTTCGGGACCCCGGTCGCCGTCTACTTCCTCTACGTCTTCAAGGTCCTCGCCTACGCGGGCCTCGGAGCGCTTTTGATCTTCGCGACCAGCGGCTGGCCGCACTGGACGGAGCCGATCGTCTTCGAGAAGGCGGTTATCTGGACGATGCTCTGGGAGGTGCTGGGGCTCGGCGCCGGCTCGCTGCCGCTGACCCTGCGCTTCAGCCCGATGGTCGGCGGCTTCCTCTACTGGCTGCGGCCGGGGACGACGCGGCTGCCGCCCTGGCCCGAGCGGGTGCCGGGGACGCGGGGGACGACCCGGACCTGGCTCGACGTCTCCTTGTATGGAGCGCTGCTGGCCGCGCTGCTCTACCTGCTGCTCTCTGGCGGGGTGGACGGGACGGCGCCGTGGGCAGACGGCGAGGTCGCCCGCCTCAGCCCAATCGCCGTCGGGCTGATGCTGGCGCTCCTCGCCGCCCTCGGCCTCCGCGACAAGGTCCCGTTCCTGGCCGCGCGGGCGGAGATCTACGGCAACCTCTCGCTGATCTTCCTCTTCCCGCTGACCAACCTGGTGATCGCCGCCCAGCTCGTCTTCTTCTGCATCTGGTGGGGTGCCGCCAGCTCGAAGCTGAACCGCCACTTCCCCTTCGTGGTCACGGTGATGATCAGCAACACGCCCTGGAACCGCTCGCGGGCGATGAAGCGCCGCCTCTACACGCGCCACCCCGAGGATCTGCTGCCGTCGCGGATGGGCGCGGCGGTCGCCCACTTCGGCACGGTGATGGAGTTCACCCTGCCGCTGGTCCTGATCCTCTCCAGTGGCGGTATCGTCCAGACGCTCGCCGTCGCCGGGATGGTGGTCTTCCACGCCCACATCCTCTCGACGTTCCCGCTGGCGGTGCCGCTGGAGTGGAACGTCTTCATGATCTTCGGCCTCCTCTTCCTCTTCGGCCACTACGGCAGCGTCCCGTTCTCGACGCTCGACGACCCGCTGCTGCTGGTCATCCTCGCGGTCACCTGCGTCGGCCTGCCGGTGCTCGGCAACCTGCGGCCCGACCTGGTCTCGTTCCTGCCCTCGATGCGCTACTACGCCGGCAACTGGGCGACCAGCCAGTGGCTCTTCCGGCGCGGCGGCGATGGCGGGGAGGGCGCCGAGGCGAAGCTCGATCGCGACCTGGTCAAGGCGGCGCCGACCGTCGGCGTGCAACTGGAGAAGTTCTACGAGCCGGAGCTGATCGACGTCCTCCTCTACAAAGGCCTCGCCTTCCGCTCCATGCACTCGCACGGGCGGGCGCTGAACGGGCTGATCGCGCGGGCGGTCGGGGACATCGAGGACTACGACGTGCGCGAGGGCGAGCTGGTCGCCGGCGTTGTCCTCGGCTACAACTTCGGCGACGGCCACTTCCACGACCAGCGACTGCTGGCGGCGGTGCAGGAGCGCTGCCACTTCGAACCGGGGGAGGTGCGGGTGGTGACGCTGGAGAGCCAGCCCGCCCAGGTGCAGCGCCAGCGTTACCGGATCTGGGACGCGGCCGAGGGCCTGGTCGAGGAGGGCTATGTCGACGTCGCCGAGATGGCGAAGCGCCAGCCATGGCTCGACGACGAACCGTTCCCGGTCCAGTGTGACGAACCAGGTGCAGTTGTCCCCGGTATGCGGGGACAATCTGCTCTATGAGCAGCGCGATCGTCGTCGGCTCCGGGCCCAACGGGCTCGCCTGCGCCGCGATCCTCGCCAAGCGCGGGGTGGAGGTGACGGTGATCGAGGCCGAGGAGCGGATCGGCGGCGGCACCCGTAGCTCCGAGCTGACCGTCCCCGGCCTGCTGCACGACGAGTGCAGCGCCACCCACCCGATGGCGGTCACCGCGCCCGCCGCGCTCGAGCTCGAACTCGAGCGACATGGGCTCGTCTGGGCCTGGCCGGAGGTCGACCTCGCCCATCCGCTGGACGGCGGCGGGGCCTCGTTCCTGAAGTCGATCGAGGCGACCGCAGCCGGGCTGGGGGAGGCGGGGGAGCGATGGCGGCGGATCTTCGGGGTGCCCTCGAAGTTCTACGAGCCGCTGACCGCCGACATTTACCACCCGCTGGTCCACGTCCCGCGCCACCCGCTGAAGCTGGCGCGCTTCGGGATTCCCTCGGCGCTGCCGGCCTCGGCGCTGGCGCGAGCGCTGGGGGCAGAGGAGGCGGCAGCGCTGTGGGGCGGGATCGCCGCCCACTCCTACGCCAACCTCAACTGGCCGCTCAGCTCGGCGATCGGGATGGCGCTGCTCTGCTCCGGCCACGCCTACGGGTGGCCGGTCGCCAAGGGCGGCTCGCAGGCGATCGCCGCCGCCTACGCGAGCGCGATCGAAGAGCGGGGCGGGCGGATCGAGACCGGGCGCCGGGTGCGCTCGCTCGACGAGTTGCCGGCCGCCGACGCCGTCGTTCTCGACCTCTCTCCCCGCCTCGTTCTCGAGCTGGCCGGCGAGCGCCTGCCGCCGCGCGCCGCCCGCGCCTATCGCCGCTTCAAGCATGGGCCGGGCGCCTTCAAGCTCGACCTCGCGGTCGAGGGCGGAGTGCCTTGGTTGTATGAGCCCGCCCGTCGCGCCGGTACCGTCCACGTCGCCGGCTCCTTTGATGAGCTGGCCCACGCCGAGCGCGAGATCAACCGCGGGCAGATGCCGGAGAAGCCGTTCGTCCTCGTCGGCCAGCAGTACCTCGCCGATCCCCAGCGCTCCAAAGGCGACCTGCACCCGGTCTGGACCTACGCCCACGTCCCCAGCGGCTACAGCGGCGACGCCACCGAGGCGATCCTCGACCAGCTCGAGCGCTTCGCCCCCGGCATCCGCGAGCGCATCGTCGCCACCTCCGCCCGCACCCCCGCCGAGATCGAAGCCGCCGACGCCAACTTCATCGGCGGCGACATCCTCGGCGGCGCCAACACCCCTCTCCAGCTCTTCGCCCGCCCCCGCGCCACCCTCGTCCCCTACGAGACTGGCATCCCTGGCATCTTCATCTGCTCCGCCTCGACCCCCCCCGGCGCCGGCGCCCACGGCATCAACGGCTTCAACACCGCCGAAGCGGTGATGCGATCACTTTGAAGTCTCAGTGCGGATTTCGACACCCATGGGGTGCTCAAATTCGCACTGGATTTCTCGATGGGTCAATCACCCACTTCGATCGGGCGCGGCGGGGGGACAGGCGTCGGGTCTGCCGGCATGGCTTCCAGGCGGCGCACACTTGGGACCAGCAGCACTGAGGCCTGCAGGAGGGTGAGGGCGACGGCGCTGAGCCACAGGGTGGTGGAGATGCCGAGGCCTGCCGCGACTGGGCCGACGAGGGCGAGGCCGACCGGCTCCAGGGCCAGGGAACCGAGCCAGTCGTAGGCGGTCACGCGGGCGAGGGCAGCCGGCGGGATCTGCTGCGCCTGGGTCGTCTCGTAGAGGATCTCGGCGAGGCTGACGGTGGCGCCGGCGGCGAGGGCGCCGGCGGCGATCACGGCGGCGCTGGCGGGGATCGCGAGGAGGAAGATCGGCAGGGCGAAGAGGAGGACGACGCTCTCGCTGACCAGCAGCGGCCGGCGCGGGCGGATGTTGAGGGCGACGAGGCCGCCGAGGAGGCCGCCGACGCCCCAGGCGGCGGCGATCAGCGCCCAAGCGCTGGAACCGCCGAGAGATTCCCTGGCGACCGTCGGCCCGAGCACCAGGAAGGCGCCGGGGAAGATCAGGTTGCTGAGCGAGAGCGAGAGGATGATCGCCACCTGCCAGCTGCGGCTCGAGAACTCGCGCCAGCCGTGGCGGAGCTCGGCGAGGAAGTTCTCGCTCTCTCCCTCCGGGCGCACCCCCGGCGCCCGCACGCCAAGCAGGCAGGCGGCGCTCACAGCGAAGGTGGCGGCGTCGATCGCCAGGGCCGAGCCGGGCGAGCCGAGCGCCAACAGGATCCCGGCCAGCGCCGGGCCGGCGACTTTCCCCGCCCAGCGGGAGAAGGAGAGCAGCGCGTTTGCCTCCTGCAGGCGAGAGGGCGGGACGATCTGCGGCGCGAGCGCGTTCGAGGCCGGGTTGAAGAAGGCGGTGGCGGCGCCGTCGACGGCGTAGAGGAGCGCCAGCTGCCAGATCTCCGCCACCCCGGCCAGGAGCAGCGCGGCGATCAGGCCCATCGAGATCATCCGGACGAGGTCGGCGCCGAGCATCGCCCGCCGCGGCGAGATCCGGTCGGCGATCACGCCGCCGACCAGGACCAGCGCGATCAGGACCAGGCTGTGAAGGGCGAGGACGATTCCGAGGTCGGTCGCCGAGCCGGTCAGGTCGAGGACCGCGAAGGCCAGCGCGACCGGCGAGATCCCGTCCCCGATCAGCGAGGTGGTGCGCCCGATCCAGAGCCGCCGGTAGGCCGGTTCCCCGAGCACGCGCAGTTTGCCTCCCGCAAGCATCCGGCCAGGATAGGCCGGGTTAAGGAAGCTCCGGCCCGGGGTAGCTCGCTCCCACGGAATGGGGACTTCGTCCAACACTCTGGGGGACGCCCGCAGGCCGGACGACGAGAGCGACCGGCGCGAGCACAAATTCGGCGGCTCGGCGCCGCTGACTCTTGGCGTTGAGGAGGAGCTGCTGCTGGTAGACGAGGACTGCGGCCTGGTCGCCTCTGGAGCGGAGGTGCTGGAGGAGATCGCTCCCGAGCACCGCGGCAGCGTCTCGACCGAGATCTTCGCCACCCAGATCGAGCTGAAGACCGGCGTCTGCGACGACGCCGGCCAGGCGGCGCGCGAGCTGACCGAGGTGCGGCGGGCGATCACCGCGACCGGGGCGCGGCTGATGGGCTCCGGCGTCTATCCCGGCGAGGCCGGCGAGCCGCAGCTGGTCGAGAAAGCGCGCTACGAGTCGGTGAAGAAGGACCTGGCGAGCCTGCTGGCGACGCCGCCCTGCGGCCTCCACGTCCACATCGGCATGCCCGATCCCGAAACCGCGGTCGCCGTTGCCAACGCAATGCGCCACCACCTGCCGCTGCTGGCGGCCCTGACCGGCAACTCGCCCTTCCGCGACGGCGCCGACACCGGCCTCGCCAGCGCCCGCGCCGCCGCCGTCCGCAGCTACCCGCGCTTCGAGCTGCCGCGCGCCTTCCGCGACTACGACGACTTCCTCCGCGTCGCCGACCAGCTGATCGCCGCCGCCGGCGTCTCCGACTACACCTACATCTGGTGGGACGTGCGCCCGCATCCGAACCTCGGCACGGTCGAGGTCCGCGGCATGGACATCCAGGCGACCCCAGAGGAAAACGCCGCCGTCGCCGCCCTGATCCAGGCCCTGGCGGCAAAGGAGATCGACCGCCCCGGCGCCCCCGGTCTCACCCGCGAGGCGATCGAGGAGTCCTACTTCCAGGCCGAGCGCTACGGCCTCGAGGCCCGCCTGATGGTCGACGAGAGCACCGCGGCCCCCGCCGCCGAGGTTGCCCGCGGCGTCCTCGCCGAAGCCCACCCCTACGCCGAGCAGTTAGGCGGCGCCGGCGCCCTCGAAGAGATCGACCGCATCGTCAGCGACGGCAACGGCGCTGACCGCCAGCGCCGCGTCCACGAGGAGCGCGGGATGGACGGCCTGCTGCATTACCTGGCCGAGCGGACGCGGGTCTAGCGGCGTAACCGACTTTCGCCCCACCCTGGTGTGGCGAAAATCGGCTGCGCTACTGGGGTGCCGGGATCTTCAGGCGTTTCCGGGCCGCGATGACGGCGGCGACGGAGGAGCGGCAGGCTTTGGCGATCTCGCCGTTGCCGTGGCCGGGGCGGCGGCGGACCTCGAACTCGACGAGGGCGGCGCGGCGGAGCTTGGCGCGATCCTCGATCGAGCCCTGGGGGGCGGCGGCGAGGGCGGCCTGGGCGGCGCGCTCACGCCGGCAGAGCAGGCAGAAGGTACCCTCCTTGGAGGTGTCCCAGCTCGGCGGCAGCTCGACCTTCTCGCCGCCGACGCGGCTGACGGTCACCCCGCACTGGTCGCAGGTCCATTTCTTGGCAGTGGTAGTTGCGCTCATAAGTCGGTTGGGTCGGCGGGGGTGAGTCCGCCGAACCCGTGTATCCAAGGTAGCAGAGAGGCACTTTCGGCCTGCTAAATGGCAGTTTTCTGGGTCGGCGAAGCGTGCCTCCTACACTTGATGCATGCCTACGCAGGGGATTCCCGAGCCCACCTACTCGCTCTACCGCCGCGGCCTCGAGTTGCTCGAGGACGGCGACTTCGAGCACGCCACGGCGCCGCTCGCCGAGGCCGCCCGCCGCG
>Ga0068856_100005965_pt1 | contig 11991 bp, 10 predicted proteins | sample KBSCornC62_FD_66595 | JGI IMG/M metagenome (GOLD analysis project Ga0068856, IMG submission 66595) | Corn rhizosphere microbial communities from Kellogg Biological Station, Michigan, USA - KBS Corn C6-2 | ecosystem: Host-associated > Plants > Roots > Rhizosphere > Soil ...
CTGAATGCGCTGGCGCTGCCCCCGGCGCTGGTCGTGCACACCGGCGACATCAGCCACTTGTCCAAGCCCGAGGAATTCGGCCAAGCGCGCGAGTTGCTCAGCGAGATTCGCGTTGATCGCGTGCACACCATACCCGGCGAACACGACGCGCTCGACAACGGCCTGTCCGGATATCTCAAGCAATTCGATCACGATGGCAAGAACCGCGCCTGGTACAGTTTCGATCAGGGCGGCGTGCATTTCATCGGCTTGTCGAACGTGCTCGATTTCCGCATGGGCTCGCTGACGTCGCTCGGCGATGAGCAGCTCGCCTGGCTGAAGAACGACCTGCGGCACGTATCGCACAGCACGCCCGTTGTCGTGCTCGCGCACATTCCGATGTGGACCGTGTATGCGCAGTGGGGCTGGGGCACCGCCGACGCCGACCAGGCGCTCGCGCTGCTCAAGCCGTATGGCTCGGTAACCGTACTGAACGGCCACATCCACCAGGTGTTGCAGAAAGTCGAAGGCAACGTGGCGCTGCACACGGCGATGTCGCTGGCGTATCCACTGCCGACGCCAGGACAGGCCGGCATCGGTGAGCCCGGCCCGGTCAAGGTGCCCGCCGGAGAGCTCGGCAAACGGATCGGTACGCGCGAGCTGACGATCGTGCGCGGCAAGCACGAGCTTGCCCTGATCGACACGCCACTCGATCACGCCTGAGGACTGCGCATGAAACTTTGCTATCCCCTGTTCGCGCTTGTTCTGGCTGCCACGGCGCATGCCGCACCGGCGGCCGACGTTACGGTCGAAATCAGGAAATTCGCGTTCGAGCCAAAAGAAATAACGGTCGCACCCGGAACGAAAGTCAGCTGGATCAATCGTGACGAGACACCGCACCAGATCAAGACCGACGACGGCAGTTTCACTTCCACGGCAATGGATACCAACGACCACTACGAACAAGTCTTCGCCAAGGAAGGCGATTTCAGCTACGTTTGTACTTTGCATCCGTTCATGACCGGCGTGGTTCACGTGCACAAGTGAATGCTTTCGTCGACGACCTCGCGCAGCGTCACCTCGACGCTGCGTACAATCTCGGCCGCTGGCTGCTCGGCAACGAGCACGACGCGGCCGATGCGGTGCACGATGCGTTCGTGCGCGCTTCGCGCGCGGCCGACACCTACGCCGGTGGCAACGCGCGCGCGTGGTGGCTGGCGATCGTGCGCAACTGTTGTCTGGCGCGATTGGCGTCGCGCAAACGCGAAGCGCAACAGCGCCATCTGAGCGTGGTACAGACGACGGCGCCGCTGCACACCGACGACGTCGAAGCCGGCGTGGACGCAAGCCAGCGTCAAGCCATTATCGCCGCGCAGCTGCGCGCATTGCCGGAGGAATTCCGCGAAGCGCTCGTGCTGCGCGAGATCGAGGATTTGTCGTATCGCGAAATTGCGGATGTGCTCGGCGTGCCGATCGGCACCGTCATGTCGCGCCTGGCGCGCGGGCGTGCGCTGCTGCGCCGCGCGCTCGGCCCCGCACACACGCAGGAGACCGCGCATGGATTGTAAAACCGCACAGAATCTTCTCGAAGCGTATCTGGACAACGAGCTCGATCGCGCGAGCGCGCGCGAACTGGAAGCGCATGCCGACACCTGTGCCGATTGCAGCGCCAGGCTCGGCCAACTCGATGAATTGCGCCGTGCGCTGCGCGAGCCGGAGCTGCGCTATCGGGCTCCGCCGCAATTGCGCGAGCGCGTTCGCGCGGCCGCGTCGAGCAGTGGGCAAGCGCGGGCGCGCATGCCGGCGTGGACGCGACTTGCCGCCGCATGCGTACTCGCGTTCGGCGCCGGCGCGTCGTCCATATATATGTTGGATTCCACGCGGGCCGCACACGAGGATCTCACCCACGATCTGTTCGCCGCGCATTGGCGGGCACTCGCCGCAACTTCGCCGGTCGACGTAGTCTCCAGCGACCGCCACACGGTGAAACCATGGTTCGCCGGCAAGGTCGCGCAGGCGCCGCTCGTGCGCGACTTCGCCGAGCAGGGTTTTGCGCTGGCCGGTGGTCGCATCGATTACGTCGGCAGTGCACGCGTGCCGGTGCTTGTCTATCGACACGGACAGCACCTCATCGACGTGTTCGTGCTGCCGATTCCGGCGTCGTTGCCGAACACCGCCCAGCGCGAAGGTTATACGCTGACCGCGACCACGCTCGGCGCGCAGCCGGCAGCGATCGTGTCCGATATGGATGCGGCAGAACGCGCGCGCTTCGCCGATTTGCTCAGCTCGCCTTCTGCACCTTGAGCGTCGATCCGTCCACGCCGATCACTTCGACTTCGACGCCCGCGGGTAGATCGGGCCCCTCCGCAAGCCAGGGCGAATCGCCGACCTTGACCTTGCCGCGGCCATTGACGATCGCGGTGTCGAGCACGTAGCGCCGGCCCACGTATTGTTCGGCACGCCGGTTGAGCTTCGGTTGATCAGAACGCTCGTGCACCGCGCTGCGTACGAAACGCCAGTACACGTAGCAGCTGATCAAGGCCAGGGCGACGAACACCAAGGCCTGTGCGAGGAACGACAACTCCGGCAGGAACATCAAAATCAGCCCCATCGCCGCGGCGGCAACGCCGATCCAGAGCATGAAAAACCCCGGGGCCATCAGCTCGGCGCCGATCAATACGAGCGCAAGCAACCACCAACCATAGTGCAAGGTCAGATTTGTCAGCATGTCGGCGATTCCGCTCAGCTCTGCTTCGTCACGGCCGGGCGCGCCTGCTGATCGGCGAGGCTGTTTTTCGCCAGTTCCGCGATGCCGGCGAGCGAGCCGAGTATGCCAGTAGCTTCCATCGGCAGCAGCATGATCTTCTGATTCGGTGCGCCGACCATGGCCTTGAGCGCGTCGACGTATTTCGTCGCGACGAAATAATTGATCGCGTTGATGTCGCCGGCGCGAATCGACTGCGACACGAGCTCGGTCGCTTTCGCTTCGGCCTGGGCCGAACGCTCGCGTGCTTCGGCCGCACGATAGGCCGCTTCGCGCTGCCCTTCGGCGGCGAGAATCGCCGCCTGCTTTTCGCCTTCGGCTTTGAGGATCGCCGCCTGGCGGAAACCTTCGGCTTCCAGGATGTTTGCGCGCTTTTCACGCTCGGCTTTCATCTGTCGCGCCATCGAGTCGATCAGGTCGCGCGGCGGTTGAATGTCCTTGATCTCGATCCGGTTGCACTTCAGGCCCCACGGATGCGTCGCTTCGTCGACCACGCGCAGCAGGCGCGCATTGATGTCGTCGCGCTTGGACAACGATTCATCCAGATCCATCGAACCGAGCACGGTACGAATGTTCGTCATGATGAGATTGAGGATCGCTTGATTCAGGTTCGAAACCTCGTAGGCCGCTTTCGCGGCATCGAGCACCTGATAGAACACGACACCGTCGACGCGCACGACCGCGTTGTCCTTGGTGATCACGTCCTGCGAGGGCACGTCGAGCACCTGCTCCATCATGTTCATCTTGTGGCCGACCGCATGATAGATCGGCATCAGAATGTGCAGACCCGGTTCCATCGTGCTCGTGTAGCGGCCGAACGTTTCCTTGGTCCACTCGTAACCTTGCGGAACGACGCGCACGGTCTTGGCAATGAAGATCGCCGCCACTACCAGTAACACCAAGCCAATGAAACCGCCCATGGAATAGCTCCCCGATTCGTCAGTGCTCGATCGCCAGTATAGCTGGCTACAATGGCTGTTAACTCGGTGTTAAACTCGGAACGCCACCGTCCCGACGGGACGGTGTCTCATCATCGGACTGGGGATTTGCATATGAAACGAGAGCTTACGCTTGCGATCGGCGCGGCATTGCTCGGCGCCAGCGGTACCGTGTTTGCGATTACCGACACCGAAACCAACGCCAGCATTCCGTTCAACCTCTCCAATCCGGGCGCACGCAGCATGGGCATGGGCGGCGCGTTCGTCGGTTTGGCCGATGATGCCACCGCTGCGTACACGAATCCGGCCGGGCTGACCCAGCTTGTCACGCCCGAAGTTTCCGTCGAAGGACGGCACACCGATTACAGCATCGCGCACGTGACCGGCGGCAGCGCCTCGTTCAATCCGTTCAACGGTTCCGGCATCAACACCGCCGATGCCGACAGCTCGCGCACGAATCTGTCATTCATCTCGTTCGTGTATCCGCACGAGCGCTGGTCGTTCGCAGCCTATCGCGACGAACTCGTGCATTTCCGCACCGATTTCGCCTCCAACAGCGACGGCGTCGCGCTCGCGCTCGATCCGGTGCCGTACCAGACCTTTCCGGTCACCGCGAACGCCGAATTGAAGATCGTCGATTACGGCGTATCCGCCGCATTCAGGGCCGGCGACAGTGTTTCGATCGGCGCCGGTCTTTCGTACTACGATTTCGACATTCGCACGTTGATGACGCGCGTTGCGTTTGCTGGCAACGATCTCGACGTGCCGGCCGGCACGCCGCTGAACCGGGAAGACCAGAGCGGCAGCGACAATGATGTCGGCGTCAATCTCGGTGCACGTTTCGTCCTCAGTGAACACTGGAGCGCCGGTGTGACGTATCGGCAGGGTCCGAAATTCGGCTATGCGGCCACGACCACCGTATTCGACCTGAGCACCGGCGCGCCGAGCGTCGCCGTCGATTTGAAAAATGTGCGCTTCAAGGTGCCGGATCAATTCGGTGCCGGCCTGAGCTGGCATCCGACCGATGCACTCGTCGTCAATCTCGACGCCGATTACATCCAATATTCGCAGCTGACGCACGGCATGCAATCGCTGTTCGGCAGCGACGCCACGGCCGTCTCGCATCTGTCGATCCCGAACGGCGCCGAAGTGCATCTGGGCGGCGAATACACGTTCACGCAAATGGCGCACCCGTTCAGCCTGCGCGCCGGCCTCTGGCACGATCCGCGCCACTCGATCGAATACAAGGGCGATCCGGGCGAAGATCCGAGCGCCGCCGCACTGGCCGCATTGTTCCACGGCGGCAAGGGTTCGCAAACGCACGTCGCTGTCGGTGCCGGATTCGCATTTGCCAAATTCCAGATCGACGCGGCGGCGGATTTCTCCGACCAGACCGACACGCTCTCGCTATCGGGCGTGTATCACTTCTGAGTAACGACGAACTGCAACAGAACGCCTCCTTCGGGAGGCGTTGTCATTTTGTCGCGGCGTAAAACTCACGGAACGTCGGCGAGAATAATGTGGCGTCCGGCGAGGTGCGCGCATCGAGCGCATGCGCAGCTGCGACATCGGCTTTTGCGCCGGCGAGCATGGCCTCGTCCGGGTTCAGGCGCGCCTGCGTGTACCTGGCCGCCGCGCGCACGAGATAAGCATGGAAGCGGGCGCGCGTATCGGCATACGCGTCGGGATTGATTCGCGCGACATCCGTGTAACGACCCGCCAGGAACTGATCGAACGCCTGCACGAGACCGTCGGGAGGCGCAGTTTTTTCGGCAACGGCCGACTTTTCGACGGGCGGCTTTTCCACGACGGCCGCCGGCTTCGGCGGCGCGGGCGGCGCGACCGGTTTCGGCGGTGGCGCAATCGCGACCGCTTTTGGCGGCGTCGCTTCCGGCGGTTTTTCGACGGCTGGCGCAACGGGTTTCTGCTCGGTCTTCGCAATGGCACCGCTGCATGCGGCACCGTCGCGCTCTTCCTCGGCGGCAATATCGGGCAGCTGCAGCATTATCTGCCGGTTGTCGCTCGAGCCCCACTGCGCGCGCAACGTCGCGCAATCGCCGCGTTTGAGGCCGATCAGGCCGAGATAATGTTGCGGCACGTACGGCCTGAAGATCTGTCCGTACAATCGCATGCGCGCGGCCGGCTCGGCGTGCGCGTCCAGAGCCTCCTGAAAAAACTTCTGCGCCGCGCCATAGTCGCCGGCTTCGTAGGCGCGCACGCCGTGTGCGTAGTCTTCCTTGAAATCCGCATGCGCAACGCTGGCGCATGTCAGCATGACCAAGACGCCGCAGCTGAGGGTTTTTCGTCTACCAGCCCGCACGCGAAAAATACTCCTGCGCGGAAATCGTGGTGAACGAGGCATTGGCCGTATTGCGCTTCTGCGCTTCCACCTTGGCGATGACCTGCACCGGCTTGCGCGCCTGCGGATGCCGGAAGGTTACCGCGTAGCTGCCGGCGGGCAAGCGCAGCGTCAACGGCGTGGTCGTCTCGTCCGGCAATTTCACCGGTTGCCGGTTCGCATCGAGCACGGATTCGACCTTGCCCCACGGATAGGCGTTGAGGACAAGTTCGCCGCGTTCGGATTCGATGCGCGCCGCTTCGGCCTGTTCGATTCGTGCGCGCACTTCCGGCAGCGAGGTCATTACTTTGGCATAGCCGGCATCACCGGCCAATGCCTTGGAGTCCCGCAGCAGCGCCGCGACGTGGTCGAAATCGGCGACGCTGCTCGCGCTTTGCGCGGCATTCGCCGTCGCTTCGAGCAATCGCGCCCGCAATGCCGACGTTTCCTTGCTCGTGGCGTCGGCGGCAAGCAACGCGTCGAGCTCCTGAACGGCTGCACGCAGCTGGTCGATGCTCGCCGTCGTGGCCAGCGTTTTCTCGATGCGTTCGCGTGCGGCCTGCGCCAGTGCCGCGGCCTTTTCCGCGCCGAGTTGCGATTGCAATTTCGTTTGCAACCCCGCCAGCGCGGCGTCCTGCGGGAACATGCCGCGTGCGGCATTCACCATCGCTACTGCCGCACCGACATCGACGCGCGCGCGCACGGTGGCCGCGTCGACCACGCGTTGCGGCAGTTCGCCGAGCAGTTGTCTGGCGTCGGCATTGCCGGCATCCAGCGCGAGCACGGCCTGCAGAGCCGAGTTGGCGTCGTTCGGCGCCGGCGGCACGAAGCGTTGTTCGGCAATCGCCTGGCGCGCGGCGCTCAGCGTCTGCGCAATCTTCGCCGCGCGTTCGCCAAGACGCCCCTCGATCTGGCGCTTGAGCGCCTGGGCATCGGTCAGAGTCGGTGCAACCTGCACGGCCAATCCGCTGCGATCCAACGCCCGCGCCGATTGCCCGGCGCCATCGAGTGCCCGCGCATCGGCGAGCAGTGCCTTGGCCAAGGCGTTGGCAAACTCCGTCGCGCGCGCATCGTCGCCGGCGACTTTCGACAGTTCGCCGAGCGTCTCGTAGGCATTGTCGCCGCCGGGTTCGGCCAGGTGCGACGCTTTCAGCTGCGCATTGCCGCGCGCGAGCAGATCGCGAATCGTGTTCTCGCTTTGTTGCTTCTTCTGCGCCGCTTCGGCTTCGCCACGCAACTCGGTGAACGCGGCTTGCGTGCCCAAATAAGGCTGCAGTTTCGCCAGTTGGCCATTGGCACTTTCGATATCGCCGGCAGCGAGTGCCTTGCGCGCCGCCGCAAGCTGCTCGCCGACGATCGCGTCGATGCGTTTGCGTATGTCGGCGTCGTTCGGCGCCAGCGTCTGCGCCTGGGTCAGCAACGAGTAGGCGCCGCCGTCGCCGAACGCGTGCCCGGCGGCCGTCGCGACTTGCGCGCGTTGCAATAGCTCGCGCATTTGTCCTTTTATTGCTTCGGCTTTTCTTGCCTCGGCGATGCGGCCGGCGAGTGCGCGCAGCGCCGCATCGTCCGGCTGCATCAGCAATGCCTGGTTGTCCAGATCGGCAGCCAGCTCGAGTTTGCCCGCGGCCAAAGCCTGCTGCGCCTGTTCGCTCAGCGTCCTGGCGATATTGCCGAGCAATGCCAGCGCCTTCGCGTTTTCGCCGTCTTTTTGCAATGCCTTTTGCAAATAGGCGAACGCGCTGTCATCGGCCGGCGTGACCAGCTGGTTGGCCTCGATGCGCTGTTGCGCACGATCGAGCCAGAAACCGACCAGTTCCTGCTCGTCATGGCTCAGGCCGCCGTGACCACGCAGGAACAGCCACGCGCCAATGCCGATCAGCACGACGCCAAGCGCCGCCGTGAGCCACGTCCAAGGGATCCCGCGCGACGGCAACGGCGCTGGCGGAGGTGTCGGCAACGAGATCGGGCGCGGCCCGGACGACGACAACGTGCCGAGCATCGAATCGCGCATGCGCTCGCCGGTCGGCGAGCTCGTCGCGAAACCGAGTGCGCGCAATTGTTCCGACGAAGTCTGGTTCGGATCGATGTGCAGGCGTGTGAGCAATGTGTCGCTGTGCACGACCCGCGATTTCAAATCGTCGGTGAATTCCTTCAGCGTCGCGTAGCGCTCCTCGCGGTTCTTCGCGAGCATGCGATCCATGACCGGCTGGAACCACTGGAATTCGTCGCGCAACGGCGGCGGCGGCTGGGTCAGATGCGCCATCAGCACCGCGATCGGCGTATCGCCGCGGAACGGCGCGACTCCGCACAGCATTTCGTAAAAAAGTATACCGAGGCTGTAGAGGTCGGCGCGGCCATCGACCGGCTGGCCGTTGATCTGCTCCGGGCTCATGTACGTCGGCGTGCCTACGAGCATGCCGGTTTGCGTCAGGCGCGTCGCCGAGGCGTCCTGGTAGCGGGCGATTCCGAAATCGGTGAGCACCGGCGTCGCCGCGTCTCGGAACATGATGTTCGCCGGTTTCAGATCGCGGTGGACGACGCTGTGCGCGTGCGCAAAGTCCAGGGCCGAACCGATCTGCACCACGACCGAAACGGCCTCCGACAGCGCCAGCCCGGTCTTCATGCGATCGGCCAGTGTGCCGCCGTCCAGATATTCCATGCTGATGTACGACATGTCTTCGTTGCTGACGATGTCGTAGACCGCAACGATATTGCGGTGCGGCAGTTTGGCCATCATGCGGCCTTCGAGCAGGAACCGCTTCTCGGCCTGGATGACGTCTGCCGACGCGCTGTCGCCGGTGCGGCGCATCACCTTGATCGCGACCTTGCGGTCGAGCGAACGCTGCAGTGCCAGATAAACGGTCGACATGCCGCCCGCGCCCAATGAGCGCAGGATTTCGTAACCGGGAATCTGAATCGAAGCGTTGGCCATGCGTGCAACCCCGTGCACGATCATAGCATCGCGGCGCCGCGCCCGTTATCCGCGCGGCAGAGTCAACGCGACGTTCAGACCGGCACCGTCGCGATTGGCGATCGCGATACGCCCACCATGCGCTTCGGCGATCTCGCGCGCGAGCGCGAGGCCGAGGCCGGTGCCGCTGCGCTTGGTCGAATAAAACGGCAGCAAGGCGTTGGCGAGCACGGTCTCGCTCATGCCATGGCCTCGATCGCGCACTTCGATGCGCAGGTCGTCGCCGCGTTCGACAATCGCGATCTCGACGTCGTGCGGGGCGCTACCCGATTCGTGCGCATTCTTGAGCAGATTGATCAGTGCCTGCTCCAGTTGTCCGCGATCGAACCAGCCGTCGTGTGCGGGCAAGGCCGTCGCGAGCCGGAAAGGGTAATGACGCTGCAGCTGGTCGACAAATCCCGCCCAGGCCACGCGTTCCGGACGCGGCTGCGGCAGGCGCGCGAATTCCGCATAGCCGTGAATGAACCCGTGCAGATGGCGCGCGCGTTCTTCGATCGTGTCGAAGACCGTGGTTAATCGCGCCGCTTCGCCGAGGCGCGCGAGTTCGCGTCCGGAATGCGCGAGCGAGGAAATCGGCGCCAGCGAATTATTGAGCTCGTGGCTGATGACGCGAATCACTTTCTTCCAGGTCTGCACCTCCTGGCGGCTCAGTTCGCGGGTCAACCGCTTGATCAATAGCAGGCGGTGATCGCGGCCTTGCAAGCGAAAGGTCTTCTGCGACAGGTGAAACGTTTCTTCCTCGCGATCGATCGTCACGCTGAACAGGCTGTCCTGCGATTGTCCGAGCACCTGCTGCAGCGGCTCGGGGCACTCCGCCGCAATCTCGGCAAAGCTCAGGCCGTTCATGTTTTTGCCGTTGTTGAGCAACGCACGCGCGGCGAGGTTCGCGTACACGACGTGCTCACCCGGTTCGAGCAACACCAGCGCGGTCGGTGAATTCTGCACCATCGTGTCGAGCAGCAGCTCACGCTGGAACAGGTTTTGGCGTTCGGCGCGCAGCACGCGCCCGAGCTCGTTGTGCGCACGCACGAGATCGCCGAACTCGTCACGACGTCGATCGACCAGCGACACCGAAAAATCCCCGTCGCGAAAACTGACGACGCTGCCGGCCAGTGCCCGCAGCAAACTCGCCATCGGCGCGGTGACGTTGCGCGCGACGAACAACGCGAACGGGATCAATATCAGCGGCGCTACAGCGGCCGCAATCCAGGACGACCACAGCCAGTGCGACAACGCCGCGATCACGAGGATGCCGCACATCATTACCGCGCAAAGCAGCAACGCGAGTTTGCCTTCGAGGGAGGTCAGGCGCATGCGCTGAAGCGTACTCGATCCGGTCTTTTCTTTCCCTGCTCTGGGCGGCCCGAGTGAACGCACCCGGAGCGCGGATGCGCGCCGTCGAAGCGGCAGGCGATCAGCCTTGCGCTTCTCGCGATTGCGCACTGCCATCGGCGACCGTGATGCCGTATTTCTCCATACGCCGGTACAACGCCTGTCGCGACAAGCCCAGATCGGCGGCAGCCTGACTGATCACGCCGCGTGCACGTGCGAGGGCCGCTTCGATAGCGGCGCGATCGGGTTCGTCGACCGGCAAGCGCGGCGGCGACGTGCGCGCGATCAAACCAAGGTCGGCACTGTGAATGACGCCGTCGCGGCAGAGCAGACGCGCGCGCTGGATCGCATTTTTAAGTTCGCGCACGTTGCCGGGCCAGGTGTGCGCAAGCAGCGTGGTGCGCGCGTCGTTGCTCAAGGCGAACTCGCCGTCGAGGAAATGCTCGGCCAATGGCACGATGTCGTCCGGCCGGACTGCCAACGCCGGCAGTGCCAGTTCGATCACATTGAGACGATAGTAAAGGTCTTCGCGGAACGTACCGGCGCGGATCATTGCCGAAAGATCGGCGTTCGTGGCGCTGAGCACGCGCACTTTGACGTGGCGCGTCTTGCTCGAACCCAAACGCTCGAATTGCCCGGTCTCGAGTACGCGCAGCAGTTTCATCTGCCCGGACGGCGGCAAGTTGCCGATCTCATCGAGCAGCAGTGTGCCGCCATCGGCGGTTTCGAAGCGACCCTCGCGCGCCTTTGTCGCGCCGGTGTAAGCGCCGGCTTCGGCGCCGAACAATTCGGCTTCGATCAAGTCCGCTGGCAACGCACCGCAATTGACGATGACGAATGGACCGCTTTTCACGGCCGAGTTCGCGTGAACGATCTCGGCGATGCGCTCCTTGCCGGCACCATTCGGGCCGGTGATCAGCACCGAAGCGTCGGCGCGCGCGACCTGGCAGGCGAGCTCGACCAGACGCTGCATCGCCGAGGAGGCGAACACGATGCCGCGCAGATCGTAGCGTTGCTGCAATGCCGAGCGCTGCGCGCGGCGTTCGCCATGCAGGCGCGACACTTCGCGCGTGCTTTCCGACAGTTCGAGCAGGTTCTCGACCGCCGCGAGCAGTTTGCGGTCGTCCCACGGCTTGCCGAGGTAATCCGCCGCACCGGCCTTGACCAGTTCGATCGCGGTCTCCAGGTGCGTCCACGCCGTGAGCAGGATGACCGGCAAATCCGGCTGCTGTTCGCGGATCGCACGGAACAATGCGATGCCCTCCTCGCCCGATGTGGTATCGGCGCGGAAGTTCATGTCCTGAACGACGAGGTCCACACGCTCGCGAGCGAGGACGCTCAGGCCTTCCTCGGGTGTAGCCGCACGCAGCGTGCGGATGTCGCGCAGGCTGAACAAGATCTCCAGAGCCGTGATGACGGCGGGATTGTCGTCGATGACGAGAATGGTACGCATCAACGTATTCTGGCGGATTCGGCGGCGCATCGGCAGCTTGGATGCTGCCGAGCGCGTTTAGGTTGCAAATACTGCTTGCGGCTAGTTCGCAGCAACCTTCTTGCCTTTCTGTTCCTCGATCCAGCCGTTCACGCGAGCGTCGAGCACATCGAGCGGCAGCGCGCCGCCATCGAGGATTTCGTCGTGGAAATGACGGATGTCGAATTTGTCGCCGAG
>Ga0068856_100005966_pt1 | contig 11990 bp, 5 predicted proteins | sample KBSCornC62_FD_66595 | JGI IMG/M metagenome (GOLD analysis project Ga0068856, IMG submission 66595) | Corn rhizosphere microbial communities from Kellogg Biological Station, Michigan, USA - KBS Corn C6-2 | ecosystem: Host-associated > Plants > Roots > Rhizosphere > Soil ...
AGAGCCCACCCGATAGCGAAGGGTTCACCACCCTTCGACTCACGACCGAGCGCGACGACCCGCTCGGCGAACTCCTCCTCAAAGCGCTCTACGCCGATGGGCGGTTCCGCCTCCGCGGGCTCTCCCAAGTGCATCCCACGTTGGAAGACGTTTTCCTCGCCGCGACCAAGCGCACGTGGGAGATCGTGGACCGCCCGAACGAGACCACCGCCGCCTAACCTCTCTCATGCGCCACTTTTTCACGATTTTGAGCCACGAAATCCGCATGCTGCTGGTCAGCCCGAGCACGTATGTGGCGAGTGTTTCGTTTCTGGCCGTCATGGGCCTGCTCTTCACCATTTTGCTGGAGCAATTCAGCCAACAGCCTCAAGAGGTCTCGCCTGCGACGTTCTTCTTCGCGCTCTTTTGGATCCCCGTCGTGATCACGGTGCCGTTTCTCACGATGAAAAGTATTTCCGAGGAGCGCCGTCTGGGCACGTTGGAAACGCTGCTCACCACCTCAGTGACCACGACCGAAGTGGTGGTCGGTAAATTCGCCGCCGCCTACCTCCTTTATCTTTCGCTTTGGGCCTCGACCGGCGGTTTCTTCTGGATTCTGCGGCGCTTCGCGCAAGACGCACGTTTCTTCGATCCAGGTCCGCTTTTCGGCGGTTATTTGTTCATCGCTGTTTCCGGGGCGTTTTTCGTCGCGATCGGCATTTTCACAAGTTCGCTCAGCCGAAATCAAGCGGTCGCTGCGATTCTGAGCGGCGGTGGTTTACTCGGCCTGATCTTCGGCACGCACTTTTTCGAGCAGATGGAGTTTATGAACAACAAAGCATTTCATCCGCTCAAGGTCGCGATCAACTACATGGACATTTTCCGTCATCTCGGCGACTTCACTCAGGGTATCGTGGATACGCGGCAAATTCTTTTCTATTTCAGCGGCTGCGTCCTCGCGCTGATGTTCAGCATCCTCGGCGTCGAAGCGAAGCTTCTTCATAGTTGATCATGCACCTTGGAGAAAGTTTTCGCGCGGCCCGATGGGTGCGCACCTCGAATTTGGTGCTGCAGGCTATCCTTTTTCTCACGCTTGTCGCGGGGCTCAACTACCTGGCGCTCTATTATTCAGCACGATTCGATATCACACGGCTGCATCATCGTTCGCTCTCTGCCGAAACGCTTTCCTACCTGGCGCAGCTCAAAGAGCCCGTGCGCATTTACGTGACGTTCGACGAACACAGTCAGGACGACAAATACGCCCAAGCCTACGTCGACCTCGCTCCCCTGCTCGGCGAATACGTTTACGCGACCGAGAATCAAAAGGACTTCAAAAAGATTTCATGGACAACGCTGGACGTTTACCAGCGCCCGCGCGAAGCCCAACTCCTCAAGGCCGAGCAGAACCAAGTGATCGTGGTATGCGATGGCCGCAGTCGCGTGCTGCGTTATGAAGACCTGTTTCAATTCAGAGATGGCAAACGGACGGGTTTTCTCGGCGAACAAGCCATCACCAGCGCGATCCTCGAGGTCGCGATGACGGCGAATAAGAAGAAAATATATTTCATCGCGGGCCACGGTGAACTCGAGCCGAACGACGTCTCCGCCGATCACGGAATTTCCGAATTCACCGACCAGTTAGCGCAAAGAAATCTGGAACTTGATAAACTGATCCTGCGTGAAGAGCGCAAAATTCCGACAGACGCCGCGATGCTGATCATTCCGCGACCGATGACGACCTTCGAGCCGTTCGAAGAAGAGCTGCTTCGCCAATATCTCACTAATCGCGCTGGCCGCGTTCTCGTTTTTCTCAGTCCGGGTTACGAAATCGGTTTGAGCGATCTCTTTTGGGACTGGGGTATCCTCGCCGACCGAGCGATTATCTATGATAGTGGACCGGCCGGACAAAACGATACGGGCGGCTTGGTCTTCAATCACTTTGCGAACCACCCCATCACCCAGCCCTTGCTTGATCAAAAGCTGGTCGTCGCTTTCGGCGCCACGCGCTCGGTGCGCAAAAATCCAAGTCGCGCCACGGATGACGGACTGATCGTGACCCGCTTGATCGGCGCGGCGGACACGGCGTGGGGCGAGCTCAATTTTCGCCAAAATCCCGCACGCTACGATGCCGGCGTCGACCTCGTCGGCCACGTGCTCGGCGCCGCCGTTGCTTCGGAACGAGTCGGAGCGAAGAAGGAACTGAACTTTAGCGTGCCGCGCGGACGCATCATTGTCTTCGGCTGTTCCGATTTCATCACCAACAATCGGATCAGCGCGGGCGGCAATCTTCAGCTCGCGCTTTCCAGTGTGAACTGGCTCGTCGATCGCGACACTCAGTTAAACATCGCAGCCCGCCCAATCGAAAACTTTCAACTCGCCCTCAGCGCTCAGCAACTCTTGCGACTGCGTTACTGTCTCCTCTTTGTCTTGCCCGGCGCCGTCGGGCTGCTCGGCGTGATTGTTTACTGGACTCGCCGCCGTTAATTTTTTCGCGCTCACCCACCTTTCTGCCCCGGCTTTCGCCATAGCCTTCGCCCTTCGATGCGCACCAAAGTCACGCTCGCTCTCATTTTCCTGAACGTCGCCGTCTTCTTCTTCATTTTTTATTTGAAGGAAAAAGACATCCGCTCGCCCGTGGACCGCAGCAGCATCCTCGGACCCGAGGTGGCCAACATTCAATCGATCGAAGTTTCCGGCAGCGGACGCGCTGTCCCCATTCGCGTCGAAAAGCACGGGGACAATTGGACGATCACGAAGCCCGAGGTGTGGCCGGCCAACGAATTTGCGGTCAATACGATCGTCAACGAACTCGAACAGCTTCACTCCGAAGCGAGTTTCGCGGTCAAAGATCTCGAGAAAAATGGCCAATCGCTCTCCGACTACGGCCTGGATAAACCGCCTTTGACCGTGACGTTGACCGCGGGAGGCTCGGACGGCATTCCCGCCAAGTCCGTGGTCCTGTTGATTGGCGACACCGCTAAAGTGGGCAACCGTCTCTACATACTTTCACCGGACCGCGAGCGCGTTCACGTTGTCCACCGCTCCCTCGCAGAAAGCCTGCTCGTTACGCTCGACGATCTGCGTTCGAACATCGTGTTTTCGATTCCCGTTTTCGAAATGCGTTCGCTCAATTTGCAAGCCGGTGCGCCCGCGGGATCAAAGGTGCGCATCGCACGGAGCGAGACGCGGTGGATGTTTGAAACTCCCATCACGGCGCGGGCGAACAAAACCGAGACGGATGTCACCATCAGTCGTCTCGATGCCTTGCGGATTCAATCGTTCACCGACTCGCGCTCCCCGGAGTCACTGCATCTCACGCCGGAAGAGATGACGCTGCGCATCACCCTCGAGGGAAATAATCGACGCGAAACGCTCATCGTCGGGTCGCGCGTGCCTGATCAACCTGCACCCACGCCGATCGCGTCGACCGTTCCTGGACTCAAGTCCCCGGAAAATGCGCCCGAGATGGGCGATCTCTATTACGCGAAAATGGAAGACAAGACGGCCACGTTCACCGTCAGCATTCCGGCGAGTCTCCTTGAGACTCTTCGAAACGCGCAGGAGTCTCTGCGGGATCGCCAGATTCTGGATGTAGATCCGAGCAACGTGAGCTCCGTCACGCTAACCTCCGCCGGGCAGCCCGAACTCACGCTCCAGCGTTTGGAAACCAATTCCAAAATCCCGCTCAACTCGGCCTGGCAGCTTGTCCAGCGCTCCGCCGAGCATCCACCGCAAACGGTTCCAGCCGACCGTGAAATCGTTGACCGGCTCATCCAGCACCTTTGCCAACTTTCGGCGGAGAAATTCGAGGCCGACGCGCCGATCGATTCCAAGTTGGAATTTTATGGATTCCGCCGACCCGCGCGCCATATCCGCATCGCTCTCACGCCGCCCGTTGGCTCGCTTTCCAGTTCGCCCTCGTCGGTTGTCCTCGAACTTGGCATCGGCGAAGACCGCCATGTTTACGCGAAACTCGATTCGCCGAACTACGTCTATCGCGTATCCGATGACATACTACAGCAGACCCCGGTCGATCCGCTGGCGTATCGGGAACGTCTGCTGCGCGACTTGCCCGCGGGCGCCAAAATCACGTCGTTGAAATTGACCGAACCCGCGACCGATAAAGTTTTGCTCGACGTCACTTTTCCTCTGCCCGAGGTCGACAGCGCCGCGGCCAAAACGACCACCCCGCCGCTCACGCCCGCGATTCGCACCGCGCTCGATGGACTGGTGAAACAATTGCGCACCTTGCGCGCCAAGAAGTTTGTCCGCGATCAATTCACGAAAACGGTTCTCGTTTCGGGAGAAGAACGGCCGTGGAAATATCAACTCACCACCACGCTTTCGCTTGTCGGCGGGAACGGAAACCAGACCGCGCTTTCGATTCTTTTCCTTTCGGACCGCGAAGGCGGAACAACTCAGTTTGTCGGTGCACCCGACGCCGACTTCAATGTCGTCTTCGAAGCCGAGCAACCGCTCATCGATGCCCTTTTCGCGATCACTTACGGTCCTCATGATCCCGGCCCGACCACGCCCAAGCCCAACAGCGAAAACTAACCGCTGTCTTCGTCGCTTCGCGGTTGCGCTCACGTGGGCCGTCCGATGACGCGGTCCTTCACCACGCTTCTGAAAGGGCTGGTCGGCGCCGTCGGCTACTTCGTTCTCTGGACGATTTGGCTCGTGCTGACGGCGACGCTTGTCGTGCTGATCGTGATCGCGTGCTCACACGAGCTCAGCGTGCCAAATCGGGCCGTGCAACTCTTCCGCGACCGGATGGCGGTTTCCGGACTGCGATTCACCTTCGACACCGCGCATTTCGATCTGCGGGGCAACGTCTTGATCGAAAATCTGCAGATCTACAGCGATTCGTTTGAAGAACCGCTTCTCACGTCGTCGTCGCTTTTCGTCCATATCGATCCCTGGGCCCTGACCGCCGGGATGCTCGAAGCTGATTCAGTCGTGGGCCATCAGGTTAATTTTAATTTGCCGGCGATGCTTTCGCCCTCGGGACAAAGCGAAGCCGTCATTCGCGATCTCGAGTTCGCCATCGTACCCGGCAGCTCCGGATTGATCGTCCAGCGCTTGGTCGGTCGGGCGGGGAAACTGACGATCACGGGCCGCGGAGCGATTTCGAGTATTCGAACTTCGGTTACAAAGTCGAAAAACTCCGCCGCTTCGGCCGAACATTTGTTGGCCGACTACTTCAACGCCGCAAAATTACTGGCGCGGTGGCAAAGCAAACTCGACGCATTCGAAGACCCAACGCTGCGCCTCGCACTCTCTTCATCGGTGCCGCAGGGAACACAGGCCCAGGTCATCCTGAGCGCCCGCTCGGCAGATCTCACCGCCAAGGCCTTTGCTCTTCCCGCCAACGAACGCTTCATTCGCCTGCACAACATTCGGCTGAGCACACGCGTGCCGTTAACTCCAAGAAAGCAACTCGACTGGATGGTCTATGGCAGCGCGGAATCAATTGAAGGCTCCAGCGGCACGACAATCCACGGTTTATCAACCGAGTTGACAGGGAGCCTTGTTTTCTCGCCCGGCGCTCAGCCAAGTTTCCAAGCGCTTCACCTGCTGATCGGCGATGCGACCGCCCATCACGCGACCATCAAAGGCGTGAGTTTGAATGCGATGCTGAACGCGTGGCCAACCTTGCAAGTCGATCTGGCGACGCGAGTGGCCGATGAAAACTGGTCGATCCATGCCCAAGGTGATCCACGATCAGGCAAGGTCGAAGCGGGCATCAATGGAACGGTTTCACCCGCCCTCCTCGACTTCGTCGACGCGAAGGTGCAGAAAAATTTTTCTGATCTCCTGACTTTGACCGATCCAGTTCCACTGCACGCCAAGGTTTCGCTCGCTGATCACTGGAAGCTCCAACACGCCTCCGCGCATTTCGACGCCCGCAATGTCACCGCGCGCGAGGTCGCACTCGTGCGCGCGGTCGCGGATGTCGATTACGACGGCCCATCGCTCACGGCCAGCAACATCACGCTTCAGCAGGGATCCAATCTCGCGCGCGGTAGTTACTGGATGGATACGAAAAACCACGACTACCGGTTTCTTCTGACCGGCGTGCTTCGGCCTAACGGAATCGATGGCTGGTTTCACGACTGGTGGCCGCGGTTCTGGAGCCGCTTCGATTTCACGCAAGCAGCTCCGGTCGCCGACATCGATGACCAAGGCCGCTGGGGAGCGCCCCACCTGTCCAATTTGTTCATTCACGTCGAAGTCGATCATCCGAAAATCAACGACGTGCCCTTCGACCAAGTCCGTACGTCCCTGTTTATTCGACCCGATTTCTACGACGCCCCGATGGTTTTCGCGAAACGCGGCAAGGCCGAGGCGCGGGGCGTTTTCACGCGCAGCGTCGATCTCGATCAAGGCGATTTCAAATGGATGGAATTCGACGTGCACACCGATCTGCCCCTCGATGTGGCGAAGATTTTCGGGGACGATGGAACCGACATCGTCGAGCCGTTTGTTTTCGCGCAACCGGCCAATCTACACATCAAAGGCCGTCTCGAGGGGGACGCCTCTCCCAACGGCCCGCATCAGAACGTGACAGTCGACGTCAATTCGACGGGAGATTTCCGCTTCTTCGACTTCCCGCTCAGTGATCTGAGATGCGAGGCAGTGGTGCAGGACCGCGTGATCAGCGTGAGCAACTTAAAGGTCGGCTTCGCCGGTGGAGTGGCAACGGGACATGCTCTGGTCAGCGGGAAAGAGCCCGATCGACGTCTGCGCTTCGATACCGAGCTGAGCGAAGCTAATTTGGGACAGGCGATTCACGTCCTCGAAGAGTACAGCTCGCATCTCAAGGGCCAAACCACCAATGGGCCGAGCCTCTTTCAGGAGCATCTGACCAAGGGGAAACTCGATTTGCGCATGGCCGGCGAAGGCGGCTATCACAACTTGCTCAGCTTCGTCGGCGGCGGTCATGCCGAACTGCACAACGGCGAACTCGGTGAAATCAACCTGCTCGGTGCGCTCTCCTCGGCGCTGCGCGGAAACTCTCTCCTTGGTTTCACCTCGTGGAATCTAGATACGGCGAAAGCCGACTTCACGCTCGATCACGATAAATTGAGTTTACTCAACTTTCAGCTCACCGGACCTACAGCCAAAATCGAGGGCCGAGGGACTGTTTCAATGGCGACGAAAACCTTCGACGTGCACGCGAAATTCTACCCGTTCGACGAGGGAAAAACGTTGTTGGCCAATGCAGTTGGTTTCGTGCTTAGTCCCGTGTCGCAAGCGCTCTCGCTTAAATTGAGCGGCAGTTTATCGAAACCGAAATGGTTTTTTGAATACGGGCCGACCAATTTCCTGCGCAAAATCGCCGGCGCCGGAAATGCCCCTGCCGCCTCACCCGAGCCGGTTTCTGAAACAACGTCGACGCCAGTCAATCCGGCCTCTAAGTACCCACCGCCTCCTCCGCCCCCACCTTTCTTGCGACGGCGCGAGTAAGCTGTTGCGCGATCCGCCGCAGCGATCTTAGTTGACCCGTTCGCACGACCCTAATGCGCCCGCCCCCGACGGACCACCGTCTGCAAAAAACCGCTGTTGCACTGACGATTCTCATCCTCGTCGTGAGCGGAGCGGTTTTCGTCGCCCGTCTATTGGGCGCCGACCAGCCCTTGCCATTTGGAAACGCGATTGCTGCCGTGAGCACGCCGTCTGCGGCCGCGTTTTTCGCTTTGGCCCTTGGACTGCTGGGTTATCAACTGAACTATCGTTTCCTCGCCCTGATTGCGATCGTTCCTGGAGTGATGGGACTGCTGCGTTTGGCTCATCCGATCATCGCCTTCGATGTTCCGATTTTGCCCACGAGGAGCGATCCGGCGGCGCCATTCAGTGTCCATTTCGTCGCTGGCCTCTGTATTGTGTTTTCAAGTACAGCCGTCGCCTGGCTCGCGCGGATCCGGCAGAGTTCGAGCCGGATTCTTTTTATTGCCTTCGTCGCGTCAGTCCTCGCTTCCGTCGGTTTTACCAGTCTGCTTGGTTACGAACTCGCGCTTCCGGCGGTTTATCGCTGGGGCACGAACGACAACCTTCCGCCTGGCACCGCGGGACAGCTTTTTTTGCTCGGCGTCGATTTATTTCTCGTCGCCTGGATCGAGCAGCAGCTCTTCAAACCGGGCGCGCCAGCGTGGCTGCCGATGCCTTTTGTCATCGGTACGGCGACCCTCAGCAGCATTCTTTGGCTCGGACTGCGCGAAGTGGAGAACGTCCGCATCGCCGCGAGCACGCAAATCGTCTTGCGCGACTTTGCCGCGGCAATCGATCGCGAATTTCAACAAGGCGAAACGACCGTCGAGCAACTTGCGCGCTTGGTTGAGCAGGAGCCGAGCGATAGCAACGAACTCTGGGCTGCCAATGTGCGCGCCGTAAAAAGCGAAGTGATGGCCGTGCAAAGTTTCTATTTGCTCGCACCGGACTTCCGGACCGCCGTGGTCGAGCCGAGCGCCGGCAACGAATCCTTTCGGCTTTTCGATCAAGGCGCCGATCCAGTGCGACGAGCCGCTTTGGTCAGCGCTCGCGATCGCCACCACGCCCAGATTTCGGGAACGGTTAAAAACGCGAACGGCTTGCCCGGCGCCGCGATTTACGCGCCGATCCTGATGAGCAACTCGCTGATCGGCTACACCGGCGTTGAAATATCTTATCGCCGGCTTTTCGCCGCGATCGAGCGCGCTTTGAAAATCACGGGCCATTATCGCACCACGATCGCCGTCGGAAACGAAATCGTGTTCGAGGATGGCGCCGCCGCCTCCGCGAGCGACCGGATCGAAGAAGTTTTCGATGTGGCCGACCGCCGTATCCGCATTTCGATTACGCCGACGAGGCAAACGTTGCGGGAGAGCCGAGGCTTTCTTCCAGAATTGGCCTTGGGAGCGGGTTGGGGCATCACCTTGCTGCTCGGTCTCAGCGTGCACCTCGCGCGCTCCGCGCGGAGCAGTCTGCGTTCCGCTCGGCTTTCGAATGAAAAACTGGTCAGTGAGAACGAAGAACGACGCCGAGTCGAAGAGCGCCTTCGCATCAGTCAGGCCGCAGCGCGCAAGCTCTCGCTCGTGGCGAGCAAGACGGACAATCTCGTCCTCATCACGTCACCGGACGGTTTGGTTGAGTGGGTCAACGAGAGTTTTGAAACCATCATGGGTTACACGCTCGCGGAAATCACAGGGCGGAACCCAATCGATTTCCTGATTGGGCCTGACACGGATCGCCGCACGGTCAAACGGATCAAGGCCGCCCTCCGTCGAGGACGAAGTGTCAGCACCGACCTAGCCAACTATTCGAAAACCGGAAAACGCTTCTTTCTCCACCTCGAAGTCCAGCCGGTTTTGAACGAACAAGGGCGGCTGGAAAATTTCATCGCGGTCGAGTTCGACATCACGGCGCGGGTCGAAATGGAACAGAATCTTCGCCGCGCGAAGGCCGAGGCCGATGCTGCATCGCGCGCGAAGAGCGAATTTCTCGCTTCGATGTCGCACGAAATCCGCACGCCGATGAATGGCGTGATCGGCATGACGAGCCTGCTCTTGGATTCAGGACTCAACGCGGAGCAGCGCGACTACGTTAATACGATTCGCAACAGCGGTGACACGTTGCTCACTATCATCAACGAGATCCTCGACTTTTCAAAAATCGAGTCCGGCAACATGGAGCTGGAGCACCTCCCCTTCGAGTTGGCGGTGTGCATCGAGGACAGCCTCGATCTCTTTTCCGTCCAAGCGTCCAAGCAAGGACTTGAACTCGCTTACTTCATCGAACCCGATGTGCCGGGCTGGATTCAGGGAGACGTGACCCGGCTGCGTCAGGTCCTGGCCAATCTCGTCAATAACGCCGTGAAGTTCACGCCCTCGGGCAGCGTGTCGATCCGCGTGCGTTGCAGCGAAGGACCGCCGACGGGGCGACCGGAGGAAAAAGTCGCGCTCGAATTTTCGGTCATCGACACCGGCATTGGCATTCCGCCGGATCGGATTGATCGCCTCTTCCGGCCGTTCAGCCAGGTCGACTCATCAACCACGCGCCGCTACGGCGGGACTGGACTGGGCCTGGTGATTTCGCAGCGGCTTTGTCAACTGATGGGCGGAACAATTCGGGTCGATACGTCGGTCGAGCAAGGCGCTACCTTTCGTTTCACGATCAATGCAGAACCGGTCAACACGCCGAGCGGATGGGGTTTGCCGCAGTTACCGATTCGACTCGGGCTGGGTGACACATTGGGCATCATCGCGCACCCACTGATGCGGCAGCGGCTGGACCAGTTTCTCAAAGAATGGGGAGCGCGTCCTCACTTGGTGGATACGCCGGCTGCAGCCATGGCGTATTTGCAGACCAGCCTGCCGACGGCGGTCCTCTTTGATTATTCCCTGGTCGATCAACCGCTCGGGCACGAGCTTCGCACTCATTTAAGCCGAGGAGAAACCCCGCTTATCTTGCTCTTACCCGCCGGCGAATCCGCGGAAGATTTGTCGATCTTCGCCGGCCGGCGCGGCGTTGGCACGGTGCCGAAACCTGGCCGCACGAATGCAATCGTGCGCAACCTCCAGAATCTTTTCGACGCGCCCCCGGATAGCCTGCCTCCGTTCGTCGTGCCCGCCGATACGCATTTGCTCGGCCGCGAGATTCCTCTCGATATTCTGCTCGTGGAGGACAACAGCGTGAACCAGAAGGTGGCGCTTCGGTTTCTCGACCGCTTGGGCTACCGGGCCGATGCCGTCGCAAACGGTATTGAGGCCGTCAATACGCTACGCCATCGGAAATATCATCTCGTGCTGATGGATCTACAGATGCCCGAGATGGACGGTTTCGCCGCCTCGCGCGAAATCCGCCAGGTTGTGCCCCCTGAGCACCAACCAAAGATCGTGGCGTTGACTGCGAATGCGCTTCAAGGCGATCGCGAGCAGTGTCTCGCCGCGGGGATGGATGACTACATCACGAAGCCGGTGAAGCTCCTGGATATCGCGCAGGTGATTCGGCGGCAATTTCCGACGGGAACACGACCGCCGCTATCGGTGTAGCCGCCCTTGCCTCGGACAATCGGGCAGAGCCGAGACTTAACTCGGCTCGATTTTATAATTCTCGTTAACCTTCGAGGGCTTTTCCCAGAAGCCCGGCATCCGACCCGCCAACTCGTTGGTTAGCGAAGCTCGTAGCTGGAATCATGAAAGCATCTCGCTTCGCGCACTTAAAAAAAAGACGACGGTCGGCAGGCGCCGGTTCTTAGGGAGAGGCTGATCCTTTTGCGCGTCCGATTTGAATCTCAGCTTGGTACGCTGGATCGGCCACCCGGTTCTCCTTTTCCATCGGATCCCGTTCCAGATCGAAAAACAACCACGGGCTCCCATCAGCGTTTAGGATCAGTTTGCGTTTCGGGCTCCGCCAGCCCCGCCAGACCCGATCGCATTGCAAAGGAAGCTGCACGACGGATGGCATGGAAATCTGCGCGAGTTCGCGCCTTTGCAAAAATCTTTCCGCGCCGCGCCCGCGCGCGAGCGCAAGCGTTGCTCCCGCTAGATCCACGACTGAGATCGCTTCGGCGCAACTCAATGCGGGTTGCCCCGGAATTCGCGCCAAGAGCGGCACGCGGACGCTCTCTTCGTACGGCCACCCCTTGCGAAACAAGCCGTGAGCTCCGTGCATGTCCCCGTGCACGGAAGTGAAGATCACGGCCGTAGTCGAAAAATCGATACACGCGAGTAAGCGTCCAAGGGCGGCGTCGGTGGCCTCGATCTGCGCGTAATATCCGGCCAGGTCGCGACGGCTTCGGGCTTGCACCTCGGGATCGGCCGGAACGTTGCTCGACAAAATCAGAGAAACACCGGCTTCGTCGGCCGTTTTGACCGCATGGTATGGCGGATGGGGCGGCTCGACGCTCGCGACGCAAAACCACGGGGCCGATCCGGAAGGACGCTGGGACATCCACTCCCCTGCGCGCGCGAAGATCACGTCGCTCTGATATCCCTCGAACCGCTGCGGCTTGGGCAGCCGCGTTCCATGCA
>Ga0068856_100005967_pt1 | contig 11989 bp, 10 predicted proteins | sample KBSCornC62_FD_66595 | JGI IMG/M metagenome (GOLD analysis project Ga0068856, IMG submission 66595) | Corn rhizosphere microbial communities from Kellogg Biological Station, Michigan, USA - KBS Corn C6-2 | ecosystem: Host-associated > Plants > Roots > Rhizosphere > Soil ...
GAGATCCCCCAGCTCGGCTTCGGCGTCTTCCAGGTTCCCCCAGAGGACACCCAGGAGGTCGTCGAGCAGGCGCTCGACGTCGGCTACCGCCACCTCGACACCGCCGCGGCCTACCGCAACGAGAAAGGGGTCGGTGCCGCGATCGCCGCCTCGGGCCTCGCCCGCGAGGACGTCTTCCTCACCACCAAGCTGTGGAACTCCCAGCAGGGCTTCGATACGACCCTTGCCGCCTTCAACGCCAGCCTCGATCGCCTCGGCTTCGAGTACGTCGACCTCTATCTGATCCACTGGCCGGTGCCGAGCGAGGACCGCTTCGTCGACACCTGGCGCGCCTTCGAACGCATTCACGAGGAGGGACGGGCGCGCACGATCGGGGTCTCCAACTTTCGGATCGAGGACCTCGAGCGCCTCGAGGCGGAGACCGAGGTGCGCCCGACCGTGAACCAGATCGAGCTCCACCCGCGCCTGCAGCAGAGCGAGCTGCGGGCCTGGCACTCCGATCACGACATCGTCACCGAGGCCTGGAGCCCGCTCGCCCAGGGCGAGCTGCTCGGCGACGGGACGATCGTCGCGATCGCCGAGCGACACGGCAAGACGCCAGCCCAGGCGATCCTGCGCTGGCACCTGCAGCTCGGCAACGTTGTCTTTCCCAAGTCAGTGACCCCGGAGCGGATCCGCGAGAACATCGAGCTCTTCGATTTCGAGCTGAGCGACGTCGAGGTGGGCGAATTCGAGAGACTCGACCGCGGTGAGCGCATCGGTCCAGACCCGGGGACTTTCGTCTCGCCGTAGCGTCGTCGTCAATGCGGTTGCGGCGACCGCTTTCCTGATCGGCGGCTCACTCTTCGCCCTTGGCGCCGCGCTGGCGCAGGCTGGCGTCAACCCGACCGCCTGCGCGACGATCTACCTGGTCGGAGGCGCCTTCTTCAGCACCGGTGGTTACGCCTCGGTGCTGCAAGTCGTCAACGAGCCGAATCCGGCGGATGCGGCGCCACCAGCCTGGCGCTGGTGGTCGCGCGAGCCTCGCCGCCTGCAGTGGCTGAGCGCCGTCGTCCTCTTCGCTGGGACGCTGGTCTTCGCGATCAACCTCGTCGACTCGTTCATCCAGGAACTCAGCCCGGCAGCGTTTGACCGCCTCGTCTGGTCACCCGACGTGGTCGGCTGCGCGCTCTTCCTCATCTCTGGGCACCTGGCGATGGCCGGGATCTCGGGCCGTTTCTGGGGCGTCTGGCGCCGCCGCGATCTCGGCTGGTGGATCATCGCCATCAACCAATTCGGCTCGGTCCTCTTCATGGTTTCGGCCGTCGCCACATTCGTGCGCCCCTCCTCGGGTGACATGCTGGCGACCGGCATCGCCAACTGGGGCACCCTGCTCGGCGCTCTGTGCTTTGCGATCGCCGGCGGGATGCAGGAGTTCGAGCACCCACTCGGCCCGCGCCGGCGCCGCGATTAGACGCCGGCGGCCTGAGGCCTGCGCAAGCGCTGGCGGCCCTCCCCGTAGAGGCGGGTCTCATATGCGATCAATGCCCAGATCGGCACGTTGACGAAGGCCAGTGCGACCAGGGCCGAGACCTGGGTGGCGACCGGAACCAGGATCAGCAGGACGATCGCGAGCAGCAGGCGGCGGCGGTTGACCGTGTGGATGTGGCGGTAGCGGAAGGCGACGTGGCCGAGCAGGTAGATCGCGAGGCCGCCGAGCAGGGCAAAGGCCGGGACGGTGTGAAGGTGGGCGCTGGTGTGGCCGATCGTCAGCTTCATGCCAAGGGCGACGAGGACGATGCCGGCGACCATCACCAGATGCATGTAGGAGTAGGAGTCGCGGGCCATCTCGTTCTGCAGCTTGCCGACCTCGGCTTCGGCCAGGCGTCTGCCGGAGACGATCGCGACCACGTCGAAGTAGATCCACCACATCGCCGCGGTCAGGGCGACGCCGAGCACGGCGGCGACGCCGATCGCCAGCGTCAGCTCATGCGAGGCGCCGACGCCGATCGCGACGATCGACTCGCCGAGGGCGATGATCACGATCAGGCCGTGGCGCTCGGCGAAGTGCCCCGGCACGAGCTTCCAGCCTTCGGAGCCGAAGAAGTAGGGACCGGCCATGTCGAGGAAGAGCGCGAGCGCCCAGAGCGCACCCTGGGCGAGGCCGTCGAAGAGGGAGGCGAGGGCGAGCAGCGTCACCGCGACCAGGGTGCTGGCGCCCAGCCCCAGGACCGAGTGGCGCAGCGCGTCGTCCTCGGGGCTGGCGAGCATGAAGAGGGCGATCTGGGCGCTGCGCACGACCCCGTAGATCAGGGCGAAGGCGAGCCCGAGCTCGCCGAACGCTTCCGGCACGCAGAGCGAGACCAGCAGCAGCGCCGCGATCGCGCCGAAGATGACCAGGCGCACCGCCCCCTCCTCGGGGTCGATCACGCTGGTCAGCCAGGAGTAGCCCGTCCACGCCCACCAGAGCATGCCCAGAACCAGCAAGCCCTGTGCCAGGCCCGACCAGGTCGGATGATGCGCCATCAGCGCCGTGCACTGGGTGATCGCCAGCACGAAGACGAGGTCGAAGAAGAGCTCCAGCGGCGTCACCCGCTCGCCTTCGCGCAGAGTCGCAGCGAATCTCGATTGCTGAGAGTCGGCGGGCGTGGCCATCGCGGCATCTTCGCAACCCGCCGTAGCCGGGTTGTTGCTTGCGGTGCCTTATGTGGTCATAGGACGCATAAAGCGCACCGGAAAGCTGGTTAGGCGTCTTCGGCGCTGTAGCGCTCGAGCAGGCGCTCCTCCTCGTCCCGCTTCGGGAAGGCGAAGAAGACGAGGGCGGCGCCGAGCAGGATCGCGACGATGCCGGCGCCGTAGGCCCAGGCGTCGCCCTGCAAGAAGGAGGCCTTCGCCGCGGCGATGATCTGTTCGCTGTGACCCGGGTATTGGGAGGCGAGATCGGCGGCGCTTGAGAAGGACTTGGTCAACTCGCCTTCGACGTTTTCGGTCACCTTGGCCGATTCCCCCGAGGAGGCGATCGCGGCGCCGGCGGCGGCCGCGTAGCCGGCGGTGAGCAGGGCGCCGAAGATCGATTGCATGATCGCGCCGCCGAGGTCCCGCTGCAGGTCTGCCGTCCCCGAGGCCATGCCCGCGCGCTTGACCGGCACCGAGCCGGTCAGCGAGTGCGAGGCGGGGGTGCCGGCAAAGCCGACGCCGATGCCGATGAAGGCGTAGCCGAGGCCGACCTTCCAGTATTCGATGTCCTCTTTCCAGAGCAGCAGCATGGTGAGGAAGCCGAGCACGCAGAAGACGTAGCCGACCAGCAGGGTGAAGCGGGCGCCGCGCGCCTCGACCAGCTTCGCCGAGCGGGGGGCGACGATCACCATCAGGATCGCCGCCGGCAAGATCGCCAAGCCCGAGTCGAGGGTCGAGTAGTCGAGCACGTTCTGGAGGAACTGCTGGCCGATGAACATCGCCCCCATCAGCGAGCCGAAGACGATGATCCCGGCGCATGCCGCAACCCAAAAGACCCGCCGCTTGGCAACATCGAGGTCGTACAGCGGCGAGCGGGCGCGCCGCTGGCGCAGGACGAAGGCGCCTGTCGCGGCAAGGGCGAGGATGCCGAGGCCGATCGCCAGCGCGCCCTTGCCCGGCACCGGAGCGAGGTTGATCCCGAGGACGAGCGCCGCGACCAGCAGGATCGAGAGAACGCCGCCGAGGTTGTCGACTGGCTCGGTCGTCTCGTTGACGTGGGCGGGGACGTAGCGCCAGGCGAGGAAGAGGGCTAGGGCGGCGAGCGGAAGGGTGACGAGGAAGACCGAGCCCCAGTCGAAGTGCTCGAGCAGGGCGCCGGAGAGGAGCGGGCCGAGCGAAGCGATCGCGCCGCCGATCGCCGACCAGAGCGCGATCGATCGGGTGCGATCGTTGCCCGACCAGAGTGCCGTGATCAGCGCCAGGGTGGTGGGGAAGGCCATGCCGGCGGCGACGCCGCCGATCACGCGGGCGGCGAAGAGGACGCCGATCGAGGGGGCGAAGCCGGCCAGCAGCGAGGCCGGGATCGAGATGCCCATGCCGAACAGCAGCATCATCTTGCGCCCGTAGCGGTCGCCGAGCGCGCCCAGGTAGAGCACCGAGGTGGCCAGGCCGAGCGAGTAGCCGACCGCGACCAGGTTGAGCGTCGTCTGGCCGGCGTTGAAGTCCTTGCCGATGTCGGGCAGGGCGACGTTGGCGACGGCGAGGTTGAGGTTTGCCACCGCCGCGACCAGGATCAGCGCGCTGAGGACGAGTCCGGCGCGCTTGGGGCTGCTCGACTCCATCTTCCGGGGGGAACCTATCCACATGACGGCGATCACGCTCGCGGTCGGGTCCTCCTGAGAGGATGGGCCGGATGGCGGACGAGCGTAAACGCGCAGAGGCACCGCGCGGCGAAAAGGTCCTGCCGGGCATCTGGCGCCTGCGCCTCGCCCTGCCCTGGCCGGGCGTTCCGCACGGCAACGTCTGGGCGATCGAGGCCGACGGCGGCATCGTCCTCTTCGACACCGGAATCGGCGGCAAGGGGCGAATGCGCCAGTTCGACCTCGCGCTCGCCCAGGCCGGCTTCGGTCTCGAGGACGTGAAGCTGCTCGTCTGCACCCACTCCCACACCGACCACTACGGTCTTGCGGTGCCGATCGTCGAGGGCGCCGGCTGCGAGCTCTGGATGCACCCGGCCTGGGAGCACGTGCGCCTGCTCGCCGACGACCCGGCCGCCGCCCTGGAGCAGCGACTCGAGGTGGCGCGGCAGAGCGGCGTCCCGATCGCCGGGCTCGAACGCTACCGCGAGCGCAGCGACAACAGCGACAACGGCATCGACGGGATCGTCGAGCCCGACCGCGATCTGCTGCCCGGGGTCGAGGTGGAGACGGACCTCGGTGCCTGGCAGGTCTACGAGACCCCGGGCCACGCGCCTTCGCACGTGGTCCTGCACCAGCCCGAGCGCAAGCTGATGATCTCCGGCGACCACCTGCTCGGCCGCACGGTGCTCTTCTTCGACCACGGCCACAGCCCCGACCCGATCGGCGAGTTCCTCGGCAGCCTCGACCGGGTCGAGCCGCTCGAGGTCGATCTCTGCCTGCCCGGCCACGGCCGGCCCTTTCGCGATCCCAAGGCGAAGATCGCCGAGGCCAGGCGGCAGGTCACCGAGCTGCTCGAGAAGACCCGCGATGCGCTCGGCGAGGGGGAGAGGACGGCGTTCGAGATCGTCGCCGAGATCGTCGGCGCCGACAACGTCAACACACCGGTCAGCGCCTGGGTTCTGCAGATCGTCCTCTCCTGCCTCGACCACATGGTGATCCTCGACGAGGTCTCCAGGGTCGACGGCACCGATCCCCAGCGCTGGAAGCTGGGCTGAGGGCCACCCGGCCCTCCCGATAGCCTTCGCGGCCGTGGCCAGCTTCACCCTCACCCGCGAGATCGCCGCGCCCCCGGAGACGGTGTTCGCGGTGCTCACCGATCACCGCCACTACGCCGAGATGACCCAGCTGCGCAAGTCGGAGCTCGAGCGCGAGGGCGAGCCCGCTCCCAACGGCCTTGGCGCGATCCGCAAGCTGACCGCCGTCGGTCCGCCGCTGCGCGAGGAGGTCATTGCCTATGAGCCGGACGAGCGCTTCTCCTACAAGCTGCTCTCGGGTCTGCCGGTCCGCGATCACGTCGGCACGGTGAAGCTGACCGCCGGTGGCAGCGGCACCGAGATGGTCTACGCCGTGCGCACTCAGCCGACCGTCCCTCTGGTTGGCTCGGTCGTCGTCGCAGCGGTCAGGCAGGCGGTCAAGGGGCTGATCGACGGAGTTGCCAAGGAGTCCGAGCGACGCGCCGCGGCGGGGGGTTGAGCGGCGCCGCCAAAACACTCCTCGCCGGTCTGTGGGCGCAGGCGGAGCACCTCTGGAAGCAGCACCGGCGCCTCGCCATCGGCCTGATCGTGGCCGGCCTGATCGCCGTCTTCGGGGCGGGCGTGCTCGCCTACGAGCTGCTCAAGCGCCCGGCCGACGTCCACAACGAAAACGCCACCTTCGTACCGCAGAAGCCGCCCAAGCCGGCGCCGAAGGCAAAGACGGTCAACTGGCCGATGTACGGGCTCAACCCGGCGCGCACCCGCTACCTGCCGGCGAATGGGATCAAGCCCCCGTTCCGCAAGCTCTGGCGCTTCACCGAGCGTCCGCTGCTCGAGTTCCCGCCGATCTACGTCGGCGGCAAGCTCTACTTCGTCAACAACAACGGCACCGCCTACGCGCTCGATGCGGACAGCGGCAAGGTGCTCTGGGAACGCAGCATCGGTCGCCTCAATGCCTCCTCGCCTACCTACTCCCGGCACCGGCTCTACATCGTCAACCTCGTCCCCGGCCACATCGTCAAGCTCGATGCCAAGACCGGCAAGATCATCTGGAAGCACTCGCTGCCGGGCCGTGCCGAGTCCTCGCCGGTCGTGGTCGGCCGCACCGTTTATTTCGGTTGCGAGGACGGCAACCTCTACGCGCTCAGCACGATCAGCGGCAACGTGCGCTGGGCGACCCAGCTCGCCGGTCCGGTCAAGTCCGCTCCCGCCTATTACGGCGGGCGGCTCTACGTCGGCGACTACGGGGGTTACATGAACGCGGTCGACGCCAAGACCGGCAAGCTGATCTGGCAAACCTCCTCGCTCGGCCAGGGCTTCGGCACCTCGGGCGAGTTCTACTCGACCCCCGCCGTCGCCTTCGGCCGCGTCTACGCCGGCAACAACGACGATCGCGTTTACAGCTTCGACCTCAAGGACGGCACCCTGGCCTGGAGCTACTCGACCGGCGGCTACGCCTACTCAGGCCCGACCGTCTCGACCACCCGCCACAGCCCCCCGACCGTCTACATCGGCTCCTTCGACGGCAACGTCTACGCGCTCGACGCCAAGGACGGCAGCCTGCGCTGGAGCCGCTCGGCCGGCGGTCAGGTCGTTGGCTCGCTGTCGGCGATCGGCGACATCGTCTACGTCGCCGAGTTCACCAACAACACGACCAGTGGCTTCATGATGAAGAGCGGCCGCGAGGTCTTCAGCTACTCGCGCGGCACCTACTCGCCGGTGATCTCCGACGGCCGCCGCATCTATCTGACCGGCTACTCGAGCATCACCGCGCTGCAGCCCTACCAGTACAAAGCGGCGGTCGGGCCGGCCTTTGCCGCGCCGAAGGGCAAGCCGGCGCCTAAGGCGCGATCCCGCCCGGCGGGGGCGGCGGCGCCAGCGGGGGGTTCGGGGCAAAAGCGGGGAAGACGGGGTGGTGGAGGGCGTCGCTGAGGGCGGTCAGGCTGGCCGGGTAGTTCTGGATTCGGTAGGAGCTGGTCGAACCGAAGTCCTGATAGTAGATGAGCATCTTGCAGCGCTTGTGCCCGCGGACCCAGCCCAGCAGGTGGTCCATGTAAGTGGGGTCATCGGCACCGGTTGAGATGCCGAACTCGGGGATCGCGAAAGGCTTATCGGCGAAGCGCCTGTAGAGCCCAGTCAGGGCCTTCCAGTCCTGGTCGTCAGAGTAGAAGTCGGTCCCCACCCAGTCGACGTATTTGTCGCCGGGGTAGAAGTATTTGGGCCGGTTCTGGGGCACGGTCGGCGAGCCGGCCGGCAGGGTGCTCCAGAGCACCGCGACGGGCGCGCGCGGCAGGCCTCCGCCACCGGCGCGCAGCGGTGGCAGGCCGGTTTCGCCGAGACGGGCGTCGATCTTGGCGCGGCTGCCGCCACCGTGGACGAGGATGAAGATGCGACGGAAGGCGAGCCGGTACCAGCGCGGCTTGTGGGCGGCGTCGCGCAGGTTGCCGGCGCAATCGTAGGCGGAGTAGACGTTGAGGCAGCGGTTGGGCTCGCCCAGCGGGCGGATGTAGGCGGGCATCTTCTTCTCCCAGAAGAGCCGGTTGAGCCTGACCAGGTATTCGTCGCCGTAGCCCTGGGCAATCGAGCGCGGGCTGATTAGCTCGTGGCCGTCACCCGAGTCGGCGCTGGTCAGGTGCAAGACCGGCCGCGCCCGCGCCGCCTGCCAGCGTTCGATCGAGTCGGGGAATTCGGCGCCCCAGCTGCGAAAGCTCTCGATCAGCGCCGGGTGCTTGTGCAGGTCGGCCGAGAAGTGGCCGAAGTCAGCGGGGTTGCCGGTGTCGCTGACGCCGAAGAAGATCTTCTTGCCCTTGGGCAGCAGCGTGCCGGCCTGCGCGCCGGCGGGCAGGGCGGCGCAGGCTGCGAGGAGCGCCAGCGCGAGGAGGCGTTTGGAAATGCGGCGATTCATCGAGGAAGACTTCAGTCCGGGTTAGCCGACCACCTTGCGACAACACCGCAGCCCGCGTCGGGTTGCCCGGTCTACTGGGCGACGAGTTGCAGCACTTCGCCGGCGTACTTGGCGACGAAGCTCGGTCCGACGCCGCTGATCTCCGCAAGGCTGGCCTCATCGGAGGGGCGAGCGGCGGCGATCGCCGCCAGCGTCTTGTTGTGGGCGACGGTGTAGGCGGGCTTGCCGGCAGCGGCCTTCAGCCGCCATGCCTTCAGCTCCTCGAAGAGCGGGGCGTCGACCTCGCCAAGCTCGGCCGGCGGCGCCTTGGGCTTGGCCGTGCGGCGCACGACGATCGTCTCCGGGTCGGGCAGCCATCCGGCGGCGTCGCAGAAGTCGCAGCAGCGGCCGAGCGGCTGGCCGGCCTCGCGATCGCCGAAGTGGTCGAGGATGCTGCGGCGCCGGCAGCGATCGCCGTAGATGAAGGACTTGATCGTGCGGTAGTCGCGCCAGCCGCGCTCGCGCGCGATCGTCAGCTCCGGGTCGCGCTGCTCGATGAAGCGCACGAGCCGGCCGAGGTCGGCCTTCATCGCCAGCAGCACTGCCTTCGCAGGTTGGCCGTCGCGACCGCCGCGCCCGGCCTCCTGGTAGTAGGCCTCGAGGCTGGTCGGGATCGCCATGTGCCAGACCGAGCGCACGTCGGCCTTGTCGACGCCCATGCCGAAGGCGTTGGTGGCGACGATCACTTCGGCGTCGCCCTCCATGAAGCGGCGCTGGGTCGAGGTGCGGGCATCGGACTCCATGCCGGCGTGGTAAGCGAGCGCCCGCAGGCCGGATTCGCGCAATGCCTGGGCGACCTCGTCGGTGTCGCGGCGGGTGCCGCAGTAGACGATTGCCGGCCGGTTCGCCGGGTCGGCGAGGCCGCCCTCGAGCAGGGCCAGGCGCCTCGCCTTCGAACCCTTGCCCTCCAGTCGCACGACGTCGAAGGAGAGGTTGGGCCGGTCGAAGCCGGAGCGCACCTGCAGCGGCTGGCGGAGGCCGAAGCGGGAGACGATCTCGGCCGCCACGGCCTTGGTCGCCGTTGCCGTGCAGGCCATCACCGGCGGGCGCCCGAGCCGCTCGGCGATCTCGGGCAGGCGCAGGTAGTCGGGGCGGAAGTCATGCCCCCATTCCGAGACGCAGTGCGCCTCATCGACGGCGAGCAGGTCGATCCGCCGCTGCGCCAAGGCGTCGAGGAAGACGGTCGAGGCGAAGCGCTCCGGCGAGCAGTAGACGATCCGCGCGGTGCCGCTGCGCACCTGCTCGAGGGCTTCGCGGACGCCCTCCGGGCTCATCGCCGAGGAGATCATCGCCACCGGGTGCCCGGCGGCGGTCAGTCGCCGCCACTGGTCCTGCATCAGGGCGATCAGCGGGCTGACGACGATCGTCAGATCCTCGCTGGCAAGCCCCGGCAGCTGGTAGCAGAGGCTCTTGCCGCCGCCCGTCGGCATCACGATCAGCGAGTCGCGCCCCTCGAGCCCCGCCTCGACGGCCTCCTTCTGCCCCGGCCGCCAGCTCTCGAAGCCAAGCGCTTCGAGCAGCTGATCGGCTCTGTTCTCGGTGGCGGCGGTCACGCAGACCAGGCTATGGGTCTCAGCCGACGATCTGGGCGGGCACCTGTGACAACTCCTCGGCGAGAGCGTCGATTTCCTGTGCCAACTGCGCGTGTCCGCCTTGGTCAGTGGGCCGGGGCAGCACTCTTGCCGGTGACTCTCAGCGTCCCTTCGTCGGTCGAGCCCCCGGGGCAGTAGATCGTGTAGTTCCCCGCCGCGAGCGTGAGCGAGAAGCCGCCGGAGAGGCCGTCGGAGAGGTCCTCCTTCTCGCCGAGGATGGCGTCGCCTTCCATCACCTCCATCTCGGTCACCGCGGTCGTGCCGGCGTTTTCGACTTCGAAGACAATCGGACCGGCCGGGGCGCTGGTTGAGTTCGGAACGCAGCCCGCATCGGTCAGTTCAAAGGAAAGTTTCTTCGCTCCAGGGGGAGCGTCTTCGCTCGAGCCGCAGCCGGCTGCGAGCAGCGCGACCAGACCGGCGGCGAGAGCGGCCAGCAAGAGGCGGACGGAAGTGCGGTTCATCGAGGAGGGCTCCTGTCTGTCTTGACGAAAGTTAGGGCACCCTAACAAAAACCGACGCATTTAGTCGGAATACTTTCCGCGTCGAAAGCTCATCGAGCGCTCGTTGAGCGCCCGCCGCGCCGCCGAGGCCGACGTCCGCGGCGCCGCCAGCAACCCCGCCGCCGTCTCAGCTCGGCCAGCGTCAGGCTGGCGGGTGCGGTCTCATGCCGGGCTCTCAGCCGGCGCGCTGCCCCTGCGGGTGCGGGTGGGCACCCGCCGTACCCGCAGGCGATCTGGCCAGAGCACGTAGAGCGCCATCGGCACCGCGTAGAGCACGTAGATCAGCGTCTCGCCGACCGTTGGCTGCGGCTGCAAACCGAGCATGCCGGTCAGCAGCGAGCCCGAGACCGTGCCCGGCTGCACCAGCCAGGTCAGATCCAGCGCCTGGCCCTGCAGGCCGTTGAACCAACCCGCCTCATGGGCGGTGTGCAGCGAGGTGGCGAGCAGGCCGGCGGCGACGAAGACCAGGATCAAGCCGGTGACGCGGAAGAAGCGGGTGAGGTTGATCCGCACGCCGCCGCGATAGATGCCCAGGCCGATGCCGATGGCGGCGAGCAGGCCGATCACCGCGCCGGCGCCGGCGGCTGTGGTGTCGCTGGCGTCCTGGAAGGCGGCGAGCAGGAAGACCGAGGTCTCGAAGCCCTCGCGCAGCACCGCCAGGAAAGCCATTCCGACCAGCGCCATGGTCGAGCCGCTGGCCAGGGCGCTCGCCGCGTTGCCTTCCAGCACCTTTTTGATGCCCTTGGCATTGCGCCGCATCCAGATGATCATGTAGCTGACCGCTGAGACCGCGATCAGACCGATCACCGTCTCCAGTCCCTCCTGCTGGCGCTGGGGAAGGTCCTGCCCGACCATGCGGAGGATCACGGCCATGCCCACGCAAAGTGCTACGGCGATCCCGACGCCGGTCCACATTTGACGCATGGCGTCTTGGCGGCCCTCCTTGACCAAGAAGGCGGCGATGATGCCGACGATCAGCGAGGCCTCGACGCCCTCGCGCAGGGCGATTACAAGAGTGGGGATCATGCCGCTAGTTCCTCTGCTCCGCTTGGTCAGACATTAATTAGGCGTCCCTAATTAGGGGTGCCAAATCTAGCATGACGGTAGGGATTGCGTCTGGCGGCGTGCTAACTCGGCAGCCAGGGCTCGTGCCACTGACAGATGCCGCGGGTCAGCTTCTCCGCCTCGGCGGGCCCCCAGGTGCCGGGCTCATAGCTGTGCACCGGGCCCGGTTCGTCGAGCAGCGGTTGCACGATGCGCCAGGTCTCCTCGACGGTGTCCTGGCGGGTGAAGAGCTGGTGGTTGCCGGCGATGGCGTCACCAAGTAGGCGCTCGTAGGGCTCGGGCTCCTCGCCCGGCACCTTTTCGAAGAGGACCTCCATGTCGGCCGGCTCGAACGCCTCTTCTCCGGCCCGCTTGGCGAAGAGCCGCATGCGCGCACCGGGCACCGGCTCGATCCGGACCGTCATCTGGTTCGGTTCCGGTCGCTTGCCGGGGCCGACGCCCAGCGGCGGCGGCCGCTTGAAAACGACGGTGACCTCGCTCGACTTCGCCGGCATGCACTTGCCGGCGCGGATGAAGAACGGCACACCGCTCCAGCGCCAGTTGTCGACCGCCAGCTCGA
>Ga0068856_100005969_pt1 | contig 11988 bp, 12 predicted proteins | sample KBSCornC62_FD_66595 | JGI IMG/M metagenome (GOLD analysis project Ga0068856, IMG submission 66595) | Corn rhizosphere microbial communities from Kellogg Biological Station, Michigan, USA - KBS Corn C6-2 | ecosystem: Host-associated > Plants > Roots > Rhizosphere > Soil ...
AGGTGCGCCGACCGGCCGAGCGTCTGCACCTGCGCGCCGGCATCGTTGATGTAATATTCGCGGATGACCTTGAAGCCGGCATATTCGAGCAGGCTGGCGAGCGCGTCGCCGACGATCGCGCCACGCGCATGGCCCATATGCATCGGGCCGGTCGGATTGGCCGAGACATATTCGACATTGACGGTTTTGCCCGCGCCGATGACGGAGCGGCCATAATCCGCGCCTTCATCGAGGATATTCTGGAGCTCAGAGCGGATGATCCGGGCATTCAGCCGGATGTTGATGAAGCCCGGTCCGGCAATCTCGACCGCATCGACATAGTCGAGCGCGGCCAGCTTGGGCTCGATCAGAGCGGCGAGCGCGCGCGGGTTGGTGGCCGCCGGCTTGGCGAGCACCATCGCCGCATTGGTCGCAAGATCACCATGCGCTGGATCGCGCGGCGGCTCGACCGCGACGTTGTGGCGATCCAGGCCGGCTGCGAGCGCGCCCTCCCCCACCAGCGCATCGAGCGCGGCATCGAGATCGGCGGCGAAACGGGCATGAAGCGTCGGCAAAGTCACAGATCCAATGAACGGGAAAGGCGGGCTGTTAGCGGATCGCGCCATCTGCGTCACGCCTCTCGCGGCATCAGCACTCACGACATTCGCCTGCGGCTACCGACAACAGGAAAATGACGTGGTCAGCGCGGCGCGCCGGGTTGGGCAAGCTCTCCAACAAAATCCGGATCGGAGCGGACCGATCGACAGCGCCTCCGTCAGCGGTTAGGCGAAAGGCATGCCACGTGAACGATTGAGATTGCGGGGTTTCCGACGAACAGGGGTCGGGGCCTAAATGCGGGTTGGGTTGTTGCCGGGCTCGTTTGATCCGCCGCATCAAGGCCATATCGCGCTGGCAAGAGAAGCGCGGGATGCAGCGCAGCTCGACCTGGTGTTGTTCTATCCCAACTCATTCAACGCGGATAAGCCGGCCCTTGCTCCCCTCGCCCATCGCCGAGTCATGCTCGAAATGACGATCGACACCGGCTTCATGGCACTGACGCCATTATGGTTCAGCGACCGGCCACAAGCGATTGGCGAATATGATTTTCTGCCGCTGATCGAGGCTCTCCCGACATTCGTGGGATGCGCTTGCGAGGTCGTGATGATTCGAGGGTCCGATTATTTCTCGCCGACGATGATCGACCGCTATCCGCCTGCCCTTGCGCGGCTGCCACATGTGATCGGCGTGCGTGATCCGCTCCATTGGCGATTCGACTACAGCCTGTTGCCGACAGCAACCTTGATCCAATGCACTCCGATGAGTTCGAGCGAGGTCAAGCAACGCTTGCTTGATCATCCATCCGCAGCCCACCGGCCCGATCCGATCGAGGCTTATTGCAGGAGGCATCGATTATATCATTGCCAGACATGATCGCTTCCGAACGCGTGATGGCGCATGCCGAAGCCGTTCCCGATCTCCGTAAATCGCTGCTGGCATTCCTCGTGCAAGCCTGCCTTGCCAGGGAGCAGGTCAGGCTTGCCATCGGCGGACCCGGCGCAGCCGGCAAGTCGACCTTCGCCGCAGACCTGAAGAGAGCCGTGGAGGAAGCCGGCGGACGCGCCTGCCTGCTCGATATCGACTGCTATTTGCGTGACCGGCAGGAGCGCGCCGCACAACTGCCGCCTGTGTCCGGCTACGATCCCGCAGCGTATCGATTAGAAGACGCAGCCCGCGATCTCGCTGCGCTTGCCGACGGGATGGCAGTCGAGGTTCGGGAATATGACAAGGTGGCCGGCACACGTCTTGCCCCAATCACGCTGCATCCCGCGCCAATCCTGATCCTCGAAGGTTCGATGGCATTGCAGCCAAGCCTGAGCAACGCGGCCGATCTGCGCATCTACCTCACCGCGGACGAACGGGTGCTGTTCGCCAATCGCCGTGCCCGGGAAATCACCTTCGGATTCGACGACGCCTATATACTGGAAAAGTACCGCAAGCTTCTTCCAGACTACGAGGCCCACATTCGGCCGGGTGCGGGACGTGCCAATCTTCGCCTTTGGGTCGATGATCGATATCAGCTGATCGCCGCCGATTATGATGAGGCGGAGCCGCTTCTCATCAAGCTGAGGGAATGGCTGCCCCCAAAGCCCCGCGTCCGATAGAGATGATCGGCCATGACTGCACCGAAACGGGGGTGAAGCGTCGGCAACGTCACAAATCCAACGAACGGGAAGACGGTTTGTTAGCGGATCGATCGCCGCACGTCACGCCGCCCGTTGAGCAGGGAACTCAGAACTGGCCGTGCAGCCGCAAGCCGAAGACATGCGCAGGCCCACGGTCGCGATTGTAACCGGGGTTGCCGACGATCTGATAATCTACCGTGATCGCGAGCGGCGCCCAGGGGCGCCAGGCATAATAAAGTTCGCCGATCCGCTCCGGGCCCGGGTGCGGCAATTGGCCATCGCCGACCAGGACGCCGATCCCGCCCGCCGCAAGATAGCGCTCATGGACGCCGCTGATCATGTTGGTCACGCCGGCGAGGCCGAACGTGTCGTCCTTTCGGCCCCACAACGCGCCTCCGAGCGAGATCCCGCCCGCCACCGTGCGATCGACGTCGGTGAAGTCATAGGGCTCGATCGCGCCATCGATCATGCCGGCGCGCGCGAACAGGCCGACATTCGGCGCCACCGCCTGCTCGAGATTGACGAATCCGCCGACGCGCGTCTGGCGGCGCCGGACCAAAGCCGTGTCAGGCGTATCACCCTTCGCGGCTGCGAGCGCCAACGCTTCGTCGAAACGGCCGAAGCGCCCGCGGTTGCGGAAAACGGTCAGGCGAAGAGCGCCGTCCTGCCCACCGATGCTGTGGCGATGCTCGATTTCTCCGACCAGCTGATTCTGACCGAAGCCCTTTTCTAGCGTCTCGCCATTGGGCACCTTGGACAGATTGAAGGCGCCCGCGCGCAGCGTCCAAGGGCCTCGATACCATTCGAGCGCGACACCGGTCGAATAGCCCCACGCGTCGGCCGCGTAATCGAAGCTGCCGGCGTCGACGAGCGTCCAGTTGAGGAAATCGCCGCGCGGATCGTGCGCATATTTGTTCGTATCGAACACGTCGCCCACGCCGAACTTGCCGACGGTCAGGACCAGCCGGTCGGTGGCGGTCGTCGTGGGGAATGAATTAGCGGTGCCGTCGGTCTTCTGGGTCTGTCCGCCGAGATTGACCGTCTGGCGGAAAAACAGGCGCTGCAATCGGGTATAAGGATGCTTCTTCCCAACCTTATAGGCTTCGGCGCTCGGAAAGCCGGCGACGCCCAGCGTGTTCGAGAGGCCGAAGCCCTGATCGACCTCCGGATCGGCCCACAATTCGCCGCCCGACCAGGGTCGCACGCCGACGTACAGCGTCGCGTCGAACGTCTCCTTGCGCTGGTGCGGGGTCAGGCTGTTGGCGCCGGTATAAGGCGAGGCGAAGCCGGGCGTACCCTGGAGCGTGACGGTCGCCTGGCCGTGGACCGCGAGCCAGTCCGGAAGCGGATCGGCGGCAGGCGCGGGGTCGGCGAGAGTCGCAAGGAGCAGAGTGGCAAGGCTTTGGCCGAACCGGCCGACGATCGTCATCCTGTTTCCCCGCCACGCCATCGTGTCGCCCGCGTTGCCATCGGGTCCGTTACGCATTCGTGACAGCCCTGTTCCGCTGTGCCCGACCCTGCCGCGCCGCTCAACCGCGGATGCGACGCAATCGACAGCTTTGGATTCAAGCGTTATAGGCGAGCAACACAGTTGGGGAGACGAAGGGTGCAAGGGCAGCCACAGTCCGCTTTTATCGGCTATGTCATCACCGCGGCCATCGTCGGCCTCGTCCTGTTCCTCCGCTTCCGGTCGATGAAGCGCGCGCGACCGCTCAAGCTGGGAATGCTGTGGGTCGTCCCCTGTCTGTACGCGCTGGTGACGATCAGCGTGCTCTGCCAATCGGTGCCGCAAGGTACGCAATGGCTGTATATCGCGCTGGCATTGGCGGTCGGCGGAATTATCGGCTGGCGCCGCGGCGCGCTGATGCAGATCAGCGTCGATCCGGAAACGCACGCCTTGAACCAGCAGGCATCGCCCGCCGCGATGTTGTTCATCCTGGCGATCATCATCGTGCGCCAGGGCTTGCGCGTCGAGGCCTCGCAAATGGGCTTCAACGCCGCCTTCCTGACCGACCTTCTGGTCGTCTTCGCGCTCGGCCTGTTCTCGGTCACCCGGCTCGAAATGTTTCTGCGAGCGCGCCGCCTGCTCGTGGAGGCCCGTGCGGCCTGATTTCGAGCGCCGGGTCGCGGCCTTCATCCGGGAGAATCTGCCGCTCCGGCCGGTGCCCTTCGTGCCGGAGATCCGGCTGCACAAGGCCATTCCGAGCAGCGGGCTCGGTCGCCTCGCGGAGGCGGACGAGGAATTCGGCTCGCCTTACTGGGCGCATTATTGGGGCGGCGGGCTCGCGCTCGCGCGCTATCTGATCGATCACCCGGCGCTGGTCGTGGGGCGGAAAGTTCTCGACCTCGGCACGGGATCCGGCATCGTCGCCATCGCCGCCGCGCTGGCTGGAGCGCGATCGGTAATGGCCACCGACATCGACGCTTATGCGATCGTCGCCGCCCGGCTGAATGCTGCCGCGAACCGTGCCGAGATCGAGACATTTGCCGGCGATCTGACCCGGACCGCCGACCAGCCAAGCGACGTGCTGGCGATCGGAGACCTCTTCTACGATCCTGTCATCGCGCTGCACGTGCTGGAGTTTGCGCGACGACGCGCGGCGGAAGGGACATTGGTTCTGATCGGCGATCCGATCCGTGCCCATTTGCCGTTGAACGAACTGATCGAGGCGGCGCGCTATTCGGTGTCCGAACTCAGCGGTGCCGCCGGCCCCGGCGCGAAGCCTGCCTGCGTCTATCGGCTGCGGTGCGACGATGGCGCCGCCGCCATGCATGGCGTATGATCCGGTCAAAGCGGACGGGGGGTGCGCATATGACGGGTGTTGCCATAGCCAATCAGGCCATGGAGGGGGCCGGCTATTATAATCGCAATTCGGGGATGCAGGCGGCGGGCATCGCGCTCGTTTTGCCCCTGCTCGAAGCGGCGGCGGGCGCCGTTGCGGCGGACGGTGGCAGACCCTTGGTCATCGCCGATTACGGATGCTCGCAGGGGCGCAATTCGATGCTGCCAATGGGGCTTGCGGTCGACGCGATTCGTCAACGGTTCGCAAGCCGGCCGATCGAGATCGTCCATACCGACCTTCCCTCCAACGACTTCGCGTCGCTCTTCCGGATGCTGGACGAAGACGAAAGCAGCTATCTGAAGGGCCGGCCCAACCTCTTCCCGTCGGCGATCGGGCGCAGCTATTTCGAGCCGATACTGCCCCCTGCTTCGGTCCATCTGGGCTGGAATACGTGGACGTTGCACTGGATGAGCCGCAACCCGGTCCAGGTCGACGATCATCTCCTCGCCATATGCGGCGGATCGGCGAGCGCGCGCGAGGCCGTTCGCCATCAGTTGGCTGCAGATTGGCGGGCGTTCCTTTCGGCGCGCGCTGCCGAGCTGGCGCCGGGCGGCAAGCTGATCAGCCTGATGATGGGCTGTGGGCCGGAACGTCACGGTTGGGAGTGGCTTGGCGGCGAAACCTGGAATGCAGGGGTGGAGATGGCCGAGGAAGGCCTGGTCTCGAGAGAAGAGCTGTTGCGGTTCACCGCGCCGGCGGCAGGCCGCACGGTCGAGGCACTGGCAGCGCCCTTCGTGGACGGGCCGTTCAATGGCCTGTCGCTCGATCACGCCGAGGTCATGCTCGCGCCCGACCCCTTCTGGGATGAATATTGCGAGACGGGCGACGCGGAGCAACTGGGTAGACAGTGGGCGGGGATGAACCGGGCAGTTTGCGGCCCCATTGCCGCGGCGGCCTTTGCATCGCGCGCGAATTGCGAGGCGTTGGTCGACGATCTTTACGCACGGCTCGCGACACGCATTGCGGCACATCCCCAGCGGCACGAACATTATCTCGCGATCGCCGTCGTCAGCAAAGCCGGCAGCTAGAATGCGTTAATCGCCGTCCGGCATGTCCACAGGGCCGACCACCTCGCGATAGCGCGCGACCGCATATCGGTCGGTCATGCCCGCGATGAAGTCGCCGATATGGCGGGTGCGATCGGGTTCGGTATCGGGCAGGCGTGTGCGCCAGTCTTCAGGCAGAAGCTCCGGATCGGCGATATAGGCCTGCGCCAGCCCGGCGACGATCGCGCGTGCCTGATCGGCGACGGCCAGTTGCTGCGGATGATGGTAGAGGCGAGCATACATGAAGCGCTTGAGCTCCCGCTCTGCCGACGCCATCGCGGGAGAGAAAGCGATCAGTGGCTGCGGCTGGGCCCGCACCTCGTCGATCGAACGAGGATCGGCCTCGGCGAGGCGGCGCCGGCTTTCCGCCAGCAGGTCGCCGACCATGCGGCCGATCTGGTCGCGGATCAGCTCGCCCAGCAACTGGCCCTCGCTGCAGTCCGGCCAGCGCGCCGCCGCTTCGGCCCACCCCTCGGCGATCAGCGGCTGGGTGCGGGCATCATCGATGCTGAGCAGCCCGGCGCGGATACCGTCATCGATATCGTGATTGTCATAAGCGATATCGTCGGACAGTGCCGCGACCTGCGCCTCCAGGCTCGGTTGGCCATGAAGGTCGAGCGGCCAGTCGGCATCGATCTCGGCCAGGGCCCAGGGCGGATCGACGACAGGGCCATTATGCTTGGCCAGCCCCTCCGCCATCTCCCAGCTCAGATTGAGGCCCGGATGGTGGATATAAGGCGAGTCGAGCCTGGTCAGCACGCGCAACGTGTTGGCGTTGTGATCAAAGCCTCCCGCATCCGCCATCGCCTGCTTCAACGCATCCTCGCCGGCATGGCCGAAAGGGGGATGACCGATATCGTGCGCGAGACACAGGGCCTCGGTCAGGTCTTCGTTGAGGCCGAGAGCGCGCGCGATGGTGCGGCCGATCTGAGCGACCTCCAGGCTGTGCGTCAGGCGCACGCGGAAATGGTCCCCGTCGGGCGCGACGAACACCTGCGTCTTGTGGCGCAGCCGCCGGAACGAGATCGAATGGATGATGCGATCGCGATCGCGCTGATATTCGTCGCGCTGACCACGGCCCGCACCCGATTCCAGCGGATAGCGGCGGCCGCGGCTGCGGATTGGGTCGGCAGCAAAGGGGGCGAGCGCCATGCGCCGCAAATGGCCATCGCGACACCAGTTGTCGAGCCCGGATGTCGCGCAAGCGACAAGCCCGGTTGACTCTATGTAAGTCATCACTTACGGTAAGTTATGACTAACGCTTTAAAGCCCCTCGATGCGCTCGCCGACCCGACGCGGCGGACGATCTTCGAGCGGGTGGCGAAGCGGCCGCAATCGGTCGGCGAGCTGGCGCAAGGGCTGCCCGTGTCCCGGCCGGCCGTGTCGCAGCATCTGCGGACATTGAAGGAGGCGCAGCTCGTGACGGATCAAGCGCAAGGCACAAGACGCATCTATCGGATCGATCCGCGCGGCATCGGCATCATGCGCGCCTGGCTTGACGATCATTGGGCCGAGGCGCTGCGCGCCTTCCAGAAATTCACCGATCAGGAGGATCTATGACGATCGCACCCATAAGGCGCACGATCGAGGTGGCGGTGCCGCCCCAGCGCGCTTTCACCTTGTTCGCGACACGCATGCACGATTGGTGGCCGATGGGGCACAGCATTTCGGACGATCCGCGTGTCGGTATCGAGATGGAAAGCCAAGTCGGCGGCTGGTGGGGCCAGATCGGCGAGCGGGGCACGCGCACCCAATGGGGCAAGGTGCTGGCCTGGGAACCGCCCGGCCGCCTGCTGCTCGCCTGGCAGATCAATGCCGAATGGTGCTATGATCCGGATCTGGTGACCGAGCTCGAGCTGACCTTCACACCCGTCGGCTCCAATACTCTGGTCGTGCTGGAGCATCGCAACTTGGACAGGTTCGGGGCCAGCGCCGAAAAGATCGCCGAGCAGCTCCGCAACGGCTGGCCCGGGGTGGTCCAGCATTATGCCGATTTTGCCGCCGGGAGGATCGAATGCGCCCAACCCTGCTCCTCCGCATAGCGACCGTGGTCAACCTGCTGTTCGCGGTGGGACATACGGTCGGCTTCCTGAGCTTCCGCCCGGTGTCCCCCGAAGGACAGGCAGCGCGCCATGCCCTGGCCGCGGTCTTCACCGAAGATGGCTCGCAATTCAGCTATATGGGCTTCTACAAAGGATTTGGCCTCGTCTGCACCTTTGCCATGCTGCTGATCGCCGGGTGGAGCTGGTGGCTGGGCGAGCTCGCCCGATCCGCCCCGCGAATGACGGTGCCGCCGCTCGTCATGCTGCTCCTGTATACGCTGGCCGGGCTGGTGCTGGCCGCGTTCTTCTTCCCCGTGCCGGCCGTCATTTTCTCGGCACTTCTGCCGATCCTCTACGGTTTGGCGTTGGTCGGCGCGATCCGCGCGAGCCGAACCGCACCGTCATCGCGAGCGTAGCGAAGCGATCCAGTATCAGTCCGACGCCGAGCTTCGGCAGTCGGCCCATCTCATGCTCGCGCGAAGCTGGATCGCTTCGTTCCGCTGGCGATGACGGATCATAGGTCGTCCGCAGGAGCCGCGGCTCAATCCACCCGCTCGACCTCCTCGCCGGCGCGGGTTTCGACGCGGAAGGTAGCGAAGCCTTCCTTCTTATGCTCGCTGACCCAGTCCTGCGCGGCCTTGGACGTTGCGAAGGGGCCGATCAGCAGACGGTTGGTGAAGCGGTAATGGGTCGTCCAAGGCGAACGGCCCGCAAGCTGGCTCGGCCAGCGCGACTTCAACTTGTCCCATTCCTTGCCCAGGTCGCGCTTGTTGGCGCCACCCGCCACCTGCACCCAATGACGGGCCGGGTTCTTGCGCGCCACCTCGCGGGCCTCGGCTTCCTTCTCGCGCTTCGCCTTGGCGGCAGCTTCGGCGGCAGCCCGCTTCCTTTCCGCGGCGCGGGCGCGGGCGTCGAGCTTCGCCTGCGCCGCCGGGCTCGGCTCTTTCTGAGCGTCGCTCTGGGTGGCCGTGGCCTGCGCGGCAGCAGCAACCTGCGCGAAAGTCTGGGCCGGTCCTGACGGCGGAGCCAATGTGGCGCGATCGATCGGAATGCGCGGCGCGGCGACGGCGACGGCCTTGGGTGCGGGCGGCGTTTCACCCGGGAAGCGGCCGAGATGGACCGCGGCGGCCTTTTCCGAGGCTTTGAGCGCCGCCAATCGGGGCAAATAAGGCGCAAGCTCCGCCACCTGGTTGGGCGGCAGCACAAGGCTGGCGTCATGCTGCGCGTCGGCAAGGTCACCGGTCAGCGCATAGACGAAGATGCGATCGCGCCAGGCCGGCACGTCCTGCTTGCGCAGCAGGGGATCGAGCGTGGCGAGCGCGGAGGCGCGGTCGCCGGCAAAGGCATAGCTGAGCGCCATGCGGCGCGTGATCTCGTCGCTCGGATGCGTGCGGAGCGCGAGGCCGTAATCCGCCTGCGCGCGCTTGGGCGATCCGCGCAGATCATAGGCAAGCCCCCGATCGGCGGCGATGTCGGCCTGGTTCACACCCATGCCCACCGCCTCGTTGAACAGCCGCAGGGCGGCACGCGCATTGCCGTTGGCGAGCATCGTCTGCGCGAGCGCCGCCTTTACCTGGCCGTTCTTCGGATCGAGCGTGTCGGCACGCGACAAAAAGCCCGCCGCGGCATTGGTGTCGCCCACGCCCAGCGCCGCGCGTCCGGCACCGACCAACGCCTGGATATTGTCGGGCGCAGCGGAAAGGATGCGCAAATAGCGCGACAGCGCTTCCGCACTGTCGCCCTTGGCCGCCGCCTGCTGCGCAAGCTGGAGCGCGTCGGGCGCCAGCGGCTGCGGCGCCTCGACCGGCTGCAACTCTTCCTCCTGCGCCGCGAAAACGGGCAAGGCGATCAGTGCGGCCGCGAGGGCCAGCGGGCGGAGCTTCGAAACCGGGAACACGGCTTTAGTCAAAGCGGGCCCGCGCCGCGGATGCAAGCGCTGCAAGTCGACGGCGAGCCCAAACGTTTCGCTGCGGCGACGGTACGCAGGTAGGATGCGGGCCTGCGGCCTGCCCCTTTGTCCCCCTCCCCTGAAGGAGGAGGAGGTCGATCAGGGATTGCTCTGACGGTTCAGGAAGCGCGGAATGTCGAGCGGGTCGCGCGCGGCACCGTCATCATCCTCATCGTCGGCGGCGCCGACCTTGGACGAACCGCGCGCCATGCTCGACATGCGCTCGAACAGGGTGCTCCCACTGCGGGAGGGCGCGGGCGCGGCGGCAGCCGCTTCGGCCTCATTGTCCTGCAGCCAGCGACGTGGGCCCGAGGCGCGCATCGGCGTCGGCTCGATCTCGGCCGCCTTTTCTTCGTCAAAGGCGGCGATCGCCTCATGCTCGGCCGGCGTCGCGCTGACCTGGGCGTCCTCGCCCAGCACCAGTTCGTCCTCGTCGTTGTTGATCGTCGGCGCCGGGCTGGCCGGTTCGGCGAGATCGAGCGTCGGCGCTTCCAGCGGCGCGATCGATGCGGTCGGTGCCGGCTCGGAGCCCGGCACGCGCACTTCGGTGCGGCTGCGCGCGGGGAAGCTGAACGGCTTCGCCGGTTCGGGCATGTTGGACACGTCCGCCTCGATGCCGGTCGCGACGACCGAGACGCGGATCTTGCCCTCGAGCTCGTTATTGAAGGCCGAACCCCAGATGATGTTGGCGTCCGGATCGACCAGATCCTTGATATGGTTTGCGGCTTCGTCGACCTCGAGCAGGCGCATATCCTCGCCGCCGGTGATCGAGACGATCACGCCCTTGGCACCCTTCATGCTGACGCCGTCGAGCAACGGATTGGCGATCGCCTTCTCGGCCGCCTCGATCGCGCGATTGTCACCCGAGGCCTCGCCCGTGCCCATCATTGCCTTGCCCATCTCGCTCATCACCGAACGGACGTCGGCGAAGTCGAGGTTGATCAGGCCCGGCATGACCATCAGGTCGGTGATGCCGCGCACGCCCTGCTGCAGCACCTGATCCGCCATCAGGAAGGCTTCCTTGAAGGTCGTGTTCGGGTTCGCGATCAGGAACAGATTCTGGTTCGGGATCACGATCAACGTATCGACGTGCTTCTGCAGCTCCTGAATGCCGGCCTCGGCCGAACGCATTCGGCGCGACCCTTCGAAGCTGAACGGCTTGGTGACGACGCCGACCGTCAATATGCCCTTCTCGCGCGCCGCCTTGGCGATCACCGGCGCAGCGCCCGTGCCGGTGCCGCCGCCCATGCCGGCGGCGATGAAGCACATATGCGCGCCCTCGAGCGCCTTCTCGACCTGCTCCATCGTCTCTTCGGCGGCGGCGCGCCCGATCTCGGGGCGCGATCCGGCGCCCAGGCCCTGGGTGATCTTCATGCCGAGCTGGATGCGGCTCTCCGCCGGTGAGGCATTGAGCGCCTGCGCATCGGTGTTGGCGACGATGAAATCGACGCCCTGCACGTCCGACGCGATCATGTTCGCGATGGCGTTTCCGCCCGCGCCGCCGACGCCGATCACACTGATGCGCGGCTTCAGCTCATCGACCTCGGGCCGGAGAAATTCGATCGCCATTATGGTCTCCATTCACGAGCGGAACGCCGCTTTCCCTTAAACTGCCTCAAGTGATTCGCGCGTGCGAGTGCTTTTTACGGTTAACGGCATCTTTTCCTGTTGATCGTTTCCCGGGCAGGCCCGATCTGGTCCCTCCGTTCCGGCTCCGGCCGGCCCGAGGGATCGGACAAAGCCGCCTCGCGCCATCAGTAATTGCTCCTGACCGCCTGGATCAGCCGCTGGAACATACCTGATGGCGACATGCGCGTGATCTGCTGCGAAGCCGGCACGGTGCGCAGGTCGATCGGATCGGACGCGGCATAGAGCACAAGCCCCGCGAGCGTCGAGAAGCTCATACCCGAATGTGCCTCCGGCATGCCGATCAACCCGCGCGGCCGG
>Ga0068856_100005973_pt1 | contig 11982 bp, 11 predicted proteins | sample KBSCornC62_FD_66595 | JGI IMG/M metagenome (GOLD analysis project Ga0068856, IMG submission 66595) | Corn rhizosphere microbial communities from Kellogg Biological Station, Michigan, USA - KBS Corn C6-2 | ecosystem: Host-associated > Plants > Roots > Rhizosphere > Soil ...
CACAACCTCGTGCGCCGGATCAAGAGCGATGACCTCGACCTCATGGTCACGGCCATCGGCATCCAGCAGCAGGTCGGTGGGAACCTTGCCGAGATCCTCGACACGATCGCGTTCACCATCCGCGAGCGCGTGCGCATCAAGGGCGACATCAACACCCTCACCGCGCAGGGACGCGTGTCGGGCTACCTCGTGGCCTTCCTGCCGATCGGACTGGGCGTGGCGCTCAACGCCATCAATCCGGCGTTCATGGCGCCGCTGTTCACCGAGACGATCGGCCGCATCCTCATCGGCGTGGGCGCCGTGATGATGACCATCGGCTTTCTCGCGATCCGCAAGATCACGGACATCAAGGTATGACCCGTGTGGCACGAGCAGCTTCGCTGCGCGGAGCGAACCCCGCCGGTCTTGAGCGTGTCGCGCGGCGTCGCCGCGAGATAGAGAAGGTCTGAACGATGGAGATCGTCCTCCCGATCCTCGTCACCGTCGGGATCATCGTCGCGATCCTCGGCACCCAGATGGGCTCGAGCCTCGATCCGGTCCAGGCCCGGCTGCAGCAGATCGCCGTGCGGCCGCGCAGCCTCGAGGAGCTCGAGCTTCAGCGCCCACTCTCTGACCGCACGCTCAAGCCGATCATCCGCGGGCTCGCCAGCGTCATGGCGCGCTTCTACCCCGCGAACACGATGAAGGCGCTGCCACTGAAGCTGAAACGGGCCGGCATGGAGCAGACCAGCGCCGAGTTCTTCCTGGGGGTGAAAGCGTTCGCCGCGATCGTCGGCGCGATCGCGGTCTCCGCGGTCGTGAACCTGCTGACCAGCGACCCGACGCAGACCCTCGCGGGCACGGCCGGTGGGCTCATCGTCGGATTCATGGCACCTGACTTCTACCTCGGCAACCGCGCCAGTGGCCGCGGCACGCAGATCCTCGAGACGCTCCCGGACGCGCTCGACCTCCTGACCATCTCCGTGGAGGCCGGCCTCGGCTTCGACGCGGCGCTGGTCAAGGTGACCGAGAAGCTGAAGGGCGCGCTCTCCGAGGAGTTCAAGCGCGCTGCCGGCGAGCAGCGTGTCGGGAAGTCGCGGCAAGAGGCGCTGCGCGGCATCACCGATCGGGTCGACCAGAAAGAGCTCACGAACTTCATCTCCGCGATCATCCAGGCCGACCAGCTCGGTGTGTCCATGTCCAAGGTCCTGCGGATCCAGTCGGAGCAGATGCGCCAAGAGCGACGGCAGCGAGCCGAGCAGAAGGCCGCCAAGGCTCCGATCCTGATCATGCTGCCGACCATCGGATGCATTTTCCCGTCGCTGTTCATCGTCATCCTCGCGCCTGCGGCGCTGTCGGCGCTGAGCAGCTGCGGTAGCGTCTAGCACCGCGCGGCTCCGCAATCGCACGCGGGGCACGATCCTCGCGACCGATTGCCGCACCGCCAACAACTTCCTCACCCGGGGTATCGGCCTGCTGCTGCACAGCCGGCTGAGCGACGGGGAGGCCCTGCGGATCACCAAGACGTCGAGCATCACCATGCTGTTCATGCGGTTCCCGATCGACGTCGTCTTCCTCGATCGGGCCGGGCGCGTCGTGCGAGTCGTGCCCGACCTGCGGCCGTGGGTGCCCGCCGTCGGCGCGCGCGGCGCGAAGGAGGTCGTCGAGCTGCGCGCCGGGACGATCGCCGAGAGCGGCACGCAAGCCGGCGACGACCTCGTCTTCGAAGATGGCCGCTAGCGGGCTCGCCGCCCTGCGCGACGTGCTCGTTCCGCCACGCTGCGCGGGCTGCGGCAGCTCTGGAAGCTGGTACTGCGTCGGCTGCCGCGACGGATCCGACCCGATCGTCCGGCGCATGGATGCGCTCGTCCTGACCGCTGCTGGCGCGCATGAGGGCCCGCTCCGGGAAGCGATCCACCGGCTGAAGTACGGCAACGAGCCGGGCCTCGCGGCGGAGCTCGGGACGCTCATCGCAGGCCGGATCGCCGTGGATCTCGCGCAGGGCATCCGCCTCGACGCCCTCGTGCCCGTGCGAGCTCATCCGCGCCGCGAGCGCGAGCGGGGCTACGACCAGGCCGCCCGGCTCGCGGCGGTCGCCGCCGCCGTCGTCGGCCTCCCGCTTCGCTCCGCGGTCCACCGGCTGCGCGTGGGTCGCGCACAGGCCACCCTGGGCCAGCTCGAGCGCCGCACGAACGTGCGCGGGGCGTTCGCCGGGGTCGCGGGGTCGCTGCACGGCCTGCATGTCGCGCTCATCGACGATGTCGCGACGACCGGCGCGACGCTGCTGGACGCGGCCGCCGCCGCACGGGCGTGCGGAGCACGTGCCGTGCGGGCGTACGTGGTGGCGTTCGAGGAATGAAGACCCCATCGACCCCGTGGTTCGTGCGTGGCGCGCTGTTGGTGCTCCTCTCGTTCGCGAACCTCAATCTCATCTGGTCGCCCGACGTGCTGCCCAACACGCTGTTCGCGTGGACGCTCGTCCAGAGCGGCAACGTCGACTACGACGAATTCGCGAGCGAGTCCGGCGCGCCGGAACGGCCGGATCGGATCGACCGGAACGCGTACTTCTTCCGTGGCTGCTCGGACCTACCGTCGAATGTCCAGATCTTCGTCCCGTCGACATCGCCGCGCAGCGCGGGCGGGCCGCCGCCGCCGCTGCCGGGCGGGCACGTCTGCTCGATCTTTCCGCCGGGCGTCGCGATCCTCGCGCTCCCGGTGCTCGTACCCGCCGTGCTGGCGGGCGTGTCGCCGTCCAACGCGACCGCCCTGCTGCTCCTCGGGCATCTGGCCGCGGCGATCATCGAGGCGATCGCCGCGCTGCTGCTCTGGTCGGTCTTCCGGCGCTTCGTGTCCGCGCGCTGGTCCGTCGGGCTCGTCCTGCTCTACCTCCTTGCCACGAGCGTGCGGACCGTCGCGTCGCAAGCCCTCTGGCAGCACGCCGGCGTGCACCTCGGGATCGCGTTGGGCCTGTGGCTCGTCCTCGACGAGCGGCCGATGAGCCGGACCCGCGCGTTCCTTGCCGGCCTCGCGCTCGGCTTTGGCACCGTGGCTCGTCAGACGACCGCGATCGCGCTCGCCGGCATCGTGTCCCGTCGCACGTTCTTCCGATCCGTCGCGGGCTTCGGCATCGGGATCATCCCGCTGCTCGTCTACAACGCGCTCGCGTTCGCCAACCCGTTCGAGCAGGGCTACGGCAGCAAGCCGTTCGACACGCCGGTCCCGATGGGCCTCTACGGACTCCTGCTCTCACCGAGCCGCGGCCTGTTCGTGTACGCGCCGTACCTGGTGTTCGCGGTCGCGGCGCTCGTGCTGGCGTGGCGCAGGCGCGGCGAGGTCGCCGCGCGCCTGCGCGGGTTCGGCCTCGCGGCCCTCGGGACGCTCGTGCTCTACGCGACGTACACGGAGTGGTGGGGCGGCCGCGTGTTCGGCCCACGCTTCCTCGACGATCTCGCGCCGGTCCTGTTCGGCGCCCTCGCGTGGGGCATCGGCCGCGGGCTGCTGGACCGCGCGCTGTGGCGCCGGCTGTTCTGGGTCGCCGCCGGCTGGTCGCTCCTGTTGTTCAACGCGGCCGCGCTGGTCTATGACCAGAAGTGGGACACCGAACCGGTGAACGTCAACTTCCATCCCGAGAAGCTGCTCGATTGGAGCGATCCCCAATGGCTCGCGGTGCTGCGCGCCCTGCCAAGTGGCGGCGCGCGCGCGGCCGCGGGTCTTGCGCTCTCGCTGCTCGTGATCGGGCTGCTCCTGCGGCTCGAGGGGCTCTGGCCGCGGCGCCTATCGTCGGCGAGGTGACCGCCACCGCGTTCCTGCTCTTCTTCGGTCCGGGCGGCGAAAGCGCCGTCGAGGCGCAGCTCGATCGCATCCGGATCGCCATCGGTACCGGCACGCTTCGCCGCGCGGCGGCGGCCGGGTTCGCGCCGCTCATCGCCGTCACCGCGGACCCGGCCGGCGCGCGCGCGTTCGGAGAGGCGGGCGCCGAGACCATCGCTCCCCGCACCGAGCCCTTCCACTTCGGCGCGGAGCTGAAGCGGGTCGTGAACGAGCGGCGGATCGACCGGGTGTGCGCGATCGGGGCCGGCGCCGGTGCGCTGCTCACCGCGGGCGACCTGCGATCCCTACGCGACGAGCTCGAGCGCGCTCCCGCGCTGGTGCTGTCGAACAACTACTACTCCGCGGATCTGGTCGCACTCACGCCGACGAGCGCGCTCGATGCCATCGCCTTGCCCGCGACGGACAACCCGCTGCCGCGGCTGCTCCACCTCCAGGCCGGACTCCCGTCTCGCCAGCTGCCGCGATCCGCGGCGACGTTGCTGGACGTCGACACACCGCCGGACGCGACGGTGCTCCTGCGCCATCCCCACTGCCCGCCCGAGCTGCTGTCGGTGGGCGCGTTCGAGCCCGAGCTCGGGCCGCGCGTCGATGCCCTCATGACCCTGGTGACGACCCCGGAGCTCGAGCTGCTCGTCGCCGGCCGCGTTGGTGCTCCGGTGTGGTCGTACCTCGAATCGCAGACCGCATCGCGCGTCCGCATGCTCGCGGAGGAGCGCGGGATGCAGGCGGCGGGCCGCGACAGCGCGGGCAGCGCACGGACGGCGCTCGGGTTCCTCTACGAGCTCCTCGGACCCCGGGACTTCTTCGCGCGGATGCACGAGCTCGGCGACGGCATGCTGTTCGATTCGCGCGTGCTGTTCGCGCATCTCGGCTGGCGACCGAGCGCGCCCGATCGATTCTCGTCGGACCTCTTCCAACCCGAGGGGATCGAGCACCCCGGCGTGCGGGAGTTCACGGTCGCCGCGCGTGACGCAGGATTCCCGCTGCTCCTCGGTGGACAGACGCTGGTCTCAGGCGTGCTCTGGACGATGGTCGACGCCGCGTGGTCCGGCCACCCCGAGCAGTAGTGCGACTGTTCGACCACCACATCCATTCCAGACGTTCGGACGGGACGGTGTCCCTGGAGGATCGCGCGAAGAGTGCCGCGACCGGACGGCCGCACGGGATCTCCGATCACTACCCCTGGCCCACGGGGATGCACACCGATGACGACGTCCTGCGGTACGTCGACGACGCCGCGCTCCTGGGCCTGCGCGTGGGCATCGAGTACGACCTCGGCGTCGCGCCGCCGCTCGCACGCTCGACGCACGACGCCCTCGACTACGTCATCGGCTCGGTCCACGAGCTCACGCTCGACGGGAAGCGGCTCGGCTACGACCTGGCCGGCGCGCACCTCAAAGGCCGGACGGCCCCGCCGTACGCGGAGGCCTCGCGATTCGCCGATCCGGCGCTCCAGCGGCGCGTGCTCGAGACGCATCTTGCGCTCGTGCGTGAGGGTATCCTCGAGACCGGCATCGACGTCGTCGGCCACCCGACGATGTCACCGCTCGCGGCGCTCGGCGATCCGGAGGCCGCGTATCCGGTCGACTGGCAGGAGCGGTTCATCGCGCTCTGCGTCGCACACGGCGTGGCGATCGAGATCAATGAGGCCTACGGGGTCCCGCACCGCGGCTTCCTGGAGCGCGCGCATGCTCGCGGCGCGCGGTTCTCGGTGGGCTCGGATAGCCACTTCGCGCTCACTCCGTTGGACCGCACCGAGGCGATGATCCGCGAGGCCGGCGTGGCGGACGGCCCATTCCTGGATGGACGCCGCGCTCAGGACGGCGTGTCGAGCGAGACCAGCTCGTAAAGGAGCAGGGCCACGGCGGCCGCGAGGAGCAGGTGCACGCCGTTCCCGCCGACGTCCAGGGCGAGGGCCACGAACCACGCGGCGACCAGGGCGACGACACAGATCCAGCGGAGCCGGCGGCCAAGTGCGTTGCTCATCGGCGTGAAACGGTAGCGGGTACACTTGGGTCTCCTCGAGACTCGCCAGGAGGGGAGCCGTGTTCCGGGGTCTTTCCGTCTACACGGGCAACGCTCACCCTGCCTTCGCGCGTGACATCTGCCGCCACCTCGAGATCCCGCTCGGGCAGGCCGAGGTGTTCAAGTTCGCGAACGACGAGATCTTCGTGAAGATCAATGAGAACGCGCGCGAGCACGATGTGTTCATCGTTCAGTCTCTCGTCGGCCCATCCGTGAGTGACGCGATCATGGAGCTCCTGATCATGATCGACGCGTTCAAGCGCGCATCGGCCGGCCGCATCACCGCGGTCATGCCCCAGTTCGCCTACGGCCGGAGCGACAAGAAGGACCAGCCGCGGGTGCCGATCACGGCGCGGCTCCTCGCCGACCTCATCAGCGTCGCGGGCGCGGACCGGTTCCTCACCATGGACATGCACCAGATGCAGATCCAGGGGTTCTTCAGCATCCCCGGCGACGAGCTCTCGGCGCGTGGCCAGATCATCGAGTACCTCCGACCGATCGTCGCGGAGAAGCCCGAGGACACCGCCATGGTCGTGCCGGACCTCGGCTACGCGAACGCCGCCCGGCGGATCGCGGAGATCCTGGGCATCCCGCTCGTGTTCATGCAGAAGACCCATCGCGACAACAGCGGCAAGAGCGAGATCGTCGGCGTGATCGGCGACATCGACCGCAAGCGCGCGATCATCATCGACGACGAGATCGATCGCGGCACGACCGTGGACAACACCGTCAAGATCCTCCAGCAACACGGCGTGAAGGAGATCTACGTCGCCTGCACGCACCCGACATTCTCCGACGATGCCGCCGTGAAGCTGTGCAAGACCGGCATCAAGGAGCTCATCGCCACCGATACCGTCCCCCTGAAGCCGTCAGCGCGCAATCTCCCGCAGCTCCGCGTGCTCACCGTCGCGCCCCTCTTCGCGGAGGCGATCCGTCGCATCCACGAGGGCGAGTCGGTCGGCGCGCTGTTCAACCCGCCGGGGATGCAGCTGCCGCTGCAGGTCACCTAGCGGCCGCGAGTTGAGCGCCCTCACCAAGCTGTTCAGCCTCGTCGACAGCAACGAGGCGGAGGTCCGGCGGCTCCGCAAGGTCGTCGATCAGGTGAATGCCCTCAAGGCGGAGACGGCCGCGCTCAGCGACGATGAGCTGCGGGGCCGCACCGCGTCGTTCCGCGAACAGCTCGCCGCCGGGAAGATGTTGGACGACATCCTGCCTGAGGCCTTCGCCGCTGTCCGCGAGGCCGGCACGAGGACGCTGAAGCAGACGCACTTCGACGTCCAGCTCCTCGGCGGCATCGCGCTCCATCGCGGCCACATCGCGGAGATGAAGACCGGCGAGGGCAAGACGCTGGTCGCGTCACTGGCGCTCTATCTGAATGCCCTGGAGGGCAAGGGCGCGCACCTGGTCACCACGAACGACTATCTGGCCAAGACCGGCGCCGGCTGGATGGCGCCGATCTACCACGCGCTCGGCATGACCGTGAGCTACATCGCGCACGACAAGAGCGCGATCTACGACCCGAGCATCACGCTCGACGAGCTCGATCCGCGTCACCAGCACTGGCGCGACGTCTCGCGCCGGGACGCGTACCTCGCCGACATCACCTACGGCCAGAACAGCGAGTTCGGCTTCGACTACCTACGTGACAACATGGTCATGGACCTCGACCAGACCGTGCAGCGCGAGCTCCACTACGGCATCGTCGACGAGGCCGACTCGATCCTGATCGACGAAGCGCGCACCCCGCTCATCATCAGCTCGCAGGCCGAGGACGCATCGCAGCTGTACTACTCGTTCGCGCGGGTCGCCGCGCGCCTCGTCGAGACCGAGGACTACATCCTCGAGGAGAAGCACCACGCGGTCACGCTCACCGAGGCCGGCATCGAGAAGGCCGAACGGCTGCTGAACCGCCCGAACCTCTACGAGGGCGATGTCTCCGCCGTCCACTACCTCGATAACGCCCTCAAGGCGCGGGCGCTCTACCACAAGGACAAGGAGTACATCGTCACGCCGGCCAACGAGATCGTGATCATCGATGAGTTCACCGGCCGGCAGATGCCCGGGCGACGCTGGAGCGACGGACTCCACCAGGCCGTCGAGGCGAAGGAAGGCGTGAAGATCCAGCAGGAGACCCGCACCCACGCGACGATCACGATCCAGAACTACTTCCGGATGTACAAGAAGCTCGCAGGCATGACCGGCACCGCGGCCACCGAGGCCGAGGAGCTGTTCAAGGTCTACAAGCTCGAGGTCACCCAGATCCCGACGAACCGGCCGATGATCCGGCAGGACCTCAAGGACCTCGTCTACCGGACCGAGCAGGGCAAGTGGGACGCGGTCGTGGCCGAGGTGACCGAGCGGAACACGAAGGGGCAGCCGGTCCTCATCGGCACCACGTCGGTCGAGAAGTCGCAGGCCCTCTCCGACGAGCTCGCGCGCCACGGCATCAAGCACGACGTCCTGAATGCCAAGAACCACGAGCGCGAGGCCCTCATCATCGCCGGCGCGGGGCAGCGGGGCGCGGTGACCCTCTCCACGAACATGGCCGGCCGTGGCGTGGACATCCTGCTCGGCGACGGCGTGCGCGAGCTGGGCGGCCTGCACGTCATCGGCACAGAACGGCACGAGGCCAGACGCATCGACAACCAGCTCCGCGGCCGCGCCGGCCGGCAGGGGGATCAGGGCTCCTCGCGCTTCTACGCCTCGCTCGAGGACGAGCTCATCCGGATCTTCGCCTCGGACCGCATCGCCGGTCTCATGACCCGGCTCGGATTCGACGATTCCGCGCCGATCGAGTCCGGCATGGTGACGGGCGCGATCACCCAGGCCCAGGTGAAGGTCGAGGGCCGCAACTTCGACATGCGCAAGCGCGCACTCGAGTTCGACGACGTCCTGAACAACCAGCGGAACGTGATCTACGGCGAGCGCCACAAGATCCTCGCGAAGGGCGACGTGCGTGAGACGGTCCTCGACTACCTGCACGACGCGGCGGCGGATCTGCTGGACGCGAGCGTCTCGTCGTCCGATCCCGAGGACTGGGACCTGGCCACCCTCGCCGCCGCCCTCGATCCACTGCTCGGCCGCGGCGGCGAGATCACCGCCGCCACGTTCAGTGGCATCGATTCGCGCGAGGACCTCATGACCAAGGTGGGGGACCTGGTCGACGAGACGTACGAGGCCCGCGAGGCCACCCTCGGGGAGGAGACCTCGCGCGCGATCGAGCGCTGGCTTCTGCTACGCACGATCGACACGCACTGGGTCGAGCACCTTACCGCGATGGAGGAGCTCCGCGAGGGGATCTACCTGCGCGGGTACGGGCAGCAGGACCCACTGGTCGCGTACAAGAACGAGGCCCGCACGTTCTTCGACGAGATGACCACGAAGATCGCGAGCGACGTTGCCCAGACGATCCTCCGGATCTCCGTCCGCACAGCGGAGCAGGCCGAGCAGGACGAGAAGGACAAGGCCGCCGCCGAGGCGACCCATCAGCACAACCGCACGACGACGACATCGAACGCAGCACCGCAAGACAATCAGACGACCAACACCAGAACGACCCCAGGAAACGGACGAGCGGCACCGGCGAATCCGAACCGTCTTGGAAGGAACGACCCGTGCTGGTGCGGCTCCGGCAAGAAGTACAAGAAGTGCCATGGACGCTAGCTAGCTGATCACGCTGCCATTCGATCCCAACCTGCACCTCGGCCCGGTGCAGCTCGCGTGGCACGGGATCTTCACCGCGGTGGGTATCTTCTTCGGCGTGTGGCTGCCGGTGCGCGTCCTGCGCGGGCGCGTAGCGGAGGACGCGCTCTATGCGGTCGCGACGCCCGCGGTCATCGGCGGCATCATCGGCGCGCGCCTGTTTCACGTCGCCGAGTGCTGGACGGTGTGCGGGGCCGACCTGGCGCCCGGCTACTCCGCGCATCCTGAGCTCATCCCGCAGATCTGGAACGGCGGGATCTCGATCATGGGCGCGCTCGTCCTGGGTGTCGTGACCGGCTACGTTGTCGCTATCCGGCGGGGCGACATCCCGATCGGCGCGGCGGCCGATGCCGCTGCGCCGGGTATCGGCCTCGGCATGGCCATCGGCCGGATCGGCGACATCATCAACGGCGAACACCACGCGGTGCCCTGCGGCGCGCCCGGGATCTGCGTCGGTTACGACAACCCGGACACGCTCGGGCAACCCGGACCGGTCCACCTCGCCGTCGGCTACGAGATGCTGTGGGATCTGGCGGGCATCGCGCTCGCTCTGCTCCTCCGCCGAGCGCTCACCGATCGGACGCCGGAGGGTCGGATCTTCTGGATCTGGCTCGCCTTCCAATCGCTGGGCCGGTTCGTGATCTCGTTCCTGCGGGTTGATCAGCCCGGGCTGTTCGGGCTGTATCAGGCGCAGCTCATATCGATCGTCCTCGTCGCTCTCGCCATCCCAATGTTCGTCGCGCTGACCCGCATGGCCCGCACCGCGCGCGCGACGCCGATCTAGGCGCGCGGCCGGTGGATCTGCCGTTCGACCCGAACCTCATCCTCGGGCCGCTGCGCATCTCGTGGCACTCATTCTTCTCGCTCGTCGGCATGGGCGCGGGCAGCTGGCTGAGCTTCCGGCTCGCCCGCCGGCTCGTGAAGGACGAGCGCATCTACCCGTTCGCGATCTCGGTCGTCATCGGCGGGCTCATCGGAGCGCGGACCGGCCACATCGCCGACAACTGGCCGTACTACAGCGCGCATCCGGACCAGCTGCTCGCGTTCTGGAATGGCGGCGTCGCGGTCGCTGCGGCGCCGATCGGCTCGGCGATCGCGGGCTGGATCGCGGCGAGGCGACTGCGCCTGCCGGTCGGTTTCATGTTCGACATCACGGTCATCGGCATCGTGCTCGGCGAGGCGATCGGCCGGATCGGCGACATCATCAACGGTGAGCATCACGCGATCGCGTGCTCGGGACTCCCCTGGTGCGTGCGCTACACGAATCCGGCGACGCTGGGTCAGACGACCTTCGTGCATCCGGTCGTCGCGTACGACCTGCTCGTCGACCTGCTGATCCTGGTGATCCTGCTTCGCTACTGGTCGCGCGTCCGCGGTCACGCGCCCGAGGGCCGGGTCTTCTGGCTGTACCTCGTGCTCTACGGCGGCTTCCGCTTCGCGACCTCGTTCCTGCGGCTCGATCCGATCGTCTTCGCCGGCCTGCAGGAGGCCCAGCTGCTCGGGCTCCTCTACGTGCTCGCGGGCGTTCCCGCGCTCATCTGGGCTCACCGCTCGCGTGCGCCAGCCCGCTCATCGATTACTACACCTGCGTAGTATGTAGGCCGTGCGCATCGCCATCACCGGGGCGAACGGGTTCGTCGGCCGCCACGTCATCGCCGCGCTGCTCGCCGGGCAGACGCCGGACGAGGTCCGCGCGATCGTCCGTGATCCGGATCGGGCGAGGGGCGAGCTGACGGCGGCCGGGCTCGACGTGCGCCGCGCCGACGTGACCGACCCCGCGTCGCTGGCTAGCGTGTTCGACGGCGTCGACGCCGTCGTCCACACCGTCGCGATCCCGACCGAGCGCCACGGGAGCTTCGAGCGGGTCAATGCCGAGGGCACCCGCGCCGTGGTCCGGGAGGCCGAGCGCGCGGGCGTTCGCAAGATCGTCCACCTGAGCGCCATCGGCGCCTCGCCAGACAGCCCGTACCCGTTCCTCCGGAGCAAGGGCCAGGGGCAGGCCGCCGTTGCGTCGTCGGCCGTGCCGCACGTCGTCCTGCGGCCGTCGGTCCTGTTCGGACCGGGAGACGACTTCTTCCCGCGGCTGCGTTTCTCCCTCCGCTTCCCGATCGTGCCGCTGCCCGGCGGAGGCGTCGCCCGGTTCCAGCCACTCCACGTCGACGACCTGGCGCAGGCCATCGTCGGGGCGGCCCGCGGGCGGGTCACCGGGGTCTTCGAGGTCGGCGGGCCTGCCCCGGTGACCTACCGGGAGCTGCTGGCGGAGACGATGCGGGCCTACCGGATCCGGCGGCCGACCGTGCCGCTGCCCGTCGTCCTGATGAAGCCCGCGGCGTTCCTGTTCGAGCGGCTGATGGCCGATCCGCCGGTCACCGTGCGGCAGCTGGACCTGCTGGCTGTGGACAACACGCCGCATCCCAACGCCATAGACCAGGTGTTCGGTGTCCG
>Ga0068856_100005974_pt1 | contig 11982 bp, 10 predicted proteins | sample KBSCornC62_FD_66595 | JGI IMG/M metagenome (GOLD analysis project Ga0068856, IMG submission 66595) | Corn rhizosphere microbial communities from Kellogg Biological Station, Michigan, USA - KBS Corn C6-2 | ecosystem: Host-associated > Plants > Roots > Rhizosphere > Soil ...
AGCTGGTTGATGATCGTGCCGCCGCTCTCGGCCTTCCACGCCCACACCCGCTCGAGGAAGCGCTCGCGCCCCATTTCGCGCCGCGACGGCTCCTGCCGCTCCATCAGCTGCCGCTCGACGATCATCTGCGTGGCGATGCCGGCGTGATCGGTGCCGGGCTGCCACAGCGTGTCGTCGCCGCGCATCCGATGGTAGCGGACGAGAATGTCCTGGATCGTATTGTTGAGCGCGTGTCCGATATGGAGCGAGCCCGTCACATTCGGCGGCGGAATGACGATCGTGAACGACTTGGCGTCCTTGCGCGCTCCCGCGCCTGCCTTGAACGCTCCGGCCTCCTGCCAAGCCGCGTAGATGCGCCCTTCCACGGCGCCGGGTTCATAGGTTTTTTCGAGCATGGTCCGTCCAGCGGCAAAGCCGGCGTGCAGGGCAATCCCGCGCGACGGCCGGAATTCGGGGTTGAGGGTCTAAAGCAAAGCCAACGGGCCAAAGTCAACTGGCCCATGGTGTCCGGCCTGCTCGGCCGTCGTCCGTTTGCCTGAAGCTACTTCACGCCGCGCGAAATGCGGGCAATTTCCTTTTCCACCATGCGCTCGACCAGCGCCGGCAGGTTCTCGTCCAGCCAGTCCTTGAGCATCGGCCTGAGCATCTCGCGGATCATGGCTTCCACGGTCATGCCGCCGATCCCCATATTGGCCATGGCGCCGAGCCGTGACATCGCTCCCTGTACGGCCGCGTCGGTCGCGGGCGCCAGCAGTTGTTCCGCCATGTCGCTCGACAGTGTCGGATCGGGCAGCGGCGCCGCCTGCGCCACCGACATCGCCGGCCGTGGCGCCGGCTTCGGCTCGGGCATGCGTGCAGCCGGTGGCTCCGGCATCCGTACGGGGGGCGGCATCGGGGCCGGCTTCGACTCCGGTTCCGGATCGCCTTCGAACGACACGTCCTCGGGGTCGAGCAACTCCGGCTCGCCGGCCAGCATCTCGGCCATCGGGTCGGACACCTCCGGCTCGCTCTCGTCGACCCCGGCGAGCATCGCCGAGAAATCCGGGGCCGTTGGCGGCTCGGCCGGCTTGGCCGGCGAAATCATCTGCGTGGGTGATAAGGCCAACGGCGCCGCTGCAGCAGGCCCCGGGCTCACCGCCCGCGGCGGCGCGACCGGAGCCGCCGGCTTCGGAGCGGGCTGCGGTGCCGGAGCCACGCCGGCGGGCTTGACCGGAGCGGGCGCCGGCGCAGGAGCGACACTGGCGTCGTCGTCGGCAATAATCTGCCTGATGGACGACAGGATCTCGTCCATCGACGGCTCTTTGGTCGCCGGCTTGTTCATCTAGGCCTCATTGCACGCATGACGAGGGCGCTATCCCCGCGAAAATACGCCTGATTCGTCACTGCTTACTTTAGGCTGAAGCCGGGATTTTTGCGACGCAAAGCCTTGTGCCCCCAAGGTCCTTCCCCAGAACTTTGCAGAAACCGGTGTGGGCGCCGGCGGTCTCGATCCGCCAGGTTCCGGCAGGCGTCAAGCCAAAACCGCGCCCTGAAACGCATCGCGGCCCACAGTGCGACGCACAGCGGGCCGCGGAAACCCTGGTCCAGTGGCTAGTCGAGGGCGCGCAGCTCGGCCCACACGTCCTCGACCTTGGCGATGTAGTCCTCGCCGGTCTTGACCTCGACCTTGAGCCCCAGGTCGGCCGCAGTCAGGTGGCCGGTCGCGGCCACCAGCGCATAGGACGCGATCACCCGGCTGGCATTGGCGGCGATCAGGCCCTCCTGCACCGTCTCGAGCTCGGCCTGGGCATTGAGCACGTCGAGCGTGGTGGCCTGCCCGACGTCGCGCTGCTGCTCTTCGCCGGTCAGTGCCAGTTGCCCGGCCGAGACGGCGGAGTTTCCGGAGGTGATCTGCGCAGTGGCATTCTGCAGCGTCGCCCATGCCGTGATCGTCGCTTCCTTCACCTGGTCGCGGGCGGCCAGCGCATCGACCTCGCTCTTGACCTGGCTGATATTGGCCTTGCGGATGTTGGCGCCGAGCGCCCCGCCGGCATAGATCGGCACGCTCAGGCTGAACTTCAGGCTGCCCGACGGCGCCGAAGCGGCCGGCGTCGTACCGCCGAACAGGGTCGCACCGGCCGAAGCCGCCATGCTGAGCGTCGGCCCGAAGGCCGCATTCGCCGCGTCGGAATTGGCCTGCGCCGCACGGATCGCGGCTTTGGCCGAAAGGATCGCCGGGTTTGAGGCCACCGCCTCGTTCACCGCCGCATCGACGCTCCTCGGCATCAATTTGCCGAGGCTGAACGCCGAGCTCAGATTCTTCGGCTTGTGCCCGACGTAGCGCTCATACGTCGCCTGATCGGTCTGCAGCGACGCCACGGCGGACTCGTACGAAGCCGTCGCCTGCGCGAGGCGCGCCTGCGCCTGCGACACGTCGAGCTTGGTGCCCTCGCCGATCTTCAGCTTGTCGTTGGCCGACTGTAGCTGCGCCTGGTAGAACTTGACGCTCTCCTGCCTCAGCTGCGTGAGCTGCGTATATTGGATCACCCCCATATACGCCTGCACCACCGCCAGAAGCACGTTCTGCTCGGAGTTCTGCAGCGCATAGCGGCTGGCTTCCGTCAGCGCGCGCGCCGCCTCGATGTCGGCATCGCTCTTGAAATTGTCGAAGATCGTCTGCGTCAGGCTGACCCCGACTGTCCCCTGCGGGGTCGGCAGCGGAAACCCGGCCGCCGCGCTCTGCGATAGTGACGCGCTCGCGCCGATCGAGGGCAATTTGGCTGCCTTGGCCAGCGCAATGTTCTCGGCAGTTGCCTCGACATTGAGCAGCGACGACAGGATCGCCGGGTTGTTGATGTAGGCTGAGGTGAGAGCTTCGCGCAGCGTCTCCGCATGCGCCATCGCCGGCACCGAACACATCACAATTGCTAGCGCGCCCGCCCGCACACTACGAAAGAACACCATAACTCGGCCTCCAGCCGCCGCACCCTATGCCGCCCATCTGGGTCAGACAACTTTGACCCACAAGGGCGTGCGCGATTTCCCCAAAGATAGACCCGCCGCGTTGTGCCGCGGCAACACTTGCTAAGCTTCGTTTAGTAACGCGACGTGCGCCTGTCAGAACACGAAGCTGTCCGCCGGCGGCGTCAGCAGCGGCGGCAGTCGGGCGTCGAAGTCAGCGCGCGATGCGAGGCCCTTGCCCGATTTCGCATAAAGACGCGCCACCGGAACGCGTCCCTTTTCAGCGATCACCGCCACCAGCCGCCCCTCCGGCTTGAGCTGGTCGAACAGGTCGTCCGGCACCTCGGGCACCGTGCCCTCGATCACGATCACGTCGTAAGGTCCATCGGCCTTGCCCGCGCCGGTCAGCGTGCCGTTCGCGATCGTCGCGTTGCTCACCCCCAGGTCTGCGAGCCTGCGGCGCGCTTCCGTCGCGAGCTTCGCATCGCTGTCGATGCCGACCACGTGTGCCGCAAGCTTGGCGAGCACCGCGGTCGAATAGCCCGTGGCGCAGCCCACATCGAGCACTTGGTCGGTGTGCTCGATCGCTGCGAGTTGCACCAGTTTGGCGAACGGCGCCGGCGGTGCGAGCTTTCGCGTTGCCGACAGCGCATGAGCCTCGTCGATATACGCCAGGCTCTCGCGCGCCGCCGGCACGAACCGCTCGCGGGGCACCTCGCCCATCGCGACGAGCAGCCGGCGATCGGTGATCCCGCTCGTCCTCAGCTGGTTGTCCACCATGGTTTTTCGCGCCACTGCGTAGTCGGTCATCGTCGAGTCCTGCTGCTGATCGCCCCGTGCATAGCGCCGCCTCTTGGGGCGGGCAAGCGGCCCTACAGCAGCGTCCCTCGGAGGAAAACCAGCGCGATCGAGAAGTAGATGACGAGCCCGCTGACATCGACGAGCGTGGCCACAAACGGCGCCGAGGCGCTCGCCGGATCGAAGCGCAGCGTCTTGAGCGCGAACGGTAGCATCGAGCCGGCCAGCGAACCGAACGTCACGATGCCGACCAGCGATGCCCCCACCGTCGTCGCGATGAGCGCCCAGTGCGGCCCGTAATCGAACAGCCCCAGCATCTGCCAGGCCGTGATGCGGCCAATGCCGATGGCCCCCAGGATCGCTCCGAGCACGATCCCGGTCGGCAGCTCGCGCAATGCCACCCGCCACCAGTCGCGCAGTCGGATTTCATTGAGCGCGAGGCTGCGGATCAACAGCGACGTGGCCTGCGAGCCGGAATTGCCGCCCGAGCTCATGATCAGCGGGATGAACAGCGTCAGCACCACCGCTTTCGCCAGCTCGTCCGAAAACGTCTGCATCGCGCTCGCCGTAAGCATCTCGCTGAGGAACAGCACGCACAACCATCCCGCCCGCTTCCGGATCATGCTGAAAAAGCCGATCTGCATGTACGGCTTGTCGAGCGCCTCGAGCCCTCCGAACTTGTGCGCGTCCTCGGTCTGCTCGGCGATCACCGCATCGATCACATCGTCCACCGTGACGATCCCGAGCATGCGCCGCGCCTCGTCGACCACCGGCAGCGCCAGGAGGTCGTGCCGCCGGATCAGCCGCGCCACCTCTTCGCGCGGCACCAGCGGCCCGACCGTCACCACCGCCGGCGCTGCTGCGAGGCTGAGGATCGGCGCCGATGGATCGCCCATGATCAGCCGCCGCAATGTCACGACCTGCAGCAACTGCCCATTACCCGGCGCCAGCACGTAGATGGCATAGATCGTCTCGCGCGACTTCTCGACCCGGCGGACATGGTCGAGGGTCGCGCCGACCGTGAACGTCGACGGCACCGCCACATATTCGGTGGTCATGATCGAGCCCGCGGTCCCCGCCGGATAGGCGAGCAGCGTCTCGATCGAGGACCGGCTGGCCGCTCCGACGCGCTGGATCAGCCGCGCGGCCACGTCCGGTTCGAGCGCCCCCACGATATCGGCCGCGCGGTCGTCCGCCACCGCTTCGAGCAGCCGCCCTGCCAGCGCCTCCGGCATCGCCGCGAGGATCGCCGGAGCATCGGTGAGTTCCGGCTGGTCGAGAATCGCCACCGCCTGCGCGAAAGGCAACGTCGCAAGCGTGTTGGCGGCCTCCTCCGCCGGAACGGGATTGAGCCGCTCGACCGCATCGGCCGTGGTGAGCTCACGCAGCGCGGCCGGGCCGGCCGCTTCGAGATCGGAAATCATCTTGGACTCGCTTTCCGTCGGCCGCCGTCAGGCGGCTTGCGCGAGCCCGTTCAACTCAGGCCGTGCAGCCGCCGGACGGCATCGACGATCGACTGGGACTGTCGCTGGGCATGGGGTTGAAACTCCGGGGAGATCAGCCGGCCCGGGCGGCCGCCGATCACGAGTGAAATGCGCTTCGAGATTGGCCGCGTCAACCGATTGCCCGTGTCCGCGTCCAAAAATCTCGTTGCGTCACGATAAAGAGTGGAGGCCACGTCCGGAATCGAACCGGAATACACGGATTTGCAATCCGCTGCGTAACCACTCCGCCACGTGGCCTCGACACCGGGGCTGATTATTGCAGCCCGCCGGTTTCCGCAAGCTTGCACGAACGCGATAGCACAGGTCCCGCTTCGATGGATCGCAGCGAGTAAGTATGATCAGGCAGCCGACGACATATCATACATCTTACAGCTCCCACGGTCCCGCTGCATTCACCACCGCCCGTGTGTAGGCGCGAAGCCTTTGCCATATGCCGTGTAACGTTGCACCGAGAAATTCTGCCGATCGCCGCAGATTGCGGCGTCGAGTCTCTTTACAGAGGTATCTGATTTCCCATAGCTTCCCGCGCATGCGCCGGATGCGCGCACCGGGGCGATGCCCCGCTTAAGGGAGGACTATATGAACGGCACGTTGATGCGCCGCGCTTTTGTTGGCGCTGCAGCTTTGGCTCTTTCGATCGCGGCGACCGGCGCCGCGCTTGCGACCGATCCCGTTGCCAAGTGGTGTGGCGACGTGAAGATCGCGGCATTCCCCGGCGGCCCGCAGGGCGGCGTGTTCGCCAACAACGTCTACAACGGCTACAAGCAGGCCGAACTCGATCTGGGCCCCAAGGTCACCTACTACTTCTCCAACTGGGATCCGCCGACCATGATCAGCCAGTTGCAGCAGGCCATCGCCACCAAGGTGGATGGCATCGCCTTCATGGGCCATCCCGGCGACGACGCCGCGGACCCGCTCATCGACAAGGCAGAAGCGGCCGGCATCATCGTCACGTCGACCAATACGGCGCTGCCGAAGGCCGAAGCGAAATATGCGCCCGACGGCTTCGGCTATGTCGGTGCGCCCAACTACAGCGCCGGCTTCAACCTCGGTGCCGAAGCGGCCAAGCGGGCCAAGCTGGCGTCCGGCGATGAAGCCCTCGTCTGGGGCCTCAAGGGCCAGGGCGGCGACCGTGCGCAGCGCACCATCGGCGCCATCGACGCACTGACCAAAGCGGGCGTGAAGGTCATCTACCAGGAGATCGACTCGGCCACCAACGCCGACCCGAACGCCGGCACCGCGACCTTCGTCGGCCTGATGAAGGCCAATCCCGGCATCAAGCTCGTGATCACCGACCATGGCGGCCTGACCTCCAACGTCGGCGTCTATGCCAAGGCCGCGTCGCTGAAGCCCGGCCAGGTGTTCTTCGCGGGCTTCGACATGTCGCCCAATACCGCCCAGGCGGTAAAGAGCGGCTACCAGAACCTCGTGATCGACCAGCAGCCCTACCTGCAGGGCTACCTGCCGATCCTCAATATCTGCCTGACCAAGAAGTATGGGTTCTCCGGCCTCGACATCAACACGGCCGGCGCTTTCGTCGACTCCAACAATGTCGACAAGATCGCCCCGCTCGCGGCCAAGGAAATCCGCTGAACTCTGGCGGCGTCGAAAGACCAAGATGGCGGGGCCGAGTGCCCCGCCATGCATAAGGAGACCAACGTGACCAATCTAGCGGCGGCCGCAGCGGCCCCGTCCCCCTCCGCCGACGCGGTGCCGGTGATCGAGCTGCGGAACGTGTCCAAGACCTTCGGCGAGGTGCGCTCGCTGTCGGGCATCAATTTCAAGGTCTATCCCGGCGAGATCGTCGGCCTGCTCGGCGACAACGGCGCCGGCAAGTCGACCCTGGTCAAGACTGTAATGGGATTCCACAAGCCGGACGCCGGCGGCGAGGTCTTCTTCAAGGGCGACCGCATCGACGACTGGTCGGTGGCCCGCGCCCGCTCGCTGGGGATCGAGACCGTCTACCAGGAGCGCGCCCTGTGTGAAAAGCAGCCGATCTGGCGCAATATGTTCATGGGTCGCGAGCCGCGGACCAAGTGGGGACTGCTCGACGTCAAGCGCATGCGCGCCGAATCGGCTCGCCTGATGAGCGAGCACATGGGCTTCACCTCGGCCGCCGTGCATCCCGACAACATCGTCACCACCATGTCGGGCGGCGAGAAGCAGGGCGTCGCCATCACCCGCGCGCTGCATTTCGATGCGCAGCTCGTCATCCTCGACGAGCCGACGATGGGCCTCAGCCTCACCGAGACCAAAAAGACCCTGGAATTCGTCACCGGCATCAAGCGCGCCGGCAAGTCGGCGATCTTCATCGACCACAACATCTTCCACGTCTATCCGGTCGTCGACCGGCTCTACGTGCTCGACCGCGGCAAGGTCGCGGGCGTCTACGACAAATCCCAGATCACGATGGAGGAGCTGATCGAACGGCTCTATCGCGTCGCACGTTCAGGCTCGCTGGAGTAGCTGCCGATGGCCACCGATAACGCAACGCCCGGCATCAAGGCGCCGCGGCCGGTCGACAACCGCATCGCGCCGCCCTCGATCCTGCGCCGCTGGGGCAGTCAGCTCGGCATCATCGGCGTCGGCCTGGTGATGTGGCTCTGCTTCGTCTTCGCCGCGCCCGCCGCCTTCACCAACGCCGACATCTACGTCGCCTTCGCCGAGACCACCCCGGTCTTCGGGATCATCGCCCTGGCGCTGACGCTGGTCGTCATCACCGGCGAAATCGACCTGAGTTTCCCCTCGGTCATGGCGCTCGGCACCGCCATCTTCTGCCTCGGCACCACGCAATGGGGCCTGCCCTGGTGGCTGGCGCTCATCGCGGCCTTCGCGACCGGCGCCGTCTGCGGCTGGATCAACGGTGCGCTCGTCGCCCGGCTCAACATCCCCTCGCTGGTCATCACCATCGGCACGCAGTTCCTGTTCCGCGGCCTCGAGCTGGTGCTGATGAACGGCACCGGTGTGCCGCTGACCGAGGACCAGTACCCGGCGCTCCACATGATCTTCCGCGAGCCGCTGTTCGGCGTCCTGCCGATCGAGACCGTCTGGATGGTGGTGCTGGCGATCCTCACCTGGCTGCTGCTCAACCGCACCCGCTTCGGCGCCCACGTCTTCCTTGTGGGCGACAACCAGACCAGCGCGCGGCTGATGGGCGTCAACATCGTTTCGGTGAAGACCCGCACCTTCATCTTCGTGGGCATCCTCGCGGTCTTTGCCGGCCTCATGGTCTCGGTTTACGGCTACTACTTCTGGCCGACGACCGGCGACGGCTACCTGCTGACCGCTATCGCCTCGGTGTTCCTCGGCGGCACCTCGGTGTTCGGTGGCACCGGCTCGATCGTGGGCACGTTCGTTGCGTCCTACATCATCGGGGCCATCAATGCCGGCATCGTGTCGGCCGGTATCAATGCGTTCTATACGCAGCTGGCCTTCGGCTTCGTGATCGTCTTCTCGGTCGTCCTGCAGACCATCATCGAGCGCCGCATCCGCCGCCAGTCGCTGACCGGCCGGTGAGCTCCCGGCCGGCCCGCTTGCGGGCCGGCCAATTCAAGCTTCGCGGCCCGCTTGCGGGCCGGCCAATTCAAGCTTCGCGGCCCGCTTGCGGGCCGGCCAATTCAAGCTGCGCGGCCCGCTTGCGGCCGGCCTGGCCAACTGCCGGCCTTGCCAACTCTGCCCGGTGCTGTACGAAGGCGGAAGCGCTAACACCGGCCCCATGGCCGCCACGGCAGGGCCGATGTCCGCACCCGCAGCACCCGCACGCCTCAGCTTCGGCGATCTCGGCCAGCCGGTCCTCGCCGGCGTCCTCGCGGCCGTCGTCGGCTACGCTTCGAGCTTTACGCTCGTCCTTGGTGGCCTCGGCCGCGTCGGCGCGACTCCGGGTGAAGCAGCGTCCGGCCTGTTCGCCATGTGCATGGCACTGTTCCTGCTCAACGTCGTCGTGGTCTGGCGCCTGCGCATTCCGTTGAGCTTCGCCTGGTCGACGCCCGGCGCGGCGTTCCTTCTCACGCTGCAGCCGATCGAGGGCGGCTTTCCCGCCGTCACCGGCGCTTTCCTTATGGTCGCGGCGCTGGTCCTCGCTTGCGGCTTCGTCAAGCCGCTCGCCCGCGCCGTCGCCGCCATCCCAACGGCCATCGCCGCGGCGATGCTCGCGGGCGTCCTGCTCGAGCTCTGCCTCTCGCCAGTCCAGGCCGTGGCGCAGGTGCCGGCGCTGATGCTGCCTGTCCTCGTCGCCTGGGTGATCGGGCTCAAATTCGCCCGCCGCTACGCCGTGCCGATCGCCGTGCTCGTCGCCGCCGTCGCGCTCGTCCTCAGCACCAGCCTGCCGCCCGGCGCCCTGTCGCTCACCCTGCCGTCGCTACAATGGGTCGCCCCGGTCTTCACCCTCGAGGCGCTGGTCAAGGTCGCCGTCCCGCTCTTCGTCATCACCATGGCCTCGCAGAACCTGACGGGCCTCGCCGTGCTGCGCACCAACGGCTATGCCGTCGCCGCCCGCGTCCCCTTCATCACCACCGGCGCATTGAGCGCCCTCGTCGCCGTCTTCGGCGGCCTCACCATCAACCTCGCCGCCATCACCGCGGCGCTGATGGCGAGCGCCGAGGCCCACCCCGATCCGCAGCGCCGCTGGCTCGCGCCGGTCGCCTCGGGCCCCACCTATCTGCTTCTCGGTCTCGGCTCGACCTTGGCGGCAAGCTTCATCGCCGCATCGCCGCCGATCCTCATCGAAGCCGTCGCCGGCCTCGCTCTGCTCCCGAGCCTCGCCTCCGCCCTCAGTGCCTCGCTGGCCGACGAGCAGGCACGCCTGCCGGCGATCACCACCTTCGTCACCACGGCCTCGGGCATCACGCTGCTCGGTATCGGTGGCGCCTTCTGGGGCCTGCTCGCCGGCCTCGCTTTGCTGCTGGTCCTGCGCGCATGGAAGCGGTCCTGACCTCCGTCGCCGCCGTCGTTCTCGCCGGCGGTCGCGGCGAACGTCTCGGCGGCGTCAACAAGGCCCTGCTGGAGATCGGCGGCGAGCGCCTCATCGACCGCGCCAGCCGCATCGTCCACCGCTGCGAGCCCCGCTTGCTTGCTGTTGGTCACTACCGCTTCACCGCCCATGACTTCACCTCGATCGCCGATCTCCCCACGGACTACGCCGGCCCTCTCGCCGGCCTCGCCGCCGCCGTCGAAGCCCTGCGCGACAGCCCGGCGCTTTGGCTCCTGTCCTTCGCTGTCGACACGCCTTTCTTCCCCGTCGATTTCCTCGACCGCGCGCTGGCGCAATCCTCCGATGCGGACGTCGTCCTTGCCTGCTTCGGCGCACAGGACTACCCGACCAACGCCCTGTGGCGGCTGAGCGCGATCCGTTCCCTGCCCGACGGCGTGCGCAATGGCAGCGCACCGCACAGTCTGAAGCGCCTCACCGCATTCCTCGAGGTGCGCCGCCTCGACTATGCACATTGGTCAGTGGACGACCCTTTCGCCAACGCCAATACCCCAGACGACCTCGTGAATTTGCGCCGTCGCACAACCGGTTAACTCCGCGGCGGATCGCCCCTTGGCAAAGCAAATCAAATCCTCTACACGGGCGCTGCCTTCGGGCCTGCCAATGTTCCGCGATAGCTCAGTTGGTAGAGCAAGCGGCTGTTAACCGCTGGGTCGTAGGTTCGAGTCCTACTCGCGGAGCCATTCCCCTTGATCGGCGGATATCGGCCGACTCCCACCCCGACACAAACCTCATGACCTCGCCTGTCGGCAACGCTCGCCGACACTTCACACCCTCGCCGCTTTCGTCACCATACTGGCGGACCCCACAGGCGAAGGAAGACACATCATGACCAGGCAGTTGGACGGCAAGATCGCGGCAGTCACCGGCGCGGCGTCCGGCATCGGACTGGCGAGCGCCGAAGCCATGCTCGGCGCCGGCGCGCGCATGATCATGGTCGATCGCGATGCCGCGGCGCTCGACCGGCTCCGCGACAAGCACGGCGCGTCGGTCACGCCGCTGGTGCTCGACCTGCTCGATCCAAAGGCCTGCGCCACGCTCCTGCCGCGCATCCTCGAGATCGCAGGCCGCCTCGACATCTTTCACGCCAATGCCGGGACCTATGTCGGCGGCGATCTCGTCGATGCCGACACCACGGCGATCGACCGCATGCTCAACCTCAACGTCAACGTCGTGATGAAGAATGTCCACGACGTCCTGCCGCACATGATCGAACGCAAGGCCGGCGACATCATCGTCACCAGTTCGCTCGCCGCGCACTACCCGACGCCGTGGGAGCCGGTCTATGCCTCGTCCAAATGGGCGATCAATTGCTTCGTCCAGACGGTCCGCCGCCAGGTCTTCAAGCATGGCGTCCGCGTCGGTTCGATCTCCCCCGGTCCTGTGGCCACGGCCCTCATCGCCGACTGGCCCGCCGAAAAGCTCGCCGAAGCCAAAGCCTCGGGCAGCCTGCTCGAGCCGGAGGAGGTCGGCGAGGTGATCCTCTTCATGCTCACCCGGCCGCGCGGCATGACCATCCGCGACGTGGTCATGATGCCCACCAACTTCGACCTCTAGCGAGGCGCACCAAGCCGAGGCAGGCCGCGCAACTTCCCTCGACTTGCGACGATTCTGTTCATTCGCGCTTTTCCGTCACCAAAAACATGCTAGCGCTGGTGCCGGACCAGGCGTTTTCTCCGGTCGCGGGCGGGCATCCATCGACGTCGTCGCGTTTGTTGCGTGGCGTACCTATGTCTTCATCTGGCTTCGAAC
>Ga0068856_100005977_pt1 | contig 11981 bp, 6 predicted proteins | sample KBSCornC62_FD_66595 | JGI IMG/M metagenome (GOLD analysis project Ga0068856, IMG submission 66595) | Corn rhizosphere microbial communities from Kellogg Biological Station, Michigan, USA - KBS Corn C6-2 | ecosystem: Host-associated > Plants > Roots > Rhizosphere > Soil ...
CGACGATTCGCGCAGCATGCGGATCACGGACCGTGACGGCAAACCGCGGAGCGACTGGGTTGCGCATGCACTCGGCGGCCCTGACAGCGCGCTGCTCCAGTCGCTCCGGAAGAAGTTCACGGTTCGGCTGTTCCGCTTTTCGGCCGCGGCCCAGCGCATCGACAGCGTCGCCGAGCTGCGCTACGCGTCGAACGAAACGCACATCGGCGACGCGATCGAGCAGGCGCGTCAGGAGCTCGATGCGGTGCCGCTGTCGGGTCTCGTCGTCGTGAGCGACGGCGCCGACAACTCGCGCGCCCCGATCGGCGACGAACTGCTGTCACTGCGCGCGCGCTCGGTGCCGATCTTCACGGTCGGACTGGGCGCCGAGCAGTTCGACAAGGACATCGAGATCCAGCGCGTCGAGGCGTCGCACTCCGTGTTGAAGGGTGGCGCGCTCGTGGCCGACGTGATGATTCGCCAGCGCGGCTACGGCGGCCAACGCGTGCCGCTCGTCATCGAGGACAGCGGACATATCGTCTCGCAGGATACGATCGTGCTCCCGCGCGACGGCGACGTCGCACCGGTTCGCGTCACGGTGACCGCCGACCACGCCGGTGCGCGCGCGTTCACCTTCCGCATCCCGGTGCAGCAGGGCGAGCAGGTGGCCGAGAACAACGCACACTCCACGCTCGTCGACGTGCGCGACGGGCGCGAGAAGATTCTCTATATAGAAGGCGAGCCCCGCTACGAGACGCGCTTCATTCGTGCCGCCGTCGCGGCCGACTCGAACATCCAGCTCGTCACCCTGCTGCGCACGGCGGATAAGAAATTCCTCCGCCTCGACATCGACAGCGCGACCGATCTCGCCGCGGGCTTTCCGAAGACCCGCGCCGAGTTGTTCCGCTATCGCGCAATCATTCTCGGCAGCATCGAGGCGAGCTTCTTCACGCACGATCAGCTCTCGATGCTCGCCGATTTCGTGAGCGTGCGCGGCGGTGGTCTGCTGATGCTCGGCGGTCGTCGCGCGTTCGCCGAGGGCGGCTACGCCGGGACCGCGCTCGCCGATGTGATGCCCGTGATCGTGAGCGGCCCGGCAGTTCCTGACTCACTCACGTTCTTCGCCGATCTCAAGACGGCGCTCACGCCCGACGGCGCGAGCAGTGCCGTGGCGCAGATCGCGGCGACGCCGAACGCGTCGATGACGCGCTGGACCAAGCTGCCGACCGTGACGACCGTGAACCGTATTCGCGGCATCAAGCCGGGCGCGATCACGCTCGTCACCGGCGCGACGCCGCCCGGCGGTCGCGCGGGCGATCCGGGTGCACCAGTAAACTCTTATGAGCAACCCGTGCTCGTGTATCAGCGGTATGGGCGTGGTCTGTCGGTAGCGTTCCCGATTCAGGATTCGTGGAGCTGGCAGATGGATCCCAACTCCCCGCCGAACGACGACGCGTATTCGCGCTTCTGGCGGCAGCTCACGCGCTGGTTGACGAGCGACGTCCCGGGGCAGGTCGTCGTGTCGACGCCCACCGATCAGGCGAATCCGAACACGCCCGTGTCGCTGCGCGCGACCGTCGCGGACAGCATCTTCGTTCCGCGCAACGATGCGAAGGTGGTGGCGCACGTGGCCGGCGACAGCGGCGCCGCGCGCGATCTCCCGCTCGACTGGGCGATCGATCACGACGGCGAGTATCGCGCGACGTTCACGCCGGATCGCGCCGGCGACTATACCATCCTCGTCGACGCGTCGCTCCCGAACGGCGTCGCGCTGAGCGACACCAGCCACCTGCGCGTGGCGCCGCTGAACACCGAGTTCGTCGACGCCGAGATGCGCGCGCCGCTGCTGCAGCGCATCGCGACCGAGACGGGCGGCAAGTTCTACACGCCGGCGACCGTGTCGCATCTCGCCGACGACGTCGCGCTGAGCAAGCACGGCATCACGGTCGTGAACCAGATGGAGCTCTGGGACATGCCGGCGATGCTGCTGCTCCTCATAGCGCTCGTGAGCGGCGAATGGGCGTATCGCAAGGCGCGGGGCCTCGCATGACGCGCCGCGCGGCGCGCGCCGTTCGATTCGCGCTCGCGAGCATCGCGCTCGGCGCGGCGCCGCTCGCCGCGCAGACGCATCTCGTGATCGTGAGCGGCCTGGGCGGCGAGCCGAAGTACAGCCAGTCGTTCGCGACCCTCTCGAGCGCCCTCGCGGAGTCGGCGCATAAGCGTTTTGGTATACCAGATTCATTAATCACCTGGCTCGGCGAGGACAGCGCGTCGACGCTGCCGTACTTCCGCGGGCAATCCACGCGCGAGCGCGTCGAGGCGGCGATCGATCGCGAGGCGCGCCGCGCCGGCGCCGGCGACCAAATCGTCCTCGTGCTCGTCGGCCACGGGAGCGGCGAGCACGAGGATTCCAAGATCAGCCTCCCGGGCCCCGATCTCTCGGCCGCCGATTTCGCCAAGCTGCTCGCCAAATTCCCCACCCAGAAAGTCGCGTTCGTCGACCTGACCAGCGCGAGCGGCGACGTGCTCCCGGTGCTCGCCGCTCCCAATCGGGTGATCATCACCGCGACCAAGAGCGCGCTCGAGCGCAACGAATCGGAGTTCGCCCGCTTCTTCGTCGACGCCATGACGAAGGACGTCGCCGATACCGACAAGGACGGCCGCGTGTCGCTCCTCGAGGCGTTTCGCTACGCGGTCGTCGAGACGAAGCGCGTCTACGACAACGATTCCAAGCTGCAGACGGAGCACGCGCAGCTCGATGATGTTGGCAACAAACAAGGCGTCGCCGATCCCGACGGCCGCACCGGCGAAGGCGTGCTCGCGCGCCGGTTCTTTCTCGACGACCGCTTCGTCTCGCAGGCCGGCGCCAACGATCCGCAGCTCGCGCAGCTCTACAAGGAGAAGTACGCGCTCGAGGATCGGGTGGACTCTCTGATCGCCAAGAAGCCGACGATGCAGCCCGACGCATACGACGACGCGCTCGAGGCGGTGCTCGTTCAGCTCGCGCGCAAGGCGCAAACGATCCGCGGGATCGAGCGAGGGGCGAAGTGAGTCCGGTTCATGTCATTCCGAGCGAGCGCAGCGAGTCGAGAAATCCGGGCTCGTTGGGCATCGTTCTTCCACGAGCCCGGATTCCTCGACTGCGCCGGTTCGCGACTGCGCTCGGAATGACACTCCTGGCCGTCGCCCCGCTCGCCGCCCAGTCCATCGACGACGGCCGCGAGGCGCTTCACACCGGCCAATACGACAGCGCCATCGTCATCCTCTCCAAGGTCGCGCCGTCCGACAGCGCCTGGATCGATGCGCAGCGCGGTCTCGTGCGCGCCTATCTCACGACTGGCAAGTACGACGATGCCGAACGCACCGCACGCCGCGCGACGAGTGGCGTGCAGGGGAAGGAGATGTGGAACACGCTCGGCGAGGTGTTCCTCGTTCGCGGACAGCGCGCCGACGCCGAGAGCGCGTTCGTGCGGGCGCGAGCCGAACACGCGAGCGACAGTCTCACCGCCGCGCTGCACCTGGCTGAATTGCGCTACGATCGCGGCGAGCGCGACTCGGCGATGAAAGAATTCGATCGCTTCATCGACGTCTATAACGCATCGGCGGGCGACAATCTGACGAGCGCCGAGCTGGTGGATGTCGCAACGGCAGTCGAGTATCTCGGCGACAAGGACCCCGAGCTGTTCAAGGATGCGCTCAAGGCGTTCGACCGCGCGATCGAGCTCGATCCGCTGAATGAAGACGCGAAGGACAAGCTCGGCGAGTTATTCCTGAAGAAGTACAACTTCGACGACGCGGAGAAGACCTTCACGCAGGTGCTCGACAACAATCCGCGCGATCCGCGCGCGCTCGTCGGCGCCGCGGAGCGCCGCGAAGCGGACGGGCAGGCGGGCGGCGACTCGCTCCTGCGCGCCGCGCTCGAGGTGAATCCTGATTACGTGGAGGCCCGCACGCTCCACGGCGAGATGCTCCTCTCGCTCGAGGATTACGCCGGTGCCGAGCGGGACATCGATCGCGCGCTGAAGGTGAATCCCACGGCGCGCCGCGCACTCGCCGTCGCGGCGGCAATCAAATTTCTCTCACACGATCAGGCTGCCTTCGACGCGGCCAAACGGCGCGCGCTCTCCGTCAACCCCAGCGACGCCGAGTTCTACGCGACGCTCGCCGAGCTCGCGGGCCAAGTGCGCCTGTATAGGGAAGCGGCGGATTTCGCCAGACAGAGCGTGTCGCTCGATGGCCGCGATTGGCGGGCGTGGAGCCTGCTCGGCATGAACCAGCTTCGTCTCGGGAAAATCGACGACGGGAAAGCGAGTCTCGACACCGCGTTCAAGGGCGATCCCTACAACGTGTGGGTCAAGAACACGCTCGACTTGCTCGACACCTACAAGAACTACGACCTGATCCCGAGCGAGCATTTCCAGTTCATGATCGAAAAGGATGAAGCCCCCGTCCTCTCCATCTATCTGAAGGATCTGGCCGAGCGCGCCTACGCGACGTTCTCCAAAAAGTACGACTACCTGCCGCCGCCCCCGGTGCGGATCGAGGTCTATCGCAGCCACGCGGACTTTTCCGTACGCACGGTGGGACTCGCCGGGCTCGGAGCGCTCGGCGTGAGCTTCGGGACCACCCTCGCGTTCGACTCGCCGGCCGCGAAGGATGCCGGACCCTTCAACTGGGGATCGACCGTCTGGCACGAGCTCGCGCACACGTTCACGCTTGGACTCACCGACAATCGTGTGCCGCGCTGGCTCTCTGAAGGATTGTCGGTCTACGAGGAGCATCACGGACTCGCGCCCGGGTGGGGATTCAACGTGACGCCGGATTTCCTCGCGGCGTTCAAGGCGGGCAAGCTGGTGCCGGTGAGCCGCATGAACGACGGCTTCATGCATCCGGCGTATCCCGCGCAAGTACAGTTCTCATATTACGAGGCCTCGCTCGTCTGCGAGCTGATCGCGCGCGACTACGGCGAGCCGGCGCTGCTCGCGATGCTGCGCGGCTACAAGGACGGCTTGATGACGGATCAGGTGTTCCAGCGCGTGCTGCACACCAGTCTCGAGTCGTTCGACAAGAAATTCGACGACTATCTCCGTACACGATTCGCGGGGGTGCTGCCGTCCGTCACCGCCGAGCCGCCGCACATTTCCGCGGAAATGGCGACCGAGCAGCTCGAGTCGCTCGCCGCGAAAGCGCCGAACGACTTCGGCACGCAGCTCCTCGTCGGCACCGCGCTGCTGACACGCCAACAGACCGATCTCGCCATTCCGGTGCTCGAGCGCGCCCGTGCGCTGTTCCCAGAATACGGCGGCGACGACAGTCCATACGCGCTGCTCGCGAAGGCATACAAGAAGAAAGCCGACACGCGCAAGGAAGCGGACGTCATCGACAAATGGATGTCGCTCACCGAAACGAACTACGACGGACTGATGGAGCTCGCGAAGCTGCGCCTGCAGCTCGGCGACACCGCCGCCGCGGCGAACGCGATGGACCGCGCCATCTTCATCAATCCGTTCGACATCGCGATGCACCAGCGCCTCGCCGAGCTGTCGCGCGCTGCGGGGCAGAAGCAGCGCGCCGTGCGCGAGCGCGAGGCGATCGTGGCGCTCGGGCCAGTCGACAAGGCCGACGCGCTCTATCAGCTCGCCGAGGCGCAGCACGAGGCGGGTGACGACGTGCACGCGCGCACGAGCGTGCTTCGCGCGCTCGAGGCCGCACCCAATTACGAGAAAGCGCAAACGCTCCTGCTCACGCTCTACGACGCGCGCGTGAAGCAGGCCGGAGGAGGAAAGCCGTGAGAGCTCTCGGACACAGCGCGCTCGCGCTGGCCCTCGTTGCATCGGCGCTGGCTCCGGCCGGCGCCCAGCGGCGCGGCGGCGGATACTACAACCAGTATTTCGGCGGCCCGGACGACATGTACCAGCCGCCGGACTTCCACGGCAATCCGGTGTACGACGGCCGCTTCACCTTCGCGCGGATCCGGTATCGCGGATACGCGCACTTCGCCGGGCGCGAGGGGCCGGGGTGGTCGCACGATTACGTGGATGCTGATGAGAATTTGGTGAAGATCCTTCGCGACATCACGAACGTGAACCCGTTCGTGCAGGCAGGGCCGATCGTCGGCAGCGCGCTCGTCGCGCTCGACGACCCCGCCCTCTTCAAGTACCCGGTGAGCTACATGTCGGAGCCGGGCGGCTGGTTCCCCAACGACAAGGAGCTCGCCGGCTTTCGCAATTACCTGCTCAAGGGCGGGTTCATGATCTTCGACGACTTCCGCGAGGGCTGGCGCGGTGAGAACGACTGGTCGCACCTCCAGGAGCTCATGGCCAAAGCCATTCCGGGCGCGCGCTGGGTCCAGCTCACCGGGAACGAGCCGATCTTCCATTCGTTCTTCGACATCGACATGAAAACGGCCGTCACCTGGCCGTCGACGTCGGCGTACGGCACGCGGCCGCCGACCTACTGGACCGTGTACGAGAACAACGATCCCACCAAGCGCATGATGGTCATCGCCAACGTCGACGACGACATCGGCGAGTCGTGGCAGTGGTCCGGCACGGGCTTCGTGCCGGTCGATCAGGCGAACCAGATCTACAAGCTCGGCATCAACTACATCATCTACGCGTTGACCCACTGACTCCGACACTCATGGCGACCACCATCTCGACTCCCGCGCTCGACTCCAGCGACGATCTGGCTCTCGCGGACCGACTCAAGGCCGGACACGACCAGATCATCGCCGAGCTGCGCAAGCTCATCGTCGGTCAGGAACAGGTGATCGAGCTGGTGCTGCTGTCGCTCTTCACCGGCGGCAACAGTCTCATCGTCGGCGTGCCCGGCCTCGCCAAGACGCTGCTCATCAACACCGTCGCGCAGGTGCTCGACCTCAAGTTCTCGCGCATTCAGTTCACGCCCGATCTGATGCCGAGCGACATCACCGGCACCGACATCATCCAGGACGATCCCGAAACGGGACGTCGCCGCATGGTGTTCACACCCGGGCCGATCTTCGCGAACATCGTCCTCGCCGACGAGATCAATCGCACGCCGCCCAAGACGCAGTCGGCGCTCCTCGAAGCGATGCAGGAGCACCGCGTCACGGTCCAGGGCAAGACGTACACGCTCGACGAGCCGTTTCACGTCTTCGCGACGCAGAACCCGATCGAGCTCGAGGGCACCTATCCGCTCCCCGAAGCGCAGCTCGATCGCTTCATGTTCAACATCATCATGGACTACCTGCCCGAGGATCAGGAGGTGCAGGTCGCGACCCGGACGACGTCGGTGCAGTCGCACCGCTTTCAGCACGCGGTCACGGGTGCGGACATCAGCGCGTTCCAACAGCTCGTGCGCCGCGTGCCGATCGCCGAGCCGGTCGCGCGCTACGCGGTGAGCATGGCGCGCATGAGTCGTCCCGGCCCGAACGCGCCGGACTTCATCAAGCAATGGGTCTCGTACGGCGCGAGCACGCGCGCGCCGCAGCAGCTCATCCTCGGCGGCAAGGCGCGCGCGCTGATGGACGGTCGCTACAACGTGAGCTTCGAAGACATTCGCGCGCTGGCAAAGCCCGTGCTGCGGCACCGCGTGCTCACGAACTTTCACGCCGAATCGGAGCGGATCACGACCGACGAGATCATCGAGAAGCTCGTGAAGGTCGTGCCCGTTCCGGCGAGCGGGATGCGGTGAGCCTGGCCGCGCTCACGCCCTCGACCTCGTTCCTCGATCCGTCCGTTCTGGCGCGGATCGGGAATCTCGAGCTGCTCGCCAAGACCGTGGTCGAAGGATTCATCAACGGCTTGCACCGCTCGCCGCACCTCGGCGCATCGACCGATTTCGCCGAGCACCGGGCGTACATGCCGGGCGACGACATCCGGCGCATCGATTGGCGGTTGTGGGCGCGGACCGATAAGTATTTCGTCAAGGAGTTCGAGGCCGAGACGAATACGAATTTTCTGATCATCGTCGACGTCTCGCCCTCGATGCGCTACGGCGCGACCGCGGACGATGGTCGCATCTCGAAACTCTCGTACGCCTGTTATCTGGCCGCCTGTCTCGCGTACTTCTCGAGCACCCAGCGCGATCGCGTCGGGCTGGCGACGATTGACAACGACGTCGTCGATTACGTGCCGCCGTCCGCCAAGCACCTGCAGCAGATACTCCACGCCCTCGATCGCGTCGAGCATCGCGCGCGCGACGGCCGCGTGCAGGCGGGGAAGTCGCGCCTGCTGCCGCCGCTCCAGAAGCTCTCGGAGACGCTGCGGCGGCGGAGTCTCGTGCTCCTCATCTCCGACCTCTACGAGGACGCGGCCGAGGTGGTCGACGCGCTCGGCTACGTGCGCGGACGCGGCAACGACATGATCGTCTTCCACGTGCTCGATCCCCGCGAGCTCGATTTTCCGTTCGCCGACTCGAGCAACTTCATCGATATGGAAACGGGCGAGAAGATGCCCGTCATTCCCGAGTACTTGCGCAAGCAGTATCGCGAGCTCGTCCGCGAGCACACGACGGATCTGTCGAAGCGCGTCGGCGAAGCGCGCGCGGACTACGCGCTGTTCGATACGTCCAAGCCGCTCGATCGCGCGTTGTTCGCGTACCTCGCCGCGCGGCAACGCTTCAATCGGGTGCGATAGGTGTTTCGGTGAGCTTCCTCGCTCCGGCCTTCCTCCTCGGCCTCGCCGCGATCGCGGTTCCGGTGATCATTCACCTGATCCACCGGGAGAAGCGCGTCGTGGTGGAGTTCCCGTCGCTGATGTTCCTCCAGCGGATTCCGTACAAATCGGTCCGCCGGCAGAAAATTAGACACCTATTGCTACTAATTCTGCGCTGCCTCGCGTTCGCGCTGCTCGCCGCCGCCTTCGCGCGTCCGTTCTTCGAGCGCACGCAGCCGGCCGTCGCGACGAGCGGCGCGCGCGAGGTCGTGATCCTGCTCGACCATTCCGCGAGCATGGGCTACGGCTCGCGGTGGACGAGCGCCCGCGCCGCGGCGAAGAAGGCGGTGGGCACGCTGGCGCCGGACGATCGCGCCACGCTCGTGCTGTTCGCGAACGATGCCGCAGTCGCCACGCCGCCCAACGCGGCACCCGCCGCCGTCGCCGCGGCGATCGATGCGGCGAAGTTGACGAGCGAAGGCACGCGATACGGCGCCGCGCTCAAGCTCGCGTCGCAGATCATCGCCTCGTCCAAGCTCCCGCGGCGCGAGGTGGTGCTCGTTTCTGATTTTCAAAAGACCGGCTGGACGACGCACGATGAAGTGGGGTTCCCGCGCGGCACCGCGATCACGCCGATCGACGTCGCCGCCGCCGCGTCGCCAGACCTCGCCGTGTCTCGAGTCACGACTGACCGAGACAGCGCCGGACCGCGCGACCACGTGATCGTCGCCGCGCGCGTGACGAACACTGGCGCCCCCGACAAGCCGGTGAGCGTGAGTCTCGCCGTCGGCGGCCGCACGGTGCAGACGCAATCGGCGTCGATTCCGGCGCACGGCGCCAAACAGATCGCGTTCGCCTCCATCGCCGTGCCGAACGGCGCGACGCGCGGCAGCGTGCGGCTCACGCCGGACTCGCTCCCCGAGGACGACATCTTCGACTTCACGCTCGCGCCCGACGACGCCGTTCCCGTGCTCCTCGTCGAGCCGTCGGGCGCGCGCGACAATCAGTCGCTCTTTCTCAGCCGCGCGCTCGCGATCGGGGACCGGCCGTCGTTCCGCGTCGACGTGAAGTCCGCCTCGGCGCTCACGCCGCGCGACATCGACGGCCGCGCGCTCGTGATCCTCGACGAGGTCGCGCCGCCGGGCGGCCCGGTTGGCGCACAGCTTCGGAACCTCGTGCAATCCGGGAGCGGCTTGCTCGTCATCGCCGGAGCCAACGGCGCGAATGCCCTCCCGGCCGATTGGCGGACGGTGATGCCGGCGAGCGCCGGCGCGACGATCGATCGCACCGCGGACGCGGGCGGCACACTGTCGTCGATCGACTACGCGCACCCGATATTCGAGATCTTCAATGCGCCGCGGAGCGGCGATTTCTCCACCGCGCGCTTCTTCCGCTATCGCGCGCTCTCACCGTCCGCCGGTGCGAGCGTGCTCGCCCGGTTCGACGATGGCGCCCCGGCGCTCGTGGAACGCACCGTCGGCCGCGGCAAAATCCTCGAGTGGGCCTCGACGATGGACGCCTACTGGACGAGCCTTCCGTTGCAGCCGGTCTTCTTGCCCTTCGTGCATCAGCTCGCGCAGCACGCCGGCCGATACGCGGATCCGCGGCCGTGGTACACCGCCGGAGAGGTGCTCGATCTCTCGCGGCACGAGGAGCTGACCGCAGCTTTCACGCGCGGTGCCGCGGATAGCGCGAGCGAGTTCGTGGTCCAGACGCCGTCTGGCGCGAAGATTCGAGCGACGGCGACCGGAGTGGGACATCTCGTCCCGCTCGCGGAGCAAGGCTTCTACGAGCTTCGTGGCCGCGACACGCCGGTCGGCGGTGGACGTCCCATGGCCGTGAATCTCGACGCCTCCGAGAGCGACCTCACGCACTTCACGCCGCAGGATCTCGTCGCCGCGGTCACCGGGTCGGGCGCGCAGTCGGCGGCATCATCTGATCTCGAGACATCGACGCCGCAGGACCAGGAGCGGCGCCAGCGGGTTTGGTGGTATTTGCTGCTCGTCGCATTGTTGTTGCTGGCCGCCGAGACGACCGTCTCGAACCGGCTGTCGCGCGCGACGAGCTGAACGACAGGCGTTTGGGGGAGAAAAACGATGGAAAGCGCTCATGGCTTTGGCCCCGAGCAGACGCAGCTCCTCGGCGTCGTCCGCGGCGTACGCGCGCGCTATCGCGCGAAGAAGCTGCTGCGCGGGGCGGCCGTCACGATCGCGGTCGCGTGGATCGTGCTCGTTGCCGCGGCGTACGCGATGCAGCTCTTCAAGTTCGACGGCGCCGTGGTGCTCGTCGCGCGCATCGTCGTGCTGGCCGCGATCGCGGGGACCGCGATCTGGTGCATCGTCCTCCCCCTCCTCCCCACGCTGCGCGACGAGCAGGTCGCGCTGTATCTCGAGGAGCATGAGCGTTCTCTAAAGGCCGCGGTCGTCACCGCGGTCGAGATGCGAGCCGATTCGGCGGCGGCCATGGGCGCGATGCGCTCGCCCGCGCTCATCGAGCGACTCACGCGCGGCGCGCTCGAGCGCGTGCACTCCGTCGATGACGGCCGGACCGTCGATGCGGGCGAGCTGCGCACGAACGCCGGCATCTTTGCCGCGGTCGCCGCGATCGTGACGATCCTGACGGTGTTCGGGCCGTCGGTCGTGCGACACGGCGCGGCCCTCGTCGCCACGCCGTGGCGAGCCGTGAATCCGGCAGCGATGTTCAGCATCGCGGTCACGCCGGGCAACGCCACCATCGCCAAGGGCGGCGACGAGCTGATCGAGGCCCGGCTGAACGGATTCGCCGCCGAACGCGTGGAGCTGCTCGTGCGCTCCGCCGATTCCGTGAATTGGACGCGTGTCCCGATGCTCGCCGACAGCACCGGACGATACGCCTACCGGCTGTTCGACATCGGCGGGAAGACGCAGTACGCGGTCGAAGCATCGGGTGTGCGCTCGGACGCGTTCACGATCGACGTCGCCAATCTGCCGTACGTGAAGCGGATCGATCTGCAATACCGGCCGCCCGCGTACACCGAGCTGCCGCCGACCGATGTGGATAGCACGGGCGACATCGCCGCGCTCGCGGGCACGATGGTGCGCATCCGCCTCACGTCGACGGTGCCTGCCGCCGCCGGGCGCATCGTGGTAGACGGCGGCGACACGCTCAAGCTCGTCCCGCTGCCCGACGGCCGTCTCATGGCGATGCTTCGCGTCGAGAAACCAGGATTCTATAAAGTCGAGCTGCGCGCGGCCGATGGAACGATGGTCGCCGGCTCGCTGAGCTATTTGATCGACGTCATCCCCGACCGGCCCCCGACGGTGCAGTTCACCAAGCCTGGCCGCGACGAGCGCGTACTCTCGGTGGACGAGGTGTACACCGAAG
>Ga0068856_100005985_pt1 | contig 11973 bp, 8 predicted proteins | sample KBSCornC62_FD_66595 | JGI IMG/M metagenome (GOLD analysis project Ga0068856, IMG submission 66595) | Corn rhizosphere microbial communities from Kellogg Biological Station, Michigan, USA - KBS Corn C6-2 | ecosystem: Host-associated > Plants > Roots > Rhizosphere > Soil ...
GCCCTTGAGCGTCGCGAACACCACCGGTACCTGGCCCTTGAGTTCGTCGTGCACGCCGATCACCGCCGCTTCGGCCACGCTGGCGTGGGTCGCCACCGATTCCTCGATTTCGCGCGTGCCGAGACGGTGTCCGGCGACGTTGATCACGTCGTCGGTGCGGCCGAGGATGAAGGTGTAGCCGTCGGCGTCACGGATGGCCCAGTCGAGCGAGCTGTACAGCAGTTCCTTGAAATGGGAAAAGTAGCTTTGTATAAAGCGCCGGTCGTCGCCCCAGATCGTCGTCATGCAGCCCGGCGGCAGCGGCGGCACGAACGTGAGCACGCCCTTCTCGCCTGCCGCGGCGTCGGCACCGGTGACTTCGTCGATCACGCGCAGGTGGTAGCCGAAATTCGGGAAACCGGGCGAACCGAAACGGATCGGTTTCAGATCCAGTCCGGGCTGCAGGCAGAGCACGGGCCAGCCGGTTTCGGTCTGCCAGTAGTTGTCGATCACCGGTTTGCCCAGCCCTTCCGAAATCCACCGCGCGGTCGGCTCGTCGAGCGGCTCGCCGGCGAGGAACAGGTAGTTGAGCGCGGACAGGTCATGCTTTTTCAGCCAGGCGGCGTCCTGTTTTTTCAACACGCGGATCGCAGTCGGCGACGAGAACATCGTGCGCACGCCGTATTCCTCGCACAGGCGCCACCAGATGCCGGGATCCGGCGCGATTGGCAGGCCTTCGTACAGCAGCGAGGTCGCGCCGACGAGCAGCGGCCCGTAGATGTTGTAGCTGTGGCCGACCGCCCAGCCGACGTCGGAGGTCGAAAACATCACCTGCCCCGGCCCGACGTCGAACACCGTGCGCATGGACAGCGCGAGCGCGACCGCGTGTCCGCCGACGTCGCGCTGCACGCCTTTCGGCTTGCCGGTCGTGCCCGAGGTATACAAAAGATAGCTTGGCGCATTCGATTCGAGCCAAGTCACGGGTACGTCCGCGTTTTCGTGCGCGCTGCGCAGCAGCGCGTAGTCGAGATCGCGGCCTTCCTCGCGATGGAGCTCGGGATCCAGCCCGCGCGACACGATCAGCACGTGCGCCGGCGGATGCTGCGCCTGGCGCAGCGCTTCGTCCACCAGCGGCTTGTACGGAATGACCTTGCCGCCGCGCATGCCGGCGTCGGCGCAAATCAAGATGCGCGGTTTCGCGTCGTCGATACGCAGCGCCAGGTTGTGCGAGGCGAAACCGCCGAACACGACCGAATGGATCGCGCCGAGCCGCGCACAGGCGAGCACGGCGAACACCGCCTCGGCCATGTTCGGCATGTAGATGACGACGCGCTCGCCTAGCGTGACGCCGAGCGCGCGCAGCACCGCCGCGAACGTGTTCACTTCGCGGTGAAGCTCGCGATACGTGACGCGTCGCGTGACCCCGGTCTCGGTCGAAATCGCCACCAGCGCGAGCTGATCTGGGCGCTCCGCCAGATGCCGATCGACCGCGTTGTAGCAAAGATTCGTTTCGCCGCCGGCGAACCAGCGCCGGAACGGCGGATCGTAATAGTCGAGGATGCGCTGCGGCGGCTTGTGCCAGTGAATGGCCTGCGCCTGCTCGGCCCAGAACGCCTCCGGCTGCTCGAGCGAACGGCGATATTCCGATTCGTAGCTCATGCGGGGCTCCAGGCAGCACGGGAAGCGTGCAACAGGTGTTGCACGTGCGTCAATGGCGCAACGGGGTTAGCGTTTTCCGGCCAGCGTAGTCGCGGCCCGGCAAGCGAAAATGACCTGGATCAAGTCACCGGCGGAATCCTTGCCAGACCGCGCTTGCGACGCGCTTTGCCCGGGCGACCTCGCACGCGCCTGTCGGATGACGCGCTAGGGGAGCATCGTCCGCAACAATGGGCGAAGGGCAGAAATGGCGCGGCGCGGTAAGCGCTCCACGATCTCCGCAAACTCAAGAGGTAGTACGTGGCGCCGCGGAATGTGACCGTGAGCGTCCAATCGAACGCGTTGCCGTGGAATGCGACGGACGTGACGCCCGCAGCGCGGCGAAGCAGCGCGCGAACAAGTCGCGGCGGAACGGAGCTCTTTGCGCAGGCGATCGGCATACGGGCGCCCGTCGCCCGCGCGGTGCGACCACAATCGACGAAGTTGTGCGCCGCAGGACGGGCAGTAAAGATGCAATGAACGATAGTCACCGGTGCGAATCTGCTCGACGCCGAGCCGTGACGAGTCGCAATTCGGGCAAACGACGACTGCATTCAGATCGGCACTGAACGCGTTGGCGGCGATGACCCATTTGCGGAGCTTCTCCCGATCCATCGCCCATCGCACCACACAGCGGCATTGTCGAACATGATGTCATGCGCCGCTGCCTGTGTGGTCGTCGGGTACGCCGGTCGTTTGGTCTCGTGCCTGCCGGCGGTCTTCTTGCCGTTCCCGTTACCTGAATCTCACCTGCACCGCGCCCCCGTGCCGGTCAACACGCAGGACGTCGCTGCGTTCTTGATCGCAAGTCCAAATCGGGAGAAAACAATGCGCCGTCTAGCGAAAATCGTGCTGTTGTCCGCCGTCCTTCTCGCCCCGCTGTTCGCCAGCGGCTGCGTCTACTACCCGGCGCGTCCTTATCGGCCCTACGCCGCGGCGGTCTGGGTGCCGGGGCACTGGGGCGGCCCGTACGGCGACGTGTGGGTCGGCGGGCGCTGGCGCTGAGCGCCGGCAGCACTCAGAGATTGCAGATCGCCGGCACCGGCCCGGCACGTTGCAGCTGGAGAACGCCGCTCAGCGCGGCGTTCTCGCCGCGGTCGAAACGGTAGGTCACGGTCAGTGCATTGCAGTTCTGGAACGCGAGATCGACGCTGCCGACTTGCACCGAATGCGTGGGGACGGGCGAATCGAACACGCCGCCGGTCGTGTCGACGATCGGTATGCCGGCGAGCGCGCTGACGCCCGGAACGAAGCCGGTCGCCTGCAGCGTGTACCAGCGCTGGCTTGCGCCGTCACCGATGCTTTGTCCATTTTGCACAAACGTATACCAGGCCGCGAACACGCCGCCGAGCGACGGGGCGAAATCGAACATCAGGCCTTGGCCGCCGGTATTCGGGTCGTACCAGTTGCCGGACAGGCCGTAGGTGTCCGTGACGGCATGCACGTCGTCGCCCGTGGATGTGCAGGTTACGTTCGGCGTCAGCCTTGCGAGCGGGATCATGCCGCTGCGACCGTCGTCGAAGCGGTAGGCAAGCAGGCCGTCGTTGCAGTCGTCGAACGTGAGCGTGGCGGTGCCCAGCGGCGCCGTCGGCGCGACGATCGGCGGCGCGGCGAAGTTGCCGCCGTACGCGCTGTAGATGTGCAGATCGGCCGCACCGGTCGGCGTGGCCAAGCCGGTCATCGCGTACCAGCGCTGGCCGCCGGCGGCGGTCGCGTCGTACGTGAACCAGCCGGCGAACAGGATGCCTTGCGTCGGGTCGTCGAAATCGGGGTAGACCTCGATCTCGACGCCCTGCCCCGGCGTGGCCGGGTCGTACCAGGAGCCGGTCAAGCCGTGCTGGTCGAGATTGAACGGCGCGGCTACCGCCGGTCCCGCAGCAAATGCCGCGAGACCGATGCAAAGCCGCGCCGTGCGCAACATCGCGCGCTCAGTGCTTGCGCGCCGCCTCGATTTCCTTCGCCAGGCGGTCCGCTTTGTATACTTTATGCAGCGCTTCGAGGATCGCGCCGGAGTGCACCGCGACCGTGCGGTTGACGCGTTCGTCGAACCAGAAGTCGCCGCCGAGCGATTCGATGTTGCCGTCGAACACCAGGCCGACCACTTCGCCCTTGCGGTTGATCATCGGGCTGCCGGAGTTGCCGCCGATGATGTCGTTGGTGGTGACGAAATCGAACGGCTGCTTCATGTTCAGCGACTTCTGCGCGTCGAGCCAGCTCTGCGGCAGCTTGAACGGATCGAAGCCGGTGGCACGCGCGAACGCGCCGCCGATGTCGGTGAACGGCTTGATCATCTTGCCCTTCTCTTCCCAGCCCTTGACTTCGCCGAACGAGAAACGCTGCGTGAAGGTCGCATCCGGATATACGCTGGTGCCGTACTTCTCGAAACGCGCCGCGGCGATCAGCTCGGAATTCTTGTCGATCACGGATTCGACGTTGTCCTCGAACTGCTTGCGCACCGCACGTGCCGGACCGTCGACAGCGCGCGCGAGCACGATGAACGGATCGTCCGACTTCGCCACGGCGTCCGCGCCGCCTTCCCACAGCTGCTTGCGCACCGCGACGTCGCCGAGCTTGGTGCCGGCGATCAGGCGATCCGCCATCGCTTCCGGCGATTCCTTGCCGAGCACCTGCTTGACGATCGGATCGTCCGCACCGAGCCATTCGCGCAGCTTGGTCAGCGCGAACGCGAGTTTGACCTTCTCGAATTCCGGATACACCGGCGCGGTCGAGAACAAGCGCTGCTTCACGCTGGTGATCTTGGAATCGGTGTATTCGCGCAGGCGTTCGCCGTTCGGCTTTTTCAATTCTTCGGTGCCGCGCACCAGGGCGCGTGCGAACGTGAAGTACTGCGAGGCGAAACCGCGGCCGCCCTCGAGGAATTTGTACGGGTTCTCGATATTGCGGTAGTCGACTTGCGCTTTCGCGATCGCGTCCCAGGCGCCGCCGGCTTTCGCCTTGCGCGCCGGATCGGCGTCGACGTACGCGCGCAGCTCCGCTTCTTCCTTGGTCTTGAGCGCGAACACGGCCGGATCTTGCAGCGCTTCGAGACGGCCTTTCAGCGCCTTGTACGAGTTTTCGACGCCGAACACTTCATTCTGCGCGATGCGCGAATGCTCGGCCGATTCGGAACGGAACTGCTCCATCACGCCGCGGATTTCGGCCAGCTGCAGCAGGCGGTGCAGCGTGTCGACGTCGCGCGTGGTTTCGAGCTCGCTGATCGTGAGCTGGCGATCGGTGCCGCCCGGATTGCCCACGGTCACGGTCATCTCGCCGTCGGCCGCGCCGTTGGCCGAGAACGGGAAGAAGTCCTTGACCGCGGCAGGCTTGTCGTTTTCGTACGCGCGCAGCACGCCCATGTCGAGGTCGTAGCGCGGGAAATTGAAGTTGTCCGGATCGCCGCCGAAGAACGCCATCGCGAGTTCCGGTGCGAACACCAGGCGCACGTCGAGGTAGCGATGGTACTTGTACACGTCGTACACGCCGCCGTGGTACAGGTCGACCACGTCGCAGCGCGTGTGTTCGGTGTCGCTGCCGATGCACTCTTTCTCGATCTCGGATTTGACCGATTTCTCGGCGCGGCTGTAATCCTCGCCGGTCTTGCCCGCGGTCGCGCTCTTCACGCGCTGCGTGACGTCGCTGATCGTGTCGAGCCGGTTGAGCTCGATTTCCGGGCACTTGATCTCGTCTTTCTGTTCTTTGGCGTAGAAGCCCGACTTGATGAAATCCTTGTCCGCAGTCGAGAGCTGCTGCACGCAGGAATTGACGCAATGGTGATTCGTCAGCACCAGGCCCGTCGGTGAGACGAACGAACCGGAACAGCCGCCGGCGAGACGCAGCGCCGCATGTTCGGCATGCTCGACCCAGTCCTTGGCCGGCACAAAATTGTACTTCTGCTTGAGCTGCGCGGCCGGCAGGTTGTCAGGCGTCCACATGCCTTCGGCAGCCCATGCGCTGGCGCTTATGAGCGCCAGCCCGGTTGCGATCGCGATCTTGTTCTTCATTTTTCCCTCTCCAAAAAAAAGGCCGGTGCGATAGCTCCGGCCGTGTTGTTATGTGCGTTGCCGTTGTGCGTCTTCTCAGCGCTTGGCGAACAGGTGCTCGACGCCGGCGCGCTCCTCGCGCAGTTCCTTCTCGGTCGCATCCAAGCGCTCGCGCGAGAATGCGTTGATTTCGAGGCCCTGCACGATGGCGAATTTCCCGTCCTTGCAAGTGACCGGATAACCGTAGATCACGCCGGGCTTGATGCCGTAGCTGCCATCCGACGGAATGCCCATCGAAACCCAGTCGCCCTCGGCGCTGCCGAGCGCCCAGCTGCGCATGTGGTCGATCGCGGCGGAGGCGGCCGAGGCCGCGCTCGACGCGCCGCGCGCCTTGATGATCGCGGCGCCGCGCTGCTGCACGGTGGGAATGAAGGTTTCCTTGTACCACTTCTCGTCGACCTGGCCGAGCGCGGGCTTGCCCTTGATGGTGGTCTGGTGGATGTCGGGATACTGCGTCGAGCTGTGGTTGCCCCAGATCGTGACCTTGCGGATGTCGGTCGTGTGCGCGCCGGTCTTTTCCGCGAGCTGGCTCAGCGCACGGTTGTGATCCAGGCGCACCATCGCGGTGAAGCAGTTCGGATCGAGGTCCGGCGCGTTCTGCTGCGCGATCAGCGCATTCGTGTTGGCCGGGTTTCCGACCACGAGCACCTTCACGCTGCGCTTGGCGTGCGCGTTCAGCGCCTTGCCCTGCGGCGAGAAGATCGCGCCGTTCGCTTCGAGCAGGTCCTTGCGCTCCATGCCCGGGCCGCGCGGACGCGCGCCGACGAGAAGGGCGTAGTCGACGTCCTTGCACGCGACGTTGACGTCGTCGGTCGCGACCACGCCGGCGAGCAGCGGGAACGCGCAATCGTTGAGCTCCATCACCACGCCTTGCAGCGCCGGCAGCGCGGGCGTGATTTCGAGCAGGTGCAGGATCACCGGCTGATCCGGGCCGAGCATGTCGCCGGCGGCGATGCGGAACAGCAAGGCGTAACCGATCTGGCCGGCAGCGCCGGTGACGACAACACGGACGGGGGATTTCATGGGCAGGCTCCTTCGGATTTGTGCGATCGGCGCACGCTGGAAAGCGCGCGCCTTCTCTTCATTCTTGCCGGCATTGCTTTTTGCCGTCATTCCCGCGCAACCGGGAATCCAGTTTTGCTTTTCGGCAAACCCGAAAATGGATTCCCGCTTGCGCGGGAATGACGGCATCAATCACATGCCCGCGTAACGCAAATGTTCTTGCTTACTTCAGCTCGGCAAAAAAGTCCTGCACCCGCTTCAGGCCATCGGTCAGCTCCGCCGGCTTGCAGGTGTACGAGATGCGGATCGCGCGCGGTTCGCCGAACGCCGACCCCGGCACGCAGGCGACACCCTTGGCGTCGAGCAGCGCGTTGCAGAAGTCGACGTCGTTCGCGATCGGCGTCGTGCCGTGCTTCCTGCCGAAGGCGACGGAAATATCCGGGAACGCGTAGAACGCGCCCTGCGGCTTCGGACAGCGCACGCCCGGGATCGCGGCCAGTGCGGCCATGACCTCGTCGCGGCGATTCTGGAAATCCGCGCGCTTGGCCACGGGCACGTCCTGCGGGCCGTCGAAAGCGGCCGTGGCCGCGGCGGTGACGACTTCCGGCAGGTTCGTGATGTGGTTCGAATTCAGCGTGACCTGCGACTGCGCCACGACTTCCGGCGCCGCGATCATGCCGCAGCGCCAGCCGGGCATGCCGTAGGTCTTGGAGATGGAATCGATCAGCACCACGCGTTCGCGCAGTTCCGGCCGCGCCTTGACCAGGTGCGCGTAGGGCAGACCGTCGAAGATCATGCGGTTGTAGATGTCGTCCGACAGCACCCACAGGTTCTTGTGCTTGACCAGCACGTCGGCGAGCGCCTGCACTTCTTCCGGCGTGTAGACCATGCCGGTCGGGTTGGACGGATTATTGAACAGCAGCAGTTTCGTGCTCGGCTTGATCGCCGCCTCGAGCTGGGCCGGCGTGAGCTTGTAGTTCTGCTCCGGCGGGCACTGCAGCAGCGTGACCTTAGCGCCGAGGATATCGGCGATGTCGACGTAGCTGGTCCAGTACGGCGTCGGGATCAGGATCTCGTCGCCCTCGTCGAGCAGCGCATACATCAGGTTGAACAGCACCTGCTTCGCGCCGACGCCGGCGGCGAGGTTCTTGCGTTCGTAGCCGTCGAAGCCGCCTTCGCGCAGGTGTTTCAGGAACGCATCCAGCAGCGCATCCGGGCCGCGGTTCGAACCGTACTGTCCGCTGTCGTGCTTGAGCGCGTCGTGCGCGGCGGCGTAGACGTGGTCGCCAGGCAGGAAATTGGGCACACCGATCGAGAAACTGATGATGTCGCGACCGGCCGCCTTGAGCTTTTTCGCCTTGTCCGCCACCACCATGATGGCGCTGGGTTTGGCACGGCTCATGCGCGCGGCAAGCTGAGGCATCGACGTTCCTTTGGCGGGCGTTGAAGGGCGCAGAATTCTAGCACCGCGCACGTTGCGGCGCACAACGTAAAAGCGCTTCCAACGGTGGCGGCGAAAGGTGGCCCCTTCATGCCGGGCCTCTGCCCGAGCGGGGCTCAAGGAGAGGATTCAAGACCGATACGTCGCCGCTAAGACTCAACGCGCAGCCGCGCTCCGCTTATCGTGCCACCGTTCGAGCTCCCTCTTCCCGAGCACTGCTCGGGGAACAGGGTTGGGATGAGGGGCAACTCCGCGAGGCTGCGCCGGCAACAGGTCTTGCGGTACGCTCGCGCGGGGGGAACCTCACAACCTATCTGGAGACAAGCATGCTGCACCTGATCTGGTCGATCATCGTCGGCTTCATCGTGGGCCTGATCGCGCGCGCCATCATGCCGGGCGTGGAACACATGGGTTTCTGGATGACGGCGATCGTCGGTATCGTCGGCTCGCTGATCGGCGGCGTGATCGGCATGGTGATCAAGCGGCCGACCCCGGGCACGCCATTCCATCCGGCCGGCTTCCTGCTCTCGATCGTGGGCGCCATCGTCCTGCTGTACGTGATGCAGCACGTTCGTCTCTGACGAGGCGCAGCGCGTTGCGGCATTTTCCCGTTGTGGAAAATGCCGCAGTCCGCGCGTGTGACGCCGCGCCTCAGCGCGCGTCCAGGATCTGGTTCCAGCGCTCGATGCGCGCCTTTTCCTTTTCCAGCAGCGGCGCGTAGTCGCCCTTGATCGTGATCGAGCCGATCTTCTCGCCCTGGCGCACCGCGTCGACGATCGCGCGGTCTTCGCCGGACATGATCTGACCGAACACGGTGTGCTTGCCGTCCAGCCACGGCGTCGGCACGTGCGTGATGAAGAACTGGCTGCCGTTGGTGCCCGGACCGGCGTTCGCCATCGACAGCACGCCCGCCTTGTCGTGTTTCAACGTCGGCACGATTTCATCTTCGAAACGGTAGCCCGGTCCGCCGCGCCCGCTGCCTTCCGGACAGCCGCCCTGGATCATGAACTCGGGGATCACGCGGTGGAAGCTCAACCCGTCGTAGAACTTGCGTAGCGCCAGGTTGACGAAATTCGCCACCGTGATCGGGGCCTGGTCGGGGAACAGGCGCACGTGGATCGTGCCGCGGCCGGTGACGATGTGGGCTTGCAGGTCTGTGTTGGCGGTCATGCTCAGGAGGCTCCGTGTTGATTCGGACAAATGATAGCGGATCGGGGAACGGCGGCGCCTGGCTCCACGATTTTCCGGCTCTGTCCTTCTCCCATCGGGAGAAGGTGGCGCGCAGCGCCGGATGCGGGTCCGGGGCGTGCACCAACATCGAAAATGGTAGTTTTCATCGCATGGCAGCCCGAACCCTCACCCGGCGCGCGGCGCGCGCCGACCTCTCCCGATGGGAGAGGTGAACACATAAAAGATGCTGCGATGCGGAATCTTAAGCAATTTCAGAGTATAATCCCCGGATTCCGCCTCTACCTGAGCCCGCCTCCCGCGGGTCTATCGTCATGTCCATCGAAAACCTGCGCAACATCGCCATCGTCGCCCACGTCGACCACGGCAAAACCACCCTCGTCGACTGCTTGCTGAAGCAGTCCGGCACGTTCAGCGAGCGCACCGTGCTGGCCGAGCGCGTGATGGACTCGAACGACCAGGAAAAGGAACGCGGCATCACCATCCTGGCGAAGAACACCGCGATCACCTGGCGCGACAACCGCATCAATATCGTGGACACGCCCGGACACGCCGATTTCGGCGGCGAAGTCGAGCGCGTGCTGTCGATGGTCGATTCCGTGCTGCTGCTGGTCGACGCGATGGACGGCCCGATGCCGCAAACGCGTTTCGTCACGCAGAAGGCGTTCCAGATGGGCTTCAAGCCCATCGTCGTCATCAACAAGGTCGACCGTCCGGGCGCGCGTCCGGACTGGGTGCTGAACCAGACCTTCGACCTGTTCGACCGCCTCGGCGCGACCAACGAGCAGCTGGATTTCCCGGTCGTCTACGCCTCCGCGCTGCACGGCTATGCCAGCCTCGATCCGAACGCCCGCGAAGGCGACATGGTGCCGCTGTACGAGGCGATCATGAAGCACGTGCACGCGCCGAACGTGGATCCGGACGGCCCGTTCCAGATGCGCGTGTCGCAGCTCGACTACAACTCCTACGTCGGCCTGATCGGCATCGGCCGCATCCAGCGCGGCAAGGTGCGCACGAACATGCCGGTGGCCGTGGTCGATCGCGAGGGCAAGAAGCGCCAGGGCCGCGTGCTGCAGGTGCTCGGCTTCATGGGCCTGGAGCGCCGCGAGGTGCCGGAAGCCGAAGCCGGCGACATCGTCGCGATCTCCGGCGTGGAAGGTCTTGGCATTTCCGATACCGTGTGCGCGCCGGATGCACCGGAAGGCCTGCCGGTCATGACCGTAGACGAACCCACGATCAGCATGACGTTCTGCGTGAACAATTCGCCGTTCGCCGGCAACAAGGATTTCTCGGGCGGCAAGTTCCTGACCAGCCGTCAGGTGCGCGACCGCCTGCTGCGCGAAGTGCTGCACAACGTCGCGCTGAAGGTCGAGGAAACCGACGACGCGGACAAGTTCAAGGTGTCCGGCCGCGGCGAACTGCACCTGTCGGTCCTGATCGAAACCATGCGCCGCGAAGGCTACGAACTCGCCGTGTCGCGTCCGGAAGTGATCGTGAAAGAAATCGGCGGCGTGATGCAGGAGCCGTACGAGCAGCTCGTGGTGGATCTCGAAGAACAGTTCCAGGGCGGCGTTATGGAAAGGCTCGGCAGTCGCAAGGGCCAGCTCAAGAACATGGAACCCGACGGCAAGGGCCGCGTGCGCCTCGAATACCTGATTCCGGCGCGCGGCTTGATCGGCTTCCAGACGGAATTCCGTACCATCACCGCCGGCACGGGCTTGCTGTTCCACGTGTTCGACCACTACGGCCCGCTGGCCGAGGGCGCGATCGCGAAACGCCAGAACGGCGTGATGATCTCGAACGGACAGGGCCAGGCACCGGCGTATGCGCTGGTCAGCCTGCAGGAACGCGGGCGCCTGCTGATCGAGGAAGGCGCGGAAATCTACGAAGGACAGCTCGTCGGCATCCACGCCAAGGACAATGACCTGACCGTCAACGCGCTGCGCGCGAAACAGCTGACGAACATCCGTGCCGCCGGCAAGGACGACAACGTGCAGCTGACGCCGCCGATCAAGATGTCGCTCGAGCAGGCGCTCGAGTTCATCGAAGACGACGAACTGGTCGAGATCACGCCGAAGGCGATCCGCCTGCGCAAGAAGCACCTGACCGAGAACGAACGCAAGAAAGCCTCGCGCCAGGCCGCTTGATGCGGCGGCGCGCGTCCGCCGCCTGCGCCGCCGCGATGGTCGCGGCGTGCGCTTTCGCCGTCGCCGACCGCGCGCACGCCGGTCCGGTGCATCCGCTGCTCGCCGTCGGCGAAGCGACGCATTACCTCTACCCGCTCGGCGCCGCGCAGCGCGAAGACGAGATCCTCATCGGCATGGCCATGCTGTCGATGCTCGCGCACAAGCAGGACGCCGAGGGCAAATGTCTGTCGGACGCCTGCGTGCACGACCGCAGCGACATCTATGGCGAAATGGCGCTGGCGTATTCGCGGCTCGGCCTGCACGGGCTTGCGCTGCGCCTTTACCGCGCCGCCGGACAGGACCTGCCGGACGACGCGGATGCGCATTACAACATCGGCGTCGAACTCGAATCGACGCAGCAAACGGACGCCGCGGCGAAGGAATTGGCCAAGGCTGCCGAATTGTCCGCAGGCAAGGACAAGAAGGCCGAAGAAGGCATCGC
>Ga0068856_100005986_pt1 | contig 11972 bp, 9 predicted proteins | sample KBSCornC62_FD_66595 | JGI IMG/M metagenome (GOLD analysis project Ga0068856, IMG submission 66595) | Corn rhizosphere microbial communities from Kellogg Biological Station, Michigan, USA - KBS Corn C6-2 | ecosystem: Host-associated > Plants > Roots > Rhizosphere > Soil ...
CCAGTGGGGAATCCGCTCTGGACCTTGATCCGCGGGCGCGTCGACCTTCGCAATCACCGCAAGCTAATGGTCGTAGACAACCGCGTCGCCTGGTGCGGAAGCCAGAACTGCGCCGACCCCGAGTTCCGGATAAAGGCGCGCTATGCGCCATGGGTCGATGTCATGAGCCGCTGGGAGGGCCCAGTAGCCAGGCATTGCCAATATCTCTTCGTTTCCGACTGGATTGCAGAAGGCGGAGACGAGATCAGCGCGCTGCTGTCCGAACCGCTTCCGGCGGGGAACGGCGAACTCGTCGCTCAAGTCCTCGGCACGGGACCGACGGCCGAGTTCGACGCGATGCCGGCGTGCTTTTCGGAGTTGATCCATTCCGCACGTGAGGAGCTCGTCGTCACGACGCCCTATTTCGTGCCCGACGAACAATTGTTGTTCGCCCTGACGTCGGCCGCGCGAAGGCAGGTCAGGACGATCATGCTATTCCCGAAGCGCAACGACAATTGGATCGTCGCGGCCGCGAGCCGGAGCTACTACAAGGACCTCATCGACGCCGGAGCCGAAATCTACGAATATCGACCGGGCCTGCTCCACGCGAAGACGATGGTCGTCGACCGCTGCACGGGGTTGATCGGCAGCGCCAACCTTGACCGGCGCAGCTTCGAGCTCAACTTCGAGAACAACATCCTGTTCGAAGACCCAGGCTTCGCCGCAACGCTGAGAGCCCGGCAAGACGAATATCTGGCAGACTGCGACCGCATCACGAGTGACGATGTCGGTCGCTACGGACTAGCGCTGCGGCTGTGGCAAAATCTGCTCGCGACGCTCAGTCCGATGCTTTGACGTTCAGCCGACGATCTCGTCAGGCTTGAAGAAGTAGTCGATTTCGATCTTCGCATTCTCGTCACTGTCCGACCCGTGGACCGAATTGGCCTCGATCGATTCCGCATAAGTCTTGCGGATCGTCCCCTCGGCGGCCTGCGCCGGATTGGTGGCGCCCATGATGTCGCGGTTGCGCTGGACCGCGTCCTCGCCTTCAAGCACCTGGACCACGACCGGTCCCGAAGTCATGAAAGTGCAGAGGTCGTTGAAGAACGGTCGCTCCTTGTGGACCGAATAGAAACCCTCCGCCTGGTCGCGGGTCATGCGGATGCGCTTGGAAGCGACAACGCGGAGGCCGGCTTCCTCCAGCATCTTGGTGACAGCGCCGGTGAGGTTGCGGCGGGTGGCGTCGGGCTTGATGATCGAAAAGGTGCGCGTCACGGACATGACGGGCTGGTCTCCTGCAAAATCGGTGGAATTCGGTGCGCCGCCTAGCCGCGCCTGCTGTCGTCGGCAAGCCTCACCCCTTCTTCACCCACTTGCCGTTCTCCTGCGCCCAGTAGCGCCGCTCAATGCCTTCCCGTCCCGCGAGCAGCTTCCAGGCGAGCCGCGCCCCTTCCAGCGTTGCATTGTCGAACAGATAGAAGCTGCGGTCGTAGCTCAGCGCCGCCTCGCGCCAAGAGCCGTCGGCGATCAACATGTTGCGCGCCTGGTTGGGCGCGTCGGGATGGGTCGAAAGGAGGATCGGCTGGCGCGAATCGTCCGTCCCGCCTGCGAGACCGTGCGGAAGAAAGCTTGGTCCCTCATTCCACAACTGGCGATCGAGGCGCACCAGATAGGCGTCGTCCTCTGCGACAATCAGCAAGCGGCCGTCGGAGTCGAGCACCTTCTCAGCGATGCTCACGATCACCTGATCGGCCGGCGTTCCTGCAAGCTGATAGAAATCGACCTGCATTTGCTGTCGCGCTCAGCGCTCCAGCACGTCGGCGACATATTGGTCGAGGAGACGAACGCCATATCCAGTCGCACCTTTGTCGTAGGTCGAGCCGGCCTTATCCGACCACGCCTTGCCGGCCATGTCGATGTGAGCCCACTTAGTGCCGTCCTCGACGAAGCGCTGGATGAATTGCGCCGCGGTGATTGAGCCGCCCTCACGCGGCCCGACATTCTTCATGTCGGCGATAGGTGAATCGATCAGGCGGTCGAACGATTCCGCGAGTGGCATGCGCCACAATTTGTCGCCGGATTCTTCGCCCGCGCGCTGCAGCTTGCCTGCGAGATCCTCGTCGTTTGAAAACAGTCCGGCCCATTCATGGCCAAGGCTGATCAGGATCGCGCCGGTCAGGGTCGCGAGGTCGATCACGGTCGAGGGCTTGAACTTGCGCTGCACGTAGCAAACGGCGTCGGCGAGGACGAGGCGACCTTCGGCGTCGGTATTGATGACTTCGACCGTCTGGCCGGACATGGTCGTGACCACGTCTCCCGGACGCTGGGCATTCCCGCCCGGCATATTTTCCACAAGTCCGCAAATTCCGACGATATTTGCCTTCGCCTTGCGCAGCGCGAGAGCTTTCAGCGCGCCCGCCACGGCACCAGCGCCGCCCATGTCCCACTTCATTGCTTCCATGCCGGCAGCCGGCTTGATCGAGATGCCGCCTGTGTCGAAAGTCACGCCCTTGCCGACGAAGGCTGTCGGCTGACCCGCCTTCCCGCCACCGTTCCACTTGAGAACGAGGAGCCGGGCTTCGCGAATCGATCCCTGGGCGACTCCGAGCAAGGCGCCCATGCCGAGCTTCGCCATTGCGGCGCGGTCCAGCACCTCGACTTCCAGGCCCGAACCCTTGACCGCCGCCTGGACGCGCTCGACGAAGCTTTCCGGATAGATGATGTTCGCCGGTTCGGTCACCAGCTCGCGGGTCAGCGAAACGCCCTCGACAACGGCGGCCCAGCGCTGGTCGTAGCGTTTACCGGCGCCGGACCCGGCACCAACGACGACCACTTCGCCGAGCGTCGGCTTCTGGTTGTCCTTGAGCTTTGTCCGATAGCGGTCGTACCTCCATGAGCGGAGCGCAGCACCGAGCCCCACGCGAGCTGCCGCATCGGCGTCATAGCCGAGGCCGGTGAGGTCGATGACTGCCGTCTTTTCGCCCGACGTCTGGAGGCGCGCCGCTGCGGTGCCGCCGAGCTTTTCTGAAGCAGCGCCACCTGGAGTTCCTGTGCCCGTACCGATCACGAGCAGACGGCGAGTTGCACCGGCATCGTCGATGAACTGTTCAGAAACGCTCGAGCCCTCACCATCGAAACGCTGCCGGTCGAGCGCCTCCGCCGCGGACTGCTGAGACTGGCCGAGGGCACCAAGCGACTTCCTGTCCTTTCCGCCAACCGGCAGGACGAGCGCATAATCTCCCTTGGGCCGAGCGTCGGCAAAACGAATCTTCATGTGCGGCAATCCTGTAAAGGCGAACGTTCGCGATGGTCTTTAGGGTGCAAGCCAAAGCTTGGCAAAACCGCGGCGGAAAGCGCTCGGGCAGCGATTGCCGCCACTCTCGTGAGGTGCGATAGGCGCGCGAGGATACGAGGCTTTCAAGGGCGGGCAGCGAGCGTTGCGGACGAAAATTGTCTGGTGGTCAGCGCTCCCAATGCTTCTGACGGTACCCGCGGCCGCTGCCGCGCAGTCGACGCCGGCCGCTTCCGCAAGCACATCTCCGCCGGCCGCAGGAGCTGACAACGACCAAATCGTCAACTTCAGCGCGGACCAAGTAAGCTACGACAACGATGCGGACGTCGTCACCGCGAGCGGCGAAGTGCGCATGAATCGCGAAGGCAATTACCTCGCGGCCGACCAGGTCGTCTGGGACCGCAAATCGGGGCAGGTCTACGCCCGCGGCAACGTCGTCATCGTCACACCCCAAGGCGACAAGATCACCGGTGAGAACGTCCAGCTGACCGACACGCTCAAGGACGGGTTAGCCGATAACCTGATGGTGGTCCTGGAAAGCGGAGGGAGGGTCGCCGCCAGGCGAGGCACCCGAGCCAATGGGGTCTTCACGCTTTACGATGCAATCTACACGCCCTGCCCCGTCACTACTGAAAGCGGCTGCCCCAAACGGCCGAGCTGGTCGATCACGGCGGCTAGGGTCATCGACGATCCGAAGAGTCCGAGAGTTCGCTTCGAAGGCGGACGACTACAACTGTTCGGCGTAAACCTGCCCCTGTTACCAGTCTTCCAGATTGCGCGCGGAACCGAGGGGTCCACCGGCTTTCTCGTGCCCGAATTCTCGATTTCGAGCCGCAACGGTTTTTCGATCGGAGAGCCCTATCACTGGCAAATTGCGCGAAACCGCGATCTTACAGTTACGCCTCATGTCTACACGAGCGTTCTTCCGGCAATCGAGGCCAAGTATCGCGACCTGAGCACCCTCGGCGCGTTCCAGGTGAGCGGGTTCCTGACGTATGGAAGAATAGACAATCTTGATCCTGCTTCCACCGCCAACAATCACGCTTTTCGCGGTTACTTCGACAGCAATGGCAAATGGCAGCTCACCCCTGAGTGGAGCGTTACCGAATCCCTGCGCTTTGCGACCGACAAGACCGTCACCCGCCGTTACGACCTCACCAACGATGACCGATTGCGCAATCTGATCAATGTCGAGCGGATCACACCCGACAATTACGTCTCGATCGCGGCCTGGGCGTTCCAGGGCCTGAGAATCGACGACAATCAGAAACAAATTCCGATCGCGCTTCCTGCAATCGACGCACGGTTTCGCTTCAACGGCATCGCGGGAGGAAACCTTCAAATTCAGGGCAACAGCCTGTCGATTATCCGGGTCGACGGACAGGATTCCCAGCGCGCCTTCGCGAGCGCTGAATGGGACTTGAGGCGCCTCACACCGTGGGGGCAGGAAGTCACGCTGACCGCCTACGGTCGGGGAGACATCTACCACACGGACGACGCCGAAGACACGAGCGTCGCCATCTATCGCGGAACAGACGGCTGGCACGCCCGCGCAATTGGAGCGCTCGCTGCCGATATCAAATGGCCGTTGATCGGGCCCTTCTTCGGAGGTCTCCAGCGGTTGACGCCAAGAGTGCAGGTCGTGCTGACCCCGCCGACGCCGAACATGGACATCCCTAATGAAGATGCACGTGCGATTGACCTTGAAGACAGCAACCTCTTCGCGCTCAACCGCTTCCCCGGATACGATCGCTGGGAAGACGCATCCCGCGTAACATATGGGCTCGATTGGTCACTCGAGCGGAAGAATCTCTCCATCGAAAGCAATATCGGGCAGAGCTATCGATTTGGGCGGCTGAGGAGCATCTTCCCCGAAGGCACGGGACTTACCGGGCGGGTTTCCGATATCGTTGGAAGGACGAGCGTCCATTACGGCCGCTTCATCGATCTCACGGAGCGCTATCGCCTTGACAAGGACACGCTTGCCGTCCGGCGAAACGAGATCGATCTCACCGTCGGTACCAAGCAGACTTACGCGCAGGTTGGCTATCTTCGGCTCAACCGCAACATCGACCCTGCGATCGAAGATCTCCGCGACGTCGAAGAGCTCCGGGTCGCCGCGCGTATTCTGTTTCGCCGATACTGGTCGATCTTCGGCGCGAGTGTGATCGACCTCACCGACAAGCAGGAGGATCCGCTCTCCGTCGCCGATGGATTCGAGCCCGTGCGCAATCGACTCGGCATCGAATATGAGGACGAATGCATTCAGGTTGGTATTACGTGGCGCCGCGATTATGAGCGGATCGGCGCATTCCGCAAAGGCAATACCTTCTCGGTTCACTTGGCTTTCAAGGGGGTTAGCCGCTAAGCCTGCGTTCAGCGGGTCTCAAGCATTGGCAATCATTGGGAAACTTAAGGAAAATCCAACAGTGGCAGCAGTCTTTCGAGTGAATCGGCCGCGATCGGTCATCGCGGCGGGCGCGCTGGCGTTGCTGGTCGCGAGCGGTGCCGTGGCGCAAGAGAGCGACCAAAACAGCGATCAGCCGCAGGCCAACAGCAGCGAATCGCTCAAGCTGCCGCAAAACCCCCAACTGTTCGGCAATGCGATGCCCTCCGTGGTCAAGGCGACCGCGATCGTGAACGGCGACGTGATCACCCAGACCGACGTCCAGCAGCGGCTCGCGCTTCTCGCGATTTCGAACGGCGGCCAGATCCCGCCGGACCAGATCCAGCCTTTGAGCGAGCAGGTCCTGCGGAACTTGATCGACGAGACGCTCGAGATCCAGGCGGCCAAGCAGGAAAAAATCGACGTCAAACAGACCGATATCGACAAGACCGTCGAACGCGTCGCCCAAAATGTGAAGAAAAACCCCGCCGAGCTCGCCGCGTATCTCGAGACGAACGGTTCCAATATCAAATCGCTGCGACGCCAGATCGAAGGCGAGATCGCGTGGCGCAGACTCCAGCAGGCGAAGATCGAGGACAGCGTCAGCGTTGGCGATGACGAGGTCAAGGCCGTGCTCGACAAGCTCAACGCTTCAAAGGGTACCGAGGAATATCGCGTCGGCGAGATTTTCCTGTCGGCTACGCCGGCAACACAGGCGCAGACCCTCGATAATGCCAATAAGATCCTCGCCCAGCTGCGGCAGGGAGCGTCGTTTGCCGGCTATGCACGCGAATATTCGCAGTCTTCCTCAGCCGCCGTTGGAGGCGATCTCGGCTGGGTCCGGCCCGAACAGCTTCCGGGACCGCTCGCCGCAGTTCTCGAACAAATGCAGGCCGGCGCGATCAGCGATCCGATTCCCATCGCCGGCGGATTCTCGATCCTTGCGGTGCAGGACACGCGCAAGCTCGGCCTTGCCGATCCCCGCGACGCAGTCCTCAGCCTGAAGCAGGTGTCGATCACTTTCCCCAAGGGAACTACCCGCGAGGCCGCCGAACCGATCGTCGCGCGCTTCGCTGATGCCGTGAAGAATATCGGCGGCTGCGGCGGTGCCGAGAAGCTCGCCGCAGATTTCCATGGCGACGTGGTAACCAGCGATCAGGTCAAGATGCGCGACCTGCCGGCGGCGTTGCAACGGCTCATGGTGCCGATGCAGGTCGGTCAGGCGACCCAGCCGTTCGGCTCGCTAGACGAGGGCGTCCGCACGCTCGTCATCTGCGGCCGTGACGAAGCCCAGCAAACCGCGCCGAGCTACGACGACATCTACAACCAGATCAACGAGCAGCGCATCAACTCACGCGCTCAGCGCTATCTTGGCGATTTGCGGCGCGACGCGGTGATCGAATTTCGCTGATCGCAAAATTGACCATTGAGGAGCGCCGCTGATGCTGCGCACAGCCGTTGCTCCTCTTGCAGTTTCACTTGGGGACCCGGCTGGCATCGGCCCCGAGGTCATCGCGAAATGCTGGGACAATCGCGAAGCGTTCGCGCTGCCTCCCTTCGTTGCGATCGGCGATCCGCGGTCGCTCGCGGCCGTGTGGGACGGTCCGATCGAGCCCGTCGATGATCCAAGGCAAGCGGACGCCGCTTTCGATTACGGATTGCCCGTCATCCAGTTGAATGCACCACAGGCGGATATTCCCGGTCACCCCAGTGTCGTGGGCGCGCATACGTCGCTCGATTCGCTTGAGATTGCCGTCGGCCTCGCCCGTTCCGGATCGGCTTCAGGCGTGGTCACCGGACCGGTCGCCAAGGAACAATTGTACGGGATCGGGTTCCAGCATCCGGGACAGACCGAGTTCGTCGCTGAACGCTGCGGGGTCGCCTTTGCCAACGTCGTGATGATGCTGGCCGGTCCGACCCTTCGCACCGTTCCTGTCACCACCCATCTCCCGCTGGCTGAAGTGCCGCGAGCTTTGAGCAGCGGACTCATCGAATCGCGCGGCCGCGCAGCGCTGCGAGGCCTGCAACGCAATTTCGGAATCCCAGAGCCACGCCTCGCCGTCTCCGGCCTCAACCCACATTCCGGCGAAGGCGGGCAACTCGGGCGAGAAGAAATCGAGATTATCGAGCCCGCGATCGCAGCGCTTGCCGCGGAAGGCTGGCGTGTCAGCGGTCCACATCCGGCGGACACGATGTTCCATGCCCGAGCGCGAGCCGGCTACGACGCGGCTTTGTGCATGTACCACGATCAGGCGCTGATCCCGATCAAGGCGCTGCACTTCGAAGAGGCGGTGAACGTCACTCTCGGCTTGCCGATCGTCCGCACGGCGCCCGACCATGGAACTGCGTTCGATATCGCGGGGCAGGACCGGGCGGATCCACGGCCTATGGCCGCGGCAATCCGGATGGCGGCGGAGAATGCCATTCTGCGCGCCGAAGCGGTCGCTTGAATTCAGAGACGGAGCCGCTGCGGGAAGTCATCGCCCGCCACGGCCTCAGCGCGAGCAAGGCGCTCGGCCAAAATTTCATCCTCGACCGGCAACTGCTGGCGCGTGTTGCCGCAGTCCCCGGCTCGCTCCAGGGCCAGCGCGTCTATGAGGTCGGTCCCGGGCCCGGCGGACTAACCCGTGCACTGCTCGACGCTGGAGCCTCCGTCGTCGCCGTCGAGCGCGACCGCCGCTGCCTTCCGGCGCTTGCCGAACTGCATGACAGTTTTGGTGAGCGCCTCAAAGTAATCGAAAGCGACGCGCTGAAGATCGATGAGCAAAGCGTGATCGGGAGCGGCGCACATGTCGTCGCGAACCTGCCTTACAACATCGGAACCGCACTGCTTCTCAAATGGCTCGGCGGAAATTGGACGCCATGGTGGCGTTCGCTGACGCTTATGTTCCAGAAAGAGGTCGCGGAGCGGATCGTGGCGCAGCCCGGAAGCGATGCCTACGGCCGGCTGTCCGTCGCCGCGCAATGGCGCTCACGCCCGCGCCTGGCGATGACCGTCAATCGCTCGGCTTTTGTGCCTCCTCCGAAGGTCACCTCGGCTGTCGTCCACATCGTCCCCACCGAGCAGCCGCAGGGCGTCGACGCCAAGACGATTGAACGTCTCACCGAGGCCGCCTTCGGACAACGCCGCAAGATGCTTCGATCGAGCCTGAAGCAAGTGCCGGGTGCGCTGAAGGCCGCGGAAGACTTGGGAATCGATAGCCAGCGGCGCGCGGAAACGCTGAGCGTCGGCGAATGGGTGGACCTAGCGCGAGCGCTCAGTCCTTCTTCGGAGTCTCGGGCACCTTAGCCGAAGCAATCGTCGGCCCACGACTGATGGCTGTCGAAAGCTCCGCAACCTGCGGGCAGGATTTCGCCCCGCAAATCTGTTGCAGCTTCTGTAGGTTCGCCTGCGCGCGCGGCACCGCACCCAGCTCGACCATCGCTTCGCCCTGGACAGCGATCGCATCCGCGTCGTTCGGCTCCATCAGCAGGGCCTTGTTCGTCATCCGGATCGCTTTGCCGAACAAATGCTGCCTTTCGGCAACGCGCGCCATGTCGACAAAAGCACTGCGATTGCGCGGATCCACAGCAAGGGCAGTCTCGAGCATGTCCTGCGCCTGCTCGAGCTTGCCGATGGACATCAACTCGCGCGCCTGATGCTGCAGCTCCACCGACTTCGGAGCGATCTGGTCATCCGAGCGCTGGCCGCTTACCGGCGCTGCAAGCGCAGTCGCGGCAAGTCCGATGAGCAGAAGTCTGGGCAAGGACCGCATCAAATTCTCTCCACTTGTCGTCACCGGATTAGCACGGTCGGCCGAGGCGCGCGACGAAAAAGCCGTCGGTTCGGTCGTGGGCCGGCGTGAGCAACCGTCCCGCACCGTCCGGACGCCCACCGGCAATGGGCGCAGCCTCACTAATCCACGATGAACGGCCGTCCAGGAAGGACCCAATTTGCCCTGCCCCTTCGCGGGACAGCAGCGAGCAAACGGCATAGACTAGCCGACCGCCCGGTCTCACCAGCTCGGCGCCGATGTCGAGGAGATGTCGTTGGAGAGCAATGAGCCGGTCGAGCCGCTCTGGCGTCAGGCGCCAGCGCCCTTCCGGATTGCGCCGCCACGTGCCGCTGCCGGAGCAGGGTGCATCGACGAGGACCAGGTCCGCGGACTCGCGCCAGTCCGCAAGCTCCTCAACTTCGCGCGGCGGACTAAGGAGGCGCGTCTCGAGTGCCGCCCCTGCCCTTTCAGCACGCGGAGCGAGCCTGGACAGACGTGCGCGGTTGCTGTCTGTGGCGAGTATGATCGCCTCAGGGGCAACGGCAGAGAGCGCTAGCGCCTTCCCGCCAGCGCCGGCACACAAATCCAGGATGTGTTCCGCATTCCTTGGCGCGCACGCGAGGACGACCAGCTGGCTGCCTTCGTCCTGCACCTCGATGAGGCCAGCATCGAACGCGCTATGATCGTCAACTCGGCGATCCGGCGTAAGGCGAATTCCCCATGGACTCAGCGGAGTCGGCACCGCGTCAGGAAAATGGCTCAGAATCTCCTCGCGTGACGTGCGCGCGACGTTCACCCTGAGGTCGAGCGGAGCGCGTTCGAGGAGCGCTGGCCACTCCGCCCGACCGACAAGCGGTGAAAGCTCGGCGATCAGCCATTCAGGGACGAAGCCAGCTGGCGAAGCCTTTTCGCCCTCCTCCAGCGGCTCGGGTCCGCGCGCTTCGCCAAACAGCCCGAGGAGCGCCGGCTCCTCTTCCGCAAGGCCCAGAACCGCGGCACGGCCGCTCGCCGGTCTCTCGGCAGACCTCCGAATCGCACTGAACGCTAGCTCCCGAACCGCTCGCCGATCCTTGGATCCTGCATAGCGTCTAAGCTTGAAATAGTGGGTGACGATGCTGTCGGCGGGCGGCCCATCGTCGCGCGCCGAAACGATCACCTCGTCGAGAATCTCGATCGCCGCCTGGAGGCGTGCGGCGGGAGTCATTGGCCACCGCTCCCGCTTGCCGGGGCGGCCACAAAGCTACCGCGTCGGATAGTTGGGCGCCTCGCGCGTGATTGCGACGTCGTGCACATGGCTTTCCGACAGGCCGGCATTGGTGATCCTGACGAACTTGGCGCGTTTCTGGAGCTCGGCAATGGTGCGCGACCCGGTATAGCCCATCGCCGCCTTCACGCCGCCGACCAGCTGGTGGATGATTTCTCGAACCGGACCCTTGTATGGAACCTGGCCCTCGATTCCCTCGGGCACCAGCTTCAGATGATCCTTGATGTCCTGCTGGAAATAGCGATCGGCCGAGCCGCGCGCCATCGCGCCGACGGACCCCATGCCGCGGTACGATTTGTAGCTTCGGCCCTGATAGAGGAAGATTTCACCCGGCGCCTCCTCCGTGCCGGCGAGAAGCGAACCGACCATCACGCTCGAAGCGCCGGCGGCAAGCGCCTTGGCCATGTCTCCGCTCGTGCGGATCCCGCCGTCGGCGATCACCGGAACGCCGTTGGCGGCGCGCGCGGCATCCATGACAGCTGTCAGCTGGGGGACACCGACTCCGGCGACGAACCGCGTCGTGCAGATCGAACCAGGCCCGATGCCTACCTTGATCGCATCGGCGCCGGCATCGACCAACGCCTTCGCAGCATCGGCAGTCGCGACATTGCCCGCGACGACCTGAACGGAATTCGAGACCGTCTTCACGCGCTCGACGGCCGCAGCGACATCGCGATTGTGGCCATGTGCCGTATCGATGACGACGCAGTCGCAGCCCGCCTCGATCAACGCCTGCGACCGTTCGAATCCCTTGTCGCCTACAGTGGTCGCGGCCGCGACGCGGAGCCGACCCTCGGGATCCTTGGTCGCGAGCGGCGCCGCGACCGATTTTTCAATGTCCTTGACGGTGATGAGGCCGACGCAATGGTCGTCCTTGTCCACGACGAGAAGCTTCTCGATCCGCCGCTGGTGAAGGATCCTGCGCGCCTCGGCCTGATCCGTACCGATCGGAACCGTCGCAAGATTGTCGCGCGTCATGAGGTCGCTGACCGGCTGTTTGAGATTCTCGGCGAAGCGCACGTCCCGATTGGTCAGAATCCCGCAAAGCTTGCCCGATTTCTCGACAATCGGGATGCCACCGATCCGATGACTCGCCATGAGCTCGAGTGCTTCGGCGAGCGTCTGATCGGGGGTCATCGTAATCGGGTTCACGACCATGCCGCTCTCGAAGCGCTTGACCTGCCGGACAGCCGCGGCCTGCTCCTCGATACTGAGGTTGCGATGAAGGACTCCAATGCCGCCGAGCTGCGCGAGCGCGATTGCCATGTCGGCTTCGGTCACCGTGTCCATCGCCGA
>Ga0068856_100005987_pt1 | contig 11971 bp, 9 predicted proteins | sample KBSCornC62_FD_66595 | JGI IMG/M metagenome (GOLD analysis project Ga0068856, IMG submission 66595) | Corn rhizosphere microbial communities from Kellogg Biological Station, Michigan, USA - KBS Corn C6-2 | ecosystem: Host-associated > Plants > Roots > Rhizosphere > Soil ...
AGAGGATTTTGATTTGAGAGTTAGGGGCTTGCGTTTGGTGTGGCTTTCCCCGCCAGATCCCGCGCCGCGCGGAAGAGTGCGAGCGCTTTTTGAGATTGACGCATTCGCCTGAGTCTTGTCATGCATCTGTACCTGCGTTCACCAAGATTTGTTCACGCGGCGCCGCGGCGGTGGGCTGCAGTTGTAAGTCTTGAGTTGGTTGCTACTCTTTTCCTAGTCTTCTTTTTAAGTTCCTCAAATGTAGTGTCGACTTGCGCTAGCCCGCGCAGCGTGTAGTCCACGTCGTAGCCGAAGCCTACGCGGATGTAGCGGCCTGCGCCGAAATGGTCTCCTGGGGTGATGAGCACGGAGCGTTCTTTACGCAAACGGTCGAAGAGCGCGGCTGAAGAGATTGGAAGCTTGTAGCGGAAGAAGGTGATTGCCCCAGCAACGGGAGGGATGTAGGTGAGGATATCGCGGTGAGAGCGGATCCATGATTCGAGTCGCGGGAGATTGCGGCGAATGATGGTGCGCGTGCGCTCGAGCACCTGTTCGCGGCGCGCGGGCTCCATCACGACGCGAGCGAGACGATCGGACAGAAACGTTGGCGTGAGTGTGGTGTAGTCGCGATAGCGGCAGAGTTGGGCGATCGTCTTCGCTGGGGCGACGATCCATCCGATGCGCAGGCCAGGAAGGCCGAAAGCTTTTGAGAGTCCGGAGGTAATGAGGAGTTTGTCGTAGCGTCCCCAGAACGTTGGGGTGATGGAGTCGCGCACTTCAGCGCCTCGGTAGATTTCGTCAACCAGCAGCCAGGCATTTGCCTTGCGAGCGACGCGGATTAGTTCTGACATTTCTTCTTCGTTGAGGACCGCGCCCGTGGGATTGTTAGGGTTCGTGACGACGATCAGTTTTGTTTTTTTCGTGACAGCGCGGCGCAGGCTTTCGATGTCGAGGGCCCAGCGGTTGTTCGCCTTGTGCTCCACCAGCTGGAAGGTGGTCGTTTTCGCGGAGTAGGCGCGCGAAAGCCCCCAGGATTGCAGGTAGTTCGGGAGCATGATAGCAGCGTGGTCGTCAGGGTCTAGAAGCCCCCAGAGTGCTGTGAAGTTGGCCTCGGAGCCTCCGTTGGTGACAAGGATTTCGTCACGACGCGCGCCGTACCACTTAGCGATGTGGTCGCGAAGTTCGTTCGAACCGTCGGACTCAGGATATTTGAGGCTGTATGAGAGAAATTGCTCGGGGTCGTCGACGAGTTCTTCCACGCGCAACGGGAGGACGCCACTCTCGGAAAGATTGAATGCCACTTCGTTCTCAAACAAGCACTGGGTTCGCTCCATGCGGAACAGATCGATGCGCACGCGGCCTCCTCGGGTAACAGCGCGGAAGGGTAGCAGAGCGAGGGAGGTGCAGCAAACTTTGTTCTGCGGTGAGCGCAGGAGCTTTACCGCAAAGCCTCGCTTAGGTTCGCAACGGTATCAAAGAAAAGCCTGAACTGGAGACTGGTGCGGCGCTCGGCACATCGTTCACCACCAAGAGAACAGCAAAGTCGCAACGGAGAAAGTACAGGCCGGTTGTTCATGATATCCGCTGAGTTCGGTCGTTACCGAGACGTCGCGTGCACGTCTGCGATCAATTTGTGTTGCGCGTATGGGGTTGAGGATGGCTACGGACGCCGTCGGAGAATTGAACTTCCAAGTCTGAGGGGGCGTCTTCGATTTCGGCTTGGCCTCCGCGGAGGAAGCCGCGGACTTCGCCGGTCTTTGCGTCGCGCACCATGATGACGGGGTAATGAGCGGCGTCCCAGGTGAACTGAACGCTTCGATTTGGTAGATCGAGCATTTGGACTTCATTCTGGACCACGGCTGAGTCTGCGGATCCTATAGCATCCGCCGCTGCTCGGCTGACAACATGTGTGAGTTCCGTTCCGTCGTGTTGTGCGATGCGGAGGCTTGCCACAGCGTTCAGCGCTTCCAAAGACATGGGAACGACGAAAGAGAACATGCGGACCGCGGATCCTTCGGGCAGATCCGCAACCTCTTCAGCGTCGAAAGAAACGGACGCCAGCATGTTGCCCATTGCATCACGTGCTTCGAACTTGTATTGACCGACTGCCGGCAGCGCGCCACGGAACGGCGTGCGAAAGGCGGGTTCCAGAACAACTTTGCCGTCGTCGATGCGTCCCCAAATCAGCAAACCCTCTTTCGGATTAGAGGCGCTCACGACATCCGGCACAACGATCCCAAGGGAACTGCTTGCGCGGAAGTTAAGTTCCGAAAGATAGACATAATCACTGATCCATTTTGGATCGCAGTAGCCCATGATGTCTTTATATGTGGCGTCGTCTTTCAAGTTGTTGCTGGTTGCGAAGACGTCCCATCCCGTGACTCCGATGATGCCGCCCGGATAGGGATAACTTGGATCGGCACCGCTGACGCCGCCGCACGGGCTGTGTGGACGCCCGAAATTATGACCTTCTTCGTGGGCCAGGACTTCCGGGGCGCTGCCGGCATAGTCCCATCCGATCGCTGCTGGGAATCCGATGTAACCCAGACCCGCGACACCGCTCGAGTAAGCGACATTCACGGAGCCGAAGTAGTAGCGGTCCGTGACGCCGTCAGCCGTTCGTTTCGCGCGAAGTTCGCTCAGCACCGTATCCCATCCGGTGCCGTTGCTCGAGAGCGTTGTAGCGCTCGAAGTAAAGGTCGCGCCGACAACGATGTCAATTGCATCGGGCACTGGGTGGAGACGCTTGGCCAAGTCGAGCCAGCTTTCCTTCGTGCGTGATGGGGTCGTAACGGTGCCGGTGCGCGTTCCCGTTTTTACTGGGACCAGAGTGATCTTCCACGGCTTGAGTGTGCGCACATCGAGTGTGGCGGTGAATTGATTGTTGGTCTTGTCGGATTCTGAGATTGCACCAGACGGGTCTACGTCCGCAATCACTTGTGTTCCCGTCAGTATCCAGGCCGATGGAACGGCGGCATTCCAGGACGTCAGCGTGTTCGGGTCGACGCTAGTGGGAACGGACGCCTGAGTGGAGTTGATAGTCAGCGTATTTGTGGTGGTGCCTTTTACAAAGCGTACGCGCACCTGCGGCGTCACGGTGTTGGTCTGGTTTGCTTTCACGAAGACTCGAACCCACGCGCTGCGGTCTTTCACAAGAGGAATAATGGGTGTTGGATAGTCCTGTGTGGCTTGCGTGACGTACAGTCCGTCGACGGTCAGATCGAGCGTTGCGGACGACGTGCTCACGGTGAAGTTGCTGGCAGACGTCGCAGAACCTGCGCCCGTGGAGACAGTGATTTTTCCCGTTGTTGCGCCGGTTGGCACTGTGGTTGTGATCTGGGTGGCGCTTGCAACTGTGAAGGTCGCCGCGGTGCCGTTGAACTTGACCGAGGTGGCGCCCGTGAAGCCGGCTCCTGTGATGGTCACACCAAGGCCGATTTGTCCCGTGGTCGGACTGAAAGACGCGATGGTTGGCGCAGAAGGCGTGACCGTGAAGCTGCTGGCGGAGGTGGCGGTGCCGCCGGAAGTGGTGACGGTGATCTTGCCCGTGGTCGCAGCTGCAGGAACGGTTGCCGTGATCTGAGTGGCGCTTGTCACCGTAAAGGTGGCAGGGGTACCGTTGAATCTTACGGCGGATGTTCCCGTGAAATTCGTGCCCGTGATGGTAACCGCGGCGGCGATCAGCCCGCTGGCCGGAGTGAAACTGGTGATGGTCGGCACAGGCGGAAGCACGGTGAAATTCGACACTGACGTCGCGGTGCCGCTCGGGGTGGTTACGGTGATCTTGCCGGTTGTCGCGGCGGCAGGCACCGCGGCGGTGATCTGCGTGGCGCTCGCTACAGTAAAGGTGGCTGCAGTTCCGTTGAAGGCAACGGCGGTGGCTCCCGTGAAATTCGTGCCCGCGATCGTGATCGTGGTACCAACGACTCCGCTGGCGGGAGCGAAGCTTGTAATAGTCGGCGTGGAAGAAGTGACTGTGAAGCTGCCGGCCGAGCTCGCAGTGCCGGCGCTGGTTGTAACAGAGATCTTGCCAGAGGTAGCTCCCGCGGGAACGGAAGTCGTTATCTGGGTGGCGCTGACCACCGTGAACGTTGCGGTGGTGCCATTGAATTTCAGCGCAGTCGCGCCAGCGAATGCCGTTCCGGTGATTGTTACGGGCGTTCCGGCCAGTCCACTCGCTGGCGTGAAACCCGTAACAGTTGGAGCCGTCGCCGGGGTCGGGGGAGGAGTCGTCGACATGCCTCCGCCACCGCATGCAGCTAAAACCGCAACGGCTAAAAGCACGGGAACCAGTTTCAGGCTTGTTATGAATGTGTTGCCAGCGCCATCGGTGAACATATCCGTACCATTCTTGGGTGCTTCGTGTGGACGTGCAAGGAACGGGGGTTGGTGTACCAGCGGACCACTCAGCACTGGCGCTGGTCGTTGGTCGTTAGGTTGTTAGTTGTACGCCAGCGGCATGGGGTTGGCCGGGGTCACAGCAGTAGTCGGGGCAGTGAAAGTTTTCGGGACGTTTCCTCAACGTCCTTCGTTCGATGTCTTCCAGTTTCGGGATAGGCGTTCGATTAAATCGGCTGCGCTTTGAAGAATTTCCAACTCCGAGCGGGAAAAAGGCTGAAGTTGGGCAGCCAAGGATGTGACTCGGCGGCGCCGTCCTTCGTGGAGGAGCTGTATTCCCCTGGTTGTGGCACGAATTTGAATGCGCCGGGCGTCGGAGGGGTCCGGAATGATTTCGACCAGATTGTTCGCTTGTAGTCCGGCAACAATACGGCTCATGGTGGGTGGCCTTACCTGTTCCGCGTCGGCAAGTTGGCCGAGGGTAGATGGACCGCCAAACACAAGCACTGAGAGGGCAGAGAGGCGCGCGGGGCCCTCGCCCGTCGCGCTGTCCTGTTTGCGGACGCGGCGAAGGAGGTGGATTGCAGCGGAATGTAAACGGTCGGCAACTTCTTCTCGAGAAGATTGATTTTTCTGCTTGCGTTTTCGCATAAAATATCGTTAGCTATGCTAATTAAATTGGGTTGAGGAGGCAAGCACCATGGTGACCACTGCTAGCACGGTTGGCATCTCGCGCATTGGACAGATTGCAATCAACATCAAAGATCTCGATCGCGCCACCGAATTCTATCGGGACGTGATGGGACTTCCCCTATTGTTCTCGACGGGAAAACTTACCTTTTTCAACTGCGGCGGCGTTCGACTGATGTTGAGCGCGCCTGAGAAACCAGAGTTTGACCATCCCAGCTCAATTATCTATTTCGCCGTTCCCGACATCAAAGTTGCACACGAGCAAATGTTGGGTGGCGGCGCGCGCTTTGAGGATGAGCCACATCTGATAGCAAAAATGCCCGACCACGACTTATGGATGACGTTCTTTCGGGACAGCGAGGGCAACTTGCTAGGTCTCATGAGTGAAGTGAAGAGAGCAGAGTAGACCTTCGACGCACGGTAAAAGGCGCTCGCCAGCAATGTGAGTGCTATCATCTCCGGCTGCTATGCATGTCAACGACTGAGAAGCATAGAAAAGGACGAGAAAAGGGTGGGTGACTGGCATGCGAAGTCTGAGAGTCTTAAGTGTTTTGTTCGCAATCGTGGTTGGGTCGTGCAGTGCATGGGCCCAAGCTGTTCCAACGTTCGTCGGGGTACGAACGTTCTTGGGAGCGCCGTATGTGCCGGACATCGAAAAGGTGCAAGCGGACTTTGCGGTGCTGGGCGTACCTTTTGACGAAGGAACATGGGGACAACCAGGAGAGCGGTACGGCCCTCGAGAGATGCGCGAGAGTTCTCAGGAATACAACCACGATCTGACCGAGGGGTTTTACTACATCGACGGGGATCGAACCACATTAAAAGGAAAACGGTGGGTGGATGTAGGAGATGTAAACGTCATGCCAACGACGCCCTCTCGGACCAATGATCTGGTGACGGAGGCTGTGAAGAAGATACTGGCGAAGCGCGCGTTTCCGATTGTGATTGGGGGTGATCACAGCATCACGTTCCCGGTTGTGCGGGCATTTGATGGAGTGCGGCTAACGCTCATTCATTTAGATGCGCATCTGGACACCTGGAACGGCGGACCTGGAAATCTGGACCATGCGACATGGGTGGTTCGGACTGCGAAGCTTCCGCAGGTTCAGAAGATTGTGCAGATCGGTATGCGCGGGATTGCGAACGACTCTGAGGCGATGGGGAACGCGCGCGCACTTCACAACCAGATCATTACATCAGAGGAAATCCATCGCAAAGGGGTACTGGCCGCGTTGGCACAAGTCTCGCCGGGTGGGAATATTTACGTTTCGTTCGACGTAGACGTCATGGATCCTACACTCGCGCCAGGGACTGGCACGCTTGAGCCCGGCGGCTTGTCGTTCGCGGAGATCGACGAACTCATGACTGGATTAATGAAGAAGGGAAAGCTTGTGGGGATGGACCTCGTGGAAGTGAATCCGCTGCGCGATTCGAGCGGGAGAACGGCGCAGACGGCGATCCGGTTGATGATCGACATGCTCGGAGCGGCGTTTTGATGGGCGCGAGATCGGGTGATTTCATAGGTATTTATCCCCGCGTAAGAATTTCAAAGCTGGAACGGTGTAAAGCACGGCCGCTTCAGATTTGGTAATTTTGTAACCGGGCAGTGAGTTCGCAGGACAATTTTTGGAGGTTTCCATGGAAGCAGTGCCGGGCATTTCGGTGGGTTCGCGGCGGAATGAGGATATTGCGCTGGACATGATGAAGTTTGTGGCCATGACGACGGGATATGGCAAGACAAGTTCGACCGGGGTCGGGTTTCAGGGCGGAGGAGCAGCGGCGAAGCCTGAGGACTACGCAGCTCATCTGCTTGAACTCTATGGGAAGTGCCTCAACGCGTTGGAGAAGAAATAACAGCCAGTTGTCCTGACAAACTGTTGACCTTTGAGAAAATCACGCGGTCTTCGGTTTTCTGGATTACAATCCTTGGCCTTGAAGCCAGCACCAAACAATTGAGGTTTCAAAACGAGGAGGAACCGTGGCTATTTCAACGCTCTCGCCTGCGGGCCGTATTCGACAGGCTTCGGGTTGGTCGATTGTCTGGGGCGTGGCATTGGTCGTTTTCGGAATGCTGGCCATTGCCTCGCCAACAATAGCGGCGATCGCGGTCAATGCGTTTATTGCATGGATGATCGTGTTCGCTGGGGTCGTGCACCTGGTGCTGGCATTTCATGCGCATCGCACCAAAAGCCTCATCTGGAAAGTCCTGGTTGGGCTGGCGTATGTTGCATTCGGCACTTACCTGCTGATGCGTCCATTGATTGGCGTGGCCTCGTTGACCTTATTGTTGGCGTCGCTATTCATCATTGAAGCGGTACTCGACATCGTGATGTGGTGGAACATGCGAGGGACTGAAGGCGCGTCATGGATGTTAATGGACGCGATCGTGACCCTGGTGTTGGGCGGGCTAATATACGCGCAGTGGCCATCGAGCGCCGCATGGGCAATCGGTACTTTGGTTGGAGTGAGCCTGATCATGAGCGGGATTTCGCGGATCATGCTCTCGCTCGCGGCTCGCAAGGCAACGAAGGATGCGGGCACGGTTGCAATCCGCCGCGCCGCGTAGACTCTGGGTGCTAAAAAAACTGAAGGGACGGGTTTCATCCCGTCCCTTTTTCCTTGTATCTCGCTGAATCCCTATTGATGTCAGTGACGTTTCTTCTTGCGAGCAGCTTTTTTTGCGGGCCGCTTGGGTTTCTTAGCAGCCTTCCTCGCCGGTTTCTTCTTACCTGGCTTCTTTTTGGCAGCCCTTTTTGCTGCTTTCTTTTTCGCCGGTTTTTTCTTCGCCGGTTTGCTGGCCTTCTTCTTGGCCGGGGCTTTCTTCTTGGGCTTGCTGTCGCCGCCTCCCCCCGAAGGTCTAGCCGGAGCGGGACGAGCTGGTGGCGTGGCTACCGGTTCCGGCTCGGGCTCGGGCTCGGGTTCGCCAATATCGGTGACACCGGTTTCTTCTTCCTCTTCTTCCTCGTAATCTTCTTCCTCCTCGAGCGACTCGCCATAAGCGCCGCTGTCTCCATACTCGTCCATTTCTTCGTCACGTCCGTAGAGTGTCTCGTCGTAAAAAGTCATCGATCCTCCTGAGGGTTACCGCTGCTCTCCGGGCCAGGACGTGGCGAAGAGCTGCACACATACGAGAAAAATAACAGAACCGCGCGAAACTGCAGCTGGGGTGAAGCGGCGCGGATTATAGCACAGCAATTTTGCGAGTTGCAGTGAAGTAAAAATCTAAGCATCTGCGAACGTGGGGAAGGTTTTGACCACGGCATGTCCTTCCGGCGCATCATGTGCTGCACGGTCGCGTACAATGGCGGCAACTTTGGAGCCACGAGGAAATGAGGGGGAAAATGATGAAAAGACGGATGTTAGGTGTTGTGTCCTTGCTCATGCTAGTGCTCGTCGTGGCCACACAAGCCGCAGATCTGCCGGATGGCGTTGTGATGCAGCAGGTCATGCAGAGCATCCGCGGGAGCGCGATTCGCGCGCACATGAGATTCCTTTCCGATAGTTTGCTGGAAGGTCGCGCCCCAGGAACGCGCGGATACGACATCGCAGCACGTTACGTCCAAGCCGAGTTGGAGGCGATCGGGCTCAAGGCCGCGGGGGCGAACGACGGCTGGTATCAAAATGTGCCTTTGCGCAAGTCGGTCGTCGATGCGGCACAAAGTTCCTTCACTCTGATCAGTTCGGGAAAAGAAGAAAGATTGACCGATGGCAAGGACTACTTGCTAACCCCCGACATGTTGAGACAGCAATCCTCCGTGGAAGCGCCAGTGGTTTTCGTGGGTTTTGGAGTTACGGCACCAAATCAGAAGTACGACGATTACTCAGGGATAGATGTGAAGGGCAAAATCGTCGCTCTTATCTATGGTGCGCCGGCAAAGTTTCCATCGACGGAACGGGCCTACTACTCCGATGGACTCGTGAAGCAGCGGAACGCTGTGGCACATGGCGCGATCGGTATGTTGGATCTCATGTTGCCCGAGGATTGGAAGCGATACTCCTGGGACTGGCTGCGTCCTCAAGTGGAATCGGGAGACATGCGGTGGCTGGATGGAGCAGGGAAGCCACATGATGCGTTCGTCGAATTGAAAGGAAAGGCACTGTTGAACGATTCTGCAGGCAAGAAACTGTTTGCCGGAGCGGAGCGCACCCTCGAACAAGTCTCAGAAACAGCCCGTAAAGGTGAGCCGCAAGCGTTTCCTTTGCCGGTGACGGTACGTCTGCAAGTGGCGAGCCGGCAAAGTAAGCTCCAAAGCGCGAATGTTGTGGCGAAGATTGAGGGATCCGACCCTGCGTTGCGAAACGAGTATGTGGTTTACACGGCACATTTGGATCACTTGGGGATTTGTCCCCCTGTTGCAGGGGACAACGTGTGCCACGGAGCGATCGACAACGCATCAGGTACGGCGACGCTTCTTGAAATTGCGCGGGCGTACTCGAACTTGGCGACACCTCCGCGTCGGAGCGTTATCTTTGTTTTTGTTACCGGCGAGGAGATGGGGTTGCTTGGCTCCGATTTTTACGCGACCTCACCCACGGTACCCCGTGAGGCCATCGTGGCAAACGTCAATATCGATGGAGCCCCCGGACTATATTTCGCGATGAAAGACGTGGTGCCGATGGGGCCAGAGCATTCGAACCTTGCGAAAAACGTGGAGGAAGCAGCGCAGAAACTTGGTTACGAGCTGTCCCCCGATCCAATGCCAGAAGAAGTGAGCTTTATTCGCAGCGATCAGTATTCGTTCGTGTTGCAAGGAATCCCGGCCGTGTACATCACAGATGGAGTCAAGGCATTGGACCCGAAAATCGATGGGCTGAACGTGATCAAGCAGTGGTTGACGACGAGATATCACACTCCTGGTGACAATATGGCACAACCGCTCGATTTCGAGTCTGCGGCTAAGGGTACTCGTCTCAATTTTCTGATTGGATACTTGATAGCGCAGCAGGATAAGCGCCCAGAGTGGAACTCCGGAGATTTTTTTGGCGTTACGTTCGGAAAAGTACCGAAGCTGACAGTCGGCAGTCGTTAACAGCGAAGAGTAGGTTTATGGCCTACCACATTCGTTATAACGCTTACGGGCGGATGATTAAAACCATCCCGGGTCGGAGTGTGGCGACGTTGGAGTTGGCGCGTTTAAGGGCTGAAACGGTGGTGTTGTAGGAATTGGCAATCGAGTAAAGGGTTTCTCCCTGCTTCACCTTATGGTGAACGCCACTGCTTGCCGAAGTTGCCGGGGACGACGAGTGTTTCGATTTGGATGTCTTCGATTTGACCTGTGTCAGCTGAGCTTCCCGCGTGGCGGCCGGACTAACAGGGAGATGGACGTAGAGGATACGACGTCCCTGAAGGCTGTCCCCTCTGAGATGGTTCCACGAACGGATCATCCGTGGCGGAATGCCGAGATTTTCCGACACTGACAACACGGAATCGCCCTTGCGAATTTTGTAACGGGTGGTGCGCCGTGCATAGGTCATCCCGTCTTCGCCGGCAGAATGCTTGCCTGGCGTGATGGGGATGATAAGTTTAGTTTCCGGTGTGAGTTCTTCGGTCTCGAGCTCATTAGCTGTGAAAATCGCCTTGGCGGTCGTGCGATAGGTACGAGCAATCGAAGCGAGCGTGTCATCCTGACCAACCTTGTGGTATCTCCACCACGGCCGCATGTCTGCCGGTATGCCAGCGATGTTAGTCAGGTATTTGTCCTTTGCTCCCGTGGGAAGTCGGAGCTCAAAGTCTTTATCTTTTGGCGTGACATAGCGCAGCAGGCTGGGATTCAAGTCCTGAAGATCGGAAACAGAACCATCAACGCAATCGGCCACGAGACGAAGATCGACGGAATAATTGATCTTGACGGTGTCGTAGTCGAGCGGTTTTTCGCGCACGATCGTGTCAAGGCCATACTGTTCCGGATTCTTGGCCATGATCGTCACGGCGACGATGATCGGAACGTAATTGCGAGTTTCCTTCGGGAGAACATTTCGACGGTAAAGTTCCCAGAAGTCGGCGTAGCCGGTACGGCGAACGGCGCTCTGAACGGTTCCAGGCCCGGAGTTGTAAGCTGCCATCGCAAGATACCAGTCCCCGAACTGGTTATAGAGATCCTTCAGATGGCGAGCGGCGGCACGCGTCGCCTTCTCCGGATCCTGGCGTTCGTCCATCCAGAAGTTTCGTTCGAGCCCGTATCCTTTTGCGCGGCTTCCCATGAATTGCCACATGCCGCGGGCACCAGCCCGGGACAAGGCCAGAGGATGAAATCCGGATTCGGCTTGCGCAAGGTAGATGAGATCCTGCGGCACACCTTCCTCTTTAAGGATCCGCCGAATCATGTCTTCATACCGGCCCGAACGCACCAGCGCATTTGCGATGGTTGCATGTCCGCGTGAAGAGAAGTAGCTGATGTAGCCGGCAACTTGATCCGTCATCATCAACGGCAAGTCGGACGCAGTCGATTTGATCTCCGCTTCTGCCTTCGCCTTCACATTCGCATCGACCGGATACGTGACTTCGTTTGCTTCGTCAATGGGGGCCGGCTCGGATTTCTGTTCCTGCGCGTCTGCTTCAGGAGCTACTGCGACTTCGACGGAATGAATGCCTTCGAGCAACCGATCGCATTCCTGCTCAAGGCGGTCGTCGGAGTGAACGTCGAACTTACTCATAAGGAGAAGTTCAAAGGCTTGATTGAAACTCTTTCTTGCTGCATCCAGACGACCGGCGCGCTGATGGTCGATTCCCGTTTGATATTCCTTGTCCACGCGCGCAATGAGTTCTGCGACCGCATCCAACGGAGATGACGTCGCAAGCTGTTGTTGTGTGAGACTGGTGGGCGCAGCCGCAGTTTGACCTCGTGCTTCTGTTTTCTCGGGTTGTGAAGCGGGTACCGTGAGCGTGGGTGCGGTTGCTTGTGCGGGGAGTGCAGCACTGGATTTGGGGCCTGAACACGCGGTTGTCCCGGCGGTCAGGACAACG
>Ga0068856_100005988_pt1 | contig 11971 bp, 12 predicted proteins | sample KBSCornC62_FD_66595 | JGI IMG/M metagenome (GOLD analysis project Ga0068856, IMG submission 66595) | Corn rhizosphere microbial communities from Kellogg Biological Station, Michigan, USA - KBS Corn C6-2 | ecosystem: Host-associated > Plants > Roots > Rhizosphere > Soil ...
TTATGCTTCGGTGGGGCTCGAGTGATGGACCGAGCTCGACTCAAAGGCTTCGGCGCCCTGCTCTTGGTCTTCGTGCTCGGCTTGCTGATCGGCGGCGCGGGCTCGCGCGCGATGTTGCAGCGGCGTTACGCGCGCTTGTTCCGCGATCGCTTCTCGGTGTTCGAGCATCGCCGGCTCGGCGCGCTCGCGCATCGCCTCGACCTCGACGATGCGCAAGAAGAAAAGGTGCGCACCATCATGGCCAAGTACGGTCACGAGCGGCGCGAGCTGGCGCGCGCCATGCTCGAGCGCTGCGGCGAGCCGCTGCGCGCGCAAAAAGCGCAGATGGACGGCGAAATCCGGGCCGTGCTCCGTCCCGACCAGCAAAGCCGTTACGATGCGCTGATCAAAGATAGCAACGGCAAAATACCTCCGACCGGCCCATTCGAGGGCCTACCTTAACTAACCTCGGGCTAACCTGACCGCTCCGGCACGGAGACCGCGTACACGCGCTGCGGCCGCGCCGCGCTCTTCGCAATCGGGGATTGAGGGCGGCTCACGCCTCGTGTCAGTCTGGCGCGGTGCCCCTCGCGTTGGCTGTGTCGTCGCTTCTGCTCGCGCTTGGCGACGGCACGACGGCCTTCCGGCTGAGCTACGACGCGCCCGCCGCGTGCCCCAGCGAGGCCGCGTTTTTCGAGGCCATTCAGGCGCGCACCGAGCACGTGCGGCGCGCCAGCGCGGACGAGTCGGCGCTCGAGGCGAGCGTGCGAGTCAGCCGCACCGAGCGCGGCTTCGTCGGCGAGGTGCGCGAAACCCTCAACGGCACTGAAAGTTCCGCGCGCAGCGTCGACGGCAAGACCTGCAAGGAAGTGGTCGAGGCGCTGTCGCTGACGATCGCACTGTCGATCGATCCCAACGCGCACGCCCCGATCGAGAAGCCGCCGCCCCGCGCGTCCGAGCCCGGCGCTTGTCCGCCCAGCCCCGCGCCGACCACTGCACCGCCCGCGCCAGCGCCGACCACTGCACCGCCCGCACCAGCGCCGCTCGAGATCGAACTCGGCCTGGGTGTGCTCGCGACCGAAACGCTGACCTCGGAGCTCAGCGCGGGCGCTGCGCTATCGGGCACGTTTCTGAGAAGAACCGGCGACGCTCGGCTGGCCTCGCTCGAGCTCTCGCTCTGGTTTGCGACGACCGGCGTGCTCGCGTCTCCGGCAAACCACGAAGCGCGCCTCGAGGGGCTGTCGCTCGACGCTTGTCCGGCCCGCTTCCAATTCGGTGGGGTCGAGCTCGGGCCGTGCGCGCTGGTGACCGCGGGCTCGCTCGAAACGACGGGCCGCGGCGTGGCCGCGCCGACCACGGTCGAACACGCCTGGTGGAGCGCGGGCTTGGATTTTCAGTGGTCCGTCCTGCTCGGCGGCGGAATCCTGTTCGAAAGCGCGCTCGGCGGCAGCGTGCCCCTGGCCAAGCGGCGCTTTTACCTGTCCCAACCGGGACACGTGATCGCCGAGACGCCGCTGGTTTCGCCCGTGCTCCGTCTGGGGCTCGGCTACCGTTTTTAAGCAACCCGCGAAAAGACCGGCAGATCGCCGAGTGATCACTTTGGCGGAGCTCGGGAATATTAGGTTCAGGATCAGTCCTGACAATGGTAGCCGCTTGGCCCACATCGGCACTCAGGTTGCCACCCCCTGCCCCACTCGCTACCTTTCAACGGGTGAGCCGCGCGAGCGAACGCGAAACGCGCCTGCGCGCCTTGGTCGATCGGTACCTCGACTTCGTGGCGCGGGTGTTGCGAAACGCCGGCACGCCCGAAGCGGAAATCGACGACGACGTGCAGCGCACGTTCATCGCCGTCTCCAATCGCCTGGACGACGTTCGGCCCGAAGCGGAAAAGAGCTTCTTGCTCCAAACCGCGTTGCGCATGGCCGCCCATGCCCGGCGCACGCTCGCGCGCCGGCGTGAGGTGCATGATTCCGACGCCCAGCTGCGCGTTCAAGTGCCAATGCACACGGAGCAGCTCCTCGATCAAAAGCGCGCCCGCGAGCTGCTCGACCAAGTGCTGGAGACGATGGCGCCCGATTTGCGCATGGTGTTCGTGCTGTACGAGCTCGAGGAGCTGAGCATGATCGAAATCTCGAGCGCGCTCGAGATCCCGCAAGGCACCGTCGCTTCGCGCCTGCGCCGCGCGCGCGCGGATTTTCGCGAACGGGTGCGCGCGCTCTCGGCATTGCCGCAAGCAGGGGTCGGCTCATGAACGAACCTCCGCGCCTGCACATCGAGCCCGAGAGCGAGCTCGAGCGCTCGCTGCTCGACGCGGGTCGTTCGTACACCGCGTCCGCGTCGAGCCGAGCCAACGTGTTGGCCGCGCTGGGCGTGGTCGGTCTGACCGCGTCTTCGACCACCGCCGCTGCAATGACGAAGGCGGGCGCGGTCAAATGGCTCGCCGCAACCGCGTTCCTGGCCGGCGTGGCCATTCCGACCGTGCGTTATCTCGCCGGTCATTCGGCGCCCGCGAGCGCCTCGGCCCGCGCACCGATTGCGAACTCCGCGCCCGCAGTCGCAACGGTTCCATCGTCCGCGCCCGCACCGGCGAACACCCATGAGTCGTTGCCCAACGCGGGCGATCCCACGGCCGCCGAACCCGCCGTCAATGGCACCGCGAACGCCGTCCGCGTCGAATCCAAGCCGGCCCCTGCCTCACCCCTGGCGGCCGAGCTGAGCGCGCTCGACACGGCGCGGGCCGCACTTGCGGCCGGCAATCCGACCGCCGCGCTGAGCGGGCTCGACGCCTACGCCCGCAATTTTCCGCACGGCAAGCTGAGCCTGGAGGCCGAGGTGCTGCGCATCGACGCGCTCGCCAAGAGCGGCCAAGCTGCGGCCGCGCAAAAGCGCGCGCAGGCGTTCATGAAGCGGCATCCGGACAGTATGCTCGCGTCGCGTGTACGTGCTTATGTAGGGCAATGATCCGAGCCCGAAGCCGCAGGCCGTCGCCGCGCGCGCTCGGGTGCGGAGCGGCGCTCGGTTGCTTGCTTGCGCTCACGGCCTGCCGCGGCACGCTCGATTCACTCGGGCAAGACAGCGACGCTGGCGCGCCGGAAGGCGCCGCGCCCGGTCCGCTCAACGCGCTGACTGGGCCCACCAGTTATCCGAACGCTTTCCGCGATCTGCTCGGCAAGAGCGACGCGGACATTTCTGCCAAAATCGCGGCCGCCTTCGGGCAGCTATTCCACGGCGATCCGGGCACCCAAGCCATCTACGTGCCGGTCGGCAGCGATCAAGCATACATCCACGACGTCTTTCACGACGACGTTCGCACCGAGGGTCTCTCGCTCGGAATGCTGATCGCGGTCGAGCTCGACAAGCGCGACGAGTTCGACCGCTTGTGGAAATACGCCAAGGTCACGGCCGAGGTCGGCAGCGGACCTTCGCGCGGTTACTTCAAATCGATCTGCGACGAGACGATGCCCTGCATCGATCCGTACGGCATGGAGCATTTCGTGACCGCGCTGCTGTTCGCGAACGATCGCTGGAACGCGGGCAGTGGCGGAAGCTACGCAAACGACGCGAGCAGCCTGCTCGACGCACTCGCCAATAAAGAGCGAGAAAACGCGGGCGTGAGCTCGGGCACGACCAGCGTCTTCGATCCGACGACCGCACTCATCCGCGAGCAGCCGATCGTGGCCAGCGCCGGCTACACGCGCTCCGCGCTCGAGATCCCCGCCATGTACGAGCTGTGGGCACAAGCCTCGGGCAATCCGTTCTGGACCACGGCCGCCAACGCCGCGCGCGCCCACCTCGTGGCCACCGCTCATCCGATGACCGGACTATGGCCGACGCGCAGCTACTTCGACGGCTCGCCGGTCCCGAACTTCGATACCTATTCACCGCAGGGCTATCGCACCCAACTCAACCTGGCGACCGACGCGCTCTGGGGCAAGCTGACGCCGGGCGAAGGCACGGTCGCCGATCACGTGATCGCGTTCTTCGCCGCGCAAGGGATCGACAAATCCGGCAAGACCTACCAGATCGATGGCACCGTGCTCGACCCGAGTCACGCCGTCGGCCTGGTCGCAGTGAACGGCGCCCTCGCCGTCGCCGCATCCCGCGCGAACCGCGCCGATTTCGTGAACGCGGTCTGGGCCATGCCCATCCCGAGCGCAGATATCCGCTATTACGACGGCATTCTGTACCTGATGAGCTTGCTCGTGCTGAGCGGTCAATACCGCGTGTATTGATTCGATTCCGCACCGACATCGGATCCCACGCCTGACTCGGGAATTTGCCAATTGAAGAGCAGGTGGGGGCCACGCGGATCGACCATTCGACTCGATTGGACGCGCGAGAAACGCGCTCCGTTTTCGAGTGAGCAGCCGGTTCAGCTATTGCATGCCTTAGAGATCATCGCCGTCAGCGGTACCCGGGCCAAAGACTTGCCGTTTTGGACGCTCACAACGAGGGACTCTGCGCTGCCAGGCTGCGCTGGCGAGTACCGGTGTCCGCCTTGAGTTGAGGCTTTCTAGTCGCGGGTCCTCCATCTTGGTGGTGCGCACCTTGCTACCGCGGTTAGACAACCGCAAGCCGGAACCGCCCTGAATGCTCTCGATGCGCACGACATGAAACGTCGGTATCCGATGTGATTTTCCGGTACAGGTGCCCTCGCGATTTGCCAGTACGCGCGCTCTCGCTTTCAATCATGCCAGCCGTTGAGGGGCACGTCAGCGTGCAAAAGCCGAGCACGCATCGACCGTCACTTCGACTCAGCTTTTCGGCGCTTCCTCGATTCGGATTCGCCCATGGCGAAGCCAGCCGACACGGAGCAGCCAAGTTTTCGCGGGCACGACACACGGCGGGCCAATGCTACGGAACCCAGTTGGATGCGGCGTAGCGAAACCGTGAAACCACTCTGCGGACGAAAGCGGATCGAGGCGCCCGGAAGCGGGAGCGGCCGCAGGTGCGTGAGAATCACTTAGCCTGCGGTGCTTGAGTCGATTCTGCAACACATAGACGAGCACATTGCGCACCTGACGCGGCCCGGTGAGCGCTCGTCCATGCCAACGATCCACCCAAAACCGCCCGCGCCGAAGGAGCACGCGATTCACACGACGTGCGACCCGCACCATGAGCCCACGCATACCGGACAACAGCGCCGCGGTGCTCGCAGCTTCGATGATTAGGTGCACGTGATTTTGCTGAATCGAGTAATGCACGATCCCGAATTCTGCGGAGCTACTGTCGCGCAACGCGCGCAACACGGTGAGAGAAACGAAGCGGCTGCGCAATGAACGCGAAGCCGCACGCAGCGTAACGTGCACGGGGTGAGCGGAGCGATGCGCCTCCCGCGCGCGATGCGGCGTCCGACGCTGATGAGGCGGCAGCGGTTTGCGACCTGCACCTGGTCGCGCGCCGCCCCGCCCAGCCGCAAAACGCAGCTCCAGTTGTGTTCCGCCCGTCATCACCCATGTTTGAATAGGGCTGACTTTCCGAGAAACAAGGGGACTGCGTCTATTTTCTGTGATGCCGTGGGTGACCCCTCACTCCAATTGATTGCAGTGCTCTACGCACTGGTACTGCAGATGCCGCGACGGACCGCGATCCCACCGCGAGACTCGAGGCCAGCCAAAACGTGCACTATTTCAACGTGTGAACACCCAACGCGACCACGGCTGGATGAAGACGCGACTAATTCGACGCGCTGACACCCAGCTTCGCGACATATGCTCGTCGCGGGCCGTGCATCGACGCGACGCGCGCTTGGCCGATCACACCATCGACACGCGCTTCATCAGCGCGCCGCACAGCTTCGATTGTGGGCTTCGTTCGCGTTCGATGGCGAGGCCGGCTTTGAACACGCTGCTTGCGCTGGCTTCGTCGCCGAGCACGACGTGGCAGATCCCGAGTAGCTCGTGGTCGGAGGGTTCGGCGTGTTCGGCGACGAGCTTTGCGAGCAAGTCGCGCGCGGCGCCGTGCGCTTCGAGCATCGTCGCGGTGGCGGGCGAAGGCGCGCCTTTCGAGAGCACCATCAGCTGCAAGGCTTGCCGCTGATCTTCGACGCGGTAACTCTGAAACGGCGGGCTCGCGAACAGATCGCGGTAGCCGCGATAGGCGCCATCCAGATCGCCGGCTTTGGCGCGACCCACGATTTCCTTGACCGACCGCACGAGCTCTTCGTTTGCCACGCTCGGAGCATAGTCCGCGCTCCGGCGATTTTGCTCGCACAATCGCCCGGCTCGGCGCTCGTTGGCAATGCGGGCTGGCGCGGCCGCAAAGACGGCGCGCGTCGCGCCCGATTGCCCACATCGTTCCCATCACGGGCCGCGCGCCCGTTTCCGCGTGGGCCCCCAAAAAAGCCAATCGTCAGCCTCGCCAACGAGCGAACTTGGCATCATCGCGGGTGCGTGCGCAGCGTTTGCTTTTGGGTTGATGGTCACGCGGCGCGCGGAGTTCGGCAGAGCCTTCGGCGGCGAGGTCAGCTGCGAGTCGATCGAGCAAGGTGCAATAGCGCGGCCGACACGGTCGCGCTCAGCGCGCACAGCGGCTCCGAGCCGGCCGCTTCGTACACCAGGTAGTCGCGCGCGATCACGTCGTAGCCGGCCAAGTGCCGCACGTGACGCAGCACTTCCGCATCCGAAACGATCAGCCGCGCCACTTCGTTGATCGGCGCCGCGTCGTCGAACGGTGCGCCGAAGCGCGCGAGCACCGCGGGCAGTGCGCCGTGAGGCAACGGCCACGCGCCCTCGTCCGAGACGAGCTCGAGCGCGCCGTCTCGAACGCGCAAGCAGACCGTCGCGAGTTCGCCGGAAGGCGCGGAAAATTCGTGGATTTTGAACATGTTCGCGTTCGCCCAACTTCGGCCTGGCCAGGCCGTTCTAGCCAAAATTTTCGGCTATTGAAACATGAGCTCCGTAAACATAGCGTGAAGGTGCGACACCGAGCGCGAGCGGAATCCGAGCGAGCGGTGAGCGTGAGACGCTGAACCTCCGCCGAATTCGGCGTATGCTTGGCAGTGATGGCCAAAGCAGGGTTCGGCTTCGGTTCGCTCTTGCTCGCGTGCATGGGGCTCGCGTCTGGTTGCGGCAGTGATGCGACCGGCGACGCGGCGGGCGGCAGCGCCGGCAAAGGCGCGAGCGCAGCCGGCTCCAGCGCGGGCGGCGCAACCTCGAGCGCGGGCACGAGCTCCGGCGGAGGCACGAGCGCCGGCGGAGGCACGAGCGCCGGTGCGGGCACGAGTTCCGGCGGAAGCAGCAGTGTGAGCTCGGGAAAATTTCCGAGCAGCGCCGTTTTCTATCAGGACATCTCGAAGGCTCCGGTCGATCCCGAATCGGCCACGATCATGGCGGCCCTGCAGGCGAGCGGCTGGGGTGACGCCGGCAAACGCACGACCCTGGGCGTCGATTTCTCGTTCGAAGTGAACCGCGCGGCCGCGAACATCACGCGCCGAACGTTCACCCAGCCGAGCGGCGCGCTGCCCGATTGTGATACGGCGCCGGTGCCACTGCCGCCGGGCGGCAAGACCGAAGGCTCCGACGACTACGCATGCAGCGGCGGCGATTGCCATTTGCTCGTGTATCAAGGCACGCGTCTGTACGAGCTCTATCAAGCGAACGTCACCGGCGGCGCGGCCAACGGGGGTGAGTTCAGCGGCGGCTGTTTGGTCGTTTGGGATTTGACGCGCGACTATTGGCAGCCCAAGGCTCCGCCGAGCTTCAGCCGCGGCGATGGCTGTAACGGCGCCGATGCCGGCGATTTTCCGATCGCGCCCATGTTGCTCACGGCGGAGGAGCTCGCCGCCAAACAAGTGCTGCACGCGCTGCGGTTCACGATCTCGAATAACCGCATTCGCTCGGCGGTGTACGTGCACCCGATGACGCACATTGGCGGACCGACGGGCGGAGCGAACACGCTGCCGTACGGCGCGCGTTTGCGCCTGCGCGCCGACTACGATTTGGCGAGCTTGCCCAACGACGCCGCGCGCGCCGTCGCAAGAGCGCTGCAAACCTACGGCATGTTCCTGGCCGACGGCGGAAACATCTACGTCTCGGCCACGACCTCGGCCTCCGCAAATATCTCCGGCTCCGATCTGGGCGCGCTCGCGCCCAAAGATTTCGAAATGGTCGACGGCGGAGCGCGGCTCGATTGGAAGACGCAGAATTGCGCGCGCACGCCCGTCAGTGATTGAGCCGCGCGTCCGCGCTGTGCGCTCTCCGAAGCGCCGGCAATGCCGGCCTGGGGTTAGGTTTCGCAGAGGTCTCGCTCGGCTGATTCGGGTAATGAACGGCGGTTCGAGCCGCTGAATCGGCTTTCTTTCGCACAAACGCCACATTGTTCGAGGACTCCCCGCCTTGGAGCGTGCGCTCGGCTGCGCCGTTGAGTGCGCTGTCGGTGTATGTTTCCCGACATGAGCAGCGAGACTTATCACGAGCCCATCGAGCTCCTGTCCGAGGACACGAAAAACACGCACCGCGCCATCGTCTCTCTCAAAGAGGAGCTCGAGGCGATCGACTGGTATCAGCAGCGCGCGGAAGCGTGCACCGATGACGAGCTGCGCTCGATCTTGATCCACAACAAGAACGAGGAAGTCGAGCATGCGATGATGACGCTCGAGTGGCTGCGCCGAAAAAATCCCGTCTTTGCTTCGAACATCGAGACCTATCTCGATTCCAGCGGCCCCATCACCGAGGTCGAAGAGAAGGTCACGGGCGGCGGGGAGAGCCCGGAGCCAAGCTCCGGCGCGGCATCCGCTTCGCTCGGTATTGGTAGCTTGAAAGGAATGAAATAATGGATCTGCTGAAGCGGCAAAAAGCTCCGATCGTCGATGAAGCCTGGCAGCAGATCGACGAGGAAGCGCGGCGCGTGCTCAAGCTGCACCTCGCCGGGCGCAAAGTCGTGGATTTTTCGGGGCCGCACGGTTGGCACTTGGGCGGAGTGAACACGGGCCGCCTCGAGCACATCGAGAAAGGCCCCGTCGAAAACGTCTCCCACGCCGTGCGCAACGTGCTGCCGCTGGTCGAGCTGCGCGTGCCGATCACCCTGCCGATTTTGGAGCTCGACTATGCCGGCCGCGGCGCCACCGATCTCGACTTGGATCCGGTGATTTTGGCCGCGGAGAGCGTGGCGCGCGCGGAAGACGACGCGATCTTTCACGGTTTCAAGCACGCCAACATCACGGGCATGATCGAGGCGAGCCCGCACACGCCGATCGAGGTGCGCTCGGCCCAAGCCTGGCCGAGCGCAGTCAGCGCCGCAAAGAAGGTGCTGCGCATGGCCGGCGTGAACGGCCCTTATGCGCTGGCCATGGGCATGGAAGCGTACGAAGAGGTCATGGCCGACGGCGACGACGGCTATCCGCTGCGCAAGCGGCTCCAGGAGCGCGCCGAGCAGGGTTCGCTGATCTGGGCCCCCGCGCTGCAAGAAGGCGCGGTGCTGCTCTCGACGCGCGGCGGTGATTACGAGCTCACGGTGGGCCAAGATCTATCGCTCGGCTACGCGAGCCATGACCGCACCAACGTCGAGCTCTACCTGACCGAGAGCTTCACGTTCCGCGTGCTCGAAGACAAGGCCTGCATTCTGCTCCGCCGCGTGAGCTGACCGAGCCCGTGTTTTGCCTGGCGTGGGCGCTCGTCTCACGCCAGGTCGGAGCAGGTTCGGGCGCGTCGATCCACGGGATTTCGCGCTCGATTCTCGTGTAGGCTCCGCGCCACTTCATCATGGCAGCGCCCCTCGATCTTCCTCCGGTCCCGCGCGGTCTGAAAGGGCGCGCGACCGAGCTCCGCACGCTGGCAAAGACGATCCAAGCCACTGCGCCGACGCGGCTCGGCTTGATCGGCGCGGGCGGCAGCGGCAAATCGATGCTGGCCAACGCGCTCGCGCACCGCTTGGCCCGCTTCTTCTCGAACCAGGTTTCGTGGTTTCGCGTCGGTTCTTGGGATTTCTACACGCTGACGGAGATGCTCGCTTTACGCTTCGGGGTGCCGGGCGGAGACGGCCGCGTCGCACGCCTGAACGCGTTTTTCACGCGCACCGGTCCGCGCTTGATCGTGCTCGACAACCACGAGGACGATCGCGCGATGGCGCGCTTGCTCGACGCCTTCGCGCGCGCGCCGGTCACGTTCGTGATCACCGCGCGGCGCTGTCTGCTCGCGGGCGTGCTGATCTTTCCCGTCACCGCGCCGCTCGTCACTTCGGGCAAGAGCGCGTTTCCGCGGGTGGGTGCCCTCACCCGCATGCTGCGCTGGAATCCGCTCGCGCTCGACATCGCCGACGGCATCGTCTCGTCCGGCGGCGCCAGCGTGCGTGAGCTTGCGGCATTTCTCGAGCAGCACGGCGTACAGCGCGTGCGCGCCGTCGAACACGAGGACGATTTGCCGGAGATCGCTTGCCAGGTGGACTGGGCGTGGCGTCGGCTGAGCGCGCAGAGCCGGCGAATTCTGGGCGTGCTCGCGCACATCGAAGGCGATCACGTCGATCTCGATTCGCTCGCGACGCTCGCCAAAATTCGCGGACCACTCACGCCCGCGCTCGAGCCGCTACTGCGTTTTCGGCTGGTGCAAGAACCCGTCGCGGACCGCTACACGCTCCACGCCGTGGTGCGGCACGCCATCGTCCGGCGCACCACGCTCGATCCCGAGTTCGTATTCCAACACTACGTGCAGTTGCTCGAAGCTCAGCCGGACCGGCTCAACCTCGAGCAAACCCACCTGTTTGCGGCGATGGACCACGCGCACCGGACCAGCAACCTGAACGCGATGCTGCGCGTCGAAGCGCTGGCACGGCGGCTCGCGGGCCTCGATTGACGTGAAGCGCGCGCGATCCGCGGGCCCTCAGCTCGCGGGCGGCGTGCGCGTCTTCAAGCTGTCGACCGCGTGCACGGGCGGCGCGTCGCCCTTCATCAAGTGGGCGATCGCGCTGTACACCAAGCGCTGACTCTCGAGCATGCCCTTACCGGCAAAGGCGGCCGAGACGACCTCGATGCTGAAATGGCCGCCACCGCCGGTGACCGAAGCTTGCGCGCCGGGGATCTCGCGTTCGATCGCCTCCCGCAGAGCGTCGACGACTGAGCCTTGGAAATTCGTGGGATGCGCTGACATGACTTGCCCTTAGAGTGTCGAACGAAGGCCTCGGAATCAATAGCGAGGCACGGACGGGTCGACGCTTTCCGACCAGGCGTGGATACCGCCTTGCACGTTGTACACGTTGCGAAAGCCCTCGCTCAGCACCTGCTCGGCGGCGCTTTGGCTGCGCATGCCGTGGTGACACAGAAACGCGATCGGCGCGTTGCGGTCGAGAGAAAACAGGTACTTTTGCCCGGCTTCATCGAGCGAACGGGCGACCGCGATGCTGGCTTGGGCCCGCTCGTAATCCGGACGAACGTCGAACAGCTCGATCGCGCCCTGATCGAGCAGGGCTTTGAGCTCGCGTGGGCTCAGCTGCTTCACGGTCGGCGGCTGATTGGGGTTGTCGATTTTGAAACCGGGGCTCGGACCGTCCACGAAATCGATGCACATGCCGTTCGCGCGGCGCGCACTCGGCGGGTCCAAGAACAGCGTGAGCCCATCGGTCTCCACAGCCAAGGTGTTGGCTTCACGCGGCGCGAAATACAGGTCGTTTTGAAAGCGACCGTCGATCTTGAGGTGCAACACTTCACCCTCAGCGTCGGAGAGCGCGGCCTGAAACGCGGCCAGCGCCGCGCTCGTCACGCGGATCGTCGGGAGGGCCGCCGGAGCTACCGGCGCCGCGGGCCCCGCAAGCAGCTCGGCGAGCTCGCCGGATTCTTTCATGGCGCGCACGATGTCGCAGCCGCCCACGAATTTGGCGTTCACGAAGAGTTGCGGAATGGTCGGCCAATCCGAGTACTCTTTGATGCCGTCCCGCAACGCGGGCGTGCTGAGCACGTCGACCGTTTCGTAGCTCGGCAAGAGCTCGTCCAGAATTTGCACGACCTGCGCCGAAAAACCGCATTGGGGCGCGCGGCGTGTGCCCTTCATGAACAGAACGACGG
>Ga0068856_100005990_pt1 | contig 11970 bp, 10 predicted proteins | sample KBSCornC62_FD_66595 | JGI IMG/M metagenome (GOLD analysis project Ga0068856, IMG submission 66595) | Corn rhizosphere microbial communities from Kellogg Biological Station, Michigan, USA - KBS Corn C6-2 | ecosystem: Host-associated > Plants > Roots > Rhizosphere > Soil ...
TACAACTATAACGATTATCAGCAGAATGCATTCATCTGCTTTGACAACTCTGATACGACTCTCGCCGTCGTAGCCAATGCAGGCAGTTGTGTGGCTAATGGCTACAATGACAGCGATAATCCCCTACTGACCTATGGCTCCTATGCCGCCCGCACTCACTACGGCATGAGTTCAATCATGTTTAGGCCGCTGCATAGGGTCACCGCACAATTGGGGTACAGTATCACCAGCGTTGGTGGTGGAACGCCGCAATTTAATAGTTTGCAGCCGCTCGGATCGCTACAGTACAACTATCACCAGCCACTCGCCGCATTATCCGTTGACGTCGGCCACAATGTTGCACTGAAAGCCGGATGGAACTACTACCAGTACGGCGAGAAATCCTTTGTAGGCCCAACCGACCCTCGCTACTTCCATGCGAATAATGCGACCTTGTCCTTGCGTTGGGACTTTTGAAGTCCAACCGCGATATCCCATAACGCATGGGCTTGGAAAGGCCAGGGCAGTAATCCTGTGCGCGTAGTTCGGCATGCGATTTCCCGTTTATTTCTCTGCGGACACAAGGCTGTCAAGACTAACAGTGGCGCCCACAGGCGCTTTCCCCTATCGTCATCGGAGCAGGCGTGAGCACATACGCTGTTCGCGACCAAAGTTGGTTGTACACAGAACCTTGTCGGTGGCTTCGAGGTTCAACAAGCCCGCAGGAGGCTCATGATGCGGCATATCGCTTCTCGGAGCGCAAGCATACTGTTTCTTTCCCTGCTTACCGTAGGATGCGGAAACCCCGCACATAACCCCAATGCCGCCAATGGGCCCTTGCGGGGGTTTGCCTTTTCTCCCCCTTCCCTCACCGTGTTATCGCCAAACGCTGCTCCAGTAAATAGCGTACCGTTCACAATACAGGTCGAAGGCACCAACTTTAGCACTGACGCAATCGTTTTCTGGAACGGGAAACCGCTATTAACGAGGTTCGTGAACTCCCAACAGCTTTTTGCTGACCTTGCGAGTACAGACCTTATGCTTTCAGGCATGATTCCGGTTTACGTGCATACGGGGGGTTTAAACTCCAACACGCTTGAATTCGACCTGCACTAAGCTTGGGCTTGGCGGCAGGTGACAAGCGGAGGTGGAACTCCGTGGTTGACAGATCCGACTTTGTCAGAGCATTCGAGCTAACAACAGCTACGCACTGATCAGCAAGACCCTTTGCCTTCTTTCAGAGCCTGTGTGCTGCTCCTGCGCTCAGCTACGCCGATCAATGTGGCCTAGAAAGTGTAACGAAGTCTCTCCAGGCGACCTCGTTCATAACTATGGGGCAAACGCGCTGCATGTTTTGACAGTTGCCTGATTGACGGCAGGACTTAAACTCCGCCCCAGTCACCTTTCACCGTGGGGGGAGCTACGAACTGGCTACGCAAACTTGAGATCCTGCTGCTTAACGTCGTAAAGCTGATGACCGCGCTTCGAGTCGCAGGCCGTATTAACGGGGCCTGGGAATGAGCATGATGGCTGGCCTCGCGCGCTGACATTAACGCCTTCTTGTGTGCTGCAACCAGAACTGCTAGAGCTCGCCAGTCACGAACAGCTTTTCGATCACTTTGCAACCTTAAACGCCTTTTCGGAAATGAAACAGCTTCGCAAAGCGGTTCTCCGAGCAATAGACAAAAGAAGAGTCCAACGCGGGTTCAAGGCCCAATGCAAGAATTCGGGCAAGCCCTCGCGCGGCGTTCGATACCCTGAGGGGCAAGCACGGCAGCGAGGGCCTGGTCGTGACGACGAAAAGCACATTATTGAATAGACGCTGAGTGGGCAACTGCTAAGAATGCGCTTGGTGATGTTAATGAGATGAGTGAGACCCAATTCCGAAACTCATCTGCGACGCCTCACTGTCAGATTCTGTGGTGTTCGACTCGTCCCTGGAGGTCTCCCCTCCAGTGATTGGACGAAGCAGTGCCGCGCGGGTTGGCTTCTTCTCTGCGGCGGAACTTCCCCCGGGAGCGGAATCAGTAACCACCGTTTGCCAAGGTGAAGACGAGTCCAACCGCAAAGTGCAAATTGTTCTGATTATTCGTTTTCGTAAAGGGATTGCTGTAGCGGGTCAAAAGATAATCAATCTGCGCGGGTCGAAAGGAGATCATCCTGTTAATCGGGATATCAACGCCGCCCCCAAACTCCATCGCAAATGCCTCGGCCGTCGGAGCTTTGGTGACCGTGCAGTTGCCAACTAACGGCTGACACAGGTTCTTGAATGCATTCCCATAGACATTAGTGTGAGCGCCGCCAAATAGAAGATGCGCAAATGGTTGGATTCTGTGTGCTCGAACTTTGAACTGTGGTCCGATCAGATAGGTGAACATGTTGCCTTGGACGTTGCCATTCAGTCCGCTGGGAAATATCGAGTTGGGAGGAATGTTGAAACCGGTTTTGTTGCTTGTATATCCTTGCAGATCCAATTTTAGGCCAAGGTACTCATTCCAGTTGTAACCGATTGAGCCGCCGCCTCCGTTCAGGCTGTGGCCTTTGGTATACGGGCCGCTCGGAGCAAAACGCAAGTAGTTGTAGTCGACTCCAACTTCCACCTTGGGCCATTCCTGAGAAAAGGACAGAGAGACTATAGAGAACACGGAGATCACCACCAACCATAGGAATTTCATTGTTACATTCTCCGATCGGGATCTGCAGAATCGAGGAGACCACTGGAAAGCCGGGACTCGGACGCGATGCCCATTTTGTACCTTGATTACAAGCCTACGGAATCACCTTGCCGACACGAACTGTTAGAAGTACCAGCCCTGGTCACGAGTGAAGGCATGTCTCGTGCATAGGAACTGCCTCAACTCTCAGGGGAACGCCTGTCAGCAATCTCAGCTGGCGACCCTTTGCTAGCGTTCAATAATGAAGAAGAGCGTTGTGTAACATTTGGTGGTGCTCTGCCGGGATCATCGCTGCACGCCTAATAGAACCGGTCGAAATGCTCAAGGATTAAGTAATGATGTCAACAAGCAGTTCCCTCCTAATTCTCTATGTGTTGTCGGGCGCACTGTGCGCCCAGAACTGCGTTGAAAACGCTCCGATCGGAAGGCCCGGAACTCAGAACGGGGAGTGTGCGGGCCTTGCGACTTTCACGAGCGCAAAGGAATCAACCGCGCCGGGTGAAGAGGGACTTGGATTCATATTCAGGGCAAAAGTGGAGGAAGTCTCGTTACACGCCACAGTCACTGATAAAAAGAACAAGCTAGTGACCGATCTAGACCGTAACTCATTCCGTGTCTTCGAAGATGACAAGCCACAGGTGATCACCTCTTTTGGGCAAGAGGATGTTCCCGTGGCACTCGGCATCGTCGTCGATAACTCGGGGTCTATGCTGGATAAACGTGATCGCGTCAATCGGGCGGCGTTAAAGTTGATCCAAGCCAGCAACAAGAATGACCAGGTGTTTGTGGTGAATTTCAATGATCAATACTATATCGATCAAGATTTCACCAGTGACGTTGAGAGGCTGGAACGAGCTCTTTCGAAGATGCAGACTGCTGGAGGAACGGCGCTGTACGATGCATTGATTGCTGCGGCAGAACATTTGAAGCTTTCCGATTTGCAGAAGAAGATATTGGTAGTCGTGACGGACGGTGAAGACGATGAGAGCCATTATTCATTTCAGCGAACGGTGGAAATTCTGGAACAGCGAAATGGGCCAATTGTGTACGCCATAGGAATACTCACTGGCGCTGATGCAAAACCAGCACGGCGCGTATTAGAGACAATTGCAGAGAAGACCGGCGGGGTCGCCTTCATACCAAAAACAGTCAATGCAGTAGAGAAAATCAGTGCGATGGTCGCTCGCGACATTCGCACCCAATACACCCTTGACTACAAGCCGAGTACTCCCCCTTCCGGTGGAGGCTATAGGCATATCAGAGTGGAAGTTCAAGCCCTTTCGCACAAGGGTCTTAATGTCCGAACCAGAGCGGGGTATTATGCTGGGCAATAGTTTTTAAATCTCCGCTCGTTCTCGACTCGACTACGGTCAGCCTCTTGAGCACCTCTTCATGGTGGCCGATTATCGTGCAACACACGATAAACATAGAGACCATACTTGCTTCGGCATGAAACCCTAGGTGAATTGAGAAGTGTCATGACCTCATGGCACCGTACTGTGCCCGTCAACCAGTCACGACCGCATTTATTTGCGGGGGGCGATGCGGAGTTGTTAGTACTCACGTCAGGTACCGGCGACTGTCAGATGTCCTAGTCCCTGGGCACAACCTACTGCCACTTTCGCCTGAGGACACCTTCCTTCCACTCTATTTCCAGGAGTGGCTTCGTGCGCGCAGATTGTTGTCCACCTGATGCTCAATAAGCGTTTGGCTGCCCTTTGGTAAGTCTGACAGATGGCTCACAGATGGATTTTTGACACATTACTCAATATTCGATAGCCGGGGGTCATCGTGAGAGTAGCCATTACCTGTTTCGTTTGTCTATCGCTAAGTATTTCGGCGACAGTTTCTGCTCAAGATGGACCAGCGTTCGTTAAGCTTGAAACTGCAAGCCGGTTTGTCGTAAACAAGGCCGGTTTCGGGGAAATCAAACGCCGGGCGGAGGCGGGCGAAGCTGAATCACAGTATCTCTTGGGAGCCATCTACCAGCAGGGGACCCGGCTTGTCGCCAAAAGCGACGCGGAAGCACTGAAATGGTTTAGGAGAGCCGCGGACCAGAAGTCGACGAACGCGGAAATCGCATTAGGAAACGCTTATTCATCTGGAACTGGCGTCGCGCGCGACTTCGCGGAGACCGCGCGCTGGTACACCAAGGCAGCGCAGGCGGGTGATCCTGTTGGCCAGTACAACCTCGGAGTGCTCTACTTCTCGGGACACGGTGTGCCGCAGAGCGATTCCTTTGCCTTCGAATTGTTTGCAAAAGCCGCGCACAGTGGTTTGGCGGAGGCCGAGTGCATGCTTGGCGTCATGTACAACAAAGGCCGTGGGGTGAAACGTAGTTTGTCCCAGGCACTGAATTTTCAGCGTGCAGCCGCAGAGCAGGGCCTGGCAAGAGCCCAGTCTGAATTGGGCTTTATGTATTTTCGTGGTGAGGGAGTGCATAAAAACATCGCCGAAGCGATTCGCTGGACTCTTGCCGGGGCCAAACAAGGTGATGCCGCAGCACAAAACAATATCGGCTATTTCTACAAGAGCGGGACCGGTGTAAAGCGGGACTACAAAGAAGCGATTCGCTGGTTCAGGCCTGCGGCTGAACAGGGTGACCCCGCGGCGCAGGCGAATCTCGGCGATATCTATGCAACCGGGCACGGGGGAGTTTTGGATTACGTCGAAGCCTACAAGTGGCTCAGCTTGGCAGCCGCACAGAATGCCCCTGACGCTGCTAAAGCTCAGAGAAAAATTGCAGAGGTCATGACCAAGCGGCAGCTAAGTGCGGCTGAAGAGCTTGCCTCATTGTGGCGGCTGCAACACCCGCCAGCAAACGATCGGGAACGTTATATTTTCTTGGCAGGAGAACATTAGTGCCCATGGAGATGCAATCCAAGCTCGCCGGCTCAGGTTGGGGGAGTACCGCGCCCTTTAAGCAATTTCACGTTCGGCAGCCCCCAACTGCCCGCGAGGGACACTCACGAGAATTATGGTTCCCTGTTGTGGCTTGGACTCGATGCAAATGGTCCCAGATAACAAACGTACCCGCTCGCGCATACTGACGAGGCCGAGCCCTTTGCCTTGCAAAGCTGAGCTGAGATCGAATCCCCTGCCGACGTCTTTTACCAGAAGCTTGATGTCGGCAGCATCAGCATCATCCCATAGCCGAACTTCAATCCACCTGGCGCCACTATGTTTGACGGCATTGGCCGCGGCCTCTTGCAGAACTCTAAATAGAGAGATGCCGACCGAAGCAGATGGATCAGAAGACAAGTCGCTCTGGAACGTGAGTTCTACTTTGTGACGATCCGCAAATTCCTTACACCAGCTCTTGATTCCGCCGGTGAAGCCGAGATATTCGAGCTTAGAAGAGTGCAACTCGTGGGAAAGCGCCTGCACATCATTCGAAATGTTAGACACCTCTTCTCGCAGGTTCGAAAGATTACCCAGCATCTCGATGGGAGTTCCCTCGAGCTCCCCCATTTTCAACGAGAGGAGCGCGAGGCGTTGGGTGACGTCGTCATGAAGCTCCCTGCCAATACGAGATCGCTCTTGTTCTTGCGCCTCGATCAACTTTCGCGTCATTTCTACGCGAGCTTCTTCAGCGCGTTTGCGGTCGGCGATATCCATGTTTACGCCCACCATTTTGGACGGGGTTCCGGATGGATCCATGAATACCTGCCATTGGCCAGCAATCCAGTGGAGACTCCCGTCAGGCCAGATTACGCGCCACTCTCCCTTTGTGGGATTCCCGGTTTTCAAAGCTTGAATAACCAAATCTTTGACCCTGCCTCGGTCCTCTGGATGAACGAGATGCTCAAAAGCTTCCTGGGTTTTGCCGAAACCACCCGCCGGTAGACCGTACAGCGCCTCCAACTCAGAATTCCAGGTATTGACCCCGGTTTTGATGTTCCACTCGAATGTTCCCATTCGCGCCGTTTGTTGTGCCAGGCGGAGTCTTTCTTCACTGTCCCGTAGTTCTTCCTGACTTTGAAGGCGCACTTCCATGGCAACTTGCTGGCGCAAACTCTGCGCCCGCTCCTGTTCCGCGCGCTCTCGTTCTGAATAAAGGGCGGCGAAGGTCAAGCCGGTCAGCGACAGCAAAGTAAAGAATGCGTCCAGCTGGATACCGTCCATGAAAGGTGTGCTGCTGGCGAATGAACCCGATCCCAGCGCCGTTTCCACTGTTGCGACGGTTGCCACAAGAAAGATCGAAAGTGCCGCCCCCCCAACTCCAAAGCGAATGCCCGCCAAAAATACGATGGGCAGTATTGCAAAAGCGATCATTTTCACTGGCATCAAAGGCAAGTCTGCGAATACCGCGCTGGAAAGAGCGACCAGCATTACAGCCAGACAGCACAATTCTGCAAACCGAGCTCCAGTACCTATTTTCAAGAGGGTAGGCAATGTCAACACCACGGGAGTCACCAACAACGCCCCGGTGCTATCGCCGAGCCAGTAGATTAACCAAGCAGAACCCAACCCGGAGTATGGGTGTTCTCCGCTTGCAAGCAGAACCAAGGTTCCAATCGAGGAGCTAATTAAGGCACTGGCGAGAGCACCGAATAGAAGCAGCGCGACTGCGTCTCGTAAGCGGGGGATAGAGTTGTCAAATTTGGCCACACCACGAAGGAGGTATGTGCCTGTAATAGCGGCAAGCGTGCTTGCGCCCGACTGCCCCAATGCGGTCACTGCTGGTTCAGGGCTTAGGTAGGCGATAAAGAAGGCGGCTGAGAGTATCGCTGGCCAAATGCGGTACCCGTAAACCAAGATGAATCCCAGTGCGATGCCGTAAGCAGGCCACACCGGACCTAGGTTGCTGCTACGGATGTTCGAGGTAGCTTGGCCGAGCTTTCCGGCAATGCAATAAACAGCAAAAACAATCGCGAATTGGGCCGCATATGTTCGCCATTCGCGCATTCCCGCTGTCGGCAGAACAAGCAGGCGCCTCCGGTCAACTCCGAGTGCTTGAAAATGTGCAGTCGTAATGGAAAACCTCAGGACCTGCTGGCGTATGAGACAGAGGAGAACTTTATACCCCTAATTCGCTGACGCCGCAACAACTGACCAGAGTTGACGTGCCAAATGTCTCGCCTGTTTCCGCAGCTTTGGGTGGAGGCTGGAAGCAGCTCTGATTGTAAATTCTTAAGCGAAAGCTGCTGGCCCGCATAAAATATGTTGGTTTTGTATCGCTTTGAGCTACAGTGAGTGAAGAAGTAAGGCGGCCGGGACCGGGTTGGCCCGTTTGCCTTTGGGGGGATGGTATGAACTTACCAGTCGTGCGGGTGCTCATTGCGGAGGATTTTCCTCAATGGCGCCAAAAACTGGGTATCATTTTGAAGACAAACCCAGCTCTCCGGATTGTCGGAGAGGCCGAAAATGGACTCGATGCGATTCAACGGATTTCAGAGCTGAACCCAGACCTTGTCCTTCTAGATGTCGGTCTTCCAATTCTCAACGGCATTGAGGTCGCGAAGGCCATCTCCAGGTCGGACCAGCATCCCAAGATTATTTTTGTGAGTGAGAACCGAAGTTGGGAAATTGCGGAGGAAGCATTCCGGGCCGGAGGTCTTGGCTATATCCCCAAGTCCCAGGTAGGAAGTGAGTTGTTACCGGCTGTCGATGCGGTTCTCGGGGGCAAGAAATTTGTGAGCGGATCGTTGCGCCCAGATAGCTCCGTGGTCCACGTGCATCGAGAGCAGCAGCTGGACTTTAATGAAGACGCTACCCTTCAAGGTATAACCCATCACGAAGTCGCATTTTATGAAGACGACTCGGACTTGGAGTCAGGATTCGCACAGTATGCGGAGTCGGCGATTAGCGCCCATAAGGCGGTTCTGCTTATTACGAGTGAGCCTCATCGCACAAATATCGAGCGACGGCTGAGAGCGCGAGGCGTAGACCTGGAAGACCTGATTGCGACGGGAACATATGGCCAGGTGGATGCCGCGGATGCGCTCTCAGAGGTCATGGTAAACGGTTCCCCCGATCTGCTCCGCTGCCGGGAAATATTTGACGCCCTGATGAGAAATATCTCAACCCTGGAAAATGGAAGGCATCGCGAAGTGGCAATTTGTGGTGAGTGCGCTCCAAGGCTCTTGATGGAAGGAAAGGAAGAAGCAGCGCTGGAACTGGAACGGCATTGGGATCGGATCACGCGCGCGCAGTCCGCCGATACGTTATGTGGATATTGGTTGGACGCCTTCCCGCATGGACGTGATTCACCGCTGTTCCAGCGAATCTGTGCTGAACACACGGCCGTTCACAAAACGGGGAGGTTGTCTCTGAGGTTCAGCTAGCCTTTTCTGTTTTGTGCGCGATTGAAATGATCGCTCCCTCCACCGGCAAACCGGTTGCGAGAACTCCCAGTTCTCTCTTGGGAATAGAAAATTCGGTCCTGCCACATTCCAAACAGATTCGAACATTCGGGAACACCCAAACGATTGGCTTATCGAGACCTTCCAAGCCTGGGAAGTGAATGGCGATTTCCGCCTCAAAGGTGGCCTGCTTCTCGGACGGACATGAACCGCAGCGCGGGTTGCGTTCAGTCGGCATGCTGCGCCTCCTGGGAGCAAATTGCCCTGCCGAAAGAAATGTACGCTACCGTACAAATGAGATCAAGTCATTGCTCGATGGGTTACTGAAATTTCGTTACGGACAACAGTTTCAAAAACGGAACACAGGCCCTACTGCGACCTCGCCCTGTGAAGCCGCAGTGGCGCTTAAATGAACGACACACCCCCTACCACACACAAAAGCCCCGAGTTCCGTGTTAGTCACGATCGGCAACCACTCCACCTGAAAACGTAAGCCCACGTGGCGGCTGACGTACACCTTGAGGCCCGTGCCCAGGCCAAAGGAAAAGCCTGTTAGAGCAGAATTCGTCCCGCCGACGATATGCGTCCCGCCAACGCTGCCTATGACGTACGGCCGGATCCACATGGGCCAGGTATCCATAATGAATTCGTGAGTGCAGTCCAAATGCACCTGGTGGAGAGCTACGCTAGTGGACACTGGATTGTTGTTGTCGAACCGGATGTCACTGGCTTGTCGTGCCCAACGAACTTCGATGAGGTCCTCTTCGTTAAGCCGCACGCCGACTGCAAATCCGTAGCTGGGCTTCTGAGAGAGAACGGCATTCGTGGGTTGCCCCTGGACGAGTTGCGTCGTTGGGAAGGTGACACTGCTACGGTAGCCGACCAGTGGCGTTACGTCGAAACGGAGGAGTTTAGGCACGTTTGGATTATCCTGCCCGGAAAGTTCCACCCCGGAACACAAAATCGTAAGGAGGATTGGCAAGAAGGTCCAAGCAAAGTGAGACTCACTCGGTGAGCTGTAAGGTTTGGGCGACAAAGTCATGAGCACATTGCGCACTCACTGAACGCGGAGTTTGAGAGATCGGTTGAGGCCAGCAGCATCCGCCATTGGCGAACATCACAGTCGTCGCGGCCAGCTTTGGCGGTTCGCGCGCACCGTCAATCCTTGCGACGGTCTCTCCCCCGACGCTCGAGAAACCATCGAGGGGAACGAATAGCTCCCTTCCGAAAAAGTCTGTTGAAGAGAACGCAAGCAGAGATAGGCATCTTGTAAAGCGCGGTGTTCCTCAGTTGGAGGGCAAGTGAGGAGATCCTCCACGCGGTCGAGAATTGCGTGTCGGGCGCCTTCAAGTCGTTTCGGAATCTTTGTGTAGTCGCATTCCAACAAGGCGACCTCATACAACTGTTTCCAAACAGGGGCATGCGTCACTTCATCAGGCATTTCGCTCAACTCCGGTTGCGTATCTTGAGGTACTGACCGAGCATTAACACTATTAGCCGATGGGGTTCCTCCTCGAAACCTGTCAATAATTACAGTTTGCCCGCCTAGAGCAACTCGCTTCGGGAGGACCCACGGGCAGCCAAGGCGCGGTATATCTCTGTCCGGTAGAACTGCCAGTTCTTTCTCTGCACGTTCTCCCAGACCATGCCATTGATGCAGCTCAGCATGCGGATTAAAGGGAGTGGGAGATGCGCTTAAGAAAATGTTTGGCATCATCATTGCTCCTTTGTACCCTGCTCGTGGGGGAGGGCTACTCTCAGAATTACACCTTCAATATTGGCGCTGGTCCCGGGTTTCCGTTGGGCTCAACCGACAATTTTGCGAATATCAGCTACAACTTCGTGACCGGAGGCGGCGTGAGCGCTACCCCGCATATCAAACTCGATGCGGAGTTTATGTTCCACGGGATACCTGTACAAAAGAAGATCGTCGACCACTTGGGCCTCTCGGATGTGAAGGGCCGGGTCTATGCGTTGAGCGGCAATATCTTGGTGGGAACACCGATTGGGCGCGGCAATACTGTATATGCGATTGCTGGCGGAGGCTGGTACCGGCGCACACTTGAAGCGAAACAGACGGTCTTTCAAGCCGGGACGGTGTGTTCACCCTATTGGTCGTGGTGGGGAGAAGAATGTGTAAACGGGATTTTCGCGACAGACGTAACCGTTGGGAGTCGTACCTCATCGGCTCCTGGATTTAACTTCGGAGGAGGTCTGACCTGCCAGATAGGAGATTCCCCCGCACACATCTATGTGGAAGCCCGTTACCACCTCGCATACACTCGGAACGTGCATACCGAGGTTCTGCCGCTCACAATCGGTCTCCGCTTCTAACATTCAACGCCTACTACTTGGCAAACGCATAGTATCCCGCTTTAGCGTGCACTCGAAGGTGATGACTATGGCTACCTGCAAGTCTTACCTTTATAGTGTGCCACTTTCCGTCTTTAGGTTTTCTAACAGGATAGTAGCTGAGGACATAGCGAGTACGTACCTGATTGACGATATCTCGCACTGCCTCTGAGATGTCCCTTGCATCGCGGGCGTCAAATAAAGCCCCGCCACTTCTATTGCTCAATTTTCTTAATAGCTCTGGTCCCCATATTTCCTCCATTGACTGGAACGATTCGTCATAAATGCCCACACTGTAGATGATCAAGTCGCTCTCTTCCACCATGCGCACAAGATGCGGCACCGTTTCTCGGCTATGGTTGTCGCCACCATCCGAGATGACTACGATGGCGCGCCGCGAGTATTTTGCATCTTGCATTTTTGCGATTGCGAGGCTGAGAGCATCCAGAAGTGCCGTCATTCCGCCCAGGGGAGTAGCCACAAGAGCATCCTCCAAGGTTCGCGCTGATGAGGTGAATCCTACTGGCGCCCGCGGTGCATCCGAGAATGCGACCATGAAGAATTCGTCTTGTGGGTTGGCATTGACAAACAACTCGTGCATCGCAAAGACGGCGCGAGGGAGCTTGTTTTCCATGCTTGCGCTGGTGTCCACAACAATG
>Ga0068856_100005992_pt1 | contig 11965 bp, 7 predicted proteins | sample KBSCornC62_FD_66595 | JGI IMG/M metagenome (GOLD analysis project Ga0068856, IMG submission 66595) | Corn rhizosphere microbial communities from Kellogg Biological Station, Michigan, USA - KBS Corn C6-2 | ecosystem: Host-associated > Plants > Roots > Rhizosphere > Soil ...
CGCCACGCGGTGCTGCGCCGGAACATCGTGCTCCTGAGGCTCCCAGCCGCCGCCTAGAGCCTTGACCAGAAGCACGCTCGCAATGAGCCGTTCGTCCTGCGCCGTAACTGCGGCTAACTGATTTGTGAGCAGCGTCTGATTTGCATCCATAACCTGCAGATAGGTCGTGATGCCCTGCTTGTACTGGGCTTCGGTCAGTTGCGAGTACTCTTTCGCCGCGCGCACCGTCGCGTCCAAGCTTTCGGCTTTATCTGCCAAAAAGCGCAGGTCGGAAAGTTCATCTTCAACATCCCGCAGGGCGCTCAGAACCGACGTGCGATAGTCCGCGACCAGTTCCTTATATTCAGCGCGCCGTTCGGCCAACGTGCCAATCCGCTGCCCTCCTTGAAACAGAGGCAGGCTCATTGCCGGTGCGATCGACCACACTCGGTTGGACCAACTCAGTAAATTTATGTTATGCGAACTTTCGTAGCCGGCGGCGCCGGTAATAGAAAAGGTGGGATAGAAATCGGCTTCGGCTACGCCGATTTGAGCGTTGGCCGCGGCCAGCTTTCGCTCAGCCGTGGCGACATCAGGCCGTTGATTGAGTAACGCTGCAGGTATGCCAACCGGTATCGTCGGAACAGGAGTGGAGAGAGGCTTTTCGGGAAGATGAAAATCCTCTGGCGCCTTCCCGAGCAAAATCGCGAGCGCGTGTTCCTGTTTCGAACGCGCGCGTTGGATTTCTGTGAGCTGGGCCAGCGCAGAGTTCATCTGCGTCTCTGCTTGGAGCACGTCGGTTTTAAGCGCCAATCCGGATTCGTATTTTGCCTGGGTCAGACTCTGTTGACGGCGAAAGAGCTCGAGAGATTGCCTGTAAATACCGAGCTGTGTATCCGATAAGCGGATATTAAAGTAGGTCTGCGCTACGTTTGCCAGAACCGTCTGCTTGATAAAAGCAAAGTCCGACTCCGATGCCTCTGAGAGGTAGCGATAATACTCCATTTGACGTCGCAGTTTACCCCAGATGTCGAACTCGTATTGGAGATTAAGCGGGAATGAAAACGCGTTTGCTGTTTTTGCTCGCTCCGGGCTGAGGTTGGGTGCGCTGCTGCTGATCGAAGAGTCCCCTGAGCTTAAGGTCCGCGCGCGATGAAATGATGGGTCGAAACTAATGGAAGGGGATAGATCACTTTTTGCGATACGTTCCAGAGCGGCGGACTCCTCGACGCGGCTCATAGCGGCCTGAAGGTCCTGGTTAGCGACCGTAGCGTCCTCGATCAACCGGTTCAGCTCCTCGTCTGCAAACGACATCCACCAATTTTTTGCCAGAGGCGCGGCAGCCGCCTTGGGTGCGCCTCCGGAAAAAGTATTAGGCAGCGTTGTTTCCGGGCGATGATAAATCGGCCCGACACTGCAGGAACACAGTGTAATACTATAGGCCGCGCTCAGCCAAATAGGCAGAGAGCGAATCGATAAACAGCGAGGCTTCGTCATTGAGGTTGAAAAAGCTCAGGCCTGCGCGGTGAGGCCGTGCGAACCGACGCCGTAAACAATACAGATGCAACTCGAGGCGGCGTGACTGATTCTGATCATGAGGATTATACTCGGGAAAAACGTCCCCTCTCTCTGAGCACGGCCGATGCCAACGATCGGAGGTTCGATCGACTCGAAATGGACCGAGATAGCGAAGGTTGGCAACTTCTCGAGATCGTTATCGTTTGATGAATAAGGTCTAACAGATGATAAACCGGCAGGCGAGCGATCAAGGAAAGTCCAAAGAAGTAGCAATACGGAAGCACGAAACTTGATGAAGCCTTTTGTGGCATTGAATTATATTACGCGAAGCTTCCGTGGCGTGCCCATGGGTGGCGCTGGCATGGGCTACGCTGGTTCATCTTCGCGGACGAAATTCCACATTTTCAATCACCACACCTATTACCCGCTTCAAATCAATGATGACTCACAACGCGTCGACATCTCAAAAAGCTCCAAGCGCCTCTCGAAGTTCAAACGATTTCAGGCCGCTGCGGCTGACCGCCACACTGCTGAAAGGAACCGCGTTGGCACTGCTCTGTGTGGGCGCCGCGCCTTTCAGCCGAGCTCTAGAGATTCCGTATGATTACAATGTGCCGTGCACGCCCGAGAATGCAATATTCGGTTACTTCTCGGCAACGAAGGCGCCGGTTCTGACGGTGAAATCGGGCGCCGTTGTGCGCATCGAAGGCGGAGGCGGGAACAAGTGGAAAGACACAGACGATCCCGACACTTGGTTGAAAGAAAATCACATTCCGATCACGGTTGAAAATGACAAGGCGATGGGCGAGATCGTGAAGGCGATTAAGGAGTCGCCCAATCGGCTGCCGCCTCCTCCCGGCGCAAAACCTGGATCGAAAGTGGGCGGCCACTTCATTATCGGCCCAATCGCGATCGAAGATGCTGAGCCTGGCGATTCGCTGGAGGTTCGCATCCTCGACGTGACTCCGCGACTTCCTTACGGCGCCAACAGTGCGACGCCTACGGGCGGCGCTTTGCCGGGAGTGATGCCCCGTCCTTTCAGCAAAGTCTACATGATCGACCATAAACGAAACGCCGCGGTTTATGATAAGGATGTGGAAATCCCGCTTGGACCTTTCAACGGCGTCAATGGCACCTGTCCGCCCGATTCCGAGGGACCTAACCGTCGGTCGACGCAGCCGGGCGCCTTCGGAGGCAATCTCGATAGCAAAGATCTCATTGCGGGCAGCACGTTGTATTTACCGGTGTTTCAAAAAGGCGCGCTTTTCTATACAGGCGACTGCCATGCGGCGCAGGGAGACGGAGAGATTGCAGGCGACGCGATCGGGACCGCTAATACCGTGATCTATCAATTCATTCTCCACAAAGGAAAAACGCTTGCCGGGCCATCAGCCGAGACTCCGACCCAGTATATTATTTACGGGCTCGATCCCGATTTGGATAAGGCAATGAACAAGGCCATGCTCTCGACTCTCGAGTTCCTGAAGGAAAGGCACGGATACGATGCGATGCAGGCTTACACCCTGTGCAGCGCCGCCGTGGATTTCAGGGTGACGCAGGTGGTGGACAAAACGCTCGGCATCCACGCGATGATACCGAAAAAACTGTTTATCAATGAGCCAGACACCTATTGGTATCGAACACCTCGTTTCTGATCGGTCGATGATCGACCGGGCCCGTGACCATTTTCGCGACGGAAGGTCATTCCGTTTAGAATGATCGAGGACTCGTCAACGAGTTATCGAGCTACTGCGGTCAGGAATGGGGCCGCAGTAGAAAATTTCGCAGTTGATCTGGATAGAGGCCTCGGCAACCCGCCACGGCTTCCGGAGATAATGATAAAGGCTAACGTGAATTTAACCGCCGTCCTCGAAATAAAGCAGTTGCGCAAATCGTATCGAACACCCGAGGGCGAGGTTAAACCGGTCGTTTCGATCGATGAGTTCGAATTACACGCGGGCGCGCAGTTAGGCTTGAGAGGCGAAAGTGGCAGCGGTAAAACCACGTTTCTGAATCTCATCGCTGGGATCGTTAAGCCAGACGGAGGATCCATCGCGTTGCATGGTCAAGAAATTACCTCGCTGAGCGAGGGCCGGCGGGACCGTTTGCGCGCGACCGTGCTCGGATGCGTGTATCAAAGTTTCAATTTGCTGCAGGGATACACCTGTCTCGAAAATGTATTGCTCGCGATGGCTTTTGGACCGGGGCAGGAGAAGGCTTTTGCGACAACACTGCTTGAGCGAGTCGGGTTGTCGCACCGGCTCTCCTACTATCCGCGACAGCTTTCGGTCGGTCAGCAGCAACGGGTCGCGGTCGCGCGGGCTCTGGCGAACCGACCGAAACTTGTCCTGGCCGATGAACCAACCGGAAATCTCGATCCCGTGCATGCGTCGGAAACATTGACACTCCTGCGAGAAGCATGTGCAGAGCAAGGAGCGGCCTTGCTGTTGGTCAGTCACGACGAAGGCATCCTTTCCGCTTTCGACAACGTGGCGGATTTTCGCGAGCTGAACTGTATTCAATACGTGAAAGTCCTATGATCGTCTTCTTTATTGTCTACAAAAGCCTCAAACAGTATGCTGTCTCCACTCTGGTATCGGCGGTGGCCATTGCGTTGGCGGGTGGATTGCTGATGGCCGTTTGGGTCATGCGGCAAGAGTCCAATAAAACATTTACCAGCGTGACTGGCGGTTTTGACGCGGTCCTTGGCGCGCGCAGTTCAAAGCTGCAACTTGTCCTGAATGCTATCTTCCATCTGGAAGACAGTCCGGGAAATATCGGTCCGGCCGACGTCGAGCAGGCGAAGAATAATCCCAATATTGAATTGGCACTTCCGATCGCCGTGGGCGACAACTTTAAAGGCTATCGCTTAATCGGCACGACCGAGGACTTGTTCGATCGGGTGGAATACGCACCCGGAAAAAAGTATAGCTTCCAATCGGGCGGAAAACGATTCACCGAGGGAGAGAAAGAAGCCGTGGTTGGAAGTTTCGCGGCCAAGCAGCTCGGCCTGGAACTCGGCGACACCTTTCATCCTTTCCACGGGCTCCAGTACGACGAAACCAAGCAGCATGCGGAAACCTATCGGGTGGTGGGCATTTTTGAACCGACCAGCACACCGGCAGATCGAGTCATCTGGATTCCGCTGCAAGGCATCCAGAAAATGAGCGGACATGATCCGAAGGCTGCGACCGACGTCAGCGCCGTCCTGATCAAACTGAAGCAGAGCAATCCGATGAGCGGATTTCAACTTGATATGCTCTATAATCGTCGAGGGAATCGGCTTACATTCGCGTGGCCCATCGGAAGTATCTTGGCGAAGCTCTTCGACAAGATCGCGTGGTTCGATAAGATTTTGGCATTCGTTTCCTATCTCATCGTCGTCGTCGCTTCCGCCTCGATCCTGGCGAGCATCTACAACTCGATGAATGAGCGACGCCGCGAGATCGCCATTTTGCGCGCCTTGGGGGCGCGGCGAATCACGGTTTTCGGTGCATTCGTCCTGGAATCCGCAGCCATTGCCGCTATCGGGATGGTTTTTGCTTTTGGTATTTATACTATCATTGTCATCGTCGCCTCGAGTATCATTCGAGAGCAAACGGGGGTCGTGATCAACCCGGCCGAATTCCATCCTGTCATGGTGGTAGCTCCGCTCGGAATCGTGGGCTTGGCCGCACTCTGTGGCGTTTTCCCTGCCATCAAGGCGTACCGGACGGATGTCGCTAGCAGCATGGCCCCGCAATCCTAAGGAAGGTTATGGATAATAATATTAAATTGGTGAGACCGAAGACAGTCCTAATGCTTGGTGCGCTCATGGGTTTGGTCGCGAGTGTGAGCGCCGCGGCTCCTGTCGCGACACTCAACGTAGATACCACGCCGGACAAGGTCAGTGTCGAGGGCGGTTCATTTTACTCTCTGGGTTTCGACAAGCTGTCTGCGTTTGACTATAAAGTCGAGGACGTGGGCACCGGAGCTACGCCGGAGGAGATGGCGAAGGCGATGAAGAGAGACCAAGTGCCTCCGTGGATTCATCTGTATGATCAGCAGAAAGTCGTGCTGACCGGTTACATGATGCCGTTGCAGGTGCAAAATGGTCTTTCGACGAAATTCGTCATGATGCGAGACATCACGACCTGTTGTTACGGCGCAGTTCCCAATATGAACGACTACGTGGTGGTCACGATGCGAGAGCCGGGAATTCAAGTCGTCCAAGATATCCCCGTGCGTATGCTAGGCACCTTCCGCATCGACCAGCGCTACGATGGAGGTTACGTCGTTTCGCTTTTTGTGATGGATGGAGAAAAGTTTTTAGGGCCGGTGAAATGAACCGGCGCGCGTCTTTCTCTCATTTTGGCCTGACGCTTCAATGGAGGGCGGTTGCACTTTTTATAGTAGCGACCGCTTGTTTGGCCGGCTGCCAAAAGAGCCGAAATGAGGCGAGTGGACCGGTGCGGGCGCACGTTCATCATCCGCCACATGGAGGAACTCCTGTTGTGCTCGGAGAAGAAGCTTATCATGTAGAACTCGTGCGCAATACGGACGAAGGAAAACTCGACGCGTATATTCTCGACGGAGAAATGGAAGAATTTGTCAGGATCGCGCAGCCGGAGATCGAATGTGTCGTCACGACCGGTTCTGATCGCCGCACCATCCTATTTCATGCGGTCGCAGATCGGGCGAGTGGGGAGACCGTGGGCGACACCTCGTTCTTCGAGGCAACCGGCGACTGGGTAAAATCGACCAACGTGTTTGATGGTGTGTTCAAAAGTATTCAGGTCAAAGGGAGTCGCTTTAGCGAAGTCGTTTTCAACTTCCCGAAAGGGAACGATCGGGACTGAATGTATATGAGGCTTATCGAACGTCTTTAGGTCAGGCGATTTATTATATTTTAGAAATGTCGCTCGGCCAGAACTTGGCGTATGAGTAGCTGACGGACGGGCGATGAAAAATGTTTTATTAAACAAAGAATGCTGCGCCGTCGGACGCCGGGAAGTCGGATTCGGCAGGCCCATTATTAACCATCGGATTGGCCTAGGCGCCGCCCTTCTGACAGCCGGACTGATCTGGAATCCGGTTAGTTTAACCGCAGGAGCTGTGCCTTTCGACTACCAGGTGCCACTCACGCCAGAAAATGCGATCATCGGACACTATTCGGCGACGAAGAAACCCGTTCTCACCATCAAGTCGGGTGCGATCGTCGAGATCGATGGCGGAGGCGGAGGCGGCGCGACTCGCGCCGGGAACAACTCAAGCCCCAATCAATGGCTGAAGGATAATAATATAGATCTTACGGTCGAGCAGAGTCCCGCCCTGCTGGAGTCGGCCAAGGTGCTCAAAGAAACGCCTCGCGCGCCGGGAATCCCAGGAGGGCATCTCCTGGTGGGGCCGATCTATATTGAGGATGCCGAACCGGGTGATTCTCTCGAAGTCCGGATCATGGATGTAACACCACGCATCCCGTACGGAAACACTGGCGGTTCGCCCGGCCATGGTGGTTTGATGTTAGGTAGTGCTCCGATTCCCAAGCCCGCGCCTCTGGGCGGAGGTATGGCGCCGAGTCCCTCGGCTGCGATCAGCACGCCGCCGGGAGCTCCGCGTCCTTTTTCAAAAGTCACTCATCTCGATATTGCGCGGAATGCGGGCGTGTTCGATGAAAACATTGTGGTGCCGCTCGCGCCGTTCATGGGGGTGATGGCGACGTGCCCGGCGGATTCGTTGGGCGAGAATCCAAGTTCGACGCCGCCGGGGCCTTACGGCGGCAATCTCGACTGCAAGGAGTTGGTCACTGGATCGACGCTCTACCTACCTATTTTTCAAAAAGGCGCACTGTTCTATACGGGAGATTCGCACGCGGGCCAAGGTGATGGAGAAGTGACCGGCACCGCGATCGAAACCGCAAATACGGTCACGCTTCAGTTTATCCTTCATAAGGGCCAGACTCTAAAAATGCCGCGGGCGGAAACTCCGACGGACTATATTGTTTTTGGCTTGGATCCGGATCTGAACAAGGCGATGTATCAAGCCATCACTGAATCCATCGATTTCTTGAAAGAGAAGCAGCACTTCGACATGCTGCAGGCCTATACGCTTTCGAGTATTGCGGTAAACTACCGTGTGACTCAAGTGGTCGATAAAACCCTCGGTATTCACGCGATGATTCCGAAGAAGATATTTATCAACGACACGAATCATTATTGGTATTACCCGCGGTAAGAGCCTGAAGCGCTCGGGGACGACGTCGAATCTGAGCCAACTCTTTAAGCCGCAGAAAAAAAGGCAGCCCGCAAAACGGGCTGCCTTCGATTTTTGCACACGCTACTTTACTCTACGTCAGTCGTAGCAAATCATGGCGACGCTGGAATGTCGCGGAAGTCAGGCGGAGACATCCGATGGTGCGTCGCGTGTTCATACGCAGCCGCGGCCGTGAGCAGGGTTGGCTCGGAAAAGGGTCGTCCGATAAAATCGATACCGACTGGCAGTTTTGCCGGCGTGGGGCCGGACCAGATCATTGCAGTCCGAGTGGTCGCCCCTTCCACTTCTCCACCGACACCGCCTTTACCTTCCGCTGCTTTGAGGGCCTCGGGCGAAGGATTCGGATCGGGGACCTGGTCATAAACCTCTGTCGTAAAACCGGCCGGAACTGTGATGACCGGAAAACCTTGCTGACCGATGAAGGTTAACATGCCGTAGTTACCGATGCCATTCGCGGTCGGTTCGTTAGGCGCCAGTAATTTTCGCGCGGGCAGCAAACCGGTCGGAGCCACCAAAGCGTCGAGTTGCTTATCCGCCATGCATGCCAATATAATCTGTTGGATGGCAAAGCGGCGCTGCAGACGAACCGCTGTGTCCAGCTCCATCGCTTTGTTCGAATTTTCTAGACCTCGTTTTTTGGTGGGAAAATTCGGCGAGCTGAAGAAGTTCGCTTTCTCCGCCAAGTCTCCGAGGGTTTTTATATTCTGATCTCCGCGCTCCTTGAGATAAACGTCGTACCCATATTTGCTTTCGCCGACGGCAGCGGCTCCGCTGAAATCACGCATCGTGACCTTGCCCGGAACTTTTTCCGGATGGAACGCAAGATCGACCAAGGTCTGGACGTGGTCATCGCTCGGCTTGCCTTCCGCGGTCACGGGGAATAGCTCCGGAAATCCCTTTGCCCAATAGGCATTGCTCAGCATGGGATTATATTTGCGAATATATGGAGTGAACATCCCATCCGGACCGGGTTCGACGATGACGGCGCCCAGTTTCTTCAGATCTTCGATCGCCTTGTTAACAATATCGATATTCTGGTACGATTCTTTCCCGTAAACACCTTTGTCCATGTATTCGCGAATGACTCCGATGCGCATTCCCTTGAGACTCTTCGCGTGGGTGAAGGACTCATAAGGAGCGGTCGGTAGCTTTCCGACGTTGAATGCGGTCATCTCATCTTTCGCGTCGTATCCAGCAATCACCGAAAGAACTCGAGCGGCATCCTCGACGTTGCGAGCGATCGGTCCGACCCGCGTATTGATGCCCGTGTTCATCATCCCATGTCGACTGACCAATTCCTGAGTCGGCGCGATGCCGACATCATTGCTATATTGGGCAGGCGCCCGGACCGATGGACCGGTTTCTTCTGCGATCGCAACGGTGACCATGTTGGTCGCAACCGACATGCCGGAGCCGCCGCTAGAGCCGCCCGGAACGCGCTCCGTGTCATAGGGATTCACTTCCGTCCCGCCGAACGAGCTGCGATAGCCAGCGGCATATTCTCCCATGTTCGCTTTCCCGAGCACGATCGCTCCCGCCTCGCGCAGCCGTTTCGCGAAGGTGGCATCTGCCGGCGGCCGATCGTTGGCGTAGAATGCGTCTGCGCCGGAGGTGGTACGCATATCGAACGTGTCGTACTGATCTTTGATCGCGACGACGACGCCGTGCAACGGACCGACCAGTTTTCCGGTCCTGGCGAACTCCGCGTCTAATTTTGCCGCGACTTCCAGCGCGTCGGGCATGTTGGGATCATTGTCGACACTGTCGGTCATGCTTCGAGCCTTGCGATCGTCGAAGCCCATGGCTTTGCGGGTCGCGGGTCGCAGGTTCAGCGTGATCATGGCGTTCACCCCTTTGGCGTGGGCGATGGGTTTGATCGGGCCGAGGATTCCCTCGGGCTCTTCTACGCCGGACCCATTGAAGGCTTTCACACGGGCCAAATATAATTTGACCAACTGCGTGCAGGTGAGCCGTTTTTCAAGAATCGCTTTTTGGATGTCCGCGATCGTGGCCTCTTGAACGTTGAACGAGGTTTCGTGGTTAGCCGACGCTGCGACGGCGGAAGAAGAAAGTGGAACGACAACGCTGCTGCTCAATAAAGCAGCGGAAAAAAGTGAAAACTGGCCGAGACGTCGTAAGGCCGGATCTTTGCGTGAAGGATGCATGATATTATTTGGAGGCGAAAAGGAGTCTGCCCGGCTCGCCCCACCACCGCGGGGGAATAGCCAGACAGACGAGAAAGCGCACCGAACTCGGATCATTCCAAATTCAGTGCGCTGGGTTAGGTTAGAATCGATAGGTGAACCGCGCCGTGAGGGTCCGCCCTGGCTGAGGAATCAACGCCGCACTTCCACTCGTGGACGTGAAATACAGTTGATTAGTGAGATTCTTTCCGGAGAGACGCACTTCCCACTTTTTCGTGCGATAACCAATATCCGCTGAGAAGAGCAGCGCCGATGGGAGGTAGATATCGTTGATATTGGACGCCGCGTAACCGCCGATGAAACTCGCTCCAGCTGAGACGTCGAAGCCGCTATTTCCGAGAATATAATCTCCGAACGCACTCAAAATCTGCGCTGGCGCAGTGCGGCGAGCGTACTGATCGGTCGCTGGGTAACCCTGCTGGTAGCGACCGCCGCCGAACTGAATGGGATCGAGTCCGACCGTTTGGACGGGAACCGGTGTATACTGTCCCGGCGCGAGCGGATCCGTAAAGCGCGAGGTCCAGTCGCCAGCGAGGGCAATATTAAACCGCTTGGTTGGCACCCAACGGATTTCAAGTTCCTGTCCGTCGCTCCGCGTCTGCTGAAAATCGCCCAGTCCGCCGTTCAAGGTCTGATTGAAGGCGGTGCGATACTGTTCGTAGACCGCGTAGGTGACAAAGAGACGGCCTTTGAAGAATTCGCCTTTGACGCCGCCTTCTTCGAGGCGAGAACTATCTAAGTATTTTCCGGTTACCTGCGCGGTCGTCACGCCGCCGGTGGTCCCAGGCGTGACCGTGCGCGGCGTCGCAAACGTTATATAAGGGGCGATCTGCGGGATGATCTTATACGAAAGACTTGCTGAGGTCAGGGAGGCAGCGCGTGCCGAACCTTTGGCAAACAAGGGTGGGACAATCGCGAGAACGTTTCCCGTCGTTTTCAACCCCTGGAAGTTTTCGACCGATCCATCGACCCAGTCCATCCGAGTGCCGACGGTCAGGGAGAGTTTCTTCCAGGCGGTGAGGTCTAGTAGATTCCCGATACCCATCTCGAGGTCTTTGCTTTCGGCGGCGGAATCGACTCCAGCGAGGCCAGGCTCCGTCCAGCCGTTCGCAAAGAGATACTGCCCCTGAGTGTACTGCGTCAGATCCCAATAGTTGAAGATCTGAAACACGTTGGTGGTCGTGTTATACGCATCCAGGTATCGGATGTTTCCGGCGATCACATCATGGATTTCTAGCCACGACGGAAGATGCGGGATCGTCAACGCTGCGGTTAAGCGCTCTTCGAAAAGAGTGGTGTCGCCGGACCGCATGTAGGCGATGTCAGATAATTTATAATAATTTTGATATTCGTAAAAATCCTTGTTCGTGATGACCAAGTTGGGAATGCGATCGAAGGTCAGATTTGCGAACCAGATGAAATCCTTGCCGAAATTGATTCGCTCGAGGAGAACGTTGCGCGGGCTGAGCAGCGTTGTTCCGACATTGGTGACAAACGCCAGCGGACCGCCCGGTTTGGTATAAGCCGTGGTTCCAGGTTTGACTTGGTTTGGCACCGGCAATCCGTTTACACCGAAGTTATAGTTATTGGTCAGACCTGCATTGTACAATTCGGCGCGGCTCGCGATGCCATCTCCGTTCGTGTCGATCAGACTAAAGTTTTCCTGACCAGTCTGGTAGACGCGATTGTCGACCAGATCCTGAGTGACACGATTCCATCCGGCGATGCCCGTGCCTCGATGATGCTGGAAATTGCCTCCGACCTCGAAGCGCAGCCCATCGGCAATGTCGATAGTGAATGTGCCCTGCAAAGTCTCGTCTTCGACTTTCTGACCGATATAGTACGTTTTCGAGTCCTGGCTCTGATCGTAGATGTAGAATCCGGCCTTTTTACCGAAGATCGTCAATGGACCTCCGACCTCGGCCGTGAGAATCTTGCCACCCCAGTCATCGAGTGTGACCGTAATTTTGCCCGTGTAACGGTCGAGATACTTGCCGGTGCTGGCGCGGGCG
>Ga0068856_100005996_pt1 | contig 11963 bp, 13 predicted proteins | sample KBSCornC62_FD_66595 | JGI IMG/M metagenome (GOLD analysis project Ga0068856, IMG submission 66595) | Corn rhizosphere microbial communities from Kellogg Biological Station, Michigan, USA - KBS Corn C6-2 | ecosystem: Host-associated > Plants > Roots > Rhizosphere > Soil ...
CGCTACGCCGGCCAGGCCTTCGAGCTGCCCGTGAGCGGCTCGACGCGTCCCGACCCAGGCGACCTCGCGGAGCGCTTCGCCGAGGCGCACGAGCGGCTCTACGGCCACCGCGACCCCGAGGGCGAAGTCGTGCTCGTCCACATCCGATTGGCGGTCGTCGCCCCTGGGGCCCGCCCCCGCCCCACCGCTTCCGCCGGCACGGTCGAGCGGGACTCGCGGCGGGTACGCTTCGGCGCCGAGTGGCTGGAGACGCAGGTCCTGCGCGGGGAGCCGGGCGCCGGGATCAGCTGCGCCGGACCGGCGGTCTTCGAGCTTCCCGAGAGCACGTTCGTCGTTCCACCCGGTTGGCACGTCGAGGTCGACGACGCCGGCACGATCCGCGCCACCAGCAAAGGTGCAACGCGTTGAGCGCCTCATGGGCCCACGAAGCGTTGCGGTTGGGACGGCCATGGACCCGGTGACGCTGCAGGTCATGATCGGCGGTCTGCACGCGGCCTGCGAGGAGATGGGCGCCGCGCTGATCCGCTCTGCCTACTCGGCCAACATCAAGGAGCGCCACGACTGCTCGACGGCGATCTTCGACGCGAGCGGAGAGCTGGTGATGCAGGCCGAGCACATTCCCGTCCACCTCGGCTCGATGCCGGACGCCGTCGCCGCCGTGATCGACCTCGAGCAGGAGCCCGGCGGGTCGTGGATCCTCAACGACCCCTACCGCGGCGGGACCCACCTGCCCGACATCACCCTGATCTCACCCGTCTTCGCCGGCGACGAGCTGATTGGCTTTACCGCCTGCAGAGCCCACCACGCGGACGTCGGCGGCCCGACCCCCGGCAGCATGCCCGCCAACTCGACCCGCCTCGAGGACGAGGGGGTGGTGATCCCACCGACCCGGAGCAGCCCGGCGGTGCTGCGCGATCTCACCGCGCGGATGCGCTTCCCGCAGCAGCGGCTCGCCGACCTGCGGGCGCAGCAGGCCGCCAACCGGATCGGCGAGCAGCGTCTTGGCGAGCTCGCCCAGCGACACGGCCGCGAGCTGCTCGCCCTCGCGATGGAGGAGATCCTCGCCTACGCCGAGCGGCGCACCCGGCACGCCCTCGCCTCTCTTCCCGACGGCAGCTACTCGGCCGAAGATCTGCTCGAGGCAGGCTCCGGCGGAAGCGAGCATGACGTGCGCCTGTACGTGGAGGCGACGATCGACGGCGAGGAGCTGAAGCTCGACTTCGGCGGCAGCGACCCGGAGGTGAGCGGCAACCTCAACTGCCCGCTGTCGGTGACCAAGTCCGCCGCCTTCTTCGCGGTGCGGACGCTGACCGACCCCGACGCTCCCCCCAGCGCGGGGGCCTACCGGCCGATCACGGTCGAGGCGCCCGAAGGCTGCCTGCTCAACGCCCGCTTCCCAGCCGCCGTCGCAGCCGGCAACGTCGAGACCTCCAGCCGCGTCGCCGATCTCGTCATCGCCGCGCTCAGCGGCGCTCGTCCGGTGCCGGCCCAGGGTCAGGGGACGATGAACAACCTGACCCTCGCCAACGACGAGTTCACCTACTACGAGACGCTCGGCGGCGGCCAGGGCGCATGCCCCGATGCCGACGGCCCGAGCGCGATCCACGTCGCGATGTCGAACACGCTCAACACACCGGTCGAGGCGTTGGAGAGCGAGTTCCCCCTGCGCGTTCGCGAGCTCTCGCTGCGCCGCGGCAGCGGCGGCGCGGGCGAGCGCAGCGGCGGCGACGGGATCGTGCGCGAGCTCGAGGCGCTGGCGCCGATGCGCTTCTCGCTGATCGGCGAGCGCCGGCGGCACCAGCCGCGCGGCCGCGACGGCGGCGAAGACGGCGCCGTCGGCCGCAACCTCCTCAACGGCATGCCCCTGCCCGGCAGGAGCGAGGGTCACCTGTCGCCCGGGGACACCCTGCGGATCGAAACTCCCGGCGGCGGCGGCCTCGGCGGTCAGTGATCTTGGTCACAAATTTTGCAATCGAGCGACGCTGGTCTAGAATGCGCGATCCGGGCGGGCACCTCCACCATGGATTGGGTTCAGGCGCCCCCCTCCCAGTCAAGCTTCAAACACCTTCTTTTAGGTACGACTTCAAATGCCGATCGCTTTCAAGGAATGGGCCGTGACGGTCCGCGCACTCGCCGAGGGCGAGCAGCTGCTGACCCTTCGCAAGGGCGGAATCCGCGAGGAGAACAAGCATTTCGAGCTCGAGCACGAACGCTTCTTCCTCTACCCCACCTTCGACCACCAGCAGAACAACCTGGTGCGGGAGTCGCATCACCCCGAGCTCGGTCGCGCCCTCGAGGAGGGCGTCTGGCCCGACGAGGAACCGCCGGCCCGCGCCCTGCTGCAGGACGGCGGAATCTCCCAGCCTGATCGGGTGCGCCTGCGCGCCTGGGCCGAGGTCACCGACCACATCACCGTCACCGACCCGCGCGTGGTCGACGGTCTCTCCCCTTACTACGTCTGGACCCCCGATTACGCCGAGAAGCGGCTCAACTGGAAGCGCCGCCACCCACTTCACGTGCTGCTGCTGCGGGTCCATCGCATCCCACGCCCGGTCACGGTGCGGGTCCGCGAGGAGTACCACGGCTGCCGCTCCTGGGTCGAGGTCGACCGCGAACTGCCCTTCGAGGGCACTCCGGTGATGGCCGACGAAGAGTTCGACCGCGCTCGCGCCGAGATCCTCGGTGTGTGCGGCGTTGCGACATCGGCGCCCGAGCCGGCCCTCGTCTAGGCCGCCTGGGCGCCCCACAGCCTTAGTAGGGTCGCGACATGCCGTGGGTCGAGACGAAGTCGCTGAGCTTCACCGCGCGACACGACAGTGGCGATGCCTCGTTCGCGGAGCGGACGCTGGACCGGATGGAGGAACTGCGGCTGCGGCTCGAGGATCGCTTCGAGCTGGTCCCCGGCAACATCACCGTGGTCGTCCACACCAACCCGGCCTGGCTCTCGCTGGCCCATCCATTCCTGCCCGCCGCGCGCTGGTCGGCAGCGCCCGCCGGGCGACGCTATCTGGCCGGATGGCCGATGTCGACCGAGCTGCACGTCCTCAACGACCCACACATGGAGCGCCGCGCCGCCGGCGAGGATTCCCGCGAGGCGCTGCGCGGCACCGCCGAGCGGCTCTACGCCCAGCTCGTCATCGCCGCCAACAACCGCGAGCTGCCGCCTTCGTGGACGCCGCGCCGCTTCGCCCGTTACCTGCGCTGGGCCTGGCTGGTCGAAGGCGGAGCCCAGTACTTCTCGCGCCAGGTCGGCTTCTACAGGCCGGCGGTGATCCGGCGCCTGCGCGAGAGCGCCCGGCCCTCCTTCCCGCCATCCCGCCGCGACGCGGTGATCCTCGGCGGCACGATCTTCGACCTGCTCGAAATGGAACGCGGCTCGGAGGCCTGCGAGCGCCTCGCCCTGAAACTACTGCCCGGCGGCGCCGTACCGACGATCGAGGCGGCCTTCGACGCCCGCTTCCGCGAGATCGAGGACGCCTGGCGCGGCTACCTGCGCGAAATCGCTCGGCCCAACGTTGGCTAGCGGATTTGTTTGAAGAGTTTTGGGGGCTATGGACCCCAAGACCGTTCAACCGCCGCCGGGCGTGCCCTCCAACACCTCGCGCGCGTCTTCGGCCGCGGCCTCGGGAACGAGGATCTGGCGGGGACCCGCTGCTAGGAACTCAGGGTTGTCGATCGTGCGCTGGACCATGCTCGGGATCCCATGCTCGCCGAGCAATCCCTGGATCATCTCGGCCTCCATCTGATTCAGCGCAAAGGCGACCTTGACGAGTTTGCCGCTACCTGACGATGAGCTCGGCATCCTCGATCTTCAAGTCTTTGAGCCAGTAGCCCTTGACCTCAGGCGCGTCTTCGTCTTGAAGCGAGACGATCAGGTAGATCGCGTCGGGCCAGTTGACAGCCTGGTTGACGTCGGTCTGCGAAGGATAGGCGGCGCTCTTGGTGTGCGAGTGGTAGATCGCGAGCATCTCCCTGCCGTCGTCTTCGATCGCCTTCAGCGCGTCGTACTGGCCCTGCGGGTCCATCTCGAAGCGCAGCGGGCTGGCGGCTGAGTTGACGACCGGGATCACGATGCTCGCTTCGCCGTCAGTGCCGCCGACCATGCCGCAGCACTCGTTGGGCAGATCCTCCCGCGCGTGCGCGACCATCTCGTCGATCAGGGACTGGGCGATTCGCATCGGCGGCCGAGGCTAGCGGAGAGAAGACCCGGTCGGCGTGCCCGCGCTCTACTGGCGAATCTTGTCCCGGCCCGGTCCCCCGAGCAGCTTGTCCCGGCCCTTGCCGCCGCAAATCATGTCGGCGCCAGAAAGACCGCGAACCGTGTCCCTGCCCCCAAGCGCGGCGATCACGTCGCGTCGCGGGGTGCCGGTTATTTCGTCACGGCCCTGGGTGCCGACGATCGTCGCGCGCCGTCCCAGGCAGCGGCTGCGATCGGTGCCTCCTCGCAGTCCGATCAGGGCAAACTGCTTGGGCCCGCAGCAGCTGGTTTCACCGAGGGCGACGATGCGACCGCTGGACTGCAGCGCGATCCCCAGCGGCGCCTCTTGGTTTCCGCCGAACTCGGTGACCAGCCGCTGGCCGCCGTTGAAGGTTCGATCGGCACCGCCGTCGGCACGCAGGCGGAAGACGACCATGCGACCGTCCCACCCCACCCCGACGATGCGGCCTTTCGAGTCTACGGCGATCGCCGATGGGCTGACCGCGCCGACCCGCTTGAACAGCCTCACCCGCCCGCCTGCGCCGAAGCCAGTGTCTACTGCGCCGTTGCCACCGAGCTTGATCACGTTGCCGACCGCGGAGAATCCGGCCCCTTCTTCTTCGAAGGCGATGACGACGCCACCATCGGGAGCGAGCGCGGCTCCCTCCACGGTGCCCTGGGCTCCCGGCGTCGGCACGACGACTTGACCCGAGCCCCCCAGGCCGGGGTCCGGCTGTCCGTTGGGGAGGAATCGCGCGAAGCTGATCCCGTTGCCGAAGAGCGGCGAGCCACCGCAGCAGCGGGGGCTCGGTACGGAGATCGTGCCGCCGGTACCGAGCAGGATGCCCGCTGGCCAGCTCCGAGTCGCCTCGGCCAGCACGACTTCGCCGCCTTTGCCGAAGCTCGAGTCGCGTTCGCCGTTGGGCAGGAAGCGAGCCAGGAGCAGGTTGGAGCTGGTCGCTTCGTGGCTGCTCTCGGCGCCGGCGACGATCTTGCCGTCGGACTGGATCGCCACCGCAGGTTCGCTGAGAATGCCGCCGGGAAAGCCCCCCTGGATGACCCCACCCGTGCCGAAGGTCCCGTCCAGATGCCCAGCCAGATCGAAGCGGGCGAGGAGCATCGTGCCCGCGCTGAGGGCCGCCACCACGGGCTTGCCGTCGGGACCGACCGCGAGCTGGAACTCGTGAGCGAGCGGGTTCTGGTGGACGGTCAGTTCAGACCCGGGGCCAACCCCGTAGGAGGGATCGCGAGTGCCGTCGGCGTTGTATCGGGCGACGGCGAGGTTGATCGTGCATTCGCTGGGGTTGCCGGGGCAGGGCGCCGGATTCGAATAGAGGACGAAGATTTCGTCGTGCGGTCCGAGCGCCAGCCTGGCGGACGCTTCCGGGGAGAAGCTCGGCCCGCCCGCGCCTTCCACCCGCACGACTCCGTCACCGCCAAAGGTGCGGGCGAAGTCGGCTGGCGCCGCGCTTGCGGGTGCCGCAAGCGCCAAGACCGTTGCAACGGCCAGGACCGGTGCGGAGAAGAACCTCGACATCACGCTCCTTGCTGATCGGACGACCCGACCCCAAACCAAACACGAATCGGAGGACGAGTTGCGGCCTCGATCTCGCGGATTACCACCAAACGGTGGAATCGAGGTTTTCGATCTCCTCGATCGGCTTGGTGTAGACGCCGGAGGAGAGGTACTTCCAGCCGTCGTCGGGGATAAGGAAGACGACGTTGCCGCCGTCGAGCTCGCCGGCGATGCGGGCGGCGATGCGGGCGATCGCGCCGGAGGAGACGCCGGCGAAGACGCCCTCCTCCTCGAGCAGCTTGCGCGTCCAGACGATCGCGTCGCGGTTGGAAACCATGATCTTGCGGTCGAGCAGGGAGATGTCGATGATCGGCGGGATGAAGCCATCGTCGAGGGAGCGCAGGCCGTCGACCAGCTCCCCCTGCATCGGCTCGGCGGCGACGATCAGGGTCTCGGGGTTCTCCTCCTTGAGCCGGCGACCGTTGCCCATCAGGGTGCCGCCGGTGCCGAGGCCGCCGACGAAGGCGGTCACCTCGTCGAGCTCTTCGAGGATCTCGACCGCGGTGCCGTGGTAGTGGGCGTTGGGGTTGGCCTCGTTGCCGTACTGGTAGGGCATGTAGTACCGCGGGTCCTGGGCCATCTCCAGCGCCACCTCGACCGCGCCGTTGGAGCCTTTGGCTCCCTCCGAATAGACGATCTCCGCCCCGTACATCGTCAGCAGCTGGGCGCGCTCGGCGGTGACGTTGTCGGGCATCACCACCTTGAGCTTGTACCCCTTGCGACGGCAGATCATCGCCAGCGCGATGCCGGTGTTGCCCGAGGTCGGCTCGAGGATCGTCTGGCCGGGCTGGATCAAGCCCTCGGCCTCGGCCGCCTCGATCATCGACTTGGCGACGCGGTCCTTGACCGAGCCGGTCGGGTTGTGCCCCTCGAGCTTGGCGTAGATGCGCACGTCGGGATTGGGCGAGAGGCGCGGCAGCTCGACCAGCGGCGTATTGCCGATCGACTCGACGATGTTGCCGAAACGCCCGCCGCACGGTCGATTTAGAAGCTCTCCCGACACTTCAAAAAGTATAGCCATGGATGGCCGAGCCGCCCGGAAACCAAGCCTGCCAAGGACGCGGGGAGCGTGGCGTGCTCTGCACGCGAGCGACTGAGGACGCCGGCGGGCGCCGGCTGCCGGGGGCTCGGCTCAGCCGCCAGCCATGGCGGGAAGGATGACGACGGTGTCACCCTCCTTGACCGAAGTACCCAGGCCGTCGAGAACCCGAACGTCCTCGTCGTTGAGATAGACGTTGACGTAGCGATTGAGATCGCCGTCCTCGCCGAAGAGCTGCTCCTGGGCGCCGGGGTGCTCGGCGGTGAGGGCTCGCAGGACCTCCCCCACGTCGGCGCCCGCGGCCTCGACCTCGGGTGCGCCACCGGTGTGGGGGCGCAGCACGGGAGGTATGCGAACGGTCGCCATGAGGGCGGTGATCCTAGCCTAGGAAGCCAGCGTCTGGCGGTCGCCGCCGGCGCCGGCGCAGAAGGCGTCGTAGTCGGGGAACTTCCCCATCTCCGACTCCGGGATCTGCTCGGCCCCCTCCCCGCAGATCGGACACTCGGGGTCGCGGCGGACCTTCAGCTCGGTGAAGTGGGTGCCAAGCGCCTCGTAGAGCAGCAGGCGACCGATCAGCGGCTCGCCCTTGCCGAGGACCAGCTTGATCACCTCGTTGGCCTGCAGGGTGCCCATCGTCCCCGCCATCACGCCGAGGACGCCATTGGCCGAGCAGCTCGGCGCCAGCTCGGCCGGGGGCGGAGTCGGGTAGAGGCAGCGGTAGCAGGGGCCCTCATAGGGAGCGAAGGTCGAGATCTGGCCGTCGAAGCCGAGGATCGAGGCGGAGACGACCGGCTTGCGCAACCGCACCGAGGCGTCGTTCAGCAGGTACCGGGTGGGAAAGTTGTCGGCGCCGTCGACGATGATGTCGTAGTCCTGAATCACGTCGAGGATGTTGCTCGCGTCGAGCCGGCCGTTGTGCTCGACGACCTTGACGTCGGGGTTCAGCCCTTCGATGAAGATGCGGGCCGACTCGGTCTTCGCCATCCCGATCCGCTCGGTGTTGTGGATCACCTGGCGCTGCAGGTTGGAGGCGTCGACGACGTCGTCGTCGACGAGGCCGATCGTGCCGATCCCGGCGGCGGCGAGGTAGAGCGCCGTCGGCGCGCCGAGGCCGCCGGCGCCGAGCAGCAGCACCTTGGCGTTCAGCAGCTTCAGCTGGCCGTCGACCCCGACCTCGGGCAGCAGCGTGTGGCGCGAGTAGCGGTCACGCTGCTCCGGGGTCATGCCCTCGGCGGCGAGAACTGGCAGCCCCTGCTCCTGCCAGGCAAGGATGCCGCCGGCCATCGAGGCGACATCGGTGTAGCCGAGCGCTTCCATCTGCTCGGCCGCCTTGTAGGAACGGTTGCCACTGCGGCAGTAGACGATCGTGCGGGCTGACTTGTTGGGCGCGGCGCTGGCGATTTCGTCGCCGAGCAGGCCGGGCGGCACGAGCTTGCCGCCGTCGAGGTGAGCCTCCTGGTACTCATGGGGCTCGCGCGTGTCGATAAGGACGACATCGCCGCCTTCAATCTCCTGTGCAGCCTCGAACGGCTCGATCTCCTCGACCGGAGCCTTGACCTGCGTGTCCGCACCGTTAGCCACTGACAATCTCCTAAATCCGGATCGGCTTTTACTTCAAAAAGTATAGCGAGCGTTTCAAGCCGCGATTTTCCTGCTCCTTGTCGGTCCTAGATAGGGAATCAGCAGGCACTCGACCAGAGCCGCCTCGATCTCAGGCAGCTGCTCCGTGCGGTCGTTTTCGATGCGGCGGGCCACCACGGAGAGTGCTCCGCCGAGCAGCAGCTCCTCCAGGTCGGCGGGAAGCTCCGTGCGGTCCGAACGGCCGGTCCGCAGGATCTCGGCAAGCCGCGCGAGGCTCTCTCGCTGGCGCTGTCGAGCTGCCGGACCGGCCTGGCCGGCCTCAATCGCGATCAGGTGGGCCAGAGGCGGATTGGCCGCGAGCAGGCGCAGTGCCTCCCCCACGCCGACGCGGACACGCCGGGGCCAATGCTCGCTCGCGACGGCACTCTCGACGCCGTCGCAGAGCCAACCGCTGGCGAGGCCATACGTCTCCAGAAAGCATTCCTCCTTGCTCGAGAACTGAGCGTAGAACGCAGATCGAGACACGCCTGCCTCCCGGGTGAGGTGCCCGATGGTCGTTTCGACATAGCCGTGCCGAGGCAGAACCCGGAGCAGCGCCGCGATCAAGCGCAGGCGCTGATTGCGAACGACGAAGGAGCGAGGGAGTCCGTGCTTGCCAGCGGGAAGCTGGCCGAGGGCGAGCTCGGCCGGCAGCTCACCTAGACCGGCTGGATCAAAGCGCCGCGGCTCGTCGCTCATCGGTGGTGCGCGGAGCCGCCAGCGAGGGAGCGAGCAGATAGTGGAACAGGGCGTCGTGCAGCTCAGGCAGAGATTCCGCTTCGCCGGCCAGGATCCGACCGGATAGGTGCGAGGCGAGGCCGCCGGCCAGCATGCGAGCGGTCTCCCCGGACACCGTCCCCTCATCCAGGGCGACCGGTCCTCGCAGGGCATCGGCCAAGCGCTCCAGGGAGCGCTCGTGCTCGAGGCGCGCCGGGCGGGCAGCGGCCAGCGCCTCAACGAAGAGCAGATGAGCGAGCGCTGGATCGGCCGCCAGAAAAGCAAGGCCAGCCCTGAGGGCAGCTGAGAGCTGATTGATCCATCCGCGCTCCTCCCGCGCCGCCGCCTCCACCGCGACGGTGAGACGCTCGACGCCGTCCTCGTATGCGGCGTCGAAGCAGAGCTCCTTGCTCTCGAAGCGCTCGTAAAAGGTCGCTCTCGATACCCCAGCGAGTTCAACTATGTCGGTGACCTTGGTGTCCTCATAGCCGTGGTAGGCGAGAGCCGCGGCAAAACCGGCGAAGATACGCGTCCGCTGGTTGGCGATCACCTCGGCCCGCGACATTCCCGAGCGGGGCGGAATGCGCTCCACCGGGGACGGAACCTGATCCGGGCGACGGCGCGCGCCGCGAGAACGTCGGTTGGTGGGGGTCTCTTGCTCCGCTGGCATACCGGCTCCGTCTACGAGAGAGGACAAGCCGAAATACAAACACGTCAGTTCGCGTTTGTCAAGATACGCACGTGGTATTTATGTCGTCACTCCCCCACCGCCACGAACCCCACAGACCCCCCCGCTTCCCCCGCGGTGAAGATCCCCTTGCCTTCGCCGAAGGCTTCGTTCAGCTCCTGAGCGCCCGCCGTGCTGAGGGCAAGCGGCGCGCCCGCGACAGAGATAGTGCGCTGCTTGGGTTCGGAGGCGACCGCGAAGGGGTCGAGGTCAAAGATCGCGGTGCGAGGCTGTTTGCCAGGATAGGGCGGGGAGGGCAGGAGCTCTGGTTCTGCGCTGGCCTGGTGGGCTCCCAGGTCAAGCCACGGTTCGTGCCAGAAGAGCTGGGCGCCGTGCAGCTGCAGCGCTTCCACGGCCCCACCGGTGCGCAGCGTGCCCTGCGAGCCATCTGGGGCGAGCTCCCCTCCCGCTGCGATCGGGAAGGTGAAGGTCGCTCCCTGGTGTTCGGCGGGGAAGATCGGGTTGAGCGAGACGAAGCGCGATTCGAGCTTTGCCAGGAAGCCTGGGTCAAAGACGAGCGTCGCGCGACCCTGGTCCTCGATCGAGATCAGGGCGGGTTGGGCGTTTGAGCTGAGCGAACCGAGGACCTGGCCCGCTTGGAAGGGGACCCTGGGTCGCAGCTTCTTGTTCAGGCGAGTGGCGACCTTGGCGGTGAGGGCGAGGGCGCTCGCCTTGAAAGTGGAGCCAAAGCCCGAGCGCTGGGAGGAGATCTGCCTGGCGCTAGCGACCTTCAGCTGGCTTCCTCCCACCTTGGCGACCAGGGGCGTCTTCTTGGTCTTGACCGTGATCTTCCTGAACGGCATCGCGCCGTGCTTGCCTTCGATCAGAAGCGTGCCTTCGGCGGCGATCTCGCCCTTGCCCTTGGCCAGGTCCATACTGCCGCCGGCGATCGGCAGGGTGATCGTCTCGGCGTGGCGCTTTGCTCCCTGCTTTGCCACCAGCCTCAGCTCGTTCTTTGCCAGGTAGGAGAGGAAGGCCTTGTCGAGGACGAGCTTGGTCTGCCCTGAGCCGAGGGGATCGTTCTTGGCCTGGGCTTGGGAGGCGCAGATGAAGAGCAAGGCAAGTGCTGCGATCGTGATCTTGGCCTTCATTCAGACACCCCGCAGGTCTTGTTGACGGTGGCCCCCACCGGGGCGCGGTTGGCAAAGGAGAATTCGGCGTAGGCGAGGGGGAAGGAGGCTCGCTTGGCCCCCTGTGGCGCCGGGCAGGCGGCGTTGAAATAGGAGAGCTGTCTGCCCTTGTAGGTGTATTTGCGGCGCAGGGTGAGCTTGATCCGGTCCAGGTAGCCCCAGGAGCCAAGCGCGGCGGGCAGCGATGCCGAGAGCGCGGTGCCGTAGGGGCCCTTGTGGATGCGCCTCATCGCGAAGGAGATGACAAAGGAGGTGTTGAAGGGGTGGGAGGTGTAGATGTGGGCGAGGATCACCGGCTTTTGGCCTTCTCTGCCGTTGAAGATCAAAAGCCTTCCCTGGGTGCGGTAGGCGCCCTGGTCGGGCAAGACGATGTTGGCCCAGAACTGACCGGAGCCGATCAGGGCCTCTGAGCAGTTGGCGAGCGCCCTTTGGCTCGAGGCGGGCTGCACCTGGGGGATCTGGCAGACCGGCAGGCCCTTTGACTGCAGGAGGCCGTGGCGGTTTACCTCGATCCGAAGTTTCTGCAGCTGCGGGGGGATGCCGCCGCTTGCGCTTTGCAGGTGCCCGGCGATGAAGACGGCGATCGGAGCGGGCTTCTTGCGGGGGAGCTTGTAGGGCTTGAGCTGGGCCAGGGCGGTTATACGCAGGCCTTCTGATTGCACGGTGGCCGCGGTGGCGTAGGCGCCTCCAAGCAGGAGTGCTGCCGTGAGCAGCGCCCCTGCCTTCTTCAGCCTCGCCCTCACCTAGCGTTGCGCTTGGCGCGCCTTGCCTTGCCGGCGGCCTGGGGGCACTTGGCCTGAAGCGCCGGCCTGGTGTCTTGGACCTTGCCGTTGTGGGCGTCGAAGTTGACTTCGGCGCGGTGGGTGCCCTTGCAGAGGTCGGTCGAGTTGACCAGCAGGCCCTTCTTGCCACCCTGCATGGTCAGCACGAAGGAGGTGACCGGGGCGTCGGGGGCG
>Ga0068856_100005998_pt1 | contig 11960 bp, 9 predicted proteins | sample KBSCornC62_FD_66595 | JGI IMG/M metagenome (GOLD analysis project Ga0068856, IMG submission 66595) | Corn rhizosphere microbial communities from Kellogg Biological Station, Michigan, USA - KBS Corn C6-2 | ecosystem: Host-associated > Plants > Roots > Rhizosphere > Soil ...
GTGCTTTTGAAGATCGCAATTGTGTCTGAGGTGCAGGACATTTAATCTATGGCGTCATGAAAAAGTTCGAAGAGCTCACGGAACGCGAAGTGCTCGCCCTGGCTATTGCTTTGGAGGAAGAAGACGAGCGGGTGTATGCCGATTTCGCCGAAGGCTTGCGGCAGGACTATCCCGCGACGGCGTCAATGTTCGAAGGCATGCGCGAGGAAGAGTCGGGGCACCGCCGGCGGTTGCTGGAGCTTTATCGCACAAAATTCGGGGAGCACATTCCGCTGATCCGCCGCCAGGACGTGCGCGGTTTTGTGGAGCGGCCGGCATTGTGGTTGGTGCGTCCGCTGCGGATTGAGGCGGTGCGCAAAGAGGCGTCCACAATGGAAGTGGAGACGCGCCGTTTTTATGAGAAGGCAGCGGCGCGCACGCAGGATGCGAGCATTCGGCAATTGCTGGACGACCTGGCCACGGAAGAGCGCGAACACGAGGAACGCGCTCAGGAACTGGATAAGCAGAGGCTGCCCGACAATGTGAAGGCGGATGAGGAAATCGCGCAGCGCCGGCTCTTCGTGCTGCAGATTGTGCAGCCGGGCCTGGCCGGGTTGATGGATGGATCAGTGTCGACTCTGGCTCCGGTATTCGCTGCGGCACTGGCGACACAGAACAGTTGGGATGCATTTCTAGTCGGGCTGGCCGCTTCCGCGGGAGCAGGCATCAGCATGGGATTTGCCGAGGCTCTGTCGGATGACGGCAGCCTTACGGGACGCGGACATCCGTGGGTGCGGGGATTGATCTGCGGCGCGATGACTGCAGTCGGGGGGATTGGGCACACTTTGCCATTTTTGATTCGTGATTTTCGCGTCGCCCTATGGGCCGCGGGAGCTGTGGTGCTAGCCGAGCTTGGCGTGATCACCTGGATTCGCAGAACGTACATGGACACGCCCTGGGTCACCGCTGCCCTGCAGGTCGGGCTGGGCGGCGTGCTGGTGTTTATTACCGGCGTGCTGATCGGAAGCTCGTAAGAGTTGCTGAAATGTGCCTAGGGTTGCGTATCCAGCGGGTGCGTGCTCTTCTCGTAAAACTCTTTCTGGAGCTTCGGGCTGACGTCATCGGCTTTCACTGCCTTAATGGCCTTCGCCACTGAATCAATCCACCAGTTCATCTGGTATTGCCCCAATTCTTTATTGGCGGGCGCACCGTCTCCGGAATAATGATTGGGGAAACGGGTGTACCACCAGATGCCGGTGTAGACATTTTCCGGCAGCTTTTGGCGGGCCTGGTCGGCGCCGGATTCGCTGTTGGCGCGATCCATGTGCACGAGGTCAGGACGGGAGATCAGCATGTTCGAGGTTTCGCGCTCGCCGGCGTGCATGTCCATGCTGGTCTTTGGCGGGGGACCTCCCTTGCTTGGCTCAAGCTCGCTGAAGACGTAGACCACGTAGTCGTGCGGCTTGTCCAGTTGAGTCTGAGCGAAGTAGGGCAGCAGGCTGTTGTTGCCGCCATGGCCGTTTACGATCAGGACCTTCTTGCAGCCGTTACGTGCCATCTCATCGGTGGTCTCCTGCAGCAGCGTCAACTGAATGCCGCGACTGTAAGCCATTGTTCCAGGCTCATGCTTCGCCTCAGCGATCTGGCCAAAATAGTATTCGGGAAAAACTACAACGTATTCCTGCTCGGCGGCGTGCAACGCGGCGTGGCGGACGTCCAGCAGGTCTGTCCCCAGGGGCAGGTGCGGTCCGTGCTTTTCGAGGATTCCGAAGGGAAGCAGGCAGGTTCCCTCGGAGCGGCGGATGCCTTCACGGAAGTCGGGGGCGGTGAGTTCTTCCCAATGGACCGAGAGCTTGGCGGTTTGCGCATGGCTCAAAACTGGTGCGAAGGTAATCGCTGCTGATAGGAGCAAAAGAAAAAGTGCGGGGGCCGAACGACCACTGGCGCGCAGGAACATGATTCGATATGCCTCCGGCGGCGAATTTTAGCACGCAGAGTGGGCTATTCAAACGTATTAATAGTGTCGCGGATGCTCTCACAGTTTGGCTTGGAGCGTTTTACGGGAGATCAAAATCCCCACCCTGTCCCTCAGAATACGAGGGACAAGGGTGGGGCACCCTTTGCATCTGATACGCGCTTCGAAATTCTTAGGGGACTTCTATTAGTTGCATTTTGCCGTCTTTGGCGCGGTGGAGGACCATGACCTTGCCTTTGGGATCGCGGAACACGAAGACGTCGCGATCTTTGAAGTGCGCTTCCTTGATCGCCTCCTCTAGCGTCATGGGGCGCATGGCCACCGAGTCGTCAGAGCGAACCAGGTGAACGTCGGTGGTTCTCGCGACTGCGGGATATTTGTGAACCAGCACCGGCACTGCTGTTTTTTCAGTCAATCCAACGACGGTTTGCAGTTCCTCGTGATCGGAATGGCCGTTCCATTTATTTGCTTCTTCATTCTTGCGCGCGGAACGCTTTTTAGATTGCCAGCGGGTCTTGTATTTGATGGCCTGCTTCTCAAGATGATCGAGAGCTTCGTTGACAGCGATGCTCATATCCTTGGCGTGCGCGAGTCCGACCAGCGGGCCGTTTCGCGGGTTGATGGTGATTTCTGCTTTATGACGATGTTTTTCAACGGTGAGGATAACTTTGGTTTCGAACTTATCGGCAAGAATTTTGCGGATTTTTGTAAGACCGGTTTCTACTTCTTTGCGTATGGCGGTGGTGACTTCGTAGTGTCTTCCGGTGTACTCCACGTTCATGAGCGCCCCTCCTAAGAATTCGGCTCTGAGTTAAATCGGGCACTGCATTGGAACCGCCCGGTCGACCATCAGGGCTAAAGCCCAACTCGGTCCCAACCGGTACGGCATGGCTAAAGCCATGCCCTTCCACTTCTCTACTTTTTGACCCGGCGCTGGTGCGTGCTGGGGATGCGCATGTCTTCACGGTATTTGGCTACCGTACGGCGGGTCACCTGGATACCTTGCGACTGCAAAATGCGGGTGATCTGCTCGTCGGTCAAGGGGCGAGTGGCATCTTCTTCCTCGATGAGTTTTTTGACGCGGCGTTTCAGGATCAACAGCGACGTTCCGCCGCCTTCTGGTCCCTGCACGCTCTCGCTGAAGAAATATCGCAACTCGAATACACCCTGTGGTGTGTGGGCATACTTGTTGGCGACTGCCCGGCTTACCGTGGAAGGATGCACGCCGATTTCTTCGGCCACCTCCTTGATCATCATCGGTTTCAGTTGATCGATACCTCGTTCGAGAAAATCCTGCTGGCGCGCCACGATCGAGTAGCAAACCTTGGTGATCGTCTGCTTCCGCTGCTCGATATTCTTGATGAGCTGAATGGCGCTCTTGTAGCGCTCTTTGACATAATCGCGCGTGTTTTTATCATTGGATCCGTCGCGCGTAACCAGCTTTTTGTATGCGGGATTGAGCCGGAGCTGGGGCAGGTCTTCGTCATTCATGATGACCAGCCACTCGTCGCCGTGCTTGACGAAGGCAACGTCGGGCTCGATCAGCCGTGCCTGAACTTTGTTGTAACGCAGGCCGGGACGGGGATCGAGAGTACGGATATACTCCAACGCCTGCAGCACGGCCTCCATTGGGCGCCCGATAGCCTTGCCGATTTCTTTGTGCTGTTTGTTCTGCAGACCGCGCAGGTGCTGGTCGACAACCGCGATCGCATCCTGCAAAAGCTGAGCTGTGCCGTTGCCGTTTTTATGCTGAGCGAGTTGGGCCTGATGAAAGCGAAGCTGACTCAGAAGGCACTCGCGCAGATCTCGTGCTCCCACGCCCGGCGGATCGAGCTGCTGAACGACCTGTAAGGCCTCCTGCAGATCGGCGGCACTGAAGCGAGGTTGGTAAGCAGGAGCGGGCGGAGTCGGCGCTGGAGCAGGGTCGGGTGCTGGGGCTACCGCCGCGGCTCCGTTTCCGGAACTCGTGGTGAAAGATGTTTCGGAAGGGGGCGCCGCGATATCTGGCTCGCCATTCGCCTCCGGGATGGTCGCATCAGCTTCGCTGGACTCGGAGGTCACTCCTGGGAGTTCTTCGGAAAGCCCGAGGCTCTCTGCTTCAATGCCCAGAGCCGCGGCTTCATGCACGATGTTCTTAGCCGTTTCCGCATCGGCTTCGGGGCTGGCTGGAGGAGCAACTCCGAGAAGTTCGTTGTCACTGGCGATCAGGTATCCATCTTCATTCAAGTTGCCGATGATGGCATCGGCAGCTTCGCGCACTTCGGGGCGCAGGCTCAGGGAGCCCAACTGCCATGCGAGGTGGTCGGTAAGGGTGGAGGGTTTGGAGAGGAAATTCTCAAAAGAAGGACGCTCGATGTCCTCCATTTCGCTATGGGTACGGTACCCGGGATCAAGGTAGTCCTGGAAAAACGAGCCGAAGTCGATTTCCTCGAAAGGATCCTTCTTCTCGACGGCGGCAACGGGATTCTCTTCTGTGGCTGCGGCAGCGGCGCGCTCGCGGTCTTCCTCTTTTTTTCCGACTTCGTCGAGCAAAGGAACGGAATCTTCCAGTTCCTCGAGAACTGGATTCTCGACCATCTCGGTGTTGATCATGTCCTTGAGTTCAAGCTTGTTGAGCGCGAGGACAGAGACCATCTGCACCAGGCCAGGAGTGAGGATCTGGCGCTGCGAGAGCTTTACGCTTAATTTGTGCTGCAGTAAAACCATAGTTTCAGGTTTCGAGTTTCAAGTTTCGTGTACGAGTTTTGAACTCGAAACTCGAAACTTTCTCTTACACGAGCGAGAAACTCTCGCCCAAATAAACTCTCCTGACTTCCGGATCGTTGGCCAACTGGCCGGGCTGTCCCTGACGGAAAATTCTGCCGTCATCGATTATGTAGGCCCGGTCGGTGACGCTGAGCGTTTCGCGGACATTGTGATCGGTAATCAAGACTCCAATACCGCTGGACCTTAGTCCGCTGATAATTTTCTGCAGGTCGAGCACAGCGATGGGGTCAATCCCCGAAAACGGTTCATCCAGCAAGATAAATGTGGGGTTGATACAGAGGCAGCGGGCAATTTCCACGCGCCGGCGTTCCCCACCGGAAAGCGCATATCCGCGGTTCTGGCGAATATGCTCCAGTCCCAGCTCATCGATAAACTTCTCCATCTTCTCGCGGCGCTCGTGCCAGGAAATCGGCTGCGCCTCTAAAACGGCGAGGATGTTCTCTTCAACTGTTAATTTTCTAAATACCGAGGCTTCTTGCGGGAGATAGCTGATGCCGTACTGACGCGCCCGCAAATACATGGGAACGTCGGTGATGTCCTGACCGTCATACAGAACGCGGCCAGTGTCAGGGGGGATCAGGCCAACGATGGCATAGAATGTAGTGGTCTTGCCTGCGCCGTTAGGGCCTAATAAACCAACAACTTCGCCCTGCTGGAGCTGCAGGTTTACCCCGTTTACGACCGTCCGGCCCCGATATGACTTTCCGATTTCTTCGGTGGCCAGAGTACGCATTTATCGTGCCACTCGCGTCTGAGTTACCACAGGATTGCTTGCTTCGCCTTCTACAAGCACCCTATCATCGCGTCTAAAGAAAGTCAACGAAACCCCGGTAATCTTGCCCTGTTCGGCATCAAAAATGCTAGGCGGACCGCCGGTCAAGACGAATTTGTCCTCGGCGGCGGTGTACACCAGATTTTGTCCTTCGGCTCGACGGTTTGGCTGCTGGATCACAACGTTGCCCTGCGCCACCATTCGATCGAGCTGCCCGGGAGTTGCAACGTTTTGATTCGACGCCGCTTGACTGCGAGATAAGAGGTAGGCGTCGACCGTTGTCGCGGAAGCGCTAAATTCGGCCGCTTTGGCGACCACACTCCCCTCATAGTGAACCTTGCGTTCGGAGTCCGTGTAGGTCAGCTTCAGGCCGGTGATCGAGATGGGCATTGGAGAGACTCCAGTACCTTTCTTCTCCCGATTGCCGCCGTGGCCTTCCGTCTTATCCGATTGCAGCAGAGTTGTTTTCACGGGCTGCTGGGCAGTTCCCTGGGCGAGCAGCGCTCGGTGATCGCGGTCGAACTGGATGGCGGGTGCCTCGACCATATTGGCGTCTTGCCAGAGGCGGGCAGTGCCCGAGTAGAGAGCGGTCCCTGCGGGACTGCTGTGAGCCGTCATGCGCTCGGCCGTGACATGGATGGGGGAAGACGCGGCCAGTAAGGCCCCGGAGGGCTGCTCTTTCAGTTCGCTATAGGTGCTTTTAACGGCGCCTTCCGCCAGCGCCTCGCCGTTCATGCGATTGATTCGCATGCGAGTCGCCGTGGTAGCCATGCCCCCTTGCTGGACGCGGGGATTGCCGTTGAGGGCGAGCATCTGGTCCGAAGGAGTGTAGCGCGCTGAGTTGGCCCAGCCTTGCAGCTGGGCGTTTTGTCCTGCGTTCTGTACGTAATGAACGTTTCCCATTTGGATCAGGACGCCAAGCCCTCCTTGTGGCAGAAACGAGGCCTCGACGGAGTCACTGGTGCTCACTCGATCCGGCTGGCCGGGGCTTGAATTGCGGATGTTGGCATTGGGAGCACCGTGGACACGTGTAAGGCGGGTGCGCCCGTCTTCGGTGGTGAATTCAGCGTCGAATCTGCCGGCGGTCACGAGAGTTTGCTGAGGAGAGTTGGCCGCATTCGAGTCACTTGCTTGCGCTTGAACAATCGTGATTTGGGCCGGACCGGACGTGTTGGCATGGCGCAGGATGTGACCCTCTGTGACTCTAAAATCGATGATCGGAGCCGTGAGGTCGAGATCCTGCGCGGTGGCATTGGCTTTTCCTGGAGCGCCGCGGGCGATCTGCTTGAGGTGAGCGCCCTCGCTGGCTTGAACTTTCTGCAATTTGGTCTTGCCGGCAAACTCCAGATTTACACGCCCTGCATCGGCAACCATCGACTCCGCGCCAACTTGCTCAAAGTGCACTTTGCCACTGAGGGTGGCGGTGCGGAGCAGGTCCTGGTCCGGAAGGAAGAGGAACTCAGCCTGGTCCGCCCTTGCGTCGATCTGCTCGCGCGCTGACGTTGCTGGTCTCCGTAACTTTGAAGGTGAGCTCTTTGAGGTCTGGCGAAGCGTGTGAGCGCTGACATTTCCTTCGGCAAGCACTCGCTCGACGTGGTTGTCCTGGTTGAGATGAAAGGTTGCTCGATCGGCAGACAGGGATCCATCCTCGCGGGCAAGATGAGGATGGTCCAGAATAATTTGCCGCGGCTCGTTGGTAATTGCACCACTCTGTGCCTCTACGTCGGCAGATTGGGGACCAGTCAGCGACAGGTGAATCTGTGACTCGAGTGTCAGCATTTGGGTCTTGCTCGCATACTTAACGCCCATGGCCCAGCCACTGGCCTGCGGGGTCACAACTTCCACTCGCGCATTGGTGAAAGCATTGCCCGTATCTTTGTTGAAGACCAGATCGCGGGTCTTCAGGTGGATGGGATTTTTGATTTCCTTAGGAGTAGCTTGGTCCGGGCTGGCCAGGCCGGCGGGATTGGCAACCAGATCGATCTGGACTTCGCCCGTGGCGGTGACGTCCCCCGTTTTCTGGTTGTAGGCGAAATTCTCTCCGTAGATCTGGTCGAAGCGGGAGGAGTCACGCCCGTAGAGAATAATGTTGACATTGTGCAGTTCGGCATTGCCGTTGAACTTGAACTGCTTGACGCTGCTCGCCTGCACGGTGAAAAGAGTGCGCTTGCCGTCGGACTTTGAAATCTGAAAACCGCTCGCGGTTTGCTTGATGTCGATGCCCATTTTGTTGGGGATGGACTTCAAGACATCCGTGGCCTTGGAGCGCGCGTAGAAGTACATGCCGGCAACGATCGCCGTGAGCAGTACCGCGGTTGCGGCTAAGAGGCGGCGAAGTCTGTAAACCTTGAGCGGCATCTGGGTTCAGTGTACTGCAAGCGTACGAGCAAAAAATCGTTCGTGTAGGGGCGGACGCCTCGTCCGCCCCGCGAGCGCAAGCGAGCGTTGACGAGCAATGGGCCCACGAAAAACAATCAGCAACCCTTGCGCGCTTTGCGCGCAACCCCGGACGAGGGCGGCCGCACATATCATCGCGTCTTCTATAAGCTGTGCTAGGTTGCGAGCACTTCACTCATCTACACTTTGGATTCGTGGACAGAGATTTCAAACCACCGCTGCTTGAGTTCCGCAACCTGCGGGTGATGCGGGGACAGAAGATTGCACTGGATGAGTTCAGTCTCCGCATCGGGGCGGACGAACATGTAGCGATTCTGGGTCCTAACGGCTGCGGGAAATCGACTCTCATCAAGACCATCACGCGCGAGTGTTATCCAGTGGCGCGGGATGACTCTTTCATGGCCATTCTGGGCCACGAAACGTGGGACGTATTCAAGCTGCGGGGGTATCTAGGCATCGTTTCCAACGACCTGATGCTGTCCTGCACCGGGGACGCCAGCGGCATCGACGTGGTGCTCTCAGGGTTCTTCAGCAGTACTGCGATTTACCCGAATCACCTGGTCGAGCCTGGACAGAAAGCCCTGGCCCAGGCCGCACTTGCTGAGTTGGGGATTCCAAATCTGGCGGATCGCCCGGTCTGCGAGATGTCGTCCGGAGAGGCTCGCCGGGTGCTGATTGCACGGGCGCTGGTCCACAAGCCACGGGCGCTGTTGTTCGACGAGCCTTGCAACTCTTTAGATTTATCCGCTCAGCAGAATGTGCGGCATACCATGAGCACGCTGGCACAATCCGGGAGCGCGATCATTCTGGTTACCCATGAGTTAGCGGACATTGTTCCAGAGATTCAGCGCGTAGTGCTGATGAGCCGCGGACGAATTGTCGCTGACGGAGCGAAGGAAGACATTCTGCAGGTGGAGAGACTGAAGGAGTTGTTCGGCGTCAGTGTGGAGATGGCTCGGCGAGATGGGCACTACCATCTGTGGTAGGCCGCGCTGCGCTAACTCGCGATTTGAAGTCGCGCAGCGACAATTCCAAGCCACCGTATTCGGGATGATCATTGTTCCCGATGGTAAAAGCGATATCGATGGAATCGCCCGCCAGCAGTTGATCCTTGTGCATTCGTTCGGCCATGTGCCAGGCGAGAGCGTCAAAAGTAATTTTCGAGCGGAAATCGGTTCTCGAGTCGCGATTTCCATTTGCGAGTGCGCCAACCACAGCTTCTCTTTCACTGCGGCGGATGGTTGCACTATCGGGATGACATCGTGGCGTCGCGAGGATTGCCTCCGGGGAAAGTTCCCCAGCTTCCGTTGATTTGATTGGCCCTGCCCGAAGCTTAAATTTCACATGCTTCTCTTTCAAAATCCTGGGCGGCGCAACCAACTGCACTTCGCGTGCTGCGAACACGGGTTCCGGATTTCCCATTCCGTATGGCTCCAGCAACTGAAGGGCTTGAAAAAGTTCAGGCGTGACCTCGCTTAAACCTAAATCGGCATCGACATCGAGCATCGGCTCGAAGTCGGCAAGAGTAAGTTTGGTGCGGGCGAACTGATCGAGCCGGGTACGCAGTTCGGCAATATTGGCGGCCAGCATGCTGAACCCGCAGGCATGCGAGTGCCCGCCGTATCGCGAGAACAAGGTTCCGCACGAGTCGACTGCTTCCAGCAGATGAAAGGCGCGAATGGATCGTCCTGAGCCGTGTGCCTGCTCACCATCCCGCGAGATGACGAGCGTCGGACGGTTATAGCGTTCGACGATTCTGGTGGCGGTGATGCCGATGACGCCGCGATGCCATCCCTCGCCATCGATGACGATGCAATAGGCGTCGGAAAGTGTTGGATCGGACGCAAAGCGCTCGTCGACGGCGCGCAGGATTCGTTTCTCCTCTTCCTGGCGATCACTATTCAACTGGTCGAGCTTAGCGGCGAGTTCACGCGCGCGAGCTGCATCTTTCACGCTGAAGAGCTCGATCACGTCCCGGGCGACGTCCATGCGTCCCGCGGCGTTGATCCGAGGAGCGATGCGGAAGCCAACTTCGCCAGAGGTCGGCGGCCGGTTTGCGGAAATCTGGGCTGCTTCGAGCAGAGCCTTCAAGCCTGGATTCACAGTCCGTCGCAATGCATCGAGCCCCAGCGATGCGAAGACGCGATTTTCCGCGGTAAGCGGCACGGCGTCAGCGATGGTTGCGATGGCGACCACTTTCATGAAGGACAGCAGGAGCTTGTTCTGATCTTTGTTATCCAGACGGCGCTGCATCAGTGCTTGCGCTACCTTGAAAGCGACACCTGCACCGCAGATTTGCTTGCAGGGATATTCGCAGCCCTTTTGATTGGGATTGATCACTGCCAGAGCTTTGGGCACACCATCGCTTCCGGGGAGGTGATGGTCGGTTACGATCAAGTCCACGCCCAACTGATGCGCGGTTTCCGCTGGGGCAAAGGCACGGATGCCCATATCGACGCTGATGATCAGCCGAATCCCTGCGGTCGCAGCGCGCTCAATGACATCGCCACGCATGTCATAACCTTCGCGGATGCGGTGGGGGACGTGGAAATCGCAAGCACCTCCGCAGAGTTCGATCGCGGTTTTCAAGATGATGACGGCCATGGTGCCGTCTACGTCGTAGTCGCCGTAAATGAGAATGGGTTCTTTGCGGTCGATGGCGGCGTCAATGCGATCCACGGCGGTTTGCAGACCTGTCATCAAGAGCGGCGAGTGCAGATGCGCGAGTGAGGGTGAGAGAAACCGCTGCGCCGCATCCCCGTCGTGGATTCCGCGGCGGACAAGTAACGGAGCGAGGATTGGAGCTGTGCTGGCGCTCGCGGTGCCGCGAAAGGCCTGATCGTGGCGCAGGCAGTCGATCAGAGAATCGACTGATGACTGGTCAGCTGTTCTTGGAATCCACTGCATGAATGATCTTGCAGTGTACTACTCGAATGGGATGTGATTACGTGGAGAGTTGGTTCGCTGCCGAACTTCGTTCGGCCGGACAGCCGGGGACGGCTGTCCCTACATTTGCGGTCGCACGGGGTTAGTTTTCTTCGTCTTGATCCGGCTCATCCATGGTGAGGCCGCCGAATTCATCGGAGACTTCGAGCAGGTGCTGGTAGCGCTCGTACCATTCCGTACTGACCTCGCACAGAAACATGGAACCCTGGTAGGCCCAGCCCAGCTGCAAGTAGCCGACTTTGCCGACGTTGGCCCGCAGCCATCGCGCATCTTCCACGTCATCGCCATCGGTGAACTCAGAATCGGCGAGACGCTGAACCATTTCATCGAGTTCCTCGCGCTTTAACGCCCACGAATGCATGGTCAGAAATGGAGCTCCTGCGGCTTTGGCCAGTTCAACAAAATCCTTCCAGCCGTCGGGATTGTCGCCCATTTCCCACATGACGCATTGAACCTCCTCGTAGTCCACGTAGCCGTGAAAACGGCGCATACCGTGGCCCTCGATGAAGGCAACCATGTCGTCTTTTACGGTAGTTAGATCGTCTGGAATGGGAGACATAGTACGGGTAACCGCAAACCTATATTGTATTCCGTCTGCAAGCCGAGCGCCAATGCAGTGAGCTTAGTGCGGACTGGGTGACGTCATTAGATTCATGAACATACGATAGAACTTCTGAGTGTCAAGATTGAATTGGATTTCAACGCGTTGCGCGTTGGGATGGGAAGCATCTTTCACGTCCCAGGTAAGAGTGTTGCCGTACCCCGACCCATGATCCGTATCGACGCTCATGTAGCGAGTCTCGCTGCGGGTGATGATTGCAGGATCGATCCACGCAGCAGCCGCGATCTCGTCCCACATGATGTCGGCGCCCGGAGTGAGCATGGCGAATTTTGCGATGTAGCGCGCGATCGGGGTTCCCGCAGCTTCGATCTGCTTCACCATGGCGGCTGTCATCTTCGTCTTTACTGAAACATCGGTGGGAGTGCACACGATCTTCTTCCACGGTGCACGCAGGACAATGGCTGCCGCTTCGGGATCAAACCAGAAATTGAACTCGTGGCGGGGATTATTCACAAACTCAGGATTGTCGCCTTCTGGGCTCAGGCCTCCGCCCATGAACACGA